>Ga0256405_10001107_pt1 | contig 78234 bp, 69 predicted proteins | sample RumenRJG_02DNA_FD_189096 | JGI IMG/M metagenome (GOLD analysis project Ga0256405, IMG submission 189096) | Bovine rumen microbial communities from Lethbridge, Alberta, Canada - RJG_02 | ecosystem: Host-associated > Mammals > Digestive system > Stomach > Rumen | place: Canada: Alberta... | reverse complement strand
GCCGGAACCGCCCCTTGCGCCGCCGCGCATAGTCCCGTCTTTGGCCATTTTCCTTCACCTCAATTCCCTGCCGGGGTAATACCCCGTTTGATTTCTTGTTTTTGTGCGTGTGACCCCCGCGCCGTTCCCTGGGAAACATACGCGTGGGGATTTTCACTCCCCCTCCGGGTGCTTTCCCCATCGGTCTCCCCTCTCTGCATGTATGCGCGAATGACACGACTTGCACAGCGCGATCAGATTGCTCCTATCGTGCGTGCCACCTTCACTCAACGGCTTCTTATGATGAACCTCTTCCACAGGAACGATCACTCCACGCTGGAAGCACAGTTCACAGAACGGATGCTCCTGCACATACTTATCACGGATCCTTTTCCACGCTCTTCCGTAACGCTTCTTTGTTCTAGGATCTCTCCCATACTTCTCATACTCACTGTTCACCTTCGTCTGGTGCTCCGGACAATATCTCCCTTCCGTAAGGTTGGGACAGCCCGGATAAGCACACGGCTTCTTCGGTTTTCTCGGCATCTGTCCACCTTCTTTCTTCCACGGAAAAAGCCGCTGCAGATTCCTCCACAACGGCTTCCTCATCTTTCGCTTTTGCCATCTTAACATTATCACATAGGCTTACTGGAATGTACTTGAATTTACTGTAAAGTTTCCGGAATCTCAATTTCATCCAAAGCTTTTCTATGCAGGTAATAGACATTATCGATCCCGTATCCAAGTTCAATGGCGATCTCTTCCCATCTCATATAAGACAGGTATCTGAGTTCCAGTATCGTCTGAAGTTCCGCGCTCTCCACAGCTTTGACCCTGCGGATGATATCCTTCTTCAGTTCCACCAGCTTCATCATGTCCTTATTGATTTCGGATTCCAGATCAATGATCTTGATAATGGCGTCTTCCATTCTGGATCCATCCCTGTTCGGGCTCTTCGGCATATCCGAATATGTCACCGTTGCCTTGGTGGCCAGATCATTCAAGACCGCTATCTGATCGATTTTGCTCTCAATCCTCTGGTTCAGTCCGAAAGCCTGGGAAAGATACTTCTTTGCGGCGTTCTGTTTTTTGTTCATAAGCTACCTCCGATAGAGTAATTTTGTTTCCCTCGGATTGGCATCTTTTGACTCTGATTGACTCTGATTTTCTTACTTCGTCCTGAAGCCTTCGGATCAAATACTCCCCGTCCACGGATGTAAGCTGCTGATACCAGCCGGAACGGAAAAACCTCTCGATCTCCAAAGCCTCATCTATTGCCTGCCGGTTCTTCGGATGAGCCTTGATCTTCTTCAAAGCTGTCCTGTAATCGGAAACAGCCTGAAGGATAATGGCATTCGCCAATCGCTCATACGGATCCTCCGCCAGATTTTTATTTCCCGCCATAGGCACTTACCTCCGCTTTCACGGCTTCGATCAATGCCGACTGCGTATGGTCTTTTGTTTCCAGTGCGTTCATGATCCGCTCATCGATCGTCTTTGCCGCTATGATATGGATCACGGACACGGTATTTTCCTGACCCTGCCTCCATAGCCTAGCCACCGTCTGCTGATACAGTTCAAGGCTCCATGTAAGCCCGAACCATACAAGGATATTGCCGCCGCTCTGCAAATTAAGGCCGTGACCTGCAGATGCCGGATGGATAAGACCCACAGGGACTTTACCTTCATTCCACCTGCGGATATTCTGCTCTTTATCCAGTCTGGCATAATCCATCTTCAGTTCCGTGAGCCTTTCCTGTATACGGTCAAGATCATGCTGATACCAGTACGCCACAAGCACCGGCTTTCCGTTCGCTGACTCGATAATATCTTCCAGGGCATCCAGTTTCCGGTCATGGATCTTCTCATAATCCCCATCATCGGAATAAACTGCCCCGTTCGCCATCTGTGTCAGCTTCCCGGACAATGCCGCAGCGTTCGCAGCTGTCACTTCTCCCTTCGGCAGCTTCAGCAGAAGATCCTGGCTCATCCGCACATATTTCAGGTACTCTTTTTTATCCAGACGCACCATATACCTCGAATTGACCAGTTCCGGCATTTTGATGTGGTCAGCCGACTTCATGGAGATCGTAATATCGGAGATCCTGTCATAAATGGCTTCCTCCGCTCCCGGCAGAAGCTTATAGCTGTACACGATATGGCCGTTCGTCTTATCCGGCTTGAAATAGGCGTTCCTGTACTGCCCGATAAACCTTCCAAGCCGCTGCCCCATGTCCAGGATCTTATATTCTGCAAACAGATCCATAAGCCCGTTAGAAGAAGGTGTTCCGGTCAGCCCCACGACCCTTTTCACCCTCGGTCTTACCTTCATCAGTGCCTTAAACCTCTTCGCCTGCCAGTTCTTGAAAGATGACAGCTCATCCACGACCACCATATCGTAGTCAAACGGCAGGCCGCTTTTTTCTACAAGCCACTGCACATTCTCCCTGTTGATCAGATAAATGTCTGCCGGCGTTTCCAGCGCTTTTATCCTCTCAGCCTCGGTACCGACCGCCACACTGTATCTCAGGTCGGAAATATGGTCCCATTTCTCGATTTCATCCGGCCAGCTCATCTTCGCTACCCTGATCGGCGCTATCACAAGCACCTTATGGATCTCGAAGCTGTCAAACATCAGGTCATTTATCGCTGTCAGCGTGATGGAAGTCTTCCCAAGTCCGCATTCCAATAACACCGCTGCCACATCATGCTGCTTGATATACTCCGCGGCATAGACCTGGTAATCATGTGGTTCGTATCTCATCAATGATCCCTCCAATCTGCTCCGGGTTGTCCAGCACATACACTCTGAACCCCAAAGACCTCAGCAGCTCATGCCTTGACCTTTGCAATGACCTCGCCTTCTTCCCCGGAGCCTTTACTTCCACAAATCCCATCCTCCCACTCGGTAAAAGCACGATCCTGTCCGGCATCCCATCGAATCCCGGCGCTACCCATTTCGGACAGATACCGCCTGCCGCTTTCACCGCCCTCACAAGTTTCTGCTCTACTGTTTTTTCTCTCATATGTCCTCCGTCATGGAACAACGGCACAGAAAATCCTTTACGCGCGTATATATGTGCGTTACGCGCACCTGATTTCTTTCAAAAACACCATTTATTTGTTCTATTAAGAAAATCTTGTTATCCTGTTCCATTTCCCTTCCAAACCGCCCTTGTAATAAGGCTTTTTCCCGGAACAACCCGTTAGGAACGGAACAAGATTCTGTTCCGTTCCCATGGTCTGTTCCACATTTACTCATCACGCCTGTATATCCTCTGCTTGCCGTAGATGGGAAGCACCCTCGCCTTCCCGGTCTTGCTCCAGCCGTCCATTCTTTCCATAATGGCTGACAAGGCATAACTGTCCGAAGGTTTCATATCCTCTTTTGGCTTTCCGAAGCATTCACACCAGATCTCCATGTTGGATACTTCCATCCTGCGGACACTGCCTATCGGACGCATCGGATCATCCGCGTCACGCACATATTCCTTACGCTTATAGACATCCATCGAATCCCAGTTGTCCGGAAGCATCATATCCAGATATTCCTGCACCAGGCCTTCCCGGTCATCACGCTCCATCGCCGCCCGCTGCTCTTCCTTGGCATAGTCCTCTAACTCCGGCGGAAGATACAGCTTCTCCCCGGCTTTGGCATACACGACCGTTTCCGCCCATATCTGCTTCACGGTATCCTCATCCAGTTCCCAGGGCTTGTGCTTTCCATTCCCCGGCACCTTCACATTCCAGTAACGCCTGTTGCCGGTAATGTCCCTCAGATACCCGTTCTGGCTGTTGGTGGTGCCAAAGAACACGCACTGCCTCGGATGCGGAGTCACCCTCCGCCCGAAACTCGCCCTGTACTTGTCATCCTGTCTGGAGATGAATGCCTTCACCTTGTCCAGATCCGCCTTCTTCATGCCGGCAAGTTCGCCGATCTCCATGATCCAGTAACCCTGCAGTTTCTCCGCCGCCGTCTTGTCGTTCATATCCGAAAGGTTCAGGCTGTCGGAATACCACTCGCCGCCAAGCTTAGCGATCAGCGTACTTTTCCCTATCCCCTGATCTCCGTTTAAGACGATCATGGTGTCAAACTTCACTCCCGGCTTATGCACACGGACATAAGCAGCGCACAGTTCCTTCCTCGTGACCGCCCTGACATAAGGCGAATCCTCCGCTCCCAGATAATCGATGAGCAGCGTATCCACCCTCTCAATCCCGTCCCACTCCGGCAGGGACTCGAAAAACTCCCTGATCGGATGATAGGACCGGTCATCCACGACCTTCGCAACCGCAATATCATAATTTCTGGCAGAAAATGTCCCATAAGCCGCATCCACATAACAGATCAGCTGTGCGTCATCAGCATCCCGCCAGAACTTCGCCGGATGCGACCACGGAACCTTCCCCTTGATCTCCATTCCATCCGCCAGCTGATTGAACACAATGCCTTTCAGGTTCTCATCGTTCTGCATGATCAGCGTGATATTGTGGAGGTTATTCTTCAGTTCCATGCTCCGCTTCTCATACTGCAGCTGCTTCTTCCAGCCATCCGGATCCTCTTCGTCAAATTCCTCCGCCGCTGCCTGCTGCTTCTCTTCAAAGATGCGGAGCTTCACCTGTTCATCCGACACGGCAAACTCCGCCATAGCATTGAAGGACTTCTTCGGATCATCATCCGGGAACTTATGGACCCTCACCACGTCAAATGCGTTCAGCAACTGCCCGCAGGCCGGATCCGTTGCGTGGAAACTGTAGGAAAACTTCTCATCGATGATGGTCACGCCCGCGGAACTGTCAGCCGGGATATAGTCATACCTTCCTTCCATCGCTGACGGCTCATACACATCCGGCAGGAACTTCTCTATCGCTTCCCTGATCGAATATGTCCGGCAGAACGCGCCGACCACTCCTGTCTTTGTCAGGGGATCCGCCTGCTGCTTTGCCGATCTCTGTACTGCCTCCGACTCCCTGGACGATACCGGCCATGTGGAAGCGTCATGCCAGTCGTCATAAAGACCCAGATAGTAATCCGGATCCAGGACATCACCGTCCATGACCTTATAGACATACTCGCCATTGCTTGAAGTGGAAGGCCAGTACATGAGCCTGTGCGGCTGATAGGTGGTATCGTCAAACATATCCATGCCGATCTCCTGCGCCACCTTCCTCGCAAGAGCCGGATACTCATCTTCGGAAACATCCCTTTTCAGCGGCATGATCAGCCTGAGCCTCGGAGCCTCCGGGGTATGCTTGTGCGTGGAATAAATGCACATCTCATGGGAATTGAACATAGACAGTTCATCCAGGACATCCGGCGTACCGTGATCCATATCCAGCGTCAGCATAGAACGGCAAAGCACCGTTCCGGTCTTTCTCCTGCCGCCCCTTAAGTGACCGCCGACAAAACCGCCCACATCCTTGATGCTGTCCTGCTGCGGCTTCGTCATCTTCCTGTATTCCTCGACCGTTTCCGTAGTGGTCTGCGTGGTGCTGACCCTTTTGCAGAAATCATCCCAGGAGATATCGTTGTTCTTCCACTTCTTCTCCATGCGGGAATTGCCATACGCTATCTTCATCAAACCATTCCCTCCTTCTCCTGCAGGTCATCCGTGAAATACCGGATCTTCTTCCTCATCCTTTTTGCCTTGTCGATCTCGGCAGCCATGCCCTCGGAAACCACATCGCCGAACACCCAGATCTCTTCACACTTTCCCATGAACACGATTCCCATCTTCAGCCCCAGCCATCTTTCCGTTTCCTCATTCAGGTACTGCGGACACAAAAGATGCGGCGCGATCGGAATATATTTCTTCTCCACCGCAAATCTGGAAAACGCCCTTGCCCTGTAGGTGTTTTTCTCAATATCCCCTGCATACGGAGAGCATATATAGACCAAAGGACGGTAAGCGGCAGCCGCTCTGGCTGCACGCTCTTCCGCCTCAACTCTGGTCAGTGCCTCGTATACCACAGGATCCTTGTAACCCTCGCTGTTATACATACTGACCATCGCTTTATCCCTCCTGTTCGATCATGGGAAGGATCCCTTTTCCCTTTAACAGGTCATAGATGAAAAGTCTTCCCTTCTGCGTCCAATAGGTATGCACCTTCGTGTGGATGGTTCCGTTATTATCCGGGTAAGTATGCGTCTTTGTGCTTGTCAGCCCCATCTCCGCATACTTCTGATAGAGGATCCAGATCCTGCCGCCCTGCTTGAATTGAATACCGTGGACATGCAGGTACTCGTTCATCTTCTGAGCACTCCACCCGTAATCCTTCGCAATCTCGGTAATGGAAACCAGATCAGGACTATTGAGAACCACATCGTAGTAGCTTGCCTTCGGCTTCATCTCCACAAGCTGCTGTTTCTGTACGGCGTTCTCTTCCTCCAGCGCCATCCTCTGCAGGCGCTCCGCCTTGAAAGCCTGAAGTGCTTCGATCAGGGCGTCCGTGTTATTCACAATGTCATCCATCACGAATACGCCATGCTTCCTGATCGCCGGAAGGACTTCGGAAGTCACCCATCTCTTGAAACGTTTTGCGGAAGGAAGCTTGCTGGAAAGGATCAGGCTGTACAGACCGGACTCGTTGATGATGATCGTTTCCTTGTCCTGATTGCCGTCAAATACCATGATCTTCTGACGATCCTCTTCATCAACATGCCTGTTTACATCTCGACTACCGTTTTGGTACCCGAGAATATCGGCTACATCCTTACCGACAAAATACGGCTCACCATTGACCATGAGGCTGCGTACAGAGCCAAATTCCGCATTGTTGAAAACCTGTAACTCACTCATATGAATTACCCTCCTTAAAATGAATTTGGTGAAGGGCCTATTCCCTTCAAGTCACAGGCAACGAAAAGGAGAGGATTTTTACCCTCTCCCGGAAATTTCTAATCTTTTTTATAAAACTGCGTTTCATAACCATCGGCTCTTAATACCAGGCCTTCCGCCCAGGGCGGCGTCCTGCCCATCTGCTCACAGATTGTCGCAAGGGAAGCATCCTTCCTGATCTCGATGATCAATTCATCATGCACATGGGCGCAGATCCGGCAGTGCGACAGCGTCCTCATGGCGTAACAGAGGATATCCCTGGATATCGCCTGCACGATATTCTCCACGAATTTCGGACCGTAACTCTCGATGCGTTCCCATTTCTTCGTGCCGCCCACGCCCTCATAAGTGACGGATTCCCCGCCGAACTTATTCTCACCGATCCTCGGCTTCACATAGGCAAGCCTTCTCCCGGACGGCAGTGTAATGAACAGCATCCCGCTCCGGCATTCAAAGCGGATTCCCTTCAACTCAGATGGTTCCCTCTGTTTCACCGCCTTCTTCACCGCACGGTCAACATCCCACCAGAAGCGCACAATGTTCGGATTCGCCGACCGCCAGGAATCCACAAGCGGCTGAAGTTCATCTTCGGTCAGCCCCATCTCTATAGCACCCATCGACTTAAGCGCACCGACAGAGCCGCCATATCCCAACGCCAGTTCCGCAATCTTTCCCTTCTGCCTAAGTTCCGCGTTCTGGCCATGCTTCTCCACAGGCACGCCGAACATCGCGGATGCGGAAGCGCAGTAAATATCTCCGTTGTTCACAAATACTTCCGTCCTCCAATGCTCCCCGGCAATCCACGACAGCACCCTCGCCTCGATTGCGGAGAAATCCGCCACACAGAACTTATTTCCATTCCCGGCAACAAACGCTGTCCGGATCAGTTCCGACAGTACATTCGGGACGGAATCATAAAGCATGGAAAGCGCTTCATAGTCCCCGTTCCTTACAAGTCCTCTGGCCTGTTCTAGGTCTTCCATATGGTTCTGCGGAAGGTTCTGCAGCTGTATGATGCGCCCCGCCCATCTGCCTGACCTGTTGGCTCCGTAGAACTGGAACATACCCCTTGCCCTGCCGTCATTGCATACCGCAGTCTGCATCGCCTGATATTTCTTCACGGATGACTTCGCCAGCTGCTGCCGGAGCCTTAACGCCTCAGTGACATCCTCATCAATATCCTCATCCTCGATCATCTTCGCCACGTCCTTCTTACCCAAGGATTCCGCCTCAACTCCCTGATCGGACAGCCACTGCTTCATCTGCGCCACGCTGTTCGGATTCTCCAACTCCGTCAGATCCTTCATGGCATCCGACAGCTTATCCTTCGATATCTCATCCAGAGCAATCGCATTTTTTACCAATGTCAGATCAAGCAGGATCCCCCTGTCATTGATCTCCTGATCCAGCCAGAACTCTTCCCATACAAAATCCGGCACCGTAAAGTTATGCAGCTTCTTCTGTATGGACTGCTCTACCTCCACATCCCTCCGGTTATAGAACTTGAACAGCTCCCATTTCTCCGGATCATGCTCCGGAAGGTTCCTTGTCCTTCCCCCATTGCTCTTGGTCGGCTTGCACGGAACGCAGAAATACCGGATCAACTCCTTGCCTTCCTTCAGCTTCTGCTCTTCCAGACCCAGCACCGCGCCCACGCCGGCAAGGGATAGCGGCAGCCCCATATACGCGGACCATATCATGGAACATTTCCATCCCCTTGGATCCAGATACTCACCGACTGAATCCCCCTCCACGCTGTATGACGAAAAATGCTCCGGATGATTCCTCCTTAACCATTCCGACAGGCAGATGCGTTCAAAGTTGCTGTTGAACGCCCATTTGGTCACATCCTCATCCGATAACGCCGCCAGGATCTCATCTGGGATTTCTTCCCCTGCTGCCATATCGACCACATAGACTTCTCCGCCATCCACCGCATAGCCGAACAGCAATATGTCAAAATCCGGATGCTGAACATACTTGTACACGCCGCACTTATTCAGGTCATTCCCGGAATAGGTTTCAATATCAATACTGATCGTTTCCATCTGTCCTCCAATCTGAAAACAGGCACCGGCTTTTGCCGCCGATGCCCGCCCCCATTACTCTGACTTGTCTTCCTGTTCCTTCTTTTTCTTCTCACGCCGGTCATGGATCTTCGTCCCGATCCACATCGTAAGCGTTGAAATAATGATCACCACATTGATTGTCGTGCAGGTGATAAGCACCTGCGAATATACTGTCTGGTCCATATTTTTTCCTTTCCGGGCGGCAGCTTCCGCCACCGCCCTCAAACTTAATTTTGCCGATAGTTTCCCCTGATCATGACAGGAAATCGTCATCATCCTCAGTTGCGAAATCATCCTCCGCCCTGGTCTTTCCGCCCAGAGGCTCCCCGTCACGGATCTTCTGAAGGTTGTTCAGACCGCAGGCGATACCCTTATTCCCGTTGCTGTTAAAAGCATAGAAATTGATGGATGCCCTGCCGTACACACCGGAATACACCTCGGAACGGTCAATGATCGGATTCCTGTCCGCATCCACGATGCCCGGAGCAGTGCCGCTGTTGGCGTTGACGAAATAGGAATCCGCATACGCCTCATCATCCGGTCTTTCCGCATCACCATCACGGAGCGGAGTCTTCAGTACCGAAAGGGCAGGTACAGACTTGCCGTTGCCCTTCAGCTTTCCCTGGCCTTCCTCATACGCCGCCTGAATGGCAGCCTGGATCTTCTCGATCGTCTTGGTATCAGACTTCGGGATGATCAGGGATACCGAATACTTAGGCGCTCCGCCGTTGATCGACTTCGGCTCCCATGCGTTGACATAGCTCCATCTGGTGTTTACTCCGGTGATTACCTTTGTGGGATTAACAAACTTACTCATAATGATTTTCCTCCTAATTTTCACTGAAATCTTCATATGCTGTATTGATTGCCGGCCTCTTATCCGATTCCGGCACAAGCGCCGGCTTGCCCTGAGGCTTCGTGATATAAGAGCCAAGCACTTCCTCAAACTTCTTCTTGCCCATGAGGGCCGTCATTGCCGTGATGCCAAGCAGCTTCTTCTCATACGGATCGTATCCGGCAGTTTCCGCTGCGGATGCGACTGCTGCCTCATCACTATATTTCCTGTTCGACCTGCCTTCTACCACCTTAAATCCTTCATAGTGTGTGCCGGACAGTGCCTGCTGTAGGGCGTATTCCTTCAGATCCGCCGCCCATGCCGTCAGGCTGTCGATCCTCGGAAGGATAGCCGCGATCTCGGTATCTTCCAGAGTCGCCGGCATCTCGAAGTCATATCTGGCAAGTTCCAGATTGTACTCCGCCCGCTTTCTGCAGGTCGCCTTCACCTTGCAGAACTGGCAGTGATCCCCGGCTTTGAACTCACCCTTGCCTTCGTATGCCAGCTCCGCCGTAGGCTTCAGGACTTCATCCGCCCACGCAAGCAGTTCTTCCTTCGACATGGTGAATGTGCTGACATTCTCCCTGCGCGGCTGGAAGATCGTCATGCTGATCTCCCTGATGTCATACAGGCCATCGAACAGTTCCAGAGCGCCCAATGCGTAGCACATCATCTGCGGATTCTTCTCCGCGGATACCAGGACGCCCAGGCCATGCTTGTAATCGATGATCTGCAGAACCTCATCCGCAACGATCACGCAGTCTCCGGTGCCGAAGCCATTCTCAACCCATCTGGAAAAATCCAGCCTCTGCTCGATCAGGATCTGCGGATCCGGACAGTGCTGTTTTGCCGCCTCGATCTGTTCCGTCACATAATCCCGGTAGCTTTCAGCGCAGTCCTGCATTTCCTGATCGTAATAGGTAAGGTTCTCTGTCGGATCCTCTACATCCCTGCCAAGGGACTTCTCTACCAGATAGGCGCACAGTTCATGGCAGTCAGTACCCTGCTGAGCGTAGGGACTTGCCCTGTCCTCTTGCTCTGAACACAACTTTGCGGAAGGCGGGCATTCAAGCCATCTGTGGCTCGATGATGCCGATAAAAACGCGTGTTTTCCCATTATTCCAGCACCTCCGCTTCCGCCATGACGGCAGCGTACTCAGCCTTGTCCAGATCGGACAGCTTATCCGCACCGTGCGCCGCAAGGATCTTCTTCACCTCTGCTGTATGGCCGGCTCTGGACTTGTCAGCCAGGAGTGTCCTTACTTCCGTGAAGGTGTATTCCTTCACCGGTTCCGGCTCTTTTGCTTCAGTCTCCTTCTTCTTTGCGGATGCCTTTTTCTTCTCCGGGGCTTTCTCTTCGGACGCTGAGAAAATCTCAGTCAGTTCCTCCGAAATACTCACCAGCTTTTCGCCGCATTCCTTCAGTTCCTGAAGCACCATACTTAACTCGCTTACCTTTGACATGTTTTGCCTCCTTCCTCAACTTCGCGGATGTCTACCGATTCCACCGTCTGCCCCGGCGATAAGAGATACACCTGTGTGAAATCTCCGAACAGGAACTTAAGGAGCCTTGCCGGAAGCTTCACGTCAGCGCCCCTCAGCACGTTCGCCTTGCGTCCGTTGGGATCTGAGACGTTGATGACAATCTTGTGTTTAATTGCCATGGTTCTTCACCTCTCTTTCTTCAGGAAGTCGTCTTCCTTACATGTCACAGGCAACAAAAAGGGGAGGATTTTTACCCTCCCCGAAAAATCTTTTAGAAATATTTTCTGATGCAGTCGATAGCCTTATCGTAATGAACCTTTGCCACCTTAATGCTAACACCCATGATCTTCGCCGCCTCTGTGATCGTGCGTTCTTCAAGGCCAATCAGTTCATACGCCTGCCTCTGCCGATCCGTCATCTTATTCGCCGCGATCTCCCGAAGCTTCAGCACCTCATCCGGAACATCCATATCCGCAAAAGGATCATAGCTTGCGCCAGACAGCACACTGCTTTTGCTGACATCACCGTCTTCGCACCTGTCGAACTCATAATTTAAGGAAAGGTTCCAGTCCATCGGGTACTTTTCGCCCGGATGCGCTTCTTCCCACTCCTTCTTCGCCGCCTTCTGCTCCGCTGTCATCTTCGGATGACCGTTCTTTACATTGTTGGTAACTTCGTTGTCATCCATCCTGTGCAGATCCTGGATCAGAACCTCTGTCACGCCGTCCTCTCCCGGCTTGATCACGTTGTAGGTTCTCCTATAACCGCCTTTGCCGTCCGGAACATCCACCGGATAACGGTACACACCTCTCTGATCCTGTCTTGTTTTCTTGACTCTCATAATTGCCTCCTTTGCTGGCCTGGAGGCAATGAGAGCAGAATACCCGGTACAGACTTTTGACCGAAGTACCCCGGAACCGGCTGAAAAAGAGCGCAGGAAAACAAGGGTACTTACACCCACGTTCCGTCAGTTGCCTTTATCACAACTGCTTTTCCGTGGTATGTCGTATCCTGCCTCACTGCGCACATGTGGCCGATATGAATTTGTTTCCACCCTACGTATTTGATTGCAAAATACACGCAGTAGTGGTAAAATGATTTAGTGGGATTTGATATGACTTGCTCTGGCTGATGAGTCAAATCTCATCCTCTAAAACCCAGAGTATTGTTAATGCTGTTAATAGCAATATCCACGCGCCGTTAATTGCGTTAATCCTGTTAATTTTTGAAAATCAGAGGCAATCTATGACAAAAGATGCAATTCCATATATCTGTGGCGGAACTTTCCTCGCTCAGGTTCTACGTGCAAGAGCCAACCGGAAAACGCCCACAGACTACACAAACGGTCAAAAAGAAAGCCTCTCTGAAAGCGAAACTTTCAGGAGGCTTATTTCTATTTTCCGTCTTGAAGACTTTGATCCAGGCGGTGATAGCTTAAAAACATATACAACCGGCTATAAGAACTGTACCAAGGAGTATCGGGACTATCTCCAATTCTTGGATAATGATCTTCGCCGCGATTTCGATGAAGATGTCAGAAGTGATCACTCTTTAGCACTTCATATGATGTTTGAGTTTGTATCTGAATTGACAGATGATAGGAAGGGAAAAGCTTTATGTCGCTGTCTGCTGGATATGCTTCTACATGACCCAGATATAGAAGATGATGCTGTCTTGTATGTCTGCAAGAAACCCGTGACACGACATGAACTCAAAACCATTGATTGCTTTGACCTGCCTTACTTCCTTCTCGGAGTCTGGCATTATATAATCATGAACCGTTCAGAATATAACCTGAATGGAGCCGCCACATATAACACGTGGTATCCGGGCAATGGAAAGGCTTACAAAGGAACTATCGGGAACGGAGTAAACTATGACATTACAGTAATATGCTCCATTATTCCCAAACCTGAAACGAAAGATACAGAATCGGAAACCGGCACAGAGGAAGCAACTTCCTTCAATGATGCAGAACCTCAGCCAAAGGCAACAGCTCCTGATCAGGAAGAAACCGCAGATGCAAAAGTAGTCAATCAGTATTTCAACAATCCGACGGTTGTATATCAGAACGGAGATAAAAACGTTCATATCGATCATGTGGATGTTCTAAATATATAGGAGTCTTATGGAAAGAATTGACAAAGTTATACTTACCAATATGTGCATGGTATTTGATGGCACAAAAGTATTAGTCGAAGAGAAAGTTGGGAAGGACTATAAAGGGATCATTTTCCCCGGCGGTCATATCGAAGAAAACGAACCCATTGTAGATTCTGTTATTCGTGAGATAAACGAAGAAACAGGGCTTATAATCAAAAATCCTAAGCTCTGCGGCGTAAAAGACTGGTTCAACGAAGACGGCACGCGATACATCGTTTTTCTGTTTAAGACCGATTCATATTCCGGAGAACTTCACTCTTCGGATGAAGGAAAGGTATTTTGGACAGACTTATCAGAACTTATGAGCCTTCCAATAATGTGGCACATGGATTCCATGATCCATATATTCTCTACCGGAGAATTTACTGAGCTTTTCCTTGATTCAAATGATGACTGGAAGCCAATACTGAAATAGGAGAAAAACAAATGGCAGATGAGCTAGAAGTTATTCCCTCTGCTCAAAGTCCCAAAGGCATTGAACCCGCAAAGACCGTCCAGCAGACAGGCGAAAAGAATACATATATCAATCAGGCAGATCAGGTGAACATTGTACTTCAGCCCGCCTCTGCCCCTAAAATTCTTCAGCAGATAAAACAGCCGTCCCAGATGGCTTTTAATCGAACATACTACAATATTATTGTCAGCTACGGGCTTGATTTCTCGCAGGATACTCCATTTGTCTTTGACCCGAAACGTGCTCTGACAGAGGGAATGGACGATAATCTGAAGGAAGAGTTTTCCACTCTCTCTGATGAGGCCGTTGAGAAGATAAAGACTTTCCCTACCCTCTTTGCAAACGAGAACACAGCTTATGGTCATACAGACGAGGATCAGACCCTAGCTTTCGGATACATCCGACAGATCAAAGTCAGAAAAGCCGGAATAAAAATATATCCTCACTTTCTTTACCTGATTCCACAACAGCGACTCAATGAAGCTTTGATGGATCTTGATCTGTGGGGAGATAATGCTTTTAATGAGTTTAACAGAACACACTGGAGCATAAAGAAGGTAGATTTAATCAGCGAATTGCAGGAACTCGGATTTCAGATATAAGGTACGAACTATGGGAAATGAAGAAAACATCGAAGCAGTTGAAAAATGGGTGAATCTTGAAGATGTAGCCACATACCTAAGCGTCAGCAAGGACACCATCCGGGCTTGGATTAAAGCAGGAAAGATACCATATTACAAAGCCGGAAAGATGTACAAATTCAAACTGTCCGAAGTTGACGATTATGTTAGAAACGGAAAAATAACAGAATAGGAAGTGATTCACATGGAAGAGAAGATGCAATCCGGCATCCATTCGATTCAGCTTGAAGGGCGAACATATCATAATGCTCCGCCCCTGAATCCAACGCTCATAAATTTCTTTTATGGCAAGAATGGTGCCGGAAAATCAACAATAGCAGAGTTTATAAAACAGCGCCGCAACATTACTCCGGACATCTCTCAGTATGAGGTGCTTGTGTATGACAAGCCCTTCATCGACCGAAATATCAAGGAAGATGATGATCCGGAAATGCCCGGTGTCTTCAGCATGAATGAAGGTAATATCGAAAAGGAAGCTGAAATAAAGGAAAAAGAAGGTACCCTTAGAGATATCGCAGCATCCATTCAGGAGAAAAAAGACGCTATTGACGAACTCTCAAAGCGCCCTGCCGCTCTGCGCTCTTCTCTTGATGAAACCTGTTGGAAACTGACATCCGATCCGCGTGACGGTATGCCAAAAGCCATGAAGAAGAAAACCCGTAATAAAACCGGTTTTGTTGATGAACTTTTGGCAGAAAAGAAACCGCACGAAGATAAGCTTGAAGACCTTCAGGCTCTATATGATACTGCCTTCGGCACAGATACCGATCCATACCCTCTTCTGAAATCTGTATCCCAGATTTCATTAGCCGATATGGAAAATTATGATCTTCTCGGCACAGAGATCATGAGTAGCGCCGATACCCCTTTTGCTGATTTTATCAGAACTATCGGCTCAATGGACTGGATGCTGCAAGGGCATGATCGCTTTGCTCACAAAACAGACGGGAAATGTCCATATTGTAGCAAGCCTCTCCCAGATGATTTTGAAGAGCAGGTGTCATCATGCCTTGACAAAGCATACGAAGAAAAGAAAACCAAACTGAGCAGATTCAAAACGGCATACGAGTCAGCCGTCGATGCTATTATTGACACGCTCAATTCAAATAAAGAAACAACATTCCCCGGACTGTCTTTTGAAGAGTATGATGCCAAACTGGAAGCAGTAACCGCCAACATAAATCTCAACAAGAAAACCCTTTCCGATAAAATGGCCGCTCCTGCTACCGTTGTAACTCTGGAAGATATAGATACTTTGCTTTCCGAAATCAACGATATAATCACTGACTTTAACACGACCATCAAAGCCAGCAACGATATCATCGCCGCAAAACAGGACAGCCAGGAAGATTGCATCACGAGAGTATGGCAGCATATGGCATTTCTTGTAAAAGGAGAAATTGCAAGCTATCGTGAAAGCCTTAAGAACGTGGAAGAATCCACTAAGAAGCTGAAAGATGAAATCACTCAGCTGAACAGTGATTCCGATACTCTCAACACTGATATCACAGCTCTCCGTCGCCAGATTGTCAACATCGATGATACGATGGAAAGCATCAACAAGAAATTACAGTTGTCCGGCTTCCAGGGGTTTACACTTCACAAGAAGGAAGGTGCCGTCAACAAATATGAAATACTCCGCGACGATGGGTCCCCCGCCCGTAACCTGAGCGAAGGCGAAAGGAACTTCATTGCGTTCCTGTATTTTTATCATAAAGTGCTCGGCAGAGAAACACCAGATGAAGCCATAAAAGACCGTATCGTTGTAATAGACGATCCCGTATCCAGCATGGACAGCAGTTCTCTTTTCATCGTCAGCTCCCTTGTCAGAGAATTGATTGGAATATGCTTCAATAACGGCAAACCAGAAAAGAAGAAAGATGATGACACGTTTATCAAACAGATTTTCATTCTTACACATAATGCCTTCTTCCATAAGGAAGTATCCTATGACAAGATTCGATACTTCCACTGCGTGAACTTCTATCTGATTGATAAGAAGAATAATGTGTCCACTATCACTTGCTGCACGCGAAAGGATCCTCATTCAGAAGAACCTGCAATCGAGCATAACTATACGCCGGTGCATAATGCATATTCTTCGCTTTGGAAAGAATATAAGGCAGCTGAATCCCCCGTTGTCCTTCGCAGGATAATAAAGCAGATTTTGGAATACTATTTCATTCAGATAAGTGGTTTTGACGGACAAAGCCTTACAGATCGGATATTGAAAAAAGAAGAAGTCTTCCTTAAGGATAATCCTGACGGCACGAAGAATAATGATATGCTTCATGCAGTCAACGCACTGCTCCATTATGTCGGATCTGATCAAGTCGGATTCAATGATGGATTCACCTATGTTGATGGTTCTGAAGATATAGAGCAGATGCGAGAAACATTCAAGTGTATCTTCATCGCTCTTGATCAGAAACAGCATTTTGATATGATGATGGAAACTGTGATGTAATAAGAATATTAAAAATAAAGGAGAAACCCTATGGATGCAAAATATAGGAAACTAATTGCGGATGAATTCAGAAACTGCGTAAATGGTACTATCGAACGTGTTACCCACAACGAACAAACATACCGCCCTTTTCATACAGCGCTTTTATCTGAGGATGTTATTTTTTGGAGTGCCTTTGAAAGATCGTTTAGTACATCTTTTGGTCAGCGTGTCATTGAAGAACTAGCACGACTTGTTGCCTTATCAAATGGTGCTGAGGATGCTTGCAGGCAAAAAGAGACCTATATTCAGATTGATGTCGCTTATGAAGATGCCATCCACATGCATATGCAGCAGCTCCGTGCTAAAAACCGACTAATGACTTACGCATGGAACATTGCACTTAGCCAAATTAAATCTGCTCGTCCAACAGGCTCTACAACTAGTATTCGTGTTATTTCTGATATGTGGTGGAGAAAGGACGGAGTCGATAATTACATAAGTCTAAAAACCGTTAAGCCTAATATTGATCAGACTGCTGTAGCCAAAGAGGACTGCCTACATCTCTCCATTGCACAGCCGAACTGTCATGCTTATTTTGGACTCCCCTACAATCCATTTGGAGAACGCAAACAGGATTATGCTTTTAATCCTCCGATGGGTATATTCGACTTCCACAATGATCCTGTTGTTCTTATTGGTAAAGAAATGTGGGATACAATCGGCGGTGAAGGTTGTTATGAAGAATTGCTTGACATTGCAAGAGAGGTCGGGAAAGAAACAAAAGATACAATACAGCGGTTACGACACTGATAATAAAGGAGATTGAAAAATGGCCAAGTTTTCTATAGGAACACAAAAACGTATCAAGATACATGACGCAGATTTGCGAAGTGCTTATTCTTCTGAAAAAACATCCATTTCATCTACAACCGGAGATTATCCACGCTTTGATTTTTCCAATCTCGATTGCATATTTGAAGTTGCATGTAAAAACAAAAAGCTTTTTCCATCCATCAATATTGATAAAGGTACACCTGATGATGCGCTCGTATCGTCTTATTTGCATAGATGGATACTATCATACTGTAATGCTATGGCTACATTACCAAGCAATAGAATAGCCTCTCCAAAATCATCTTGTTCTGACCCTGTTGTCAAAAAGATGGTTCAGCAAATACAAGGTCTAAGCGATGATACTGCTAATAATAAAGAGCTTGCTCACATCATTTTCATGTCCGCAGAAAATGTCTTGGGGAATCTTCTTGAAGAATATATATCCTCCTGTATCAAAGATTATGGATGGATCTGGTGCGCAGGAAACACATTAAAATCAATAGACTTCTGCAATTCATCCGGAAAAATCCTATTGCAGATTAAGAATAAAAGTAACTCCGAAAACAGTTCAAGTAGCAGTGTGCGAAAAGGAACTACTATCAAAAAATGGTATCGCCTCGGTACGTCAAACCAGAATGGAGTTCTTTCCCCTGACTACAAGTGGGAAAAACTCAACAAAATAATCAAAGCATCCCAAAAGAAAGGATCTCAATTACCTGACTGCAATATGACGGAAGACGCATTTGTTGATTTTGTCATAAATGCCGTTATCAAAAACCCTGAGATTATTACAGAAAAATGAAGCGTGTTATAACATTACAAGAACCGTGGGCAAGCCTAATCGGCGAAGGAATAAAAACAATAGAAACTCGCAGTTGGGCTTGCAACCAATTTGGAGAATTATATATTCATGCTGGAATGACCAAAATTCCGCTTAACGACCTCAGAATAAAGCATCTATCCAATATGCTCTCCGGTTCACTCCATTATGGAAGTATATTTGTAAAATGCACCCTCTCTGATTGCATACTCATCGATGAGCAATTTGCAAAAACAATCAAAGAGGGTGATTATACCAATTTCTTATGTGGCGATTATACTCCCGGACGCTATGCCTGGATTCTAAAAGATATCACACCAATATCACCGATTCCCACTAAAGGGAAGCTTGGCATATGGTATTACCAAGATACGGCAAGTTGCTGATCAAATAATGTCAGCTGCCTGTTTTCCTCAGATTCTTTTTCTGTCCTTGCCTTTTTTAATGCCTTATCCATATCCATACGCCAGGTTATATCACTTGTATTTTTATATCTGGAGAATGGAAATCCTTTTATTTCTGGCAGTTTTTCCCCATTCATGTCAGCAATAATCGTTCTGGCTATTGCCTCTCCCAGTTTAACAGGTACCGCGTTTCCAATCTGCTTGTACTGTTCCAAAATTGGGCCACATATTTTCCAGTCTTCCGGAAACTCTTGTATACGACTATATTCTTCTACACTAAGAGGTCTGTCTTTCGTTGGATGACAAAGATCTGTAGCCGGCATGGTCGGATTCGTAACTAATGTAGGTGAAGGTCTCTTAAAGTTCAGCCTTCTATAAAATCCTGTTTTACCGCCTCCCAGTTTTAGTTTTTCGCCCATTGCTTCCTTCTGTGCATCTTCTGGGAGATCTTTCCAATACTGTCCTTCTTTCAACATTCTATAAAATTTTAAGCGCTGTTCAGGGAACTCAATATAATGTTGTTCAGATTCCTCCATATCTTTCAGTGCTTCATCCAATGTTCTCCATGACCTAAGATTAAACTGACTGTTCTCTGAATGAGTCGGAGATAAATAAGGAACTTTTTCGTCTCCTAATTTCCCAATCATCACTACGCGTTCCCGAATTTGAGGAGCCCCAAAATTGGCTGCATTGTATAAATCAAATGAAATCGTATATCCAGCCGCCTTCAAACGATCAAGGATGACACACAAGGCACCTCCCTTTATAGGTTCTGTAATATCCTTATAAGGGTATGGTGCAGATAATAAACCTCTCACATTTTCAATAACTACATATGTCGGCTTAATCTTTTCAACAATTTCAATATACCTTAAAAAGACATTACCACGTTCATCATCTAATGCTCTTCTTGCTCCCGCAGTACTGAATGCCTGGCAAGGTGGTCCCCCAAAGATTACATCCACCTTCCTTCCCTCAGGTATTTTCGCCATTCTTAATATTTCTTCCGCATCATAATTATTTATGTCTCCAATCAGAGCCATATCTGGCTCATTCTGCGCAATGGTCATCCTGGCATATTTATTAAATTCACACGCTAAAAGCGCATGTATACCGCCATTACTCATGCCGATATCCAATCCCATTGCCCCTGAAAAAAAACTTAATGCAACAATATCCGGTACATCTTCAGTTAATCTTTCATGATCATCGGGCTCAATTAATACATCATACTCTTTTATATATTTATCCAAATCTTCCGGCTTAACAACCCATTGCTTTCCGATTCGTGTCGCTTGTAATTTTTCTTCACTTATGAGTTTTCTTGCGTATTGAGGTGTAACTTTTAGCCTATCAGCCACTTCCTGAACTGTAAGTAAATTTTCTAATTCATTCACGGGTCAATCCCTTCTTTCTTTTGCGAAACTTTATACCGTCCCCATTATATCACATTCCCTCATTTTTTCAACAAATATTTCTATGGAATCACCATTTTCTCCCATTCATCTGCCACCGATCATGCCCCCGGATGCTCCGCACCGCCTGCCGCAGAGTATTCGCTCTGCCGTGCTGGTGATACGGATGGGAAGCCTTATGCTTGTGGAAGATGATCACCGTCCCCTGCTCCGGATACTCCGGATTATGCAGATACCAGTAATGCCCGGTATTCCTGGACATGACCGTCACATCATAGGCATCCGTGGTAATGATGGAGAAATACTCCGGATCCAGGCATTTCAGATCTTCATTACTGAACATGAGCAACCTCCTTCCCGGCAAACCACGCTTCCAGCGCCTTCTCCACAAGGGAAGCCATCTGCTCCGCGTTCATGCCTTCAAAATACTTGCTGCAGATAGCCGTCGGCAGTTTCAGGCTCACGCCATTGGCCTGCTTCTTCACCTTAAGCCCGTCCACGATCTCCAACATCTTCTCTTCATCCAGATTCCCGGACGCTTTCCTGAGCTGTGCCGCCATCTTCGGCATCAGCTTCAGCTTCCTGCCTGTCAGCAGGTCATACAGAGCCTGCTGCTCTTCCTCAGGCATATAGGACACATCCACCGCCGAAAGAAGCGGGATCTCGTTCCTGTCCATCATGTCCTTGAACGGTCTGATCAGATAATTCAGCCTCAGGTACCTTGCCGCGTTCCGGCTTGAAAAACCATATTCCTTTGCCAATACATCCCGGCTCTTCAACTTGTGGCCATTATGACCACAAGTTGATTCTGTCTCATTCCCGGCAAGGATCTCCAGTTCACGGATAATGTCGCTCCGCTTGCCCTGGCAGCAAGTCTTGTCATACTGCTCCGCCATCACGGCAGCCTTCTCGCTCGGAAGCAGGTCATTGAAGGATCTCTGGATCATGTTCGTTTCGATCACATAGACATAGGCTTCCTGTTCCGTCAGACCTTCCTTCACGATAGCCGGTATCTCTGTAAGCCCCGCAATCTTCGCCGCGTTCGCTCTGTTGTGACCGGAAAGCATTTCATATCCGCCCCTTTTCTTCCGGACGATCACCGGCGTCAGCACTCCGTGTTCCTTTACGCTCTCCACCATATCCTGAAGACGCTCACCCTCATACAGATGGAACGGATGGTCATGGAAAGCCTTGATCTTATTCAGCGGCAGAACCTGTACCCCGTCCGGTTCATGCGCCGAGGATTCCTCAGTCAGCATGTCCACCGCGTCAAATATCTTCCTCTTCGGAGAATTAGCCTTCATATGCGATCACCTCCCCAGCCAGTTTCTCATACGCTTTGCAGGCGTTGCTCTCAGGCGCGTACTCGATCAGCGGCTCACTGTAATAAACGCTCTCGCCAACCTTCACGGTATTCGGGATCTTACTCTTGAAGATCGTGATCTGCCCCTGGAATGTTTCCGCCACCTGTTCCGTAATGGTCTTGCACAGGATCGTCCTTGCGTCGCACATCGTGAGCAGGATCCCCGCCACATTCAGTCGCTCGTTGATGCGGCTCTTGATCTTCTTCACCGACTTTAGGAAGTCCTGCAATCCCATCATCGCCAGAAGCTGCGGATTCACCGCCACGATCACCTCATCTGCCGCCGCCATAGCGTTGATGGTCAGCGCACCCAGGGACGGACAGGTATCAATCAGGATATAGTCATAATCCTCTCTCAGCGGTTCCAGAATGGCTGACAGCATCTTCTCCGTACCCATTTCCAGTCTCAGCTTCGCTTCCACTGCAGAAAGTCCTATGGATGCCGGAATGAAGTCCACGCCGTTCCTCTCCCAGATGTATTCCTCACGCTCTGGAAGATCCTCTTCCTCGATCACGTTCATCATCAGATCGCCGATCGCGACATCCACCTCTTCCTCTCCGAAGCAGGTGGTCAGATTGCTCTGCGGATCAAAATCCACCGCCAGTACCTTCTTGCCGCGTTTCTTCAGGGAATATGCCAGATTGAACACCGACACGGACTTCCCAACGCCGCCCTTCATTGCTCCGATCATATAAATCTTTCCCATATCGTCACGCCTCCAATCCGGCTTCCGCCACCATACAGTAATCAGCTTTCCTCTCAGCCACGAACTGAGCGTGCAGCTTCTCTTTTTCCGCTTCAAATCTCTTCTGCAGAAGTTTTGTCTCTCTTTCCATGAAAGCTGCCTCTGCTTCCTTCATCGCCGCCATTTCCGCATCCTGAGTAATGACCAGCTTTCCATTCTCACAGCTGACGGACACATAATCTCCGATCTCAAAGCCAAGTTCCTTCAGCCACTCGCCCTTCAGCATGATTGTTGGCGTTGCTTTATATCTGTATCCGCTCGTGCCATGCACCTTCATGTTCCTGTTCTTCTTAAATGCCATCTATAAGCCTCCTTCCTGACGGTCAGGCCATCGCCTGCCATAGATATGATCTGTGGTGAAAAAAGAAAGGACCCCGGCTTCGACACATAAGTCGATAGCCAAAGTCCTATCTTCAGCAATTTTTCACCACACTTCTCCAAGGGCAGCTGTCCTTCGGAGACCTGGCATCTCCGCTGTCCTTAAGTGCAGGTTATAGATTTTGTCCGGCGCCGTCCATCCTCTTCACCTCTCCAGTAGGTCGAAAAAATAGGACTAAGTCTGGAAGCCTTTGTTCAGGCGGCCTCTCGACTTAGACCTATTATGTCGTACTCATCAGACATAATTATGATGTCATGATCTGGATAAATAGGTTCTGTAGGCTTTTTATTAAACTTCTGAATAAGTGTAAAGATGAAGCTAGGATTTCCTTTCAGCTTTTCAACAAGATCATCACCACTTGTAGCCGTATATTGTGATGCCTTAGTTTTTCCAAGAAGACCACAATTTTCAAAAGTATCACTAATCTGCGTATTCAATTCTTCGCGGTCTGTCAAAACAACAATTGTTGGTGAACCAGCAAACTTTCTACGTATTTTCTGTGATAAGAAAAGCATTGAATAGCTCTTTCCAGAACCTTGTGTATGCCAGAAAACTCCTAACTTACCATCATTAAGCTTACGTGCTTCATATGCCTTTACCGCCTCATTAACGCCCAAGTACTGATGGTTTCTTGCAAGAATCTTAATAGTATTACCACCAGAATGATCATAAAGGATAAAATTCTCCAACAAATCAAGAAAGTTATCCTTCTTACAGATACCTCTAAGCATGGTTTCAAGAGCAACATTACCTTCGTCACTCTCATTTAATCTCTTCCACTCATGGAAAAACTCATATTTGCTTCCTAATGTACCAACTTTAGCCTCTACACCATTCGAAAGAATCAAAAAAGCATTGTAATAAAATAGATGCTGAATCGTATCCAAATAATCCGTATAGTTATCAGTATATGCATTCTGAACATCTACAGAATTTTTCTTTAGTTCTACAAATAATAGCGGTATTCCATTTACAAAGCCTACAATGTCTGTACGTCTACGATACAAATCTCCATGTATCTTTAATTCTTTTATAGCAAAAAAATCATTTCTATCAGCATCAAATGGATGCTCAAAATCAATGACCATAGCTCTCTTTTCTTCAATCTGTCCGTTTGGCTTCTTAACTTTTACTGGAATACCATCTCGAATATACTGATACTTTTCTTCATTTATCTGCATAAGTGATGATGAAGAAAGATGTTTTTCAAATGTGTTCTGCGCCTCTATGATTTGTGCATCTGTAATCCATGGATTCAATGTCTTTAGAGCCTTCTGAAAATAGCGCACCAAAAGAATATCCTTGTATGACTTTCTTCCAAAAGTACCATTTTCCCCAAGGACTTCTTGATTGTATGCAAGTTCAACACGCCAGCCCAGTTCATCTTCTAACAAATGTCCTGAACTCTCTTGAACTAAAATATTTTCGGAGTAATCGTAGCTCATAATATCGCCCCCTAAAAACTAATCATTCCAAGTTATCATTACTTTCCGCTTGTATTTATTATTATTCTTAAAAGGTAAACTCTGTGTATCCACACAATGTTTCAAATAATTATCAATAACATTTTGGGCTAAATCATATAAAAACTTGCTCGGAATAACCAACTCATATACTTTATCGCGCACTATATACCCTTCATCTACATATAGCCTAGTCAAATCTCTATAGAAAGGTTCGTTAAATCCATCCGCTCTTTCCCATTTTGTCTCGCCACCAATATGACTTAATTCATGAACAGCTTTACTTCTCATTTTATAAAGTAATCGAATAAGCGTATGTTGATTACTATAACGATTAGCTATTTTATCACCTTTATCTCTTTCGATAATCTTAAGTAATTCATCCAAAAAACTAGAATCAATTACTTTTTTAACAGGAGTCTCGTCTCGTAGTCTTAATTTAGACAATGAAATTTCCAGCTCTGGTTTACATAATGATGGTTCAATATCAATTAATTCAGGATATCGTATTATTTTTTCTATATTATCTTCGTAATCATAGAACAATGTTACTGGTTCAACTTTATCTAAATAATCATACTTATCCTGAAACTTTAACACAAAATCACAAAACGCCTTTGCAGTATCTCTGGAAGGATAATTTGCATATTCCTGAGCCAAACAATCAATCAACGAAAAAATACTTATAGTTTTAAAAACCTTGTTGTCATTATTGTAAGCTTCATCTAATGATTTATGAAAAAAATCTCTCGCTTCTTCAATTTTGTCTTGAACGTACGCACTTTCATCAAAATCATCTTTTGTCTTAAACTTTTCAATTCTCTTTTTTTCAGGCATCTTTGCTCTCGCTTCTATTGCAAAATTCTTCGTTTATCTTTATAACTATTAAAACCATTATTTTCATAAGCTCTATATAGTTACGCTTATGCAATTCTTCATTTGCAGTATATGTACTATGTATGTAACGGTTACGCAAGTCCATTCCATTACTGTATTGGCTCTTATTTAACACATAATTCAAGTAATCTGATTCAGGAACTGATAAAAAAGTGTTTGAAATACTTATATCACCAAGTGATTTCATTTCTGATAACAGAGATTTCAGATATGATGGATAATAATCTGGGCAAATCACTTCATGTTCATACAAATCTTTTAAAATAAATGCCCTACTTGGATTTAGCTTTAATAGTCCATCTTCAACACATAGAGTGTTCCTTTGGATCAGCCAATTAATCTGGTATAGCTCATCTTGCCTAGTATAATCAGAAAGACGTAATTCTTCATTAACCAGCAAGTCATGAAGACTTTCATATTTCTCTCCAATTCTTTCTACATATGACAACAAGCACTGATCTGAAAACAAATAAAACATTTCCTGTCTCATATCATCTGAATTTACATAACCATACTTTTCAGCTCTAAGAGACGGCAATAGTTCAAACTCCACTGGGCGAGATGACATTTCAAGTAATTCCCTATCAATCTCACCATTTTCAGCATATAATCTATACTGTTTTAGAACACCATCCATCTCCGAAGCTAAATTCCTACACATTTCTAGATAACTACTATCTTTTGAAGATGTGGCAAACGAAAAACCTTTAATATTGAACTCTTCAACTAAGTAAACTTCAAAAAACCATTTGATGATATCTTCAAAGCGGATATTGTATCGCCCTAGTTCTTCAATATAACCATGCATATCTGCAGATGTTTTCATGTTATAAAAAGTAAATGAGCTTCCTGTCTGATACTCTTTAATGCCTTTTACACCCATCACTCGTTCAAAAACACCAAGTTTAGAAGAAACAGAAGGAAAAACACTTCTAAACTCCATATCCACAAATCCAAACATATAAATAAAATTATTTAATAACGTTGGATAATCTAAATTCTGTTTTAGCCATTGCCTGTCATATATAAACAAATGCCCCTCAGGGGTATTCTCTACAGTTACAAGTTCCGCAACATCTCTAAAACTTACGCCAACCCCCATATGTGAGTTAAATACCGTAACAGAGCCATCCTTAAGCATCTCTTTTTGTCTCTTCCTCGCTTCCAATCGAAGCTTATCTGAAACTGGACACTCAGAAGTGCTTTGAAACATCTCTATTACTCTTAACGAGCCAAGACCTGGGTGAATCGAATGAACATATTTCCCAAGTATTCCTTCATACTCAGATGGCATTAAAGAATTGGGTAAATAGCATTTATTTCTATTGCCTTGTTTCTCCATGTGATTATGAATAATGATTTCGGCAGTCTGATCAGAATTTCTCAAGCAATCAGCCAAAACATCATCATAATGTTCTACTATTCTTTTTTGTTTTAAGATGTAATGAAGAGTTGTATGCGGATTATTTATATATTCAGCAAACTTCTCTTCGCTAATTTGCTCATATACCTTGAACTTATCAAATAGAATCCAAAATTCATCTACATATCCAATAGCTACTTCATCACATATCTTTATAAAATTATCATCAGATATGCTCTTAAAAAACTTAGCCACAATTGGCATAAGTACTTTTATTTTTGATGCATACTCAGTTACAAACTCTACCTTAAGATGCTTATGAGATAATAACTGATGAACATTATATGCTTCTATAACTTCATTTACGTCGTTAAATTCCTTTGAAGAATCAAATGAATCAATATATTTCATAGATTCTTCAACATAGTGCCCAAAGACCATATCATTGCTTTCTAATAATTTTATTCCGTCATATCTTTGGCGCAAAATATTCCCTCCTGCTACAATTCAACTTCTCCATTAATTATTTTGGGAAGCAATCTATCTCTTGCCTCAATCAGCTTTTTCAGTTGAATATCTATAACATCTAGTTTTCTATCTATTACTTCTACAATCGATTCAAACTCTAATATAATATTTGAATTTGGCATCAAAAACGACAGATTTAATAATTCATTTTTTGAAATGGATGCAAATATAGCTCCATTACCTAAAATATCATCTTTAAAAAACTTTTCTTTCAACATGTAATATAGAAAACTTTGATTTCCATCTTTACTGTTAATTGCCGCAATACCCCTTCCAATCACAATTTTATTTTTTGAAATATTAAGGCGACCAACAGGCGCTCTTACACTAAATAAAATACTGTTAGCATCAGCAATTTTGGTATAAGATGTCGTATATGTTTCATCTTGAACATATCTAGTTCCATATGTACCAACTCCTTGATGAAACGGTAATCCCTTTTTTTCACAATTATAAAACTCTGATTTAGGACTTTGCCCCATAATAACATCCGCTATTTCAGATAATTTTTTAATTTTCCACTCAGCAGGAATACCATCTACAAACTCTAAATTCTCATAGTCTGGAAAACGGTAATTTACAAACCATTCCTTATATAGTCTTTGTGCCATTTCTTCCAAAAGTTTAATTTGTCGTTGGTAATTCTCTATTAATCTATCGTAGGTCTGTAATATATAGCATATTCTATCCTGCTTACAAAAATCTTCTTCTATAACCAAGGAAAACTCTCGCATCGTTCCAAGTAAAAGATTTTTTTGAGCAGCACCATTAGATTCGTTCACAAACTGCTTAACACTATTTCTTAATACATAATATAAATATGCAGGTCTAACAATTTGCTGATTTGGTTTTACTATAGCTACGCTTTTTTGAAATGTAGTCTTATAAGTTTGTGGAATATCTTTAACCAAAGCCATTCTTCCAATAGTTCCACTATTAGTAATTAAAATATCATTTGGTTCCAGCTTTGTTCTTCTATGTGTTTCGATAAAATCAGATTCTGTTATCTGACGCGCATCAGCATAATGAATACAATCATCATAAATATCCTTGCAACTCACAAAATAGAAGCCCGAATTACTTTCGTTCTCGCAATCCCCATGCTTACCGTCAGTAATATTCAGTGATATATCTTTAAGCTTAACACTAATCATAATCCCATCTCCTTAAAACTTTTAGAGATGATCTCCATCAAATCGTTACTCTCTGTTTGAAGAGATAATAATTCTTGATGTATCTCAGTGATTCTTTCTTCGAAATCGATGCCATCATCATCTTCTGGAACTACGCCTACATATGCTCCAGGCGTTAAAGACCAACCTTTATTCTCAATACTTTCACTATCTGCTATCTTACATAGTCCAAGAATATCATCATATGTTCCTTCACCAAACTTACTGTAAAGCCAATGAGCTTCTTTAACAGTATCGACAATCTCTTTTACCGAAGCTATTCTCTCATCCCACATGCTTTGTGTTTGTTTTTTATCTTTTCTATCACATGATTCTATAGCCTCTTTTGCAGCCTCTTTGACTTTCTTTAAGCATTTCTTTGCGATATCATATCCATCAACAAAAACATCATCATTGACCGCTTTAAGACTATCTTCACCAACTTCTAAAATCATATTAGCAATTGAACTCTTATAGTCTTCTAAAAGTTGCTTATACTTATCAATTTCACCTCGATAGAGCCACACAATGGCATTTAAATTCTTTAACTGCCACTCATTCCACTCATTTAAAGTACGATCGACAACCGTATAATAATTTCTAGCATCAATAAATAAGACCTTATCTTTTAATTCTTCTGCTTTCCCCTTATCAAAGAACCAAAGAGAGCAAGGCAAACTCTTTGTATAGAAAAAGTTATTACCTACAGAAATCATGACATCAACATGACCTGTCTTCACAAGTTTTTCTCTTATGTCTTTATCACTTCCCTGACTATCAGTTGCAGATGAAGCCATTACAAATCCAGCTCTACCTGTTTCATTCAAATAGGCGTAGAAATAAGAAATCCAAAGATAATTTGCGTTTCCAATTTCTTTATTCTTATTCTCTTTAGGTACTCCAAAAGGCAATCTTCCAGCATTAGTTGCAGATTCAGCTTTTACCTTATCAACATTGAATGGTGGATTTGCCATTACATAATTGCACTGTCCTTCAAGATTATGCGCATCATGATAAAAACTGTTAGCTTCATCACCAGATTTAATTACACCAGTAAGACCGTGCACAGCCATATTCATCAAACAAAGTTGCGCGTTATACTCAACCTTCTCTTGACCATAAAAAGTCATGCTAGAATTAGCCTGCAATCCTGCTTCATTTACAAAATCACCAGTCTGAACAAACATACCGCCTGAACCACATGCTGGATCAAGAAGTACTCCTTGCTTAGGCTCAAGAACATTTACTATCATTTTTACAAGTGATTTTGGAGTAAAGAAAACTCCATCATCAGATGCAATATTCTTAGCAAATTTATTAAGGAAATACTCATAAATACGTCCAATAACATCACCACCAACTTCATCAAGAGCGTTGTTATTGAATATTCTTAGAAGTTCTCCAAGCAAATCATCTGAAAAATCTGTATAGCTTTTTGGTAAAACACCTGTAAGCTGCTCACTCTGCTGCTCAACCAAATTCATTGCATTGTTTACAACTTCTCCAAGGCTTGCCATAGGCTGTCCATCAATGTTTACTAATCCCATTGATGCAACATTTGAAGGCAAATTAACAAGATAGCTGTACTGAGCTTCTTTAGGAAGAAACAATGCACTTTTAGCTGCAAAATCGCTTGCTTCAACAGGCATTTGTCTACCATTTCTAACGGGTCTTGTCTTTAATATTTCTTCTTCAACCATTTTGAATCGGCTGTATGCATATCTCAGGAAGAGCAATCCAAGAACAGGCATACAGTATTGATTTGATGTTAATTTTGAACCTGCACGGAGTAAGTCTGCTGACTCCCATAAATCTGCTTCTAACTTTTTGATACTCTTGTTATCCATTGATTATTCCTAACCTTTTCATTTTATTGTATTGTAATCATACTACTCGTTATATCCGTTAAAACGGACTTATTCATCATAAGAAATTTCTGCAATATCACTAAGCTGGCATTTTAATTTAACGCAGATTTTATCTAAAACACTAATTTCAACATTATTGCCTTTTTCAAGCTTAGCAATAGTTCCATAGCTCAAACCAGTAATATCTTTAAGGTCTTTTTTCTTGATATCCCGATCAATCATCAGCTTAAACAATTTCTTATACGATACTGCCATAAATCCGCTCCCCTTCTGAATTAAACACATAACAACAGATGCTTTAAGTATACCATATTAGTCTCTTGTATGGATTATTTTTCACACGTTCGTACGACTAAAATTACGCTGGTTGTTTAAGCAACTGCGTTGCTCGGTCTGAGTCATGAAATAAATACGCAAAATCCATGGAGGTACGTAATGGACAATGAAAGCAACGAGAAAAAGTATAACTGGTGGGACGACAGAACAACGATTATACCTAATGCACCAAATGCTGATTATAACAAAGAGATTTTTAAGACTCCAAAGTCCATCAATAATTATCTAGATAGTAAAATGTTTGGCTGTGAGCAATATAAAAAGCGCATGTCAGTAGCTATATTCAGTGCAATTCACAAAAATATTAAAACAAACATGCTTGTTATTGGAAACAGCGGTTCAGGCAAAACTGAGCTTGCACGTATTCTAAAAGAAATTTATCCCAATACCGTAATATTCGATGCGTCTCTCGTATCTCCAAAATCTTATAGAGGTAACACAAGTTTTTCTGATATGTTTCTTTCCCTCGATACCACAAAGCCAGCTTTCTGCTTTGTTGATGAAATAGATAAAGCATTATGCCGTCACGAATCCGAGCTAGGGTCGCTAATGCAAAATGAGCTGCTGAAATTAGTTGAAGGTTCTGAACTCTTTGTCGGTGAAGACAAAAACAAAAAGCAGATAGACACTCGTTTAGTAAGCTTCATTTTTATGGGGACTTTTGATTCGATACGCCAAGATCGAAAATCAAGCATAGGCTTTGGTTCTGATGCCACCTTGTCAAACCAAGATACGCCTGTAACAAAGGAAGAAATCGAAGAATCTGAAACATTATCCACTGAATTTCTAGGCAGACTAAACGGAGGAATTATCACTATCCCACCTGTCACAGAATCAATAGCAAAGGCCGTATTAGCAGATGAACGATACAGCCCAATATCGCGTCTAGAGAAGACGTATGGCGTGTCTATAAAGCTTAAAACTACCAATATAGAAGAACTAGCTCAAAACACTACCAAATACGGTTTTAGAGCCATTTATAGCGAGCTACACGAAAAACTGTGTGCTGCACTTTATGAAGACAGCGCCTCAACATCTATAGACATATAAGTATTAATTCAGGAGGAAACAAAAATGACATTTAATGATTTTCAAAACAACTTAATAGAATCTCTCAAAAGAACTCTTAGCAATACAGACCTAGCAGAGGCAGAATTATCACTGCAAAAGGTAGATAAACTTAATGGTGAATATAATTCTCTATGCATAAAGCCGAAAGATTCAATAATCGGAATGAACATAAACTTAGATTCCATTTACAAAGCATTTGAAGAAGGCGTTGATTACGAAACACTTGTAAAACGCACTACGGAGGAATGTATCGATGGATTAGCATCTAGACCCTTAGTAAATCTTAATGAGCTAACAGATTATTCAAAAATCAAAGATAAGCTTTCTCTTGAGGTTGTTTCTGCCGAAAGAAATGCAAATACCCTTAAATCGATTCCTCATAATATGTTGGAGGACATGGCTGTAATAACTAGAATCGTACTAGATAAAACAGAGTACGGTAGTGCTACGATTGTAATTACAGATTCATTATGCAAGCAATTTGGAATTACTAAGGAACAGCTATTTGAAGATGCTTTAGTCAATGCTCCTATTGTTCGTCCTTCTGAAATTAAGGGCATGTCAGAAGTAATGAGCGAGATGATGCCAGGCTTAATGCCTGAAGTGGCTCCTGAGGATGAACAAATCTTTGTAGCCTCTGTACCAGATAAAAATCATGGAGCTGGAGTTATCGCATATCCGAATTTCATGGAGGATGCCGCCCAAAAGCTAGGTGGAAGTTTTTACCTTTTGCCATCCAGTATACATGAACTACTGCTAGTAAAAGATAACGGGCAAATGTCGGCGCAGGACCTTGAAAACATGGTAAAAGAAGTCAACGCCACACAAGTTGAACCATGTGATCAGCTAACAGACCATGTGTATTTCTATGATGCACAAAAGCATGTATTTCAAATAGCTTCTACGGCATTAAAATCTGCATAATTCAGAAAGGACATATTATGTTTAAGCTAAAATTTCAAGCATCATCAAATAAAGTTAATCTAATAGAATTAGATGATGGTTCATTTAGCAATTCAGAAATTGCAGAAATCAAACCAACACTAGAAAAACTTATGATTGAAAATCCATGCCTAACATTTGCTCGTAAACACAAGGCTGGTTTCTTTGAAAATGTACCAAACGAACTTGTAACTGACATAGCATTTATCACAGACTCTGTCCTATCGGATTGTTGGCAATACTGTCCTATCACTACACTTGAAGAAATTGAAAAGCCAGATAGACGCCCGTACATTGGGGCTTTAAATCTAATAAACACACTTTTAAATCATTGTCTTCAAAGTTATAGAAGGATTCTTGAGTTGGAAAGCACAATAAAAGAATTCAAAGACGTATACGGAGATTTGCCGTCAGACATTTTTGGCGAAGAATAAGTAATAGCAGGGAGAAATCCCTGCTATTTTTTTACAACAATATTCATTTCAAGAAATGCGGTCATAATTGCTTTTTCTTTATCTGATTTTAGCTTTGGCAAGTCACACACCTGATTCTTATCAAGTGATGTGATACCACATTTCTCCATAACCCTGCCTATGCTTGAGTTACTGACTGTGATATTAAGGTTATCACAAACCCATTTGCGAATATCAGAATGTGTTGTAGTGATGACTTTTCGATGTAAAGAATTACCTTCAACAACATCAAAATCAAGAATCATTGCAAACACATTCTTATAAACGCAGTAATAATTACCTCGGAGCGGGTTCGCCGCTTCGTGTTCGAGTGGACCAGACGGGAGTCGAACCCGTGTCCGAAAACAAATTCCCTCTCCTTCTACTATCATAGTACACTTCGATGATTCCCCACCGCGTCTAAGATGTGCACGTCTTGATACGGCCGGTATCCTCTAGTACGCCCGTCAGGAGGAGGAACCCCTAACGTCGTTTCTCACATAATCGAGGCCATGTTCTCAGAGTGTGAGTGCCCTGAGGATGACCACGCGGCACTTAGGCTGCGTAAGCTAATGTATTATCGTTAGCGTTTATATTTAAGTTTGAAGTTTAACGCAACTGTCTTTCGGATAGCTTCTAAAGCTGCATTGTCCCCGTCGAAACCGGTACTAGCCCTTAGCACGTCTTATATTAACGGATTTTGTCCTTTTTGTAAATAAACCAGCAGTTTAATTTATGTATATCCTATGATTTAGTTCGGTTAGTTATATTATATCCCCTAATATAGTGAATAAAAATTAATTTAAGTCTACTAAATCAGTGTATATATCTACCATTCCGCGGATTATTTATTATTATGAATAAGCTTAAAATCTAGGCATGGGGAGATATTGATATGCCAACAGTAAGAAAACGAGCTAAACACACAAAGACTTTTACAGAAGATCCTATATATAATAATACTAATTATAAGTTTGACTGGACAATAGTCGGAAAAAATCTATATAGGAGGAGAATGGAACTGGGGATGACACAACAGGATGTTTCTGATTGCACAGGAATTCCAGCAAAAATGATATCCCAGTATGAAAATAATACAAATGGCAAACATCCAAGCCATAAGCATCTTGTTATATTGATGCATGCATTAAATGTGGATCCAAACACTATTTACAGTGGCATCGTAGATTCCGGAACACTCAGTAATACAGATAAGTGTTTAAATGAGTTGATACGTAATATACGAGCCAGTATAATCCGCTCAGATCTATATAAGGATTCTTTAAAGTATCAGGATAAGTTCGAACCAAAATCTTTGGGTAAAATAAGTGCTGATATCACACCTCAGAGGGAGGTGGCAGAAAGAGATTTTGATTTTAACCGTAAAGATTTTAGTTTTTAATATCCTTAGAAAGTCACAGTACTATTTTAAGAGGATCTTGCACAATAAAAGCTGTGAGTCAGTCAGGAGAGATTTTATCAGGTTCCTGCGACTCACAGCTTTTTTAATTGGTGATTATATGGGTGATATTAATAATAATTGTAGTGTAAACCTTTGCAGTGCACATTAAGCAACATTGTTTTACTTTTTCAGATATTGTTTAATATATCGCCCTGTATGAGATGCCTTTACCTTGGAGACCTCCTCAGGAGTGCCCTGGGCGATGACTGTACCACCCTTATCTCCTCCTTCTGGCCCCATATCAATGATGTAGTCGGCACATTTTATTACATCCAGATTATGCTCAATGACTATTACGGTGTTTCCACTCTCTGCCAGCTTATCCAGCATTACCACAAGTTTATGTACATCTGCAAAGTGCAGTCCTGTGGTAGGCTCATCAAGTACATATATTGTCTTGCCCGTAGGTCTGCGGCTCAGCTCTGTTGCCAGCTTAATACGCTGTGCCTCACCACCACTGAGCTCAGTACTTGGCTGGCCCAACTTTACATATCCAAGGCCGACATCGTACAGAGTTTGGATCTTACGTGTTATGGAAGGAACATTCTTAAAGAAATCAAGAGCCTCCTCCACCGTCATCTCCAATACATCATAAATGTTTTTGTCTTTATATTTAACCTCAAGAGTCTCACGATTAAATCTCTTACCGTTACATACCTCGCATGGGACATAAACATCCGGCAGGAAATTCATCTCTATCTTAACGATACCGTCTCCCTGGCAGGCCTCACATCTGCCGCCCTTTACATTGAATGAAAAACGTCCCTTACTATAGCCATGTGCTTTGGCAGTAGGTGTGCCTGCAAAAAGGTCTCTGATAAGGTCAAAAACACCTGTATATGTTGCAGGATTAGACCTAGGTGTACGTCCTATAGGTGACTGGTCGATAGCGATTATCTTATCAAGCTGTTTGATACCATCAATCCTATTGTGTTTGCCAGGGATAGTCCTTGCACGGTTGAGCTGTTTAGCCAGGGATTTGTACAGTATCTCATTTACAAGAGATGACTTGCCTGAACCTGACACACCTGTTACGCAGGTAAAAACTCCGAGAGGGAACTCCACATCTACATTTTTTAGATTGTTTTCCTCTGCACCGACAACCTTGATCCAACCAGTAGGTTTACGCCTGATCTTAGGAACAGGTATCTTTTTCTTGCCACTGAGATATTGACCTGTAACACTGCGTGGATTGGCCATGATCTCGTCTACTGTTCCTGTGGCGACTACCTCACCACCCTCTGAACCTGCTCCTGGACCGATATCAACAATATAATCAGAGGCGCGCATAGTATCCTCGTCATGCTCAACTACCAGTACAGAATTGCCCAGATCTCGCAGTCTTTTTAAGGTGTTGATGAGTCTGTCATTGTCTCTCTGATGGAGACCGATACTTGGCTCATCCAGAATGTAGGCAACCCCCACGAGACCGGAGCCTATTTGTGTTGCAAGTCGGATACGCTGTGCCTCACCACCTGACAATGTACCAGCTGCTCTTGCAAGAGTAAGGTAATCGAGACCTACATCAATCATAAACTTAATACGACTCTTGATTTCCTTGATTATCTCATCACCGATTTTGTGCTGCATAGGTGTGAGATTGAGGGACTGTATCCAGTCATAGAACTTGTCTATAGATAAAGTTGTAGCTTTGTAAATGTTTAGGTCACCGATGGTAACTGCAAGGCTGCTAGGTTTAAGTCTCGCCCCATGACAGCTTGCACATGGTGTGATGCGCATAAACTGCTCGTACTCGGCTTTCATCCTGTCGGAAAAGCACTCTTTGTAGCGACGGTTGACATTGGCAAGGAGACCCTCAAAAGCTACATGATGTACATTACCGTTACCAAACTGTGACTCATAATATACTGTGACCTTTTCACCCTTGGTACCGTTAATGATTATATCCCTTACATCATCACTTAGCTCATTAAAAGGTGTATCCAGACTAAAATCGTACTTCTCTGCAAGAGCCTTTAACATGGCATGAGTGTAACTGCCCTCGTCTTTGGAGTTCATCCATCCAAGCACTGAAATTGCACCTTGATTAAGACTCAGTGACTCATCAGGAATCATGAGGGTTATATCAAACTCCATCTTGTAACCAATACCAAAGCACTCTGGGCAGGCTCCAAAAGGATTGTTAAATGAAAAGCTGCGTGGCTCTATTTCCTCGATGGAGATACCGCAGTCAGGGCAGGCAAAATTGGTAGAAAAATTAACTGGCTCACCACCAATTACATCTACAGTCATCTGTCCATCACTTAATTGCATGACCTGCTCGATAGAGTCTGCAAGTCGCTTTTCCAGTCCCTCTCTGATGACAAGACGATCAACTACTATCTCAATATTGTGACGGATGTTTTTCTCCAGCTTGATCTCCTCGGAAAGCTCATACATGTTTCCATCTATACGTACACGTACGTAACCAGATTTTCTGGCACTTTCCAGTACCTTTTCATGCATACCCTTTTTACCCTTTACTATTGGGGCGAGAAGCTGTATACGTGTGCCCTCCTTCATGAGGAGGAGCTGGTCCACGATCTCGTCGACGGTCTGACGCTTGATCTCCTTACCGCAGTTAGGGCAATGAGGTACACCGGCACGAGCATATAAAAGTCTCATGTAATCATATATCTCAGTTACAGTTCCTACTGTTGAACGTGGATTACGGTTGGTTGACTTTTGGTCTATGGAAATGGCAGGACTGAGACCCTCAATCAGGTCTACCTTTGGTTTCTCCATCTGCCCCAGGAACTGTCTCGCATAAGATGACAAAGACTGCATATATCTGCGCTGCCCCTCTGCATAAATAGTGTCAAAGGCAAGAGAAGACTTTCCAGATCCGGAAAGTCCTGTCATAACTACCAGCTTTTCTCTTGGTATATCGAGATCTACATGTTTAAGATTATGCTCACTTGCACCGCGAATTTTAATATAATTATTTCCCATATCTACTCCATAAGATGTATCAGACTAAGCTAATTACAAAACCTCGATATCATGGTCATATGATCATAACATCAGGATACATGTTTAAGGTATGAATGTATACGGTCGGTAATAAGGCCTGATACCAATCCGATAACGGCTCCCGCTACTACACCTGCTATCATAAGGACAGGAAGGTAATAAAATAGTACCTCACTATGCAGTAACAGTACTGCCGCTACAAGCTGACCAACATTGTGCATTACGCCGCCGGTAATGCTGACTACTGTCCTCTGGAATCCACCTATTTTTATGAGGATGACCATGGTGATATAGCTCAGTAAAAATCCTGAAACGGAGTACGCCAGGGTCATGGTGTTACCAAACATAAAACTAACCAGTAATATACGTAAAGCACTTATGATCATAGTTGGGACAGGTCCGATTGAGTACAGACCTATCACAGTTACTATATTGGGGAGTCCCAGCTTTACACCGGGCACTCCTATATTAATAGGTATAATAGCCTCTACATAGCTCAGCACCATGGCCAGAGCCAGAAGCATACCATATAAACTAGTTTTCTTTGACTTCATTTTAGTGTCCTTGATGTAAAGTATTAATTTGTGTCTGTCTTTGACAGCAGTGCCAGACACTCGACGTTATTGGTACGAGGGAACATATCCACAGGACAAAGCTTGACTACCTTATATCCTGCATCCTGTAATGGTCCCAGATCCCTTGCAAGACTCTTTGGCTTACAGGCTACATAGATGAGCTTATCTACACCGTAATCGATTATCTTGGCGAGGGCCTTTTGATGTATGCCGTCTCGCGGAGGATCAAGGATGATAAAATCAGGCCTTGGGGCATCCTCGTAACTACCGTCCTCTTTGATGAGACGTCCTCCCTGCTCAATAACTTTTAGAACATCACCTGCAATAAAGTCACAGTTATCAACACCGTTTAATCTGGCATTTTCTCTAGCTGCAACTACTGCCTCCTCAACAATTTCAACACCAACTGCCATAGATGCTACGCTGCTCATAAGCTGAGTGATGGTGCCAGTGCCTGAGTAAAGGTCATAAATGACCGGCTTTTTGGCCTCACCTGCCTCCTGCTCTTCTTGAAGCTCGGTAAAACCTGCATACTCACGTACCTTGGAGTACAGCTTTTCTGCACCTAAAGAGTTGGTCTGGAAAAAGCTAAATGGAGTGATGCGGAACTTAAGGCCTAATATCTCCTCATAGAAATAGCTCTCACCATAAAGCACAGTGGTGCCCATGTCTGTAACAGCATCTGCGAGAGAATCATTGACAGTGTGCAGTATGCCAGCATATGTGCCATCAATTTTGCCATCCTCTTTTAGCTTTAAAAGAGTATCCTTCCATCCTGCCAATGCTTCCGCCTCGTCCATAGGTGGCTTGACTCTTATGTATTTATCTGGCTCAGGTTTTTTGTGCTTTTTCTGAGCCTTAGGACTGTATCTCCTGTTATACCACTCATCCAGCGCCTTGGCTCTTTCATCAATTACATCCTGTGGAGCAGGAACCCGCATAGCGCTGTCCCATTGTGAGGTGGTTACAAGATCTACAAGTATCTCGCCAGTCTTTATGGCTCTTCTAAATAAAAGATGTCTGAGATAACCCTCATGAGCCTTTTTGTGTTCATAGGTAATCTCAAGCTTTGCAAAATACTCACGGGTTGCCCTGATGATCTCATTAGCATCGTTATGAGGTAATGAGCAGTTATCTGTGTTTATAATGTTAAAGAAACTATGTTTCTGATGTAATCCCAATGTCAAAGGACCGTCTTTCTCAGAGTCACCAAAAGAAAACTCCATCTTATTACGATATCCCTCGCTGATAGGGGACGGAACTATATCCTCAAAAATATAGTCATCAGTACGGATAACAGGCTCCAGGAGCTCATGTAATCCCTTTTCCTTTATTTTGAGTTCCTCTGCATAAGACTGTCCCTGATAGAAACATCCTCCACATCTTTCTGCATTAGCACATAATTCCATATATCTATCTCCTGCGCGGACTCACGCCGCATTTTATATTTCTTAAAGTCACTGATTGCTCATTTTACTATATGTGATTGAAAATTTGTAGATAATCCATATAAAAAAACAATAAAATATAGAGTGATGAAGCATGAAAAAGGAGCTGTAAAGATGATTACTCACCCTTACAACTCCTATGCTTTTCTGATTAGTTCTCTATACTTTTCTTGCAAATATTTTATTAATTACAATTAAGGTACGCGGAAACCTAAAAATTAAAGCTTAACTACGTTTACTGCCTGAGGTCCCTTAGCGCCGTCCTGAACGTCAAACTCAACATTCTGGCCATCCTCAAGTGACTTGAAGCCGTCACCAGCAAGGCCTGAATAATGAACGAAAACATCCTTGCCTGACTCATCAGAAATGAAACCATATCCCTTCTGATTGTTGAACCACTTAACTGTACCCTTCATTGTATATACCTCCATAAAGTACCTGCAGATTTATTTCTGCAATGGGTAAATATTACCATAAACAAAAATTAAGGTCAATGAAATGTGTAAGCGCTTGTCATACCTTTTTTTATGTAAAGACATAATTAAATATAATATCTAGTAATGCGTTTTTAATTAGCGGATTTATATAAATCCTGGAGCTCGGCTGTTGAGAAACTATAGTGCTTCTCACAGTAATCACAGAACACATCTTGAGGCTTTCCATCGGCTATGAGCTCTTCCAGCTCCTTTTTACCGATAGAAATCAGTGCTCTGGATACTTTGTCTCTATTACAGTCGCAGTGGAAACGTACTGGAATCTGATCATTGATCTCCAGCTCCATGTCACCAAGTATAAACTCCAGCATCTCTTCAGGAGTCATGCCCTCATCAAGCATGTTGGTGACAGACTTGATGGTGCTTAGCTTGGTCTCGAGCTTGCCGATGACCTCATCTGTTGCATCAGGCATAAGCTGGATGATAAAACCACCAGCCTGACGAACAGTATTGTTTTTGTTCATAAGGACTCCCAGACCAACAGATGATGGAATCTGCTCTGAAACTGCAAAATAGTATGTAAGATCCTCTGCAATCTCACCAGTACGCAGGTCAACAGAACCTACATACGGCTCCTTGAGACCAATATCCTTGATAACACTGAGCTTGCCATGGCCGAGAGCTCCGCCTACATTTAAGTGACCTGCCTCATTTGGAGGGAGCAGTACGTTAGGATTGGAAACAAAGCCCTTTACATTGCCTAGATTGTCTGCTGTTGCCGTGAGTCCCTTGATAGGACCATCGCCCTTGATAGTGAGTGTTATAACACTCCTTGCGCCCTTTAAATCTACACCCATCATAAGCGCTGAGCTCATAAGCCTGCCGATGGCTGCTGTACATATAGGAAATGTGTTATGTACTCTCCTGCACTCATCCACAAGGTCTCTCGTAGTACATGCAAATGCACGGATCAGACCATGTGCTGCAGTAGCCCTAACCACATAATCACGATAAGTGCCGGTGGAAGCATCCTCCCCATCGGCACTTGTATTAACTCTGATCTTATCAGACATTACTGATTAGCCTCGGCAGCCATTGCCTTGAGCTCGTTTTCCTGATCTATACGCATATGGCACTTTTTATACTTTTTGCCTGAACCGCACGGGCACTGATCGTTAGGGTAGATCTTTTTGCCCTCGCGACGGATAGTTCCTGATGCCTTTTGCTGACGATAAAGCTCATGACGTTTGTCCTCTGTGAGGATAGAATCCCATGCAGGAAGACCATAAAGCCAGCTAGCCTTGGCCTCTACCATGTTGTAGTAGAGTCTCTCAGGATCGATCTCAATCTTGATCTGTGTGTTCTCGTCCATTGTATCGATAGGATTATGATAGCCCTTTAAAGACTCATCAATACCATCAAGTACACCTGTGAAATGGAAAACATCGATGTTAAAGTGATCAGCAAGCTCCTTGACAGTGCCCTCAAATACATGTGAAGGATCCTTTAAAACTTCCTCATAGAATCCCTTCTCAAGTATGAAATACTCCTGCCAAAGCTTCTCCTGGTCTGCCTTGGAAAGTCCGTTGCCATAAGCCTGGGTTCTCCAGGTTTCAAGTAATGTTGCCATAAAAAATTCTCCTTACCCCTCCTTGGGGTTTTCTTTCAATAAAATAATATATGTTGAATGCCGTCGTCCGGCAAATCACAACTATTTTACTATATTTATCTCAAATCTGGTGTATAAATATTGTCCATATCATCAAATTCTTGATTTTCGCCGCCCATAGCCCAGATAAAAGTATAGTTATGAGTAGCTGCAGCGCTATGGATAGACCATGATGGTGAGATAACTGCATCATAGTTATGCATAACAATATGTCTTGTCTCCTGTGGCTCACCCATGAAATGGATAACTATCTGATCCTCAGGAACCTCAAAGTATGTATAGATCTCCATACGTCTCTCATGTGTGTGACTAGGCATAGTGTTCCATACATTACCAGGCTTTAATTCTGTCATACCCATGCTGAGCTGAGCTGTCTTAAGTACATCTGGATGGATGAACTGGTTGATAACACGCTCATTGGCAAGATCAGACTCACCACAAGGTCTGTGATTAGCCTCAGCCATAGTAATAAGTTTTGTCTCATAGCTTACATGAGCAGGTGCAGATACCATATAGAACCTGGCTGGCTTATCAGCATCATCTGAAGAGAAAAGAACCTCCTTGGCTCCCTTTGTGATATAGAGACAATCCTTATATCCAAGCTTATACTCTACACCATCTACCTTTATCTTTCCAGCACCATCGCCAATATTAAAGATACCAATCTCACGACGCTCAAGTACATAATGAGTACCAAAATTATGCCAGCAATCGATGCCTTTGTCTAGTGGAACTGTCTCATGTACAGGCATACATCCAAAAGTCACCATACGATCAACATGTGAATAAACAGCAACTACCTCGTCTGGCTTGTAAAGTCCTGTGATCAAAAACTCATCTCTAAGTTCCTGTGTTGTATATCTTTTTACGTCTCTCTGATTAGCGCTGTAACGAATATCCATAAAAGCCTCCTGATTAAAAAATCCTTCAAAAATTGGAGTTGCACTCCTAATATATTGCCTCATTTATTATACAAAAGAATCACGTTTTTGCAACGTTTAAAGCGCTTACAAAGACTTTTCATCTGACTCCTCATGAGGCTCTTTTATCAGTCGGCCCTCTGCATCAAGATTGATATGACGCTTGTCCAGGAGGTATCTGGTAAACCGCTTTATCAATTGCAGGATTATCGCCCATATTGGAACACCAATTACCATACCAACAAATCCAAAAAGTCCGCCAAAAAGTAAAATTGAGAACAGTACCCAGAAACTGCTGAGACCGGTGGAACCATGCAGTACATTAGGCCCTATGATGTTGCCGTCTATCTGCTGCAGGATCAGGATAAATATGGCAAAATAGAGTGCTTTTATAGGATCTGCGATAAGGATAAGGACAATTGAAGGTATTGCACCAATGAAAGGACCAAAAAAGGGTATAATATTTGTGATTCCAACGATTACAGATACAAGCATTGTATAAGGCATGTTCATAATCGTCAGTACGATGAAACAGATCACACCGATAATGCATGAATCAATTATTTTACCAACTATAAATCCACCGAACATTTTATCGGTGACCTTGATCTCTTCTATTATTTTTTTAGCAAGTTTAGTCGGAAAAACAGCATATAATATACTGCGGGCGCTCCTGACCATAGATTCTTTACTGTTTAAAAGATATATCATGATTATCATGCCGATTATAAAGTTCTTGAGCCAATTGACCATTGACCATATACCGACACCTAAAGAGGTAACTATGTTACGGAAATTTGGTATCAGAGTCTCCTGCACAAAGTTTGTCAGAAAATTGTATACATCATCATAATACTCGGTATAATACTCCCGTATTTCAGGATAGTCCTTGAGTAGTTTCATGCCGGCATAATAGGCTTTTGTAAGGTTTGATGGTAAAGTATAGGACAGACTAAGTATAGATTTATAAAGCTCAGGGATGATCATAGATACCAAACCAAAGACTACCAATATAATGAGCAGTACAGAAGCCATAGTACCAGCTATGCTGCCAATACGCGTACGGGACCGGCTGGTGTTATTATCGCCGTCTGCATTAACTGATTTAACTGGACCGATGAGCTTATCCATTACTTTCTGTGATACATTATAGGCGAGTTTGTAGGCAGGATTAATAAGATATGCCATAACAGCACCATATATGATAGGTGCCAGAATATGAAACAGATTCTGGAAATTTGAAGCCACATTCCTATAATTGTGTAAAAGTAATATAACAACTGAGCTTGCTGCTATGACTAAAAATGCCGTTACGCCCCATCGTATCTGTGACTCCCATTTTTGCTTATCCACTGCTGTCCTCCTGCGAATGTCTATGACCTGCGATGTATACATCCCACGAATAGTTATATTTCATTGAAAATATAAATCTAAAGATATAATACATCAAAAACTATAATACTAATAATATACAAATAATATACAATAAAAAAACCGGTGATAAAACTCACCGGTCTAAAATCATACGATTTTTTGGAGTAAGACCAAAACGCCGTACCACACGCTTGACTCCTAGCCTGTTTGCTAGGTGGGAGACCTCACGGATACCACTATAGTCCTTGACCATATGGAAGGCATTATATTATGTATCCAAATGTTGGAATCCCGTAGGTCGTATTTGTAGGTTCAATTTGTGCGGCCTCGAACGCTCCAGCTATTTACTTCTTACACGCATTATAGCAAAGCGTCATTACGTATTCAAGTAATCCTGCAATCTGTCATAGAAATTTAACAAATAAAAAAATTTCTTTTATATCAAAAAAATAGTCATAATTAATAGTTAAATATTTTGGGGAATTTCATATATGAGCAGCAGTATTCCATCCTTTACAGTAATCTCCGACTCTGTACCCACAAACTCATTACTGAGGCCCGTAGGGGTCAGATTGTTTAGGGAGACGTCATTAACAATATACTTAAGTCCTTTTTCTGTAACACCGCGGCATTCATCAGTAAAAGATAATGCTGAAAAGTAGCCACTCATCTCCTTGGGGAAACGGACTGTGGTGTTTCTTACAGCTGTTGTTACCTGCTTATCATTATATAAGTAGCCTCTGAGGCCATGCGCAGCCAGGAACCCAAGTATTTGGAGATTTGCAATGCTGTGGTCTATACGCTTTCCTGTCCCGCCTACAATGTGAAACTCTTTGTAGCCAAGCTCAATACCTATCCTGACACAGGCCATCATATCAGGGTCATTTTTTACTGGGTCAATGACTCTTGTATCGATACCATCATGGGCCATTTTATGGAGATGATGGATATACTCGGCCTTTTCCGCATCCTCATAAATATCCAGATCCTTGACGGGGCCTGTTGTGCCTTTTACTCCCTCTATATGCATGGAGTCAAAATCTCCCACAAGGAGGTCCGGGCGTATACCCAGAGGCTTTAAATTGTCATATCCGGCATCGGCAGCTATCAGATAGTCGCCATCGTGTATGGCCAGAGGCATTCCAAAAAAATCCCCTGCCCCAACTATAATGCATCGCCCTGAAGGTGTGTTACAGCCTTTGATTTGATCAAGTGTATCTAAATCCTGTGTTGCCATAATGATCAACTCTCCTCCAGTTGTTTGAGCTTTTGCTCTCGCAGATTTTTAAAGAAATCTGTCATCAACGCAGCACACTCATCATGGAGTACATCATATTGAACCTCACATTGATGATTAAAACGGCTTTCGTGGAGCATATCAAGAACAGAACCACAACAACCGGCCTTTTGATTCATGGAGCCCATCACTACCCTCGGTAGTCTGGACTGCACAATGGCGCCTGCGCACATAGGGCAGGGCTCCAGAGTCACATACATGGTGCAGTCCTCGAGCCGCCAGTCATCAAATGCCCTGCAGGCTTTTTTTATGGCGATGATCTCGGCATGCATGAGTGAGTTATGGTCCTTGTTACGTCTGTTGTAGCCCTTGCCAATGATGGTACCAGGTGCGATGCCATGGGCCGCTGCGTTTTGATCTGCTTTACTGTCTTTATTTGTACCATCATATACAATGATGCAGCCTATTGGCACATCACCATTTTTACCGGCTTTTTGTGCCTCTCGGATGGCCAGTTTCATATAGTTCTCTTGATCAGTCAATTGTTTCATTATTCCTTGCCTGGATATTTGCCTGGTCCTGCTTTATGAGGAGTCTTATGGCATCAATTGCAGTGTGTATAGCCTTGTCAGTGTCATGCTCTATGACATTACTGAGACCCTGCTTTACACGCTCCTGATTGGACATGATAAAGAGTACAGCCCCAACTCTTACTTTTAGGTATGCACCTACAGTAAAAAGAGCGGCCGACTCCATCTCAGAGGCCTTGCAGCCGAGCCTGAGCCAGGACTGCCATTTGTTGAGGAGCGCATAGCTCGTAGGCAGATCCTCTGGTTTGTGCTGGCCATAAAAGGCATCCTTACACTCCACCACGCCCACATGCTTGCGATAACCTAGACCGGTAGCGGCCTGGTATAAAGCGTTCGTTATCTCAAAATCCGCTACTGCAGGCCACTCGATAGGAGCATACTCCTTGGAGGTGCCCTCCATACGTATAGCCCCACTGGCGATGACTACATCACCTGCCTGGACATCCAGGTCCATACCTCCGGCTGTGCCTACTCTTATGAATGTATCTGCCCCGCACATGTGGAGCTCCTCCATAGCAATGGAAGCTGAAGGCCCGCCTATACCGGTGGATGTTACTGACACAGGTACGCTATCAAGAGTACCTGTATAGGTGACGTATTCGCGATTGTCAGCAATAAAAACAGGATCATCAAAGTAGGCTGCAATCTTGATACACCGTTTGGGATCTCCAGGGAGTATGACATATTTGCCCACCTGCCCGGGAGCCACACCGATGTGATACATGGTTTTATCTTCTGAATAATTAATCATATTATGCAAGCTCCAATGCTATAAGCATCATATTGTTAAAGGATTTCTCACGGTCATCGGCTGTGAGAGACTCCTTTTTGAAAAGATGATCGGAAATTGTAAGTATACTGAGGGCATGCTTTTGAGCTGCAGCTGCTGTCATATACAGACCGGCTGTCTCCATCTCACAGGCAAGACATCCCATTTTTCTCCATGAGGCATTTACGTCCTCACGTCTGTCATAGAAAACGTCAGATGTAACGACATTACCTACTCGGGTACTGATGTCAAGTCCATCTGCTGCAGCTACTGCCTTTGAAAGCAGACTATAATCTGCAATAGGTGCAAATGTGCCAGGCAGAGCGTACTGTGCTGCAAAGTTGGAATCAGTGCAGGCTCCCATGGCGATGACTATATCGTTTAGATTTATGTCATCCTGTAATGCTCCGGCAGAGCCTATACGGATAATATTTTCTACATCATAGAAGTTGAAAAGTTCATAAGTATAAATGCCTAAGGATGGAATACCCATACCTGCGCCCATTACAGATACCTTTTTGCCCTTATATGTGCCAGTGAATCCAAGCATATTTCTTACTGTATTAAAACATACAGGATCCTCAAGATAAGTCTCTGCTATATACTTGGCGCGGAGTGGATCACCTGGCATAAGTACTGTTTTGGCTATGTCTCCAAGCTCAGCTTTATTGTGTGGTGTTGCCATATATTAATCCTCCGAATATATTAATCAAGTAAATTTTCCGGTCCGAAACTTTCAGGAAGCAGCTGGGCCAGAGTGAATGTTTTGTAGTCATCTTTTGATCTGGCGAGAGTTACTAAAAATGTATCAGGATTACAGAACTCTCTCATGACCTGACGGCATATGCCGCAAGGTGATGCGTACTGCAATGGTCCCTTTTCCGGACCACCAGTGATGACGATATGTTTAAATTTAGTTACTCCCTCACTTACTGCTTTAAAGAAGGCTGTTCTTTCGGCACAATTGGTCGCACCATAGGTGGAATTCTCAACATTACAACCACCATATATATCCCCCTCTTCACTAAGGAGAGCAGCTCCTACTTTGTAGTGAGAATATGGAGTATAGGAAAAGTTACGCATATCAAGCGCCTTTTCGATAAGATCATCTAAATAATTTTCTTTCATAAAAAACACCTTTATTTATTTAATGTCTGAAAATTATAGCATAGATTTATGGACTTTTCACTTAGTCCTCAGACTGCAGTCTGAAACCAAGAGGATATTTACGAGGCTCCTTTTTATTAAGTATCTCAGAGCTTTCTGCTGCGGCAAGCCTGAAATCCTGTTTAGTGATCTCCCTTATATCCTTATGATCTATTTCCGCACGTAAAAGAGTTTTAGACCAGGTCCTATCAAAAAGATTTCTGACATATCTTGCGTTAGTGAACTTGCCTGCTTTTGTGACCTTTTCCGGGAGCTTATCAAAGTATTTCATAATCTCTCCCTCTAGTCCGTCTTCAAGATGGAATTTGTTTCGGCGTGCCATCCTCAGGAATATTTCTCCCAGCTCTGTTCTGCTGAAATCCTTAAAAACAATCTCATCTGCCATAACATTGTCTATGTCAGGTGCATCCTGTCTTACCTTATCCATTTCCTCTTGTGTGAGGGCAAGTATAACTATCATATGATCATTTACCTGCATTTCTGAAATAAGAGTTTCGATAGCCTCTTTGTGGAAGTCATAGTCAGGTTTATCCTTATCTTCCTCAGCGTCATCGTAATCATCCTCGGACTCATCAGTATCAGGAACAATTTCTTTTATCACAGGATATGGCTCGTCAATGAAAAGCACGGAATCCATGGCATCTCTGCATATGCTAAGAGTCTTAGGTACGGTCTCTCCTGGAACAGTGCCCATTAGATCTTTCATACTGTGCTCGATTATATCTCCTTTTTTGAGCAGACCTCTCTCTGTAAGGATCTCCCCCAGAATTCTGGCAACCACTGTCCTGCCAGTACCTGGATTACCTACAAATCTTACATTTCTAGGCTTTCCGCTTTTAACCATACTGTCTATTAGTTCTTTGAGCTGCTCTCTTACCTCTTTTGTGCCTATCATATCCTTGAGCTCGTGCTCAGGGGTTGATTTCAAGTGGTGTTTGACCACAAGTCCATCTATGTCCTTTTGGGTTATCTCGGCTGATTTTTCATCATCTTCTGAATTATCGTCTTGATCGCCTGAAGATACTACATCTTTTTCAATCAGACTATTTTCAAGCTTTTTAAGTACCATCTCCTTGACGACCTTACTGATGGTATTCATGCCATAGAATCTGCCATCTGACTTTTCCTGAGCTATACGTTTACGGAAAAGGGACAGTGCATCCTCTGAGATATCATAGCCGTAGCTCTTGAGCTGAGAAACTGCTGTCTCCTCCAGGAGATTCTGGCTAAGTGGTGGGAGTGTCACAACCTCAACTGTAAAAATATCTCCAATGACATCAGCAACCTGATTTAACACCTTTTTTTCAACGTATGGAATCCTGAAAATGTATCTATACATGTCCTTTTGACCATACAAAAAAAGCAGGAAGTCTCTGAACTCAGGGTCATCAATGTTGCTTACCCAGGAGCTTATGTCTATACAGAACATACTTGCCTCTGTCTGAACCATAAACTGCTTGGCCATGGTAGTAGGGAGACCCACGGATCTGCCGCAGGCAAGCTGTATCTCACAACCGCCATACTCGGATGGCAGGAGGTTTTCCTCCCGCATGAAATCAAAGAACATGGATATACGGGCGTTTATACCGATATCCTGCTCTGCTGAGAAAAGATAGGCTCTGTCCTCAAGCACATCTATAAAATCCTCAGTCTGCAGTTTAGGCGCAATATGGTCAAGCCTCTCGCACAGGCTGATGAGACTGTCACTACCTTTGAGCTCCTGTATACGCTGGAATGCAGGGATTACCTCTCCTGTGCCCTCGTGCCTGTTTCCAAAGGAAATAGGATCCTGACCTAATTTTTTGTCACCCTTTTTGGATTTCTGCCCATCGGTTTCCCTGGTTTTTTTTGAATGCTTATTTCCAGCAACACCGCCCTCATCACCAACAGTAACGAGCTCTGGCTCATCATTACTGTCATCTGCGTCATCCTTAGCAGATGTATCAGGAGCAGTACGTATACGTTTGCGTGACGATTTTTTGCCAGTGTCACCTGATAAATCTTCATCTGATGAGCTGTCTGTTTTTTTGCTGTTGGCACCGTTACCTGATGTGTCACCAGAAGCTTTGCTTTCTGAGGTGCCTCTCTTTTTTAACTCGGTTTTTGACCTGCGGTAGTCACTTTTATCTGACTGAGTGTCAACATCCTCTATGTCATCCTCCTCTGGCAACTCACTGATCCTATAGTTTACTATAGCCTCCTGGAGATCATAGCTCATTTCAAATCGTGCCTGTAGTATCTGACGCAGATAATAGACTGCTTTCTCCTCGTCTAAAACATTTTCATCATAGACAAAAGTTGTTTTAGTCACACCCAGATACTGAACCTCAATAGGTAACTGCTCTGTCATGTCTTTGGCTATAATATTGGACGGTACGCTCATGTCCTTTTCGGAAATTGCGGCAAGCCACTGCTCATCAATATATATGGTTAAAGCTCTCATATATCCCCCTTCCTTGGAACATCAGCCCCTTTAGATTTGGAGAACATAGGACTGGTGCTATATACATGTTTTTTCCTGCGTAGATGTCAACCAATCTTTACCAGTTGCCCTGCGAGGGAACCATCGTAATTGTAATATACGATGCAGTTATATCCATAAAATAGTAAGTACTCACCGTTACTGTTTTTGGTCGCTTTCCACATGGTGACACCTGGATGCATCTCATTAGGACCTGCATACTCATATGTATACGTCACAACGCCAACATCATCTGAATATAAGACCTCGAGCTCAAGAATAGATTTTTGTGTCACCTCAATAGTGTAATAGTTTTTTTTGCCGCCGGTAAACTGCACTGCTCCGGAGTATATGCCGCTAAAGCTGTCTCCGTGGATTGTAGAAGCTCTGAGAGCCGCCTGATTGACTGCATCCTGATCGGCACTGGCTCTATGCAGAACACGGCCATTTACGGTCCATTGGCCGTAAGCATTGACATAATTGCCATCAGGCGTCATTCCATTGATGAGATAAGTGGAGGCACTTAAAAAATAATATCTCTCTGCGATGCCATCTCCATCTACATCTACCCAGGCCCAGCCTCCATTGGCATCTGCAATCTGTTGTAATGTGAGTTGAGAGGCATCGATTCCATAGGACTGAACTCCACTTGAGCTTGTCCCAGACTGAGGAGTGACGCCATGGCCTACTATAGTGTCTGCTATAATCTCAGTTGGAGATGCGATAAGAGCGATTGCCATAAGTATTGGCGCAATGCCTTTTTTATATAAACTAAAGTTCTTGTTCATTTTAGTCCTCTCTGCTGCGACAGGTTAACTGCCGGTCATAATAGAGCTGAAAATCAGCATGTCTCTGCGTTAAATACTGGATAATTATAAGTATATAATAGCATACGGCACGCTAAAATTTTAGGCAAAAGAATGAGTTGAAAAATGATGAAATTTCTGGTGTAATTTCAGATTTAATTTCTGCCATAATTCTTGTTGTGATTCTTGTGTGATTCGTAATGTAATCCTTACTGCAATTCTTGCTGTGATTCTTGTGTAATTCTTAATGCAATCCTTACTGTAATTCTTACTGTGATTCTTGTTGTAATTCTTATCGCAATTCTTGTTGTGTTTTTGGCTTGAAATGAATGCATACATGCGTGAATGCTTACATAGAATATTTAGAAAAAAAGAAAGTAGCCAGATACCTGGTACATTATAAGAAACTCAGGTACATGGCTACTCTTTCAAATTATGGGGTCGAAGGGACTTGAACCCTCACGTCATAGACACAGGAACCTAAATCCTGCGCGTCTGCCAATTCCGCCACAACCCCGTGGACGGATGACTAAAATCGTCTGTCACTATATAATAGCAAATGATGGAACATTTATCTAGCAAAATCTTATTTTGGACTAATGGCTAAATGGCCTGATTAAGTGCGCCGTTAAGTGTGTGCAAATGCGCATGTAAATATGTGTTAATGTACTAAATGCACATTAAATGTTTAAATAATTGGACAAATATAATACTTAAACATAAAAGTTAAACAGCTTATAAATGGCTTGAATATTTTAAATAATCTTTTCACTTTTATAGTTGTCGCTGTATTTGCTCTCAAACTCCATAATTGAAATAGGCTTTGAAAAAAGATATCCCTGATATACATCACAGCCCATGCTGTTTAGGAGCTTGAATTGTTTATCTGTCTCGACTCCCTCGGTGACTGTACCCATGCCGAGACGCTTGGTCATATAAATAATTGAATCAAGTATTATCTGACTGCGTTCCTCATTGTCAGACTTTCTGAGAAATCCCATGTCGATTTTTACCACATCTGCTTTGATGTCCTTGAGCATATTTAATGATGAGTATCCACTGCCAAAATCATCAATCTCAACAACAAAACCGGAGTCTTTTAATCTGGTGATAAGATCACTTACAGTAGCTGGATTACGCATGATGACAGTCTCAGTTATCTCCAGATGGAGCTTGGATGGCTCTATCTCGTATTTTTCTATAAGACCTGTTATAACATCATATACATCCATAAATTCCATGTCTCTTGGGGATATATTTACAGATATATATAGATTGCTGAACTCAGTGTGTTTCCACTCTCTTAGTTTTATAGCTGCAAGCTCCCACACATAGGCATCTAAACGACTAATGAGATTGGATTTTTCCAGTATAGGGATAAAAGCATTTGGCGGAATGACTGTGTTATCGTCCTTCTTCCAACGAACAAGGGCCTCTGAGCCTATAAGCTCCTCATGCTGATTTATCTGTGGCTGTAGATAAATCCTGAACTCACCATTTTTGAGGGCGGAGTCAAAGTTGGATATTACAGCTTTTTCCATCATAGCCTTTTGCATCATGGCCGGGTCATAATATGCGCAGGATACTGGCTCCTCTGAACAAATAGACTTTAAAGCTATCATGGCTTTGTCACACATGGCATTGACGTCATCAGTCAGATTGTTCATCTTATATATGCCTACCTGGAGACGAAGTGTATGTTTGTCCGACTTTATCTGGCTACGCACAAGATTTACCATGTTGTTGTACATAACTCTGTCAAAGTTGTGTTCTGGAACCAGTACAGCAAACTTGTCAGCATAGAGTCGGCCATATATATCATCAGGATACATAAGTGAACGTATGATACGTCCGGTGGTTTTTAGGATGTTGTCTCCATCCTTGTCTCCCAGCATCTGATTGATGATTTTAAAGTCTCTGATATTGGTAATGATAAGGTAGTGGGTCTCGCTAGTGTAGCGGTGTTGTTTGCGATACTCCTCTACTACGTGATAGAATCCATCACGATTAAGTAATCCTGTGAGAGGGTCATGCATCTGTCTGTACCGTATGCCGGCTTTTACTGAGGTACTAGGCACACACTCGTCCAGTATATAGATAGAGTTTTGCAGCTTATGATCATTTGCATAGAGTCTCTGACACATAATGTCATATATTCTCTCGCCATCATGAGTATCATATATCTGGCACCAGTTGGAGTATTCCAGGTGCTTAGTGTCTGCTTTTATCCAAGCTGTAAACTGTCGCTCCAACTCGTCACTGGTTGTTACATTGAACATCTCAAATGCTTTGGCATTGGCATAGGTAAGCGTGTCATTGCTGCCAAAACATAAAAGAGTGAGGTTTATAGTTTTTATGGCTTGCTGCAATAATGTAACTAATTTATCGTTTGTTAATGAGGAATCCGTAAAAGCATCTCTGTAGCCAATAAGATTTCCAAAGCGAAAATAAGCATCATCGTTGAACATAGTTGTCTTCCTGTCTGTTGTAATATTACTTGTCCGTATATATCACTAGCATGTATATTGATACGCCATAAATCACCCTAAACAATAAAACGTGTCAGCATATTTGACTTAAAGCTGATTAGTAATATATTCGTAAAAAATAATATACTACAATAATTATAAAAATTAAATCTAAGCAATAAAAATAATAATTTAATTTTTTATTCGCAATATAAATAAAAGCACTAATGGATTATTTGTGCAGGTATTGCCTAATGAGTGTTTACATTGATGGCTGTAATTGCGCGCTATTGTATAAGGTAAATTTACGCACAAAAAAACTTGATGAAATAAATCATCAAGTTTAAGTACTTAATAAGAGATGAGGCTGACGGGATTCGAACTCGCGACAACTTGATTAAAAGTCAAGTGCTCTACCGACTGAGCTACAGCCTCATAAACAGGGCCAGTTGGATTCGAACCAACGAATGCAGGCGTCAAAGGCCTGTGCCTTACCGCTTGGCGATAGCCCCACTTTAGCCCGCTGGCTAAGGGTGGGTACCGGAACTCGAATCCGGGATCTCCAGAACCACAATCTGGCGCGATAACCAACTACGCTATACCCACCATATTACGGTCGCTTAAGCGAACCAATGTTAATCTCTTTTAGTAAAGAGAAATGAGCCAGAAGGGATTCGAACCCCCGACCCACGGCTTAGAAGGCCGTTGCTCTATCCAGCTGAGCTACTGACTCATGTATGTCGCTCTCGTTAAGCGACTCAGTTATTCTAGCGAATACGTTGCTGAATGTCAACAACATTTTTTATTTTTTTAAAATTAATTGTATCCGCTACTGACCTACTGTAATAGCTTATGGCTATTTTCAACTTACTGGTTGATATTTATAAATTTCCGAAGTAATTTTTATTGCTTCGGTCTTTTAATGGCATAAGCCTAATGCCTCTACCCGATATAATTCAGGCTACATTTAGTATTGATATCTTTTTTTGTTTTTCACTCTCACTTGAGCATGTTGATATAATACAGAACATAAGTTCATGCGTCAACCATAAACTGAAAATTAGCCATAGCTTATTAAATAATCAGCCGGAATGCAAGCATTCCGGCTGATTATTTCCATATAATATATAGTATTAATTAGTGAGTGAGATCATATGCTTCCTGGCAAAGCTTTGTGATACCAGCCCAATCCTTGGCTGCAACTTTGTCCTTCTTGCATACCCATGTACCACCAACACTGATGATCTTATCAAATCCGAGGTAGTCGTTAACATTGTCAACATTTACTCCACCTGTAGGCATGAACTTGATCTGTGGGAATACGCTTGCAAGAGACTTGATTGTGCTGAGTCCGCCGTAGTTTCCAGCTGGGAAGAACTTAACCATAGGAAGGTTATATCTAAGAGCGTTTGTAATATCTGTAGGAGTACATGTACCTGGGCAATATGCTACGCCATGTCCGATAGCACACTGTGCAACCTCATCTGAGAAAGATGGTGCAACGATAAACTGAGCACCAGCCTTGATGGCACGTGTGCACTGCTCACGGTCGATAACTGTACCGGCACCAACAACTACATTTGGGCACTCCTTAGCGATACGAGCAATAGCGTCAGCTGCTGCAGGTGTTCTGAAAGTTACCTCGGCCATAGGGAGCTTACCAGCCTCAAGAGCCTTTGCAAGAGGTACAGCATCCTCAACATCATCGATAACTACTACAGGACAAACCTTAACCTCTGCGAGCTTTGCCATAAATTCTTCTTGTGTCATAACTTATCTCCTTTATCATTAATACTAAAACACGATTTCAGAAATGTAAGTGTTACTGTAACCGCTTACACCACTACATTATATATGATTTATTTTGTTGTTACAAGCGTTTATTGCCAATCTGAACAATAAAATTTAACCGGTTTACATAAGCACATCAAAAGTCTTACTTTACAGCGGTTTTTTATTTCTTGAGATATACCTGATGATAGGTGAACTCCCCATCCTCACTGATATCAATGACCATGTATGATGGTCTGCGGTCCATCTGTCTCGGAAAACTAATAGATCCAGGATTAATACATGTGATGCCATTTACAACCTTGAGAAATGGGCGATGAGTATGTCCGAACATTACAACATCGCAGTCTCGAATCCTGGCCTCCTCTGCGATTTGTGTCATATCCATGTTCACTCCGTAATAATGGCCATGTGTGAGGAAACACTTGTGTTTACCAAAAGTGGCTACTATATCTCTAGGGAGATCAGTGAAAAAATCATTGTTACCATGGACAAAATAACACTTTACTCCGTCGCCTGCATACTGCTGGATCATGCCCTCTGTGCCCTCTGAGTCACCAAGATGGATGAGATAATCTATCATCCCTAAACGGCTCAGTACATCTTTGAGATTGTCATCTTTGTGATGTGAGTCACTTACAACGAGGATCGTCTGAAAGGGGCGGACGAGTCCGCTGTCCTCCTTATCATCAGGGAATGCTCCCTGGTTAATGCCGTTTTTACGATCCTCCTCAAGGACCTTTTTGAGCTGATCTCTCATGGCTCTTAAGGCCTTGCCTCTGTGAGATATGCTGTTTTTCTCCTCAGCGCTAAGCTCAGCAGAAGTTTTGCCGTACTCTGGAAGGAATAATATAGGATCATATCCAAAACCATTGGTGCCCTTTGGCTCCTTGGCAATGAGTCCCTCAAATATGCCCTCAGAATGGAATACACGTCCGTCTGCAAAGACTGCGCAGATATCACAGGCAAAGTGAGCAGCTCTCTCCTCTCCCTCTGCATATCTGAGCTCGTGTATTATACGGGCATTTTTTATATCATAAGAGGTGTCCTCTCCCAGATACCTGGCACTATATACACCTGGTAGTCCCAGCATATAGTTGACACACAGACCTGAGTCATCTGACATGATGATGTCGTCATCCTGGAGCATATCATGAGCGAGCATATAGCTCCTGATGCCTGCTGCCTTAAGCTCAGAGTTTTCGGCAAATGTCTTGCCGGTCTCTACTGGCTCAAAATCAATGCCCAACTCGCTCTTGGCAACGATATCACTTGCAATGTCCCCAAGGATCTGGCGGATCTCTTTCATTTTGTTTTTGTTGTGAGTGGCAAAAATAATGCGCATAATTTAACTATCTCTTTCTTTCTAATATCCATAAAGACAATGTCCTCGGTATTTAATGATACCGCAGACATTGCCTTTGTTTAAAGTCCAAAATATAAAATTATGGCTTTTTATTTTTATTTATTATTAGTCAAGATATTTCTTGAGAGTTGCTCTTACTGCGCCAACGCCTGCAATCTCTTCTTTAAAGATCTCCTCGATTTTATCACCGAGTCCGACCGTATAGAGATCAGAGCCAAAAATGTTAGCGTTTGAAAGAATTGGCTTGAGCTTGTCACCAACTGTTTCAACCTTACCTAACTCAATACCTGCAAGCTCTGCGGTTAGAGACTCAAGCATAGGATCTGATGAACGCTCAAAGCTATGACCATCATCATCAACACCGAGGAGGTATCTCAGCCATCCTGCAATAGCAAGAGGGATAGCATCAAGCTTTGTTGCATCACCATACTTGGCAACATAGCTCTTGATGGTCTCACCATAACGTATACCTACCTTCTGTGAGGTATCTGTAGCGATACGCTGTGGTGTGTCTGGCATAAATGGGTTAGGTATTCTCTGATTGATGACCTCATTTACAAATGTCTCAGGGGAAAGGATGCCAGGGTCTGTGACTACAGGCATACCCTCAACAGGTCCGATGCGATGTACAAGCTCATTGAGCTCTTTGTCTTTCATTTCATCTGCGATAAGTGTATATCCGAGTACACAGCCGTATACTGCAAGTGCAGTGTGGAGAGGGTTAAGGCATGTTGTTACCTTCATACGCTCTACCTTGTTTACTGTGTCACGATCTGTCATGTAAACGCCGGCCTTTTCAAGAGCAGGTCTGCCGTTAGGGAACTTGTCCTCAATTACAAGATACTGTGGGCCCTCAGCATTAACAAATGGTGCGATATAGGTACGCTTGCCAGTGATAACAGGCGCCATATCCTCGATGCCGAGTTTCTCAAGCTCTGCCTGAACAGAATCTGCAGGTCTAGGAGTGATTTTATCGATCATTGACCATGGGAATGATACCTTGGATTCATCATTTAAGTAATCTACAAAATCCTGTGGCACAAATCCCTTTTTAGTCCACTCCTGAGCCATGGTTACAATGGATGTCATGAGCTTCTCACCGTTATGTGAGCAATTATCGCAGCTTACTACTGCTACAGGGTATTTACCTGCCTTGAAACGCTCAAAAAGAAGTGCTGTAACAATGGCCATAGCTGCACCTGGCTTTTCTGGACCGTTGTCAATATCTGCCTGTACAAATGGGAAGTACTCACCAGAAGCATTTTTAAGAGCATAGCCCTTTTCTGTGATGGTAAAGCTTGCCATCTGCAGCTCAGGGTTTGTAAAAATCTCCTTTAAACGATTCCAGTACTCAGGTACCTGTGACTGAGCCTTGATAGCCTCTGTAAGAGAACCGATGACACGTTTCTCAGTAGAACCGTCAGCCTTTAAAGTTACTCCAAGTACAAGGTTGTCATATGGATCATAAATCTTGTCTACTACGTCAAAGTCGAATGTCTCTACACAGGTGATGCCCTTGTCAGTCTCGCCGTCCTTTAAGAGATCATCGGCAATGCTACCAAGGAAAATACGGAAGATATTTCCGATTCCAAAGTGTACCCATACAGGTGACTTTTTTGTATCCTCAGCTACCTTTTTTACATCATATGATGGGAGCTGTACACCGACAGCCTCCCATGCGGCTTTATCCTTCAATCCATCAAGTGTTAAACGCATTAGTTCTGTCCTCCTAATCTTTTTTCGCTCTTATCTATAGCCTCCCAGAGACCCTGGATATAAGTTGCGCCAAGTGCTCTGTCATAGAGTCCGTATCCAGGCATAACACCAGGCTTGCCAACCTCATCCCAGATATTACGTCCGTGGTCAGGTCTGATAGGACCTTCAAATCCTGTCTCGTAAAGTGCTCTCACGATCTCATACATATCAAAGTTTCCATCGCTTGAAATATGGCAGGCCTCCTGGAAATCGTAGTTTTCACGAGATGTGTCATTGAACTTTAAGTTACGGACATGTGCAAAGTGAATACGTCCCTTGAGTACGCGGATCATGTGAGGGAGGTCATTGTCAAGATTTGTACCATATGAACCTGAGCAGAATGTAACACCGTTATGTACATCATCTACTGCCTTCATAAGGCGGAGAATGTTCTCCTCTGAGTTAATGATCCTGGTAAGTCCAAATACTGACCATGCTGGATCATCTGGATGTATAGCCATCTTGATATCGTACTTATTGCAGACTGGCATGATAGCCTTTAAGAAGTATACGAGATTCTGGAAAAGCTTCTCTCCATCAATGTCCTTATACATCTCAAAAAGATCCTTGAGCTTGGCCATACGCTCTGGCTCCCAGCCTGGAAGGACTGTGCCCTGGGACATCTTTTCCATAGAAGAAGCAAGATCGTCAGGGTTTATGGCATCAATGAATTTCTGGTTATAAGCAAGAACTGTTGAACCATCTGGATTTTTACGTGCAAGCTCTGTCCTTGTCCAGTCAAATACAGGCATGAAGTTGTAACATACAAGGTGAATGTCCTCTTTGCCAAGATTTTCAAGAGTCTGGATATAGTTATTTATATACATGTCGCGATCTTTGTCGCCGACCTTTATGGAGTCACATACATTTACCGACTCGATACCGCTGATGTGGAGTCCGGAGGCCTCTACCTCCTCCTTTAAGGCATGAATCCTCTCCTGTGACCAAACCTCTCCTGGTGTTGTGTCATAAAGTGTTGTGATAACACCTGTTACCCCTGGGATCTGGCGGATCTGCTGTAAGCTGATAGAATCAAACTTAGAGCCGTACCAACGAAATGTCATTTCCATAGTGATTTCTCCTTTAAATATCTTCCTTTTATTTATGTGGCTTTTGAGGTAATAAACATGGTCTCAAAATGTATACCAGTTTTTACGTTTTATATGTTAATCATTATTTACAATGTTGTCAATCCTGTTTTTGAAGTTTTATTAAAAACACGTGTTGGATACGACGAGACATAAATGGCTTAAAATCGATATTTTCTATACAATTAAAAGTATTATGCCGAGAATAATGGATTTTTTAAAAGAAATAAAGTGTTGTCGCTGTTTATATGGCAAAAAGTGTATACCACGATAGAAGATTTTATAGTATACTTGATTTAAATACGATTTTGTTATATTTTTAACCTAAATGTGTATACCAGATTAAGGGGATTATATATGGAAAATACAGATACATCCAGAAAGGAAGTATTGGAAGCACCAAAGCTTCCGGATGAGATACATTATTATTTATGGAACAAAATAGCTACATTGGAGTTAAAGCCTGGTGTAAAACTTAGTGAGTTGGGACTAGCAGAGCAGTTTAACTGTAGCCGTATTCCTGTTAGAGAGGCAGTACGTAGACTCAATATGGATGGTGCTCTTGAGTCACAGCCTCAGAGAGGCAGTTTCGTTAGCAAGATAGATTTTGAGGAGGTAAAAAAGGTTCGTTATCTAAGAGAGGTTCTGGAAACACGTATTGTGATGGACTCTTATGATGCCGAGTTGCTCACTCCTCTCATACCTCTCCTTAGAGGTATGATCAAAGATCAAAAAAACATGATCAGTTTTAATGAGCTTGAGAAACTCACAGAGGCGGATACTCAATTTCATGATTTTTTCTATCATCTTCAAAATAAAGAGTTTGTTCAATCACATACTGGTAGATATGACATACATTATATAAGGGCCAGACGTTTTGCTCTGGGTATAGAGCGTAGTGATAAGGAGAGATACGATGACAGCCTTAATATAGTTCTTCAGCACGAGCGTATGGTGGATGCCATTGAGAAACGTGATCGTAATGCCTTGCAGGATGAGTTGATACATCATTTTAGAAACATTAATTATACTTTGGAAAATATAGTTAATAATGAAGAGTTTAGTAAGATGTTCAAGTTTTGAGTTAGTTGTGTGATATACAGTATAACCGTGTGGGTTTTATGTTTTTACACAAATACCGTTATTATGTACAATACGGTAAACACTGTTTGTGAATTAATTGTTAAATTTGACCGCCTCGATTTAACAATGTATAATGTCTTTTGTATATAAAAAGTCAAATAAGACTAGAAAAGAGGTAGCGAAGTGAAAGAGTATTTTGACTTAAAAGGTCGAGTTGCAGTTGTTACTGGTTGTTCAACAGGTCTTGGTGTTCAGATGGCCAAGGCACTGGCAAATCAGGGAGCATCAATTGTTGTCGTTGCGCGTCGTCAGGAAATGATCGAGGCTGTTGCCAAGGAGATTTCTGAGGAGTTTGGCGTAGAGACATTACCTGTACGTTGTGATATTACAAATACAGATATGGTTGAGGATATGGTTGATCAGGCTATGGCCAAGTTCGGAAGGATCGACATCCTCATCAATAATGCTGGAACTGGTGCTGTAGCTCCCGCAGAGGATATTACAGATGAGCAGTTCTCCAATGAGATGAATATAGATCTTTTTGGTTCATTCAAGGTTGCACGTTCAGTAGCTAAAAAAGCTATGATCCCTGCAAATTATGGACGTATCATCAATATTGCATCTATGTATGGTCTTGTTGGTAACAAGATTGCTCCAGCCAGTCCATATCATGCTGCCAAGGGTGGTGTTGTAAATCTTACCAGAGCTCTTGCTGCAGAGTGGGGCAAGTATGGTATCACAGTTAACTCTATCTGCCCAGGTTACTTCTGGACACCGCTTACACAGGAGACACTCGACTCTGCGTGGTTCAAGGAGTATGCAAAGGGTGCTATCCCTATGGAGCGTTATGGTAAGGAGGGCGAGCTTGACTCTGCTGCTATCTTCCTTTCATCACCGGCATCTAGTTATGTAAATGGTGTAATGATCCCTGTAGATGGTGGATATACTTGTATCTAATCAATAAATAATTAAAGATCATATATTAAAAGTACCGCTGTGATATAGCAACAGCGGTATTTTTTTACTACATATTTTATTGTGCATATCTAATTTTAGTTAACTCCTTGTCTGTCAGGACAATTTAATACCAGAAATGAATCAATCCTCATCATCCATGGAAGAAATATACTCATTATACTCCTCCTCTGTTGCAAATCTTATCTTCTGACCATCAATAATACCTACTACACTATAGTTCTCGTAATACATGTTTACCACCTTTCCCCAATTTTGTATCAAGTTAAAAATCGATTAAGTACATGAGTTATTTATGAGTTATTGCAGGAGCTGTTTATGAGACATCCCCTGCTCTGTATGAACATATATTACTAGATGGTATGGGAAAATTTTGTACATGGATTTTTGGAATTGATAGAATGTGTTTTAGTTAAAAAATATATTTCTGAGATTTCACATATGTTTTATATGGGCACAGATTAGTGAAGATTTAGTTATCCATAAGATTAATGATATATAACTAAAAGAATTATCAGCAAACATTGCTATTAAATGTACAAATAGTATAATAATTTATGCAAATAATGCCCTACGATACACTTAATTTACTACTAACACTTTAAGGAGAGATTATGGATAAAACCCGCGGGCATTTTATATCAATACAGACCAAGTTCGCTATATTGATATTAGCCTGTACATTATTTACCGCCCTTGTCATTGGAGGAGTTGGTATCAGTACATCAATATCCATTATTGATACCAATTCTACAAAAATCATGGATCTTACTGTTAGTGACTCTGCTAACTTCCTTAATAATAAAATGAGAACCATGGCACAATTAGTACTGGAAAATGCCAGTTATGCTCAAACCAAGCTGAGAACTTACGAGGATTTAAAAAATCCTATTTATAGAAATGCCTATATTAAAGATATAGAAAACGTGTTGAGGTTGTCTGCAAGCTCAGATGAGTTTGTATATGCGTATTTTATGCAATTGGATCCTGAAATATCTGCAGGTGACGCAGGTATATATTGCGACAGAGATTCTGGAAATGGTGATTTTTCGGATGCAGAGAGTATTAATTTTGAGGATTATAGTGCGGATGACTCTATGGTCAGCTGGTACTACGAGGCCAAAGCTGCAGGTGAGGCTGTCTGGTTAAAACCTCACTATGATGAAAAATATGGAAGTAATGTTATTTCCTATGTTATGCCCATATATAAAAGAGGTGTTTTTATAGGTGTTTTGGGTATGCATATTGATTTTTCAAGCATCACTGATTACATAGATTCCATAGAACCTTATGATGGAGGCAAGGCATTTATAATAGATAATAAGGGACATATTGTATATCATAAAAGTATACCTGTAGGAACTAATCTTGGTTCTGTAGACTCTCAGCTTAGGAGGATTGCTCAGCGTATACGTACAGAAAATCATAGTGATGGTTTAGTGACGTACATGTATAAAGATATAGAGCTCAAGCTAAACTGGCGTACACTGGAAAATAATATGAAGCTTGTTCTTACTGCACCCACCCGGGCTATTAATTCTGAGAGAAATAGGCTTATAGAGAGGACTGTAATTGCGGCTATATCTATATCATTTCTTTTTTATGGATTGACCATGATCATGGTGCAGCACATCATAAATCCTATAAAGAAATTACGACAAGCTGCATCAAAACTTTCAGATGGTGATTTGGATGTATCTCTAAAACCAGAATCTAATGATGAGGTTGGGGATCTGACTGTCAGTTTTTCTAAAAATGCTGCTGCTCTTAAGGAGTATGTAGAACAGGTCAAAGTATTGGCATACAGGGATGCACTTACTGGAGTTAAAAGTAAGACAGCATATAAGGATTATGTCAGAGAGATTTCTGAAACAATGAAGAATAGAGATAAACCATTCTCTATAATTGTATTTGATATCAATAATCTTAAAGGAATGAATGATCAATAGGGACATAATTTAGGCGACAAGTATATCGTTAATTGCTGCTATTGCTTTACAAAGAGTTTTATCTATAGTCCAATATTCCGTATAGGCGGTGATGAGTTTGTAGTGTTGATTGATGATAAGATTGATTATACAAATCGATATAAGATTTTAGATGCCATTGAAAAAGAGATGACGGATTCTGCTAATGATGAAAAGCCTGTGGAGTGTCGTATATCTGCTGCATTTGGAATTGTAGATTTTGATCCTGAGACTGCACCTCCTGATATTACCTATGCGGAGCTTTTTGATATAGCAGATGCCAGGATGTATGAAAAGAAAAAAGAAATGAAAAAGAAAATGAATATGTAGATCTGATTTTTAAAAAAGTTTGGAGACCCTAAAAAAATAGTAAAGACCGGAACATTACCTTGTTGAACGTAAGGTTCCGGTCTTTTTTAGTTTACTCTTTTGTTACTGATATAACAATCTCACCTTCATAAGATCCTGCTTTAATCTCAGTTTCTTTACCATCTACAGTCATAGTAAGCTTATATCCTTTTGGAGCCACAATTGATGCATTATCTTTTATTGTAAGGCTGCCAAGATATGAATCATGAGTTACTGTCCATACAGAATCTCCTGCAAAACTTGCTTTAATACCCCAGTTGGCAGAAGCGTCGTAGTAGTTACCGTTAAGAGATGATTTATTACCCTCAGCATCAGTATATGATAAACCGGAAACCTCCCAAAGTCCATTGGAACCATCAGCAAAGGAACCTGTAAAGTCAGAATCCTCAAAGGAAACTGTAAGAGCTGAGGAACGGGTACTGCTCATACCCTCTACCACTCTGGATACGTCACCTTCGTTCCATATAATACCTGAAGCATCTGAAGAGTTAAAGTATATTACAGGTGCAGAACCTGCCTCAGAAGCAATAAGGTAGTCATAATCATCACTATTTGTGTTTTCAAATATTGAATCTGTGAAAACCAGATTTTCTCCAGCTGACTCAAATTCCATAACTGAACTTACCAAACCTCCGTAAGCACTGCCGACCACCAAATAAGGTACATCTGAGTAATCCGTATCACCAGTGTATCCGCCAGCTGAGTAATTGTAGAATGTGTTGTCCAGTACGCTGCCTCGGAGCATGGTAGACTCTGTATAGGTCTCATCTGCTATATCGCTAAGTGTATCAAGAAGAGTTTTTCTGTTTGCATCAGAAATATCATAATTGTCACAGAGTTGTCCAATAGTCATGGAAGCATCACTCATCATATAGTGCATGAGTTCTGTAGTTCCACTAGCCTTTTCCCAAGCCTCCATTGCTTGTCTTGCTGTGTCACCTGTAACGTAATCAGACATATCTTTGTTCGCTCTGACTGTTACACCATCAAAGGTTGAAGTAGAGTCGGAATTAATACCGCCACGGTTTCTAATACCCATAACACCTTCGAGGATAGAGTTTTTGATCTTATAAGTACCTCCTGATGCGATAACAGCACCTGAATCAGATTTTGACGTAAAGCTGGAATCCTCTGCAGTTATTACACCTCCACCGATTACGTATGCACCGGCTGAACGATTACCATAGACTGTTGTATTAAAATTTTTAACATCTACTACACCATTACCAAAATCATTAGCAAGAGCAGATGCCTGACCTACAGAGTAACTGCCCTTGATACCGGTTGTTGAGTCTATGTCCTCAAGATAAGCATATCCACCATAAACTACATCCGCGACATGATTATTCCAGCCCTCAAGGGTAAAGGAAGCATTATAGACAGAAACATTAGCAGTATCAGATTTTGCATCACTGTCACCCGTCTTTGTTCCTGAACCACCTGCTATTACACCGTTTGCGCCGTCACCGTTGGCATAGAAGGTGCTCTTTTCGCCATCTTTTGTGCCCACTGTTATGGAACCGCCGTTTGTTGCATAAAGGAGCGCATTCATACCCCACTCCATGGCAATCTCTACATTGTAGCTGGACAGTCCTGTGACATAGGACATCTTGGCCCAGTTAGCAGTTGAGGTAGATGTTCCGTCAATCTGATCCACTGTGATATCGGCGTAATCATTCGCCCAAATGAGTGAGCGCTCCTGATTATTGGATGCATCAATGCTGTCTCCGTCCTCTGAGGTGTTTATATTAAGTGATTTTTCTGATACAGAAGAATCCTCTCCAGAGGCCTCAACTACGCCGTTTGCAAAGCTAAGGTATATTGGATTAAGAGAGTCTCGTGCTGAGAGTCCATTAAGGTTTTCGTTGTCACTTGAAATTATCGTTGAGTCATAGGAGTAGTTAACACTGTAAGGGGAGTAATAGAGAATGTCTATGTCGCCATCGTTGTCACTATCCTCATAGAACATGTAACGGTAGTTACCTGAGCCTGTTGCTGGATATGCATCTGTTACAGAATCCTTGTCTACTATATCGCCAGTTTTCACATCATAAGCTTTTACATTTTCATCCAGAGTAACCTTGTTGCCGTTTATATAGTAACCTGAGTCAAACTGCAGCACTGATTTAAGCTTTGAGTAGGATGTATCAGACTCGATTTTTTCCTTTAATTCCTGTGCATCCTCCTCTGACAGATACCAGAGAGTTTTTGTAAGGTCTGATGCCTGTACAGAGTCTGCGAATGCCTCGTTTATCTCAACCTTTTCTTCCTCCGCTACATAGGCGTCACCGGAAAAAGTAACTTGTGAGTCTTTAATTTCCACATCTTTAGAGTCACCACTGGCACTTACTGCAAGACGAGTGATGTCGTCGATTGAGATTTTATATTTGTCTGAGGAAGTTACATTTAAATAAGTACCACCTGCAATTGCAGCTGACTCCGTATTATCTATTGTTACAGAAATAAGCTCTGTACCATCGGTAACTACATCTTTGCCCCCAGCACTGGTCTGCGATGTGCCCTTAGGCATATAGAGTACAGCATTACCACTTGACTGGAAAGCTGCATCATCGATAGAAACATCAGGATTGGCAAAGGAAATGATGGTTGCAGTATTAAGGTCATAAAATGCCCACTCTGAAACAGTTGTAACAGTATCAGGTACATACACTGCCATAATCTCACTATGATGACCAAAAGCCTGTGCAGAGATTTCCGTTACAGGTGCGCCACCAAGGATAGATGGGATAACTACTACAGAGTCTTCTTTGCCTGCATAATAGGTAATGGTACTAGTAACAGTTGCGTCATCACCATCTCCGGTTGTGATTACATCAAAAGACCAATCACCCTCAGTTACAGATACTTTAGATACAGATGACTGTCCACCTGGTGCCATGCCCGGACCTCCAGGACCCTCACCAGAACCATCCGGGCCTCCAGGAACGCCTCCCTGCCCCTCAGGACTGCCGGCACCATCAGGTGCACTTTTACCATCTCCCATCATTGGAGCGTCGTTATGATCATCTTTGGAATCACCTTTATCATTAGTGTATTCCTGATCAGAATTAGTATTTGTATCAGTAGGATCAACTGCCACCTGAGTTGTAGCTTCTGGAACAGATATTGTGTTGCAGCCTGCAAGAGATGATGCGCTTAATGCTACTGCCATAACACATGACATGGCTCTTATTTTACTTCTTTTCATATGTAATTGCCTTTCACAATTTTATAAATATTATCATTATTTCCTGGTGGAAATGATGATGTATATTATCACTTCAATCTGAAACCGGGCTGAAAAATTATTAAGAAATTATGAGGTTGTGGCACTACCCCGATTTTTTTAATCCACTATCCGAAAACCATAATATGCGGGCAGGAAACCGGACAATTGCGGTAAAGGCAATCTGAAAAACATTGCCATATAATTTGAGATTCCGGTCGCCGCATACATTAAAATTAAATATGTTTGGTAAAAAAGAGATTTTAGAAGGATGCTCAGGCATCAAAAAGGAGAATTATGATGAAGAATAATAAGTTTACAGTTTTAGCGGCAGCAAGCATTATGTCAATCAGCCTCAGCGCTACAGTATTAGCTCAGCCAATGAATATGGCTTATAACTATGCTGTTAATGCTCAGGGACAGGCTATTGGTCAGGTCAATCAGATGCAGAACAACGGCATGGCTTATGGCTATAATCAGAATATGTACATGGCAGCAAATAATCAGCAGAACTTCCAGCAGAATCAGCAGCAGGTAACTGCAAAGATGACAAATATCGCTCAGATTGAGGCTGCTATAGCAGAGCTTGATGACGATGATACACAGGAGGATCTTGAGGAGCTTCTTTCTACTTATAAGTCAGCTTTATCATCATTAAAGTCAGTTCTTGAGGATGATGATGCAGATGATGACGATGTAGAGGATGCTCAGGATGCAGTAGAGTCTGCTGAGTCAGCACTTCTTGCAGCACTCAAGTCAGCTGGTGTTGCTGATGCCAATGCTACAATCGATAATGTTGCACCATACATCCAGCAGTATGCTGCTTATCAGAAGATGTACAAGCAGAATATGATGCAGAATTATGGAAAGCAGTACATGAAAAAACTTGTTAACCAGTATGCAGCCAATATCAATATGCTTGATACGACAATGATAAAAAATATTATTTCAAATATTGATGATGACGATACTCAGGAAGACCTCGAGGAGCTTTTAGAGACCTACGAGTCATGTCTCTCAGCTGAAAAGACACTCTACGAGGATGATGATGCAGATGAGGATGATATCGAGGATGCTCAGGAGGCAACTGCTGCAGCTGCCAAGGCGCTCATGACTGCACTTCAGGAAGCTCTTGAGGATGAGGACTAATCAAGTTTATCTAAAGTTCATATATATATATTTTATCCATAACCAGAGTTGTGTGTTACAGGATATCTCCTGTTTTGCATAGTTTATATGAATGGTGGATGCTATAACCATGAGGTATGGCATCCGCCATTTTTTGCATGTAATATAATGCTTTTTCATATCGTATTCCTGCGCCTTGACGCTAATAAAGAGCAATGTTACGATTAGCGGGCAAAAATATATACGTAGAAGTTATTAGAAAAGTGGCTTTTTTAATATTGGATATTGCAGTGAGGCATATTTTTCCTGTGTGACCTTTATTTGTGGCCTGCCGAAGGAGTAAAACTCTCAGGAGTCTGTAATAGACGGAGACTAATAACGGAGTGGACTCTGGAGAAGCTCAGTATTGAGTGCCGAAGGTGCAAAGGCCCAGGATGATTTAGCTTATCATTCTGCCCCAATCTCTCAGGCAAAAGGACAGAGATTTATATGATTTTCTATAGGTGTTTTGATTACCTTTTCTTTTTAGACTGTATGTCATGCAGTCCCAGAGGTTTATTCCGTCTACAGCTTCTTTATTAGTTAGATTACCCGGTTTACATATATTCCCTTCGCAAGATACTTTTACCTATTAACATTCACGTGAGTTTCCAGTAAGGGGAGTAAAAAATGGACGCATTAAACAGTGTTGTATCACTTTTGGATGACAGAGTATGGTTTATACTGCTTTTTCTTCTTGTAGGTAGTGGAATATATTTCTCTATCCGTACAAGTTTTGTCCAGATACGTAGATTTCCGAATGCATGGAATCGAGTATTTGGCAGTTTTTCACTTAAGGGAGAGAAATCCGGTAATGATGGTATGAGTTCATTCCAGGCTTTGGCTACCGCTATTGCAGCACAGGTAGGTACTGGTAATATTGCAGGTTGCGCTACTGCTCTTGTTGGCGGTGGACCAGGTGCTATTTTCTGGATGTGGGTCGCTGCATTTTTCGGTATGGCTACTATATATGGAGAGGCAGTCCTTGCACAAAAGACCAAGACCAAGGACGAGAATGGAGAGGTCATCGGAGGTCCGGTCTACTACATTCGCAGAGCTTTTGATAATGATCTCGGTAAGTTCCTTGCAGCATTTTTTGCTATTATGATCATCTTGTCACTGGGAATTATGGGTAATATGGTTCAGTCCAACTCTATAAGTGATGCGTTCTATACAGCTTTTGGAACACCAAAGTGGCTCGTTGGTATATTTGTTGCCATTATTTCAGCCTTTATCTTTGTAGGTGGTATCAGTCGTATCGCATCTTTCACAGAAAAGGTTGTTCCTGTTATGGCGGCACTTTATATTGTGGCTGCAGTTATCCTGATTCTTATCAATCATGCAAATCTTGTTCCGGCAATTGTTTCTATCTTTACAGGAGCATTCACACCGCAGGCAGTTGTTGGTGCGGGAGCAGGTATTACGGTTCGTCAGGCATTACGTCTCGGTGTAGCACGAGGACTTTTCTCTAATGAGGCAGGTATGGGTTCTACTCCTCATGCACATGCACTTGCAAAGGTCAATAAGCCTCAGGAACAGGGCGAGGTTGCCATGGTTGGTGTATTTGTAGATACATTTATCGTTCTTACATTGACAGCTCTTGTTATCCTCTCTTCTGGTGTTCTTGGAGATGCAGTTCCTTATGCTGGTGGTATCACAGGTACTCCGGTTGCACAGCTTGCATTCACAACAGGTTTTGGCGGATTTGGACCCATGTTTGTTGCCATCTGTCTCCTGTTCTTTGCATTCTCAACAATCATCGGATGGTTCCTTTTTGCAAGACAGAATATTACATATCTTTTTGGTAAAAAGGCAGTTATACCATTTGCAATCATCGATATTGTGTTCATCTTTATCGGTTCTCTTTTAAAGGTTGAGCTGGTATGGAATCTGCAGGATTTGTTTAATGGAATCATGGTAATCCCTAACCTTATCGCTATCATCGCACTGTCTGGTGCAGTTGCTGCAATGTCTCACGGTAAGGATGTAGAGCTTTAATTAAATATATTGTATTAGATATTGTATTAAAAAAGTTTGGCCTTTAATGATATGAACCGTAATCATGGACATATCATAATGGACCAAACTTTTTTTTAGTATTTTTTTATTTTAGTGGATACTATTATGATGTTTTACTATCTATGAAATCGCAGTGGTATGCACCGGTGCATACTCATCACTACATAAGTATTTTTATTTAGGAACTTTTATTCAGTAGTTGCTATTTACCAGACGCTCTTTAGTATCTCCTATCATCCATTGATTGCAGCGTGCCACTCCTGGATCGACATGATATCATCATCTCCATTTTTCTGAACATACTGGATGCCCTCGGCTGCAGCCTTAGCTGCTGCAATGGTGGTGATGTAAGGTACCCGGGCCTTAATGGCTGCTTTACGGAGATAACTGTCATCATGTACACTGTCCTTACCAATAGGTGAGTTGATGATGAGGTCGATATTACCATTTGTTATCATGTCGTAAATATTTGGTCTGCCCTCATAAAGCTTCTTGACCTTTTCAGCAGGTATTCCCGCCTCGGTGATCAGCTGATGTGTCATGCCTGTGGCCAGAATCTTAAATCCGGCTTCATGATAGAGTTTTGCCACTTCTGCTGCGTACTGATGATCCTTGGTATTAACTGATATCAGTACTGTGCCGCTGGTAGGAAGCTCAGACTTGGCTGCCTCCTCTGCCTTAAAGAATGCCTCTCCCGTAGTTCTTGCAAGACCCAGGACCTCGCCGGTTGATCTCATCTCAGGACCCAGGACAGGGTCTACCTCAGGGAACATGTTAAATGGGAATACTGCCTCTTTTACTCCATAATATGGAATTTTCCTCTCTGTAAGAGTCGGCACTGGTGATGGTCTGCCTGTAAGCTCTCCTGTAATTATATCTACTGCGATAGGTACCATGCTGATACCACAAACCTTGGATACAAGTGGTACTGTACGGGATGCTCTTGGGTTTGCCTCAATTACATAAACCTTGCCATTTTCGATAGCATACTGCATGTTCATGAGTCCAACTACATGCATCTCCTCTGCAATCTTTCTGGTGTACTCTTTTATTGTTTCCAGATTTTCCTTGGAGATGTGTTTTGATGGGATAATGCAGGCTGAGTCTCCTGAGTGGATACCAGCCAGCTCAATGTGCTCCATAACTGCAGGGACGTAAGCATTGGCACCATCACTGATTGCGTCTGCCTCACACTCCATGGCGTTGTTGAGGAAACGGTCAATAAGGATTGGTCTGTCCGGAGTCACGCCGATTGCAGCCTGCATGTAGTCTGTAAGGCTCTCATCGTCATAGACCACCTCCATACCACGACCACCCAGTACAAAGGACGGACGCACCATGACAGGATATCCAATCTTGTGTGCATTATCCAGGGCCTCTGATACGTTAGTGGCCATGCCTGCCTCAGGCATAGGTATACCCAGCTTGTCCATCATGGCTCTAAAGAGATCACGGTCCTCTGCAAGGTCAATAACCTCAGGAGTGGTGCCCAGTATCTTGACACCGTTTTTAGCCAGGCTGTCAGCAAGATTTAATGGTGTCTGTCCACCAAATTGAGCAATGACCCCAACCGGCTTTTCCTTTTTGTAAATGCTCAGCACATCCTCGAGAGTGAGCGGCTCAAAATAAAGCTTATCAGAGGTGTCATAGTCTGTTGAAACTGTCTCAGGATTGCAGTTAACGATGATAGTCTCAAAACCAAGCCTTTTGAGTGACTGTGCCGCATGTACACAGCAGTAGTCAAACTCAATACCCTGTCCTATACGGTTTGGTCCGCCACCAAGGATCATGATTTTTTTCTGACCCTCTGTAACAGGCTGATCATCTGTACTGTTGTAGGTGCTGTAATAATATGAGCTGTCCTCTGTGCCACTTACATGTACTGCATCCCAGGTCTCAGTAATGCCCAGAGACTCACGCTTGTTTCTGATATCATCCTCAGATACATTAAGTATCTCTGAGAGATATTTGTCTGAAAATCCATCCTTCTTGGCCTGAATAAGTGCCTCATCAGATGGTACTGCACCCTTGTGTATAAGGAGCTGCTCCTCTTCTTTTACAAGCTCCTGCATCTGCTCAATAAAGTACTTTTTGACCTTTGTAAGCTCAAATATCTCATCAACAGTTGCACCCTTGCGGAGTGCCTCATACATGATAAAGTGACGCTCACTGGATGGAGTTATAAGCTCCTTAAGGAGCTCCTCCTTGCTCATCTCATTAAAGTGCTTTACAAAACCGAGACCATAACGATCTTTCTCAAGAGAGCGTATTGCCTTTTGAAATGCCTCTTTATAGTTTTTACCAATACTCATGACCTCGCCTACAGCACGCATCTGTGTACCCAGCTTGTCATCAACACCCTTGAACTTTTCAAATGCCCATCGTGCAAACTTGACTACTACGTAGTCGCCATCAGGAACATATTTGTCGAGGGTTCCATACTTGCCACAAGGTAACTCAGAGAGAGTGAGCCCAGTTGTGAGTTTGGCAGAAACAAGAGCAATCGGGAATCCGGTTGCCTTGGAGGCAAGAGCTGATGATCTGGAGGTACGTGGATTGATCTCGATGACAACGATACGGTCAGATACAGGGTCGTGAGCAAACTGTACATTAGTTCCACCGATGACACCGATGTGCTCTACGATCCTGTAAGCCTGTCTCTGTAACTCATCCTGGAGCTCCTTACTGATAGTCAGGAAAGGTGCTGTACAGAAGGAGTCACCAGTGTGAATGCCTACGGGATCAACATTCTCAATGAAGCATATGGTTATCATATTGTTGTCCTTATCGCGGACAACCTCCAGTTCCAGCTCCTCCCATCCCAGGATAGACTCCTCTACAAGGACCTGATGTATAAGGCTGGCTTGAAGCCCTCTTGCACAAACAGTTTTAAGCTCCTCCTTGTTATATACAAGTCCGCCGCCGGCACCGCCCATTGTGTAGGCAGGACGTAATACCACAGGATATCCAAGTTTATCAGCAATCTCGAGAGCCTCATCAACACTATAACAAACCTCGCTGCGGGCCATCTCCACTCCCAGCTTGTTCATAGTTTCCTTAAACTCTATACGGTCTTCTCCACGCTCAATAGCATCTACCTGGACACCGATTACCTTGACATTATATTTATCAAGTACACCCTCCTTGTAGAGCTCAGAACAGAGATTAAGACCTGACTGTCCACCGAGATTTGGCAGTAATGCATCAGGACGCTCCTTTGCGATGATCTGCTCTACACGACGTACATTTAAAGGCTCTATGTATGTGATATCAGCCATCTCCGGGTCTGTCATGATAGTGGCAGGATTGGAATTGACGAGGACTATCTCATAACCAAGACTACGTAATGCCTTACAGGCCTGAGTTCCGGAATAGTCAAACTCACAGGCTTGACCGATCACGATTGGTCCCGAACCAATGATGAGAATCTTGTGTATATCTTTTCTTTGTGACATATATCACCCTCCCTAAAATATTAAAAACCACACAACTACATAGATTTTACTAGAGTTGTGTGGCTTTTACAATTGAACTAAGTGAATGATAAATACATAAAAATTATGTTAGATATGTCACTTGATTACTCGAAATGTGGCGCAATCTTTTTGAGATTTTCAATAATAGGAAGATGCTGCGGGCACACGCTCTCGCAATGTCCACATGCAAGGCAGTCATCTGCCCGTCCGGAATCTCCATCTAAAAGTTCCGGATAATCGTTATACTCAAGGGACCAATCAGGGTCTTCCAGATCATCAAAGGTGTTTTCGTTATACAAACGGAAATACTTTGGTATGGATATATGCATAGGACATCCGGATGTACAGTAAGAACAGCCTGTACAAGGGATTGCAATGTTACTGATGATCATCTTTCCTGCTTTCAGACAAAGGTTGAACTCATCATCTGTAAGTGGTTTGAAATCCTCCATGTATGAGGTGTTGTCTTCCATCTGTTCAATACTACTCATTCCTGAAAGCACAAGCATGACATTATCAAGGCTGGCTACAAATCTTATGGCCCAGCTAGGGATGGACATCTCTGGTTCTCTTTCTTTAAAAAGCTTTTCCACATCTGATGGAACCTTAGCAAGAGTACCTCCTCTTACTGGTTCCATTACAGTAACAAGCTTTCCATATTTTACAGCCAGATCATAACATTTCTTTGATTGTACCCACTCGCTTTCCCAATCAAGATAATTGATCTGGAGCTGTACAAACTCCATCTCAGGATGTTCCTTCAGCAGCTTTTCAAGAAGCTCAGGGGAATCATGAAATGAAAATCCGATATGTTTGACAAGCCCGGCTTTCTGTTTATCAATAATCCAGTTAAAACAGTCAAGCTTTTCATATGTTTCAAGCAGCTCTTTGTCAATGCCATGGAGCAAATAATAATCAAAGTACTCTACACCGGTTTTTTTGAGCTGTTCATTAAATACTTTATCTCTGTCTTTCTTTGTTTTAATGTAGTCGGCGTGAAGCTTTGTGGCCAGAGTATATCTGTCCCTAGGGTACCTGTCGGTAAGGACTTTCTTGACCACATTTTCACTGTTGAAATCATGATACATCCATGCTGTATCAAAGTAAGTAAATCCTTTTCCAAGGAACATATCCACCATTTTTGATACCTGGTCCACATCTACGTCAGCTTCGTTTGTGGAATCAAGAAGAGGCATACGCATCAGTCCGAATCCTAATTTTTTTGCCGGTTTACATTCCATCTTGTTGTTTTCCCCTCAAATCATTTTATGACGTGAGTGTCAATAGTATTTGCCACTCACTGATGATGTGCAGCACACACATTCGTGTGTGCTGCTGAACATTATTTTATATCAAAAAATCCTAGTGTTTTAAGCATTGCTATTGCGGTATTAATATAATCCATATCTGTTATATTCCACTTAAATTTCAACCTGTACAGTGCCTTTACTGTAAAGCTGTTTTCAACATCATTTGCGACGGCTGTTTCATCGTTATCAGTATTGTAGTTTACCAGTGGTGAAACATAGCTGTTAATACGCTCGTCCTTAAGTGCGGCATTTAGCCTCTCATCGAATTCCTTTTCACTTACAATATCCACCTTAATGTCATTATCATTAAGTGCCTGGATCACATCTCCCATTTCAATTCCATGAGAGTTATAGGCATGAAATACAGTAAATTCCTTGTTTGTTCCAGCCAGCAGCACTGTAGCTCTCGCAACTTCATCTATAGGTGAGAATTCATCCCTCTCATCTAATTCTGAGACAGGGAAGCATCCAAGTGCGGCATAGGACTTGAGTGTATTCATGAAATTGTTAGTATTAAAATTAATCTGGAACTCTCCATCCTGGTATCTGCTCATGAGATTACCCATACGGATTATCTTGGCATCAAGTCCCTTTTCCTCAATTGCATCAAGTATGAGCTTTTCAGCCAGATACTTGGTATATACATATGCATTGGACTTTACTTCCTGTCCTAAGTCAAAAGTACTTTCAGTCATTATTTTATTTTGGTCACCGTCTCCTATAGTATCTCCGCAAACGGATACTGTTGAAATATGTACGAGTCGTATATTCTTTTTATTGCATAGATTGATCAGATTTCTGACACCGTTAACATTTATTTTTTCAAGTATGTTGAATTCTGCAAAATGTTTTACAGAAGCAGCGCAGTTTATTACTGTATCAATATTTAATTCAGTAAGTTCCTCAAGACATGCTATATCAGTGATATCTCCACGGATAGGTATTATCCTGCTTTCAAAAAGGCTCTCATCTAAATCATCAAAGTAATAGAAATAGCTCTGTTTCAGACGTTCATCTGCACTTACTTTGCTGTTATGTACAAGACAATATATCTTTTTAACATCAGACTCTATAAGCTCTTTTAATACATGGATCCCCAGGAATCCGGTGGCGCCTGTCAGGAGTACTGTACCTAGATCACTACTCTTTATATTATCAACATATTCTGCTGTATTGTGTGACAATGCTTTGCCAAACATCTTGGCATCAGATTCCTCTGAGTTATTTTCTTTTTCTGCCTGTCCAGATGTAGGACGAGTCACATGTACTAACATCTTGTCCAGTAAACGTACTGCTAATGCTTTAGGCGTAGCTGCATCGAAAATATCCTGATATACAACAGGATAGTGTTTTACCAGTAATGCCATCATAATCTTGGCTGCAAGAAGTGATGTACCACCAAACTCAAAGAAATTGTCAGTAACCTGCAGGTTATCGTTTTTAAGTACCTTACGATATATGTCGAGCAGCTCTTCCTCCATTGCCTTAAGTCTGTCCGCATCCAGCTCGCTGTCGAATGCTGTTGACATACTGTTATAACTTGTATTTACAGATAGTTCCTCGGACTCACGTTTTACAATAGTCTTACCTGAAAGCTGCTTTACGGATGGTGAGTTAAGCACCTCGGAAACATTGGTAGCACTCATCAAAGCAAGCATCACGCTCTCCATAAGATCGTAGAAGTGGTCAATTGTTGCATCTCCATACATGGATGGATCATACTCAAAGCCATAAATTGTCTTATGGTTATTTATGTAAACATCAAGACCAAATGGTGACTTTGATTGTTCCTCTGATGATGTAAGTTCTCTCTCCTTAGCAGCTTTTCCTCCTATCATGGTTGCTTCATCATTTTCTGATTCTCCCTGATATGCAAAAAGTACGTCTGAATTAATACCATAGTCGCTGCATATTTCTGCAAAACTGTAGATATCATAAGCCATGTTGTTTACAAGCATTGTCTGGCACTCGCCTATAGCCTGTACGATGTCCATGTCCGGATTGAACTTTAGGCATACAGGAAGCGTCTTAACAAACATAGAAATGCTGCGGGAAAGTCTGCTGTCATTTCTTCCATTATAAATAGTTGCAAATACTGCATTCTCAGCGCCGGTGAATGCTTTAAGGGATAAACCTGTGGCAAAGGTGAAAAATGCGTTAAGGCTAAGATGATTTCTGTCACAGAAGGCTTTGATCTCATCTGCGCTGACATTACTTTCTATAGTACGATTACCAGTTCTGCTACTTTCTTGTATATCCTCCTTTTTTGGGAGAGTAACTGTTCCACAACCACTGAGTAAACTATCATACCATGCTTTTGCTTTATCAAATCTCTCTGAAGTTCTGTTTGTCTCCTCTTCAAGTGCCGCCTCAAATCCTGTATAAACTTCGGTTTCCGGATCACCTCCGAGATATGCGGTGTTGATATCCTCAAGAAGTATTCCAAGGGACTCACCGTCACTTATGATGTGGTGAGTATCAATAAAGAAGAATTTGCCCTTACTGGTATCATAGAGACCGATTCTGCATAAAGGCTCCTCCGAAAGCAGGTCGAATGGTCTGATAAGCTCGTCAGCACTAGGAAGTGTAGTACCTCTAAGAATATTAACTCTTACTTCCTCACTTCGTACAGCTGAGACCTCCCCCTCATCATCTCTTTTTAAGGTCATAGACAGGTATGGGTGTGCCTTGAGTGTCTTCTCGATAGCAAGACATAGTTTCTCCATATCTATTTCCTTATCCAGCTCGTACAGATAAGGTATGTTGTAAATAGTTGAGTCGTTATAGTGAATACTCTCTACAAATATGCCCATTTGTGTCATGGAAAGAGGATACTCCGCCCTGATCTCATAACTCTGCTTATTGGTCTCGATGCTCAGGAGATTATCTATTTCCTTGACTGTCCTGTTTTCAAACAGCTCTGCTATAGTTACATTTCTGTCAAACTCCTCAGCCAGCATAGCACAAAGTCTGATACAGCCCAGTGAAGAAAGTCCCGCAGCAAAAAGATCTGTGGTAATGCCTATCTGCATATCACCGACTATCTCTTTTACCATCCTGAGAATCGTTTTCTGCGATTCATTTTCAGGTGGAACGATCTGGACAGCCTCCACGCCGATCTCAGGAAGTGCCTTTTTATCGATCTTACCGTTGGCAGTGAGTGGCATCTCATCAAGCTGCATAAAGGTCTGTGGCACCATGTAGGCAGTAAGCTGTGATGCAAGATGCTCCTTGAGCTTTTCTATATCAACTGTCTCATCTGCTGTGAAATATGCAGCGAGGTACTCAGTCTCCTTTTTAACTACGATAACTATGCTGGATC
>Ga0256405_10001106_pt1 | contig 78310 bp, 61 predicted proteins | sample RumenRJG_02DNA_FD_189096 | JGI IMG/M metagenome (GOLD analysis project Ga0256405, IMG submission 189096) | Bovine rumen microbial communities from Lethbridge, Alberta, Canada - RJG_02 | ecosystem: Host-associated > Mammals > Digestive system > Stomach > Rumen | place: Canada: Alberta... | reverse complement strand
TAAAAGACTGATGCAATAAGGATTTCATTGTTTGAGTTTAACTGCTTGAACGAAAACCTCGACTCACGTACGTCAGTACGCTAACGCTCGGTTGTTCGTCCAAAATCAACGCATTTTACCCACTCCTCTAATCCGTATAATTTACCAGTATCTCAAATTTGTTCTTTTTGTATCTTATGACTCCGTCTTTTTGCATCAAAGACAATTCTTTAGACAAAGCGCTTCGGTCTACCCCTAAATAATCTGCTAATTCTTGACGGGAAAAAGGTATTTCAAACGAGTTTTTGCCGTACCTTTTGGCTTGAGTCGTCAAATAAGCGCTCACTTTGCCCCGTATGGATTTTGCCGAAACGTGCCTTATTTTAGTTATCAAAGAAACGCATTTAGTGGCTAAAATATTTACGAGATTTTCTATAAATATCTTGCTTTGCTCGTCTTGTTCGGTAAATATACCGTCTATCGGTATTACCGTCAAAACAACGTCGTTTAACGCTAAAACGTTGGACGCGCATATTTCATTTGAAAACGCGAACGCACCCCCGAAGACTCCCCCTTTGCCTACTTGGGACACTATAAAAACGTTGCCGTCGTAATCCGAGTTCTCAACGGATAAAACGCCTTCTTCGACGTAATATATATTTTTGACCCGTTCCCCGCTTTCGACGATGACCGAGCCTTTTTTAAACCGCTTTTTGCTTGCGCCTAAACTTTTTAAAAGTTCAGCCTTTTCGTTTTGTTCTATACCCTTGAATAGATCCATCGTAAAACCCTTTATTTCGTTGCAAAAACAACGGACTTTTTGTTTAGATTATATTATACTTTTCGGGTAAGGTCAATACTTACAATAATTATAAAAGAAGGAAATTATGAAAAAATTTTTGATTTGCGTTTTGGCAATTACACTTATCGTTTGCGCTTTCGTCGGTTGCAACCAAAATAAAGACGAAAAAAACACGCAAACAAACACCTACGTTATTATGACCCCGAACGGCGCGCCTTCTATGGCTCTTGCCAAAATGATGAAGACGAATCCGACTTTCGGCAACGGCAAAGGCGATTATCGTATAATCGAAGCGACCAACGTTCCCGCCGCTTTCAATAATGCCGAAGCGGACTTTATTATCGCTCCCACCAACGCGGGCGTTCAACTTTCGATAAAGACCGACAATTATCGTCTTGCCGCCGTAACGAGTTGGGGCAACTTGTATTTGGTCGGCGTTACCGATATAAAAGCGTTGAGCGAGTGTGCGGACGCTTACGAATTTTTAGATCAATTCGAAGGAAAAACCGTTGCGAGCATAGGCACCAACGCCGTTCCCGACGTAACGTTTAGACACCTTTTAGGGATCGTCGAGGTAAACGCCGAGATAGGCGCTTCCAACGCTCAATCCATACAAGCGGGCTTAAAGGACGGCACTATCGAATTGGCGATTTTGGGCGAGCCTGCCGTGACCGCAACTTTAACTAACGTGCAAAACGCCAAAAGACTTGCGTCTATAGCCGATCTTTGGAAGGCGTTGACCGATCAAGACTTCCCCCAAGCGTCCTTTTTCGTTAAAAAGTCGGTTATAGAAGAGCATAAAGCGGACGTGGACGCTTTTCTTGACCGAGTAAAGGATTCGATAAACTATCTTAACGCTTCTAAAGAGAACGCAAAAGAACTCGGCGATTATATGGAATCTTTAGAGACCGCCAACTTAAAAGGTGCGATAGTCGCAAAATGTTATTTGGAAATGTCTCAAAAATTCGTCTTGGCGTCCGACGTTCAACGCGACGTATTGGACTTTGTCAAAGTTTTGGGCGTAAACGTTACCGCGGAAAAATTGGCGACCGTGGTTTACTCCAAATAAAGGTTTGAAAAACCTACTAAAACACAACAAATATTCGCTTATCACCCTTGCTTCCGTGGCGCTCTTTTTGGGCGTCTGGGAAGTAGGGGCTTTTGTTTTAAATAAAGATTATCTTTTACCGAGATTTTCCCAAGTGGTAGAGGAAATATTTTCTCTTTTCGGAAAAGCCAATTTTTACGTAAATCTCGGCAACACGCTTTTGCGCTGTTTGATAGGCTTTATTACGGCGTTTACTTTAGGTTTTGCATTTGGAATATTGGGGGGCAAATATAAGTGGTTTCACGCTTGCGTCAGACCGTTTACGGCGTTTTTAAAAACCACCCCCGTAATGGCTTTGACCTTGCTTATAATGGTATGGTTCAAAACCCAAAATACCCCCGTTGCGATAGGGTTTATCATGGTGTTTCCGATAGTCTATCAAACGGTTGCGGATAGCGTGGCAACGGTCGATAAAAAATTATTGGAAGTCGCCGAAGTGTACGGATTTTCCAAAAAGGAAAAATTGAGATACGTCTATTTGCCCGAGATAGTTCCGATGACGTTTTCCACCGCTTCGACCACTTTCGGTTTGAGCATAAAAGCGGTCATCTCGGCGGAAATATTGGCGTATGCGCCAAAGTCCATAGGCGTTAGTATGTACGTCGCAAAATCAAATATATTCGACGGCACGGCAAGGCTTTTTGCGTACGTTATCGTAGCGGTATCCATCTCCGCACTTTTCGAGACGCTTTTGACGTTGTTGAAAAACAAGATATGCAAAAAATACGAGTGAGTTATGGAATTTAAAGGTTATTGTAAAAAATACGCGGATAAGGTTATATTTCAAGACTTCGATTTGACTTTCGAAAACGGGGAAATAACCGTGCTTTTAGGCAATAGCGGTGTGGGTAAAACCACCCTTTTGAACGCGTTGGCGGGACTCGATAAAGATTTTTTAGGACAAGTCGATACTTTGCCTTGCTCGTATATTTTTCAAGAACCCCGCCTATTAAAAGGTGCGACGGTTTATCAAAACGTGTTTTTGGCGTGCCACGATAAAGAAAGGACCGACGATCTTTTGACTGCTGTCGAACTATCTAACTATTCTTCGGCTTACCCCAAGGAACTTTCGGGCGGTATGGCGCAAAGAGTTAGTATGGCAAGGGCGTTTTCGGCAAAAAGAGAGTTGCTTTTGATGGACGAACCTTTTTCTTCTCTCGACGTCGGTTTAAAACATCGCCTTTATAAATTCTTCCGCACGCTATGGGAAAAAGACCGTCCCACCACCGTCTTTATCACGCACGACGTAAACGAAGCCTTTGAGATCGGCGACCGTATAATAATAATAAAAGGCTCTCCCGCAAAAATCGTCTTTGACGAAAAAATAACCGAGCCGACCCAAGATCTAAAAGATAGGATAAAAGCCCTTTTGATAGAAAACGATTAAACCCGTTTTTTTACGCTTTGATAATAATAAATTCTTAACGTTTATTTTTTTAACTATAATTCAAGTACAACGGCTCCGATCAAATACCTAAAAATATCGTGTATTAAACTTGGTCCCTTTGATCGATCGTTTTTATAACAAAACATATTGACAATCTCGAAAAACTTTGTTATTATTTACTCGGATATTTCCGAGTCGGGAGAAACCGAGTATGAAATTTATAGGACGAATAGAAGAACTCAAAAAATTGAAACGCGCGTATTTAACCGAAGAATACGAAGGTATTCTCGTTTATGGCAGAAGACGTATCGGAAAGAGCGAACTTATCAAAGAGTCGTATAAAAATGAAAACTGCAAGATCGTTTACTATGAGTGCGTCAAAGTTTCCGAGGAATCGAACACACGTGCGTTTGCAGAAGTGATCGGCAACGTCTTTGACATACCGACGCCTTTATTTTCGAGTTTTGGAGACGCAGTTGAATTTCTGTTTAAAAGTTCGGCAAACGAAAAAATAATTCTCGTTTTAGACGAATATCCATATTTGAGAGAAAAGATAAATGGTTGCGACAGTATCTTCCAAAAAATAATCGACGCTTATGCGATGGATTGCAAAATGAAACTCGTTCTTTGCGGATCATACGTTGAGATAATGGAAAAACTCGTCGGCGAAGATAATCCGCTTTATAAGCGCTTGGGAACGACGCTAAACGTAAAGCAGATGGACTATTTTGAGTCGGCGATGTTTTATCCAAAGTTCTCAAACGAAGATAAGGTCAAGATATATTCGGTATTTGGCGGATTGCCGTATTACAATAAGTACGTAGACGATACTAAAAGCGTAAAGGAAAATATTATCGAACTCGTTGCGTCTAAAGGCGCAAGATTCGAGAACGAACCGCTGATGGCACTCGAGACCGAAGTTTCCAAAATGGCTAATGCGAACGAGACTTTTTTGGCAATAGCAAAGGGAAAAGTAAAGTTTTCGGACATTTTGAATTACTCGCACGTGTCATCTTCTCCGTCCCTCGACGATACGTTAAGAAAACTGATCGTAATGGACGTAGTCAAAAAAGAATATCCCATAAACGACGAGACCGAAAAGAAGAGTATGTATTCGATAAGCGATAGAATGTCACGATTTTATTATAGATATATATTCCCGCGGGTCTCGTACTTTTCGACGATGAGGGCCGAAGATTTTTACGACGAGTTTATTGAAAAAGATTTTGAGACGAAGTTCGTACCAAAGGAATTTGAAGAAATATCAAAACAATACCTAATAAGAAAAAATCTGTCAGGACAAATACGACCGCCACTTTATAAAGTAGGGAAATATTATTACGATGACGCAAAAAAGAAGAGAAACGGCGAGTTTGACGTAGTTACTTTAAACAAGGACGGTTACGACTTTTATGAAGTTAAATTCACAGCGGCGCCGATAGGAGACGGCGTCGTTAATGAAGAAATAAAACAGTTAAGCGAAATAGGTATAAAATACAATAGGATAGGTTTTATATCTAAAAGCGGATTTGCAATAACAGACGTTAAAGACTTTATTTTGATCACGCTTGAAGATATATATGCTTAAATATTTCGTATTATCGATACTTTAGGCGTTAAACGTATTCTAAAATTTTTAAGTAGAAGTCCCCCACTCTACTTTTTTAACGTTTGGGGTTACGGTTAATACTTTTATTATTTTAGCAAAAAGATATTTTCGGAAAGACTAAAAAAAGCAATTTAAACGATAGCCGTTTACTTTGCTCTAAATATTTAATTGTTTGAAAATCGTCAAAATCCTATTTGGAACTTTGGCGGTTTTTTAACGAAGGTTTTAGTTGGTAAAAATTGCGTTAGCAACGGATATAATTATTATACGTAGTCGCGTTGGTTGATATTTATCATAAATAAGAAATCGACTGTAAAAATTTTATCTTGCATAAATTAAAGTAATAAATTCTACTAAAAGCAAGATTTTTACAATAAGTGGAACCACTTTTTGCAATTTACTTGTATTTTGCAAATAATTATGGTATATTTATTGTACGAAGGAGTATAGTATGAAAAGAAAAATTGAAAACGAGTTAATTCAATGGAAGAATACCGACAATAGAAAACCATTGCTCGTTTATGGTGCAAGACAAGTCGGGAAAACTTATTCGATAGTAGATTTTGGAAAAAAATATTATAACGATATCGTCTATTTTAATTTTGAAGGCAATTCGCCGTTACTTCAAATTTTTGATAAAGATTTAGACCCTTATCGCATCGTAACCGCATTGGAAGCGTTGTCGGGTCATAAAATCAACGTCGGCACCACGTTGATCATTTTTGATGAAATTCAAGAATGTGAAAAAGCACTGACTTCTCTTAAATATTTTTGCGAACAAGCGTCGGATTATCATATTATAGCGGCGGGAAGTTTGCTTGGTCTTGCTATAAATAGGGGACGTTTTTCCTTTCCCGTCGGTAAAGTTAGTATGATCACGATGTTTCCATTGGATTTTGAAGAGTTTCTAATGGCGCTTGAGAGAGAAGATCTTATTGCTCTTATCAAAACTTCATATAAAAACGATACCCCGATCGAAGATCCGATACATTTGGTTATACTTGATTATTATCATAAATATTTGTCTATCGGCGGAATGCCCGCCGCCGTAAGTGCTTATATTACAAAAAAGGATTTTGATTACGTCCGTATAGCGCAAAGTGAAATTCAAAGCAGTTACTACGGGGATATGACTAAATATACCGATATTAAAGAGAGTAATAAAATCGTGGCGACTTACAGAAGTATCCCAAGTCAACTTGCAAAAGAAAATAAAAAGTTTCAGTATAAACTTGTCGGAAGCGGAGCAAGAGCAAGCACTTATGAAAGTTCTATCGATTGGCTTGTTACTGCCGGTATCGTCTATAAATGCGTCAAAACGAAAAGCGGATTTATGCCGCTTAAAATAAGTGAAGATTTGCTATCCTACAAGATTTATATGAGCGACGTCGGTTTGCTGTCTAATAGTTTGGGATTAAATATTTCGAGTATTTTATCTAAAAACATTTCAATTGAAGCAAAAGGCGCTCTTTCCGAAAATTATGTTATGCAACAACTTGTCGCTCTTGGTTTTGAACCAAATTATTGGGAATCGGACGGAAAGGCGGAATTGGATTTTGTTATTCAAACAAAAAACGGCGTTCTGCCTATCGAGTGCAAATTTGCCGATAACGTGCAAGCGAAAAGTTTAAAGGTTTTTGTCAACAAGTATGAACCGAAATACGCGATAAGGATTTCAACTAAAAATTTTGGTTTTGAAAATAATATAAAATCGGTTCCGCTTTATGCGGTATTTTGTATTGAGTAAAAATCGTTTTATAACGTATGAACTCGGAAGAAAAACGACGAAAGGGATAAAAACGGTTTGTTTTTTAGTAATAAGAAGTTACTCGATTTATCGTCGTAAACGATTAAAGTTAAAGAAAAAGGATTTGGAAAGAACGCCAAATCCTTTTTGGTATATAAAACTAATTGGATTTTTGGTTGGTTACCGTCTCGACGTAATTTTTTAAAACCGTCAAAGACCGGCACTCGTTCCAATACTCGAATTTTACGCCGTCGTTAGGTTTAGAACAGCCGACGATAGCCAAAGAGCAAATTATCAACAAAACAACTACTACGTTTTTTATTGTTTTTATATTTTTCTCCTTTGATTTCGTTTTTCCAAAACAATGATTGCACAATAGTAAAAAATAAACGAACCGATCATCCGAAAGATTTTTTTGTAAATAAGTAAAATATAAACCGTTCGATAAGTCTTTAAATTATCAAATTGAACGAAAAAAGGAAATACTTTTTTTACGATTTTATATGCTCGTCGTATTCGATAAAAGAAACGAAAACCGTTATTTTATTTTTTAAACTAAAGGGAAATTTTGTCAAAAATCTTTTCAATACAATAAATTAAATATTTAAAATTTAAAAAAATTCGATTTTTGAGATTGACTCAATATGCAATTTATGATATTATATTCGTAGACGAAGAGATTCGTTTATTAAAATGTCAATGATTTTTCCCCTTATCATAAAAAAAGGATGCGCCGGTCGAATTATCACGGTGCATTCTTTTTTTACCTAAAAATAGGAAAACTCTATAAGTAATTATTTTTTGCCCCCTATTGTCCTTTATTTTGGTTTATGGTAAAATACTATTATGAAAAAAACAACGGTTTTCTTGATCTTTAGCGTATTGATAGCCATTTTATTAAGTGGCTACTCTTTCGTTTACGCTCAAACCGAATTGGGGGAGTTGAACGAAGATCTCGAATACGCTCTTGAAAACGACGGTACCGCCAAAGAGATATTCCAACTTATATACGACGGTAACAGACTCGTTGACGAGGGGGTCGGAGAAAGTCAAGAGATAGAAAGATTTAACGAGTTAAAGAAATCTTATTATCTCGATAAAGCGATTAATGACGTAACGTCCGCTTGCGACGACAAAGGGGAAAGCGTAAAAACAAAAAACGGCGTGCTGTATTTTTATACCGAGCAATATTCCCAAGTGCTTTTATACAAACAAGAGTTTTTGGACTCGGTAGAAGAAAAAGACGATCCGCAAACCGCGGTCGACGAATTTTTTGCCAAGGTCGCTCTTTTGCCCGATATAGTAAAGTTGAGTTGGGAAAGGGATAGATACATAACCCAAAACGTAAGCGAGATAAACGGCGGTATCTTCGATACGGTCAACGCAAATCTTTCTTTAAGGGGGTTTACCCCTTTTGCCGAAAAACTCGAATACTCCGACGACGAAGAGTATAGAGAGTGGTTAAAAGAAATTTTATCCGCCGCTTTTTTCTCGGAAGAAGTACCCGTTATAATCGACGCTTTTTATAAAACGATAGACGATCTTAACGCCTTATCCGAAAGCGCCTCGAAAGACGAATACGACGCTCTTGCCCAAAACTTTTTGACTTCTTTATCTTCTTATCGTCAACGCACTTTGACGGCAGAAAGCGGTATAAAAGCCATAGCCGCCGAAGGGGCGAAGGACACTTTGCAATTAAGATTACAAGAAGCGGGCTCTCAAAGCGAAGCGTATAGGCAAAAGGTCGCGGAAATAGTTGAAAGGGCGACTTTATCCATAGACCGAGCGGAAAGCGTGGACGAGATAAAAAAGATACTCGATTCCGCTCAAAACGAGATAGCCGATATAGAAATAAAAGATACTCGATGGGTGATACCCTTGATTTTTGCGATAGTTTTATTTATTTTGTTTGCGGTAGGTATCGCCGTATACTTTAAGTTTAGACAACGCAAAAAGGGTGTGGAAAAGTACAACTCGTTGCTTGAAGAAGAAAGAGAGCGTATGGACGCCGAAGTTTACAAAGTTTTACGTCAAGAAAACGCCGAGACGCCTTTAGAAGAAGTAAAAGCGCAAGAGTCCGACGAGATCATAGACGATACCAAAAACAATATAGAAGTTGAAGAAAGTCCTTTTGACCTTGCGGACACTCTTGACGAGCATACCCCTACCGAGATAGAAGATGACGCTTGAAAGTTTGTATTTTGAAATTGCGACCGCTAAAAACGCAAGAGCCGTTTTGGATATAATAAAAAAAGAGACCGTCGGCTACACTCATAAAGAGATACCGTTTGCCGAGGGCGTCGATCTTTTGGTCGAAAAAGCGGGGACGGAGAAACTGCCGTCCATATTGTTTACCGCACATATCGACAGTCTTGAAAACCGCTCGGACGTGATTTTTAAAGACGGGTCGTTCACAGGGAAAGGCGCGGGCGACGATATAGCGGGGGTGTTGGCTTTGATATTGGCGTTAAAGGATCTACCCGAAAAGCACGGGGACGTTAGCGTTCTTTTTACCGACAAAGAAGAAAAGGGGTGTTTGGGCGGTATCGCTTTTTTTGAAAACAATACTAAAAAATACGACGCAGTTATTTCGGTAGACGGCAACGGCGAGATAGGTAAGGGATATTACGCCGACTATTTGGCGTTAGGCTATCAAATCAATTTTTACGATCGAGTTGGGTACTTTCATATACCCTTTGGGAGCGAAGACGTATCGGTAAATCGTGGCGACCTTAAAGATATCGACGGTAAAAGCGCTTGTACTTTGACGATAAGATGCGCCGATAAAAACGCATTGGAAAAGTGGTTTAAAAAATTATCCCTTGATTTGGGGATCTTTATAACGCCCGACGAAAAAAACAGAGAATATTTTTATAAAGGCAAATACGGCAAAATGGGCGTGGTTGAAAGACGACGTTTCGGGTATATCGGGGGAAGAAATAGCCAAAACGTCGTGGAATACGTCAAAAAAACCTTTAAGAAAGACGGTTTTGACTTTGAGTGCGTAAAGAGTTTAAAAGGCGGTTCTGACGCTACTTATGCGCTAAAATACGGCTATCCCGCGCTTATTTTAAATAGCGGGGTAAAAAACGCTCACACCGAAAGAGAAAGTGTGAGCGAAAACGATATTTTGACAAATGCAAAATTGATAAAAAGATTATTGGGTATTTTTTAGTGGTGGAATAATCTTATCCCGTTAAATACCATTACCATACCTAAACGGTCGCAACACTCTACGACTAAATCGTCTCTTATCGACCCGCCCGGCTCTACGACGTACTCGACCCCGCTTTTTTTAGCCCTTTCTATACTATCCGAAAACGGGAAAAAGGCGTCGGACGCCAACGATACCCCTTTTAAAGCCGAAAGACGTTCGGCTTTTTCTTTTTCGGTAAAAGGCTCGGGACGGCTTGAAAAATACTTTTGCCAAACACCGTCGCTTGTTACGTCTTCTTCGTTTACTTTTATATAAGCGTCCACCGCGTTATCCCTTTCGGGTCTTCCGAGAGTGGGCAAAAACGGCAAGGAAAGCACTTTTTCCGATTGTCTCAACCACCACAAGTCGGCTTTGTCGCCCGCCAATCTTGTGCAATGTATTCGGGACTGTTGCCCCGCGCCTACGCCTATCGCTTGTCCGTCTACCGCGTAACAAACCGAATTTGATTGAGTGTATTTTAAGGTTATCATCGCCACCAAAAGATCTCGTTTTGCTTGGGGCGGTAAATTTTTGTTTTTAGTAACTATATTCGTCAAAACGCTTTGGTCTATACTTACGTCGTTTCTCGCTTGCTCGAAAGTTATCCCAAAAACTTGTTTGCGCTCTATCTCGGGCGGGGTATAAGTAGGATCTATTTGAATAATCAAATAGTTGCCTTTACGTTTGGCTTTTAGCACTTCCAACGCTTCTTTAGAGTAGGACGGTGCTATAACGCCGTCGGACACTTCTCTTGCCAACAATTTGGCGGTGGTTAGGTCGCACTCGTCGGATAAAGCCGCAAAATCGCCAAAGGAACATAGCCTATCCGCACCCCTTGCTCTTGCGTAAGCGCACGCTATTTTAGAGTCGTCCAACCCTTCTAAATCGTCCACGAAATAGGCTCTTTTTAGGTCGTCGGAAAGTTTGATGCCTACCGCCGCCGACGTGGGACTGACGTGCTTGAAAGACGCCGCCGCGGGCAAGTTTAAGGCAAGTTTCAACTCTCTTACCAACTGCCAAGCGTTTAGCGCGTCCAATAGATTTATATAACCCGCTCTGCCGTTTAAGACGGTTATCGGTAGTTCGCCGTCGCTAAAAATGCGAGCGGGCGTTTGATTTGGATTACAACCGTATTTTAATTGATACTCTTTCATAATTCTTCCTTTCCGTTTATTACGATCTCTTTAAAAGATCCGTTTTCGTTTATAAAACTAACGTATAAAGATATTTTGTTGTCTTGGTTTAAAGACGACCAAAGTTTTTGGGTAAACTCGTCTATATCGCACTCTATCTCTATCTCTTTCGGCTCTCCTTCAAAGGACGGCAACGGGTCGCCGTTAGTTTTATAAGTGCTTAAAAACCGTCCTTTTCCGTTTTGCTTTTTATAAGAGAAAAAGGCTCTTTCGACTTCCTCCCCTTTCTTTCTTAAAATGCTCGTTTGAAAAACTTCGTCTTCAATGTCTAGAAGCGCGCTTATCCTTGGGGTATAGTTTGGGCTATCCGGCTCGTAAGTTCTGGTAAGCAACGCGTCTTTAAAGGTTTTGCCATTGGATAGATATTCGTATATCGTATCCGTTTGATCGCCGTTCGTTACTATCAAGCGGTTTTTATATTTTCTTATCGCGTTATAAATTATAAGACTTTTGTCTTTTACCTTGCTTTCGTCGTAAGGAAAGGTAAAGAGAATATCGTTTTCCTTTTTAAATACGCGGTTACGGCTGTTTTCGCTTCTACCCATTATAAAATACGCGACGACCCATTCCCCGCTTTTGGCGTTGCCTATAATTATCCCTCTTCCGGGATATTCGTTATTGCTTAAATATTCGTAAATATTCATAGTAGTTTCTCGTACTCGTCAAACTTAAATAAAAGGTGATCCCTGTCGTGCGCGTCGCTTGACAATATAAATTTGCCGCCCCTTTTTTTGATATACTCTATCATTTCCAAAGACGGATAAGGAGCGGATCTATACCCCCTTGATATTGCGCCCGTGTTTATCTCGAAAACGACGTCCGTCTTTAACAGTTTATCCGCCGCATTTTGCCAACACGTTCGATATTCTTTTGCGTTCGTATCAAAAAGAGTTCCGTCTTCGTTAAATTTGCTTATAAGGTCGAAATGCCCGACTATATCCGCCCCCGTTTTGTTTACTACGTCGCCGACGAGTTCAAAGTATCTTTCGATAAGTTTATATATCCCTCCTACCTTATTAGCGGCGTTAAGCAGTATCTCTTTGCTTTCGTCTACGGGTATATACTCTTCGTTTATCTTTATATAGTGGACCGAGCCTATAATATAGTCGGTATCTATCACGGGCGGCGGGGAAAAATAGTCTTGTTCTAACCCTATAAGAATATCTATTTTGCCGCTAAATTCCTTTTTTAGAGCGGAAAGTTCTTCAAAGTACTTTGGATAATCTTCTATACCCATACAGTAACTATTGTCGAACGGGGTAAACGAGTGGTCGGAAAAGCCTATTTGTTTTAAGCCTAAACTCAACGCTTTATCTACGATTTCCCGAAAGGTATTTTTGCCGTCGCTATAGTCGGTGTGGACGTGTAGATCTTTCATCAAGTCATTTTCTCCTGCTTTATCTTCTTGTCGATAACGTGCCTTGAAGCAAGTTCTTCGGTAACGTCTTCGATACTTATCCCCGCTTCCGCCATCAATACCAAAACGTGATAGCAAAGGTCGGCTATCTCGTAGACAGTTTCTTTTTTGTCTTGCGCTTTTGCGGCGATTATAACTTCGGTACACTCTTCGCCGACTTTTTTAAGTATCTTATCCAAGCCCTTTTCAAAAAGATACGTTGTGTAAGAGCCTTCTTTTTTGTCGGTCTTTCTTCCCTTTATCAACTCGAAAAGGTCTTGATAGGAAAAATCTTTGCCGTCGAGTATAGGGTACTCAAAACAACTTTCCGTCCCTTTATGGCAAGCGGGACCGTCGGGTATAACGGATATTAGCAAGGTGTCGCCGTCGCAGTCGGCGGTTACCGATACGACGTGTTGATAATTACCGCTCGTTTCCCCTTTCAACCAAAGTTTTTGTCTCGATCTCGACCAAAAACAAGTCAACTTCTTATCCAAAGTTATTTTTAAACTCTCTTCGTTCATATAGGCGAGCATAAGCACTTTTTTGGTTAGACTGTTTATTACTATCGCGGGGATAAGTCCGTCCGCATTGAATTTAAGATCTTTTATTTCCATATATACTCCTTGTCGGTATGCCGTTATTTAACATTTCGTTTTTTAAATCGCTTATTTTAACTTCCCCAAAGTGGAATATCGAAGCCGCAAGCCCCGCGTCTACTTTGGGCAAAGTTTTAAATAAAGTTATAAAGTCTTCTATCTTGCCCGCTCCGCCCGACGCTATTACGGGTACGGAAACTATCTCGGATACCGCCTTTAACATAGGTAAGTCAAATCCGCCTTTTACACCGTCGGTGTCTATGGAATTTAACACTATCTCGCCGGCGCCTAACTCCACGCCCTTTTTTATCCACTCGAGCGCGTTTAGTCGGGTATTTTCTCTGCCCCCTTTTGCAAAAACGGTATAGACGCCGTTTACCCTTTTGACGTCTACCGACAATACTACGCATTGGTCGCCGTATCTTTTTGCCGCGTTTAGGATAAGAGAGGGATCTTTTATCGCGCCCGAATTGACGCTCACTTTATCGGCGCCCGAAGTAAGCACCCTTTCAAAGTCGTTCAAGGTATTTATGCCCCCGCCGACCGTCAAGGGGATAAATACCCTTTCGGCGGTTCGTTTAAGCACGTCGGTAAAAAGTTTTCTTCCTTCCGAAGACGCGGTTATATCGTAAAAAACCAATTCGTCCGCACCGTTTTCGCTGTAATACTCGGCAAGGTCGACGGGCGAAGATACTTCTTTAAGTCCCGTAAAATTGACCCCTTTTACCACTTTGCCGTCTTTGACGTCCAAACAAGGGATTATCCTTTTGGTTATCATTTTGCCACCTCGATCGCTTTCTTTAAGTCTATCGCGCCGTTATAATAGGCTTTGCCGATAATAGCGCCGCTTAAACCGTATCTCTTTAAAAGCATAACGTCTTGAAGGTCGCTAACACCGCCCGACGCTATAATGTCAAGGGGATATTTTGATACCAATTCTTTATACAATTCTTTGTTTGCCCCTTGCATCGCTCCGTCTCTTTTAACGTCGGTACAAATCACGGTCTTTACCCCGAAAGAAAGCATATTTTCAAACATTTCGGTAACCGTGATTTTAGAATTTTCAAGCCAACCTTTTACCGCTACCCATCCGTCTTTTATATCTATCCCGACCGCTATTTTGTCCCCGTATTTTTTAAGAGCGGTCTTCAAAAAATCTTCGTCGGTCGCTTTAGTACCTAAAATAACTCGGTCTAACCCTTGGTCAAGATACTTGGATATAACGTCTATAGAGCGTATTCCGCCCCCTATCTCGCAAAACAGTCCCGTTTGTTTTTTTATTGCTCCGACTATTTGAAAATTGGGGGTTTCCCCTATCTTTGCGCCTTCCAAGTCTACCAAGTGTATGGCGCAAGCGCCCGACGCTTTAAAATCTTCGGCAAACTTTATCGGGGATCCGTATACCGTTTTTTGAGAATAGTCCCCTTTATATAGCCTTACGGCTTGTCCTTGATAAATATCTATAGCAGGTAAGATCAACATAACTACACCTCGCAAAACGCTTTTAAAATATCAAGCCCTACTTTACCGCTTTTTTCGGGGTGGAATTGACACCCGTAAACGTTGTCTTTTTCTACCGCGGCGGTTATTTGCGCCCCATATAGAGTTACTGCCGAAACGTTTTGACACTTTGCCGCGTAACTGTGGACGAAATACACGTAGTCCCCGTCGTTTACGTACTTAAACAACGAAGACGGTTTAACTATTTCAAGGGCGTTCCAACCCATGTGCGGTATTTTAACTTCTTTAGTCAAGTCCTTTATGGGTACCACTTCCCCCGAGATAAGGCTTAAACCCCTATTTTCTCCGTATTCGTAACTTTTATCAAAAAGCAACTGCATACCTAAACATATCCCCAAAACGGGCTTGCCTTTTTCTACTTGTTTTAACAACGCGTCCGCCATACCGCTTTCTTTTAATTTTCGTATAGCGTCCCCGAAAGCGCCTACCCCCGGCAATATTATTCGGTCGGCGTCGTCGAGATCGTCGGGATTATTCAAGACGGTCGCTTCTTGGTTTATAGCCGAAAAAGAAGATTTTAAGGAAAACAAGTTCCCGACTCCGTAATCTATCAAACCTATCATAATACACCCTTTGTCGACGGTAGGATATTTGCGAACCTTTCGTCGATCTCCACGCTTTTTTTAAGACTTCTTGCCACCGATTTGAATATACCTTCGGCGACGTGGTGCGAGTTTTTACCGAATATCTTTTTGATATGCAAAGCGCACTCGGCTTGTCTTACGAAGCCGTACCAAAACTCTTCTACCAATTCGGTATCGAAATCGCCGATTTTTTGGGTCAAAAATTCCACCGAAAAACCAAGATAACTTCTACCCGAAAAGTCTACCGCCGACATTATCAAAGTTTCGTCCATTGGTAAGATAGTGTCTCCGTAACGGCAAATACCTTTTTTATCCCCCAACGCTTCTTTAAACGCTTTGCCAAGCGTTATTCCTATGTCTTCCACTGTGTGGTGATAATCTACGTAGGTGTCCCCGACGCATTTGACGGTAAGATCGAATTTTCCGTGCGCGGCAAAAAGGGTCAGCATATGATCCAAAAATCCGCACCCCGAGTTTATTTGACTTTTGCCTTCTCCGTCAAGGTCGATCTTTAAATATACGTCGGTCTCCGCCGTTTTTCTTATTATTTCGCTTTCTCTCATAACAATTCCTTTAAAGTTTTTATAAGTATCTCGGTCTCTTCTTTACTTCCTATCGTTATTCGTATATGTTCGCTTATTTTGGGCATATCGAATCGTCTTATCAAAATACCCTTTTCTCTTAATTTAGAAGCAAGTTCTTTTCCGCTTCTATCCTTGTGCTTTGCCAAAAGAAAGTTTGCCGACGACGGTACTACGTCAAAGCCTAATCGAATCAAGTTTGCTTTTAAATATTCTCTCGTTTCGATTATCGTTTTGCAGTTTTTTGTAAAATAATCGTCGTCGAGTATAGAGCCTATCCCCGCCGCTTCGGTCATTTTGTTTACGTCGAACGGATTTGTCGAATATCTTATTTTGTTAAGATCTTCGATCATCTCTTTATCGGCTATCCCGTAGCCGAGTCTTGCGCCCGCTAAAGAGCGGGACTTGGAAAAAGTGCCGACAACCAATAAATTGGGGTATTTTTTAGTCAAATATCTTGCGCTTTCACCCCCAAAGTCTACGTATGCTTCGTCTACTATCACCACGTTTTTCGGGTTGCTTGCCACTATCTCTTCAACTTCTTTTAGGGGCATATTCGTCCCCGTTTGCGCGTTGGGATTGGCGATTATGACCGTACCGCCGACGTTTAAATAATCTTTGTAATTTACGCTTAAATCGGGGTTTAGTTTTATCTCGGTATAAGGTACTCCGTAAAGTTCGCAATAAACTTTATAAAACCCGTAGGTAACTTCGGGAAAATAAGCGGGCGTATCTCGGTCGCAAAACGTCGCCACGGCAAAATTTAGTATTTCGTCCGATCCATTGGTAAAAATCAAATTTTCTTCGTCTATCCCGTATCTATCCGAAAAAACGCTTTTAAGTTTTTTGCAGTCGGGGTCCGAATACAAATTCAATTCTCCCGCCGCTTGTCTTGCCAAACGAGAAGATAACGGAGAGGGCGGAAAGGGGGATTCGTTCGTATTTAGTTTTATCAATTTTTCCTTGGGTTGTTCCCCCGGAACGTAAGGGGTCAAATTATCGTATTTTTTACTTATAAATTTACTCATAATTATTTTCTTATCAACGCGCTTTTAGCGTGCGCGGTCAAACCTTCTTTGTTTGCAAAATACGCGACGTCGTTTGCAACTTGGGATAACGCTTCTTTCGTGTAATATGCGTATTGCGTCTTTTTGACGAAGTCGTCCACCGACAACGGGTTGGAAAATTTAGCCGAGCCCATAGTCGGCAAAGTGTGGTTGGGACCCGCGTAATAATCCCCCAACGCTTCGGGGCAATATCTTCCTAAAAATACGGAACCCGCGTTTTTGACTTCTTTTAACAGTTCAAACGGCTCGTCTACCACAAGTTCCAAGTGTTCGGGCGCAAGTTCGTTGGCTAGTGCGACCGCTTGGGATAAGTCTTCGGTTATTATTATTTTGCCGTTATTTTCGATGGACGCAAGCGCAATATCCTTTCTTTCCAACTTTTCCAACTGTTTGTACAACTCGTCTTTTACCGCCAAAGATAGTTCTTTAGAGTCGGTTATCAAGACCGCAGTCGCCATTTTGTCGTGTTCGGCTTGGGATAACATATCCGCGGCGACGTAAGACGGGTCGGACTTTTTGTCGGCAACTATCATTATCTCGCTCGGTCCCGCTATCATATCTATCGCCACTTTGCCAAATACTTGCTTTTTCGCTTCGGCAACGTATGCGTTGCCGGGACCTACTATTTTGTCGACGGGCTTTATCGTTTGAGTCCCGTAAGCCAAAGCCGCTATCGCTTGCGCTCCGCCCACTTTGTAAATGGTATCGACGCCCGCAACCGACGCCGCCGCCAAAATGTAGGGATCGATATTTCCGTCTTTTTTAGGGGGCGTTACCATTACCACTCTTTCGCACCCTGCAATTTTAGCGGGTATGGAATCCATCAATACGGTAGACGGATAAGCGGCGGTCCCCCCGGGTACGTATAAACCTACGTTTTGTATCGGTATGACCTTTTGACCGAGAATAACTCCGTTTTCCTTCTTTATTTCAAAGCCGTCCCTTTTTTGCTTTTCGTGAAAAGCCCGAATATTACCAGCCGACGTTTTTAGTATTCGTATAAATTCGGGTTCTACAAGCGCATAGGCTCTCTCTATCTCTTCTTGGCTTACCACCAAAGACTCTAAACTTACCCCGTCAAACTTTAAGGAATAATCAAATAACGCTTGGTCGCCATTTCGTTTAACTTGGTCGATAATATCCGCAACTGCTTTTTCCACCTTTGACGCGGGGTTTTCTCTTGCGAATATCTCGCCGTTTTCAACTTTACCGTATTCCAATATTTTTATCATAATCTATCCTTTTCAAGTAGTTTGTCTCTCAATTCTTCAATAGCCGCGCTCTTAAATTTAAAAGTCGCTTTGTTGGCAATAAGTCTTGCGCTTATATAGGATACGTCTTCTAATACCGCCAAATCGTTTTCGGCTAACGTCCTACCCGTTTCAACTATATCCACTATAACGTCGGATAACCCCAATAGCGGCGCTATCTCTATCGAACCGTTTAAATGGATAATGTCTATATCGCGACCTTTCGCTTGATAAAACTTTCTCGCTATCGCCGAAAATTTCGTCGCTACTCTTAACGTTTTAGACGGGTCGTCCACAAAGTCTTTCGGGGCGGCTACCGCCATTTTGCATTTGCCCAATTTTAAATCGGCAAGTTCGTACACGTCGGGGGCGTATTCGTCCAAAATATCTTTGCCGGCAATACCTAAATCGGCGGCGCCACGCTCTACGTATATGGCTATATCCGATGGCTTTACCCAAAAATATCTTACTTTTTTGACGGGATTTTCAAACATCAATTTGCGGTTGGGTTCAAGTATTTGCGGACAGTCGTAACCGATTTTCGCAAGACTCTCGTATACCTTTTCCCCAAGCCTTCCTTTGGGCAAAGCGACGTTTACGTAATCGTCAAAAGCAAGGTTTTCGTCGGCAAATTCCAACTCGTTCGTATATACCGCAAACCCGATAGCCGACGACGAGCGTTTCATCTTTTTTAAAAGATTGTCGTATCTTCCGCCCGACAATACTTCTCTCGGTAAGTTTTTGATATATCCTTTAAAAACTATGCCGTTATAGTAGTTAAGATCGCCCACTATCGAAAAGTCGATGATAACTTTGTCTTTATATTCGCTTTCGATAAGTTTATTTAAAACGTATTTAAACTCTTTATATTCGTTTAATAAGTTCGGCTCTATCCCTTCCAAAACGGACGCGGTTTTCGTCGGGTCGTTTAATTGCAAAAGAGTTTTAAGCGTTTGTCCGACTTTCGGATAAGCGACGACTTTTTCCAAGTTCTTTTCGCTTATTAAAGAATAAAGTTCTTTTTCTTCTTTTCCGTTAAGGTCGGCGAGTCGGACTATCCTTTCCAATACGTCCAAACAAGATATGGACAAAACGTAGTCGGGGGATATAAGTTCCAAACTCTTTAACGCCAAAAGAATAGTTTCCCATACTTCTTCGTTTCCCACCTTGCCAAAACACTCGACGCCCGATTGCAGTATCTCTTTAAAACCGCCGCTTCCTTTGCTTACGCGATAGACGTTTTCGTTATAACATACCTTTTCGCTTCTTTCGGGATAGTCGGTAGAGTTTTTGATAATGGATAAGGTAACGTCGGGTTTAAGCGCCAAAAGTTTGCCGTCTGTGTCGGTAAACGTTATTACGTTATCGGATACCAAAAAATCTTTATTTTGAGCGTAAAGGTCGTATTCTTCAAATTTGTTCATACGATAATTGCGGTAACCGTAATCGAGATACAAACTTCTCAAAGCGTACACGACCCGCTCTCTTTTTTCTAAAACGTTTTCTTTTATATACATATCAGTTCTCTTTTATCCTTGCCAAAATTTCTTTATAACCGCCCGTGCCGTATTCCAAACATCTGTTTACTCGACTTACCGTCGCGGCGCTCGTGCCTACCTTGTCGGCTATTTGCAAATAACTGTTGCCTTCGTCGAGAAGTATAGCGGTTTCTAAACGTTGCGCCATATCTTTTAATTCCTTGACCGTGCATAGGTCTTGAAAAAATTTATAACAGTCGTCTACGTCTTTAAGACTTAAGATCGCTTTAAACAATTTATCGGTCGATTCGTTTTTGATGTTAGACATTTTATGTCATCTCCTTACTTTATTACTTTATCATTTTATCACAGTGAAGTGGTAAAGTCAAATAATATACGCCCGCACGAGAAAAAACCTTATTATTTTTTTAAATTTAGGATTTGTTTAGGTTGACGGGATATAATCGTCTCATAAAAGGAGATATTAAAAATGGCTAACGACAGCATACTTTTATTCGCAAGAAAAGAAATCAAATATATACTTACCGAAGAAAAGTATCAAGCGGTCAAACAAAAGATACTGCCTTACGTTACCCCCGACGACTACGGGCAATACACTATTTGCAACGTGTATTTCGACAACGACAACTTCGATCTTATCCGTACCAGTTTGGCAAAGCCTAAATTCAAACAAAAATTAAGGGTAAGAAGTTACGGTATCCCGACCGACGACGGCAAGGTGTTTTTCGAGATAAAAAAGAAGTACAAAGGTATCGTTTACAAACGGCGTATCAAGATACCCTATCGTGAGTTTAAAGATTATATATTTAACGGCGTTCCGCCTAAAGGACACGCTAACGACCGTACTTTTAAAGAGATAGACAACTTTAAAAAACAATACGATTTAGTCCCCAAAGTGTACTTAGCGTACGATCGAGAAGCCTATTTTGCCAACGATAATCCCGATTTTAGGATAACCTTCGATAAAAATATCCGTAGTAGAAGAAAAGACGTTTTATACGAAGGCGGGGACGAAAATTACGATCTGTTACAATTTGAAGGCAAGTATATAATGGAATTAAAAGCGGGCGACGCAATACCCTTGTGGTTGGTTAGGATATTAAATTCCGTCGGGGTATTCAAAGGCTCGTTTTCCAAATACGGAAGGGTATATTTGTCGGGCATCAACGAGAAAGCCCCCGTTCGACCTTTAAACAAAAGCGAGAAAACAAGCGTAGAGCGCGCACGTTATTGAAATAAAAGGAGAGAGTAGTATGTTTACAAGCATCATTGACACAAGCAACTTGACGGCGTCGAGCGTCATAATAAGCATGGTAGTCGCCATTGCGTTGGGCTTTGGTTTAGCCGTTATTTATCACTTTTTCGGGGAAAGAAAATCCAAGGGATTTTTGACTACTTTGGTACTATTGCCCGTTTTAGTTCAATCGGTAATGTTGGTAATGTGGATAGTCGGCTCTATGGCTGTCGGACTTGCCACTTTCGGTATTTTCACCTTGGTCAAGTTCCGTTCCTTACCCGGATCCGCAAGAGATATAGGTATGCTGTTTTCGGAAATGGCTATCGGCGTTTTGTTGGGCATGGGTTACTTGTGGTTTGCGCTTATCGTCGCCGCGGTCATCGCCGTGATATTCGTTATCGCCCACTTTATTCCCCTTAAAGAGTTCGATCCCGTTAAGAGAAAATTAAAAGTCGTAGTTACCGAAGATACCGATTATAGCGGTGTATTCGACGACTTATTTAAGCAATACACTAAATCTCACGTATTGTTAAGAGTTAAAAGTACCGACTTGGGCAGTTTGTTTGAACTTACCTATCAAGTCGTATTGAAAAAGCCCGATTACGAAAAGAATTTGTTGGACGAAATAAGAGTAAGAAACGGTAATTTGCCCGTTATTTTCTCGGTAGTTTCTTACGACGACGAGAAAAAACTTTAATTTTATTGCTAAACGATCGTCGTTTTGTTAAAATTATTTGAGAATAAATAAACGGAGATAAAACATGAAATTGTTATTAGCCGAAGACGATAGAGATCTGTCGAGAGTTTTGACCACTATATTAAAAATGAATAAATATATGGTCGACGCCGTAAATAACGGCGAAGAAGCGCTCTCTTACGCCGAAAACGGCGAGTACGACGTCATAGTTTTGGACGTAATGATGCCCAAAAAGAACGGGTTCGAGGTCTTGGACGAGTTGAGAAGAAAACGCATTTATACCCCTATCGTTATGCTTACCGCAAAAGCCGAAACGGCGGATAGGGTGTACGGATTGGATCTCGGCGCCGACGACTACGTGGCAAAACCCTTTGAAATGCAAGAATTATTGGCAAGGATAAGAGCGGTTACCCGTCGCAAGGGGACGCAGGTCAAAAACTACAAATTCGGGGATATAACCTTGGACGTCAAAAACTTTACCATTAGTTCGGGCAACAAAAAAGAGACTTTAAGCGGTAAAGAATACACTATTTTTAAAATGCTTATCGAAGCCGAAGGCAACGTCGTTACAAACGATACTATAATCGACAACGCTTGGGATTACGACAACCCCGCGGATAGCAGTAACGTAATGATATTTATCACCAAGTTGCGCAAAAAGATAGAAGCGATCGGGTCGACGGTAAGTATCAAATCTATTAAAGGTCTCGGCTATTGTTTGGTAGGAGAACAAGTATGATCAGTACCTTAAAAAAGAAATTCGTGTTATCCACGTCGATATTGCTGTTCGTTTTCGTAATGTTGTTGATAACCGCCATAAACGGATTCAATTTTTACACGACCACCAAATACGTCGACGGGATAATAGATATGATAAACACAAATAACGGCGGTAAACCCAACGCGCCGATAGGCGAGCAAGGCGGCTTCCGTCCCATATCCGAAAGGTCTTTGGCTAACACCAAATATTTTTCGGTAAGGATAAACGCGCAAGGCGAGATAGTGGACGTAAACGTATCTAACGTCGATAACGTTACCCAAGATCAAGCGATAGCCTATGCAAAAGACGTTTTATCCAAAAATAAAACGAGCGGTTACGTTGACGATTTTAGGTATAAACTAACGTCTATGAATATTGGCAAAGGCGGTATGCAAGGTATGGAACCGCCGAGCGGGATGCAAGAACCCCCGCAAAATACCGAAGATACGCAAAATACCCAAGATTCGCAAAATACGCAAGAACCCCCGCAAAATATGGGACAAGGCGGTTTTTCGGAAGGGTTTGAACCGAAAGAAGGGGAAAAGATTTTGACTTTCTTCGACTGGTACGAGCAAAAAACTTCACTTATTAGCGGTATCGCTCTATCTTACGTCATAGGCGGTATCGGTATGGCGATAGTCGTTATATTGCTTATAGCCTTTTCGAGAAAAGCGGTCGATCCGATAAGCGACTCTATCACTGCTCAAAAGGAATTTATCACTAACGTAAGCCACGAGATAAAGACCCCTTTGACGGTAATATCCGGCGACGTGGATATACTAAAAATGTCGGGCGTGGATAACGAGTGGTTGGACAATATTAAAGAGCAAGTCCAAAAGTCCAAGTTTTTGGTGGACGACTTGGTGTTATTGTCCAAGATGAACGAAGAAAACATAACCTTATCTTTTGAAAAATTCGATTTTTCCGACTTCGTCGACGAAAGCGTCGCTACCTTCTATAGCGTTGCGGAAACGAGAGATCTTACCATTTCTTCGGATATTCAAAAGGACGTATTGATAAACGGCAACAAGCAAGCGCTCGGGGAATTGGTATCTATTCTTTTAGAAAACGCTTTGAAGTATTGCGACTCGCAAGGCAAAATAACCCTTCAACTATTTGCGCAAGGCAAATCGGCTATACTTAAAATAAGTAACGATTATAAAGATGATGTAAGCGAAGAGCATTTGCAAAAAATGTTCGATAGGTATTTTAGAACGAGAAAAGCGCAAGAAAATCACGACGGTAGCGGTATAGGTTTGTCTATAGCAAAAGCGATAACGGTCGCGCACCACGGCGAAATAAAAGCCGAGCATACCGACGGGAAAATGATCATCACCGCGTCTCTTGGCGTCATCGCAAAAACGCAAAAGCAACAACAAGAAGAAGAATAGAAAGGTCAAAAGTAACGATAAAATAATAGTTAAAGGTCAAAAAAAGGGGCTGTTAAGAAACGCAAGTTTAGAAACAGCCTTTTTTTGATGTTTTTTACTTTTTTTTGTAAAATATCCCCATAAAGGAGATATTTTATGCCATATTTTTATCCTATTCAACAAAGTTTCTTCTTTCGCTCCAATAAAATGATGAAGGAATTATCTTTTTTGATTAAAACTATTTCACGCTCGGTGAAATCAAATCAGTCCATCCTTAACCCGAACAAAGCGAGGATTTCACCGCGAAGCGATTTTACCCGAACAAAGTGAGGATTTTGCCCGACCGAAGGACGGATTTAGTTAAAAAGGGGATGTTAAGAAAAACTCGCGTTTCTTAACATCCCCTTTTTGTAATAGTGATACTTTTTATAATATTGTGTTTAAAGGCAGAAATAAGTTTTTGATGTTTTTTAACGATCAGCCGTTATACTGTTTTTCGGCTTTGGAAATATTGTCCGGATATATTTTTGCAAAGTCGTTTTTCATTGAGATCGGCACGTAGCCTTTGGCTTTGTAATCAGCCGATTTGGTTGCCCAATCCTGTGTTCCCCATTCGCGCACGTTATCGTCGGCAACAACCATATAGGCTTGCGCTTTGTAGGGGTTTCTCGCATCGAGCGCATAATTCATCATGCTTGTATCGCTTCCGCTGTTGCCGAAGGCAAGCACAGGACGCTGTCCGATCTCGCGTTCGATATAGATGGACTTGTTGGCGTTGAGGTTCTTTTGGATAAAACCGCCGGTCAAAACAAGCTCGTCGCCTTCTTCGTACTTAAAGTTCATATTGGACGATTCTTCTTCATGTCCTCTGACCTTGATTTCAAAGTCCGTACCGATGACGTGTTCGGGCGTGACGTAATCTTTGATGGGAGAATTGGCAACGATGGCGCGCGTGGTCGTGCGTTCCGTTCCGCTGATAACGTAAATGGTAAAGCCGTTTTCATAGAGATAACGCACTACTTCCACCATGGGCAGATAGAAGTTGTCGATATATCGCATATTATTAAAGCTACTTGTGTATTTTTTCCCGAACGCTACGACGTAATCACTGAACTCCTTAACGGTCATCCCCGCATAAGCCTGAGCAAAATTTCTTGCCAGCGCTTCGCCGGCGACATATCCCGGAGCGATGGATCTTGCTACCTCTTTCAAGTCGTCCGAAACCTTTTCCGGATGATCGACCAAACAATACTCGATAAACATCATCGTGTCGTAATAGGTATAATACGTTTCGCAAACGAGCGTTCCGTCCATATCGAATACGGCGATCCTGTCTTGTTCGGGAATATAATCGGAGGATTTTTCGTCGGTAACAGCCGTAACGTAAGTTGTCAGAGAAGTCAATGCTTGGCTCTCATTCCAATATATGAATTGAAAACTATTCTCTTTCTCATCATTATTGTTGCAAGCGATCAAGCTCAGAGATATGACAAGCAACAAAAATATAAACGTTTTTTTTGCAAATTTCATTTTATTTCTCCTTCTTAAATGTGTTTTTGTTTAGTCAATTTGTCCGACCGCTACGTAAAGATCGTAATACATATCGTACAAGCCCAAGCAAGCGTCCATGCCCGAATTTGCGCTGAATGCCTTGGATATCACCTTTTCCCACGAGCCGTATTTTTGATACAATTCGTCCGGTAAAGGTCCTTCTTCGTGACCATACGTATCAAGGTTACGTTTTTTGAGGGCGGCAAGTCCTTCGGGATCGTCTTTGTAAGAATCCAAACGAATTTGATTGCGTTCCGTACTGATCGCACGCGCGATTTCTTCCACGCTTTTGCCTTGGGCGGTCATTTCGTCAAGCATCGTATACATCGATTCTAAGGATCGGTGGTAGTCTATGCGTTCTTGTTTTCCTTTTTCCACAATTTCGTCATCGCTCCAATCGGCGGTGGCATAGATAGCCAAAGTTCCTTCTGCGCTTGGACGAAAACCGTATATCGCCGTTTGGTCTTCCACGATATCCGCCATAGCATACGGATTTTTGCGCGGATCATGCAAGTAATGGAAACCGCCGTCGCTTTCAAAATAAATAGCTTCTTCATTCGGATCGAAAACCACCATTTCACGACCGGTAAGATATTCTTCATCGATATTCATTGAATAGGAGATGGAAGGATCATTTTTGTTTTTAACGGTAAAATCGTCTCCTATGATGACATCGACGTATTCGGTACGATAACTGCCCGTGAGGTAATCGTAATACATAGGAATAGTATCCCGATCTTCGCCTCCGAGCATGCCTGAAACGTACCAATCGCTCTCCGTTTGCGGTGCCGAAGCGTTATACCAATCGGTAATATCGGGAATAGTGACGGAGGCGCTTCCGTACGAAAAATTCATCGTGATGGAATTTGTTTCGTCGGCAGTTTTTTGCGTACTCTTGAAATAAGTAACCTTATTTCTTACTTTTGTCGCGGTAATGTCAATTTCCGTGTCATCGTAATTGATCTTAAGAGTAAGCGTCGCGTCTAAATAAATATTATTTTCTTCATGGGTGCTTGTTCCTTTGGAAGTCAAGCTCACAGTCGTTCCTTCGGGCAGATCGGTCAAAACATCCAAGTAAAAATAAAACTCCATAAAATGATCGGAGTATTCTTTCTCATCGATAAAAAAGTATCGGCTGCGTTCACCGTTGAAAGCGCAAATATAATCTTCGTCGTCTCTAAAAAGATAATATTCTTCTCCGTTCATATAATCGATGTGGTCGGTTTCATCTTTAATGGTCTCGGTCAAAAATACGCCATCATCGTCGGAAACGGTTACGATCAAATTATCATCATGTACCGATAGGTAAATGAAATCCTCGTAAATATCTTTTGCCTCTTCGAGATTATCTGCGGTAAAGATCCAATCGTCTGTTTGGGGCTTGTCCGCAGTATCTTCGGGCGTTACGTCATTCGAATTGCAGGCGGAGAGCAATAACGCAAGGACCAAGCAGATCGCGATGGTCATTGTCAAGATCAATGTTCTTTTTTTCATAATACTTCTCCTCTTTTAAAGTGCTGTTTTATGCCCAATAATTACCGCTTAATTATAATTTATCAAGTAGGATCTTGTCAATGCAAGTTATATAAACCGGAGTGGATCTAACGCATTTATTTACGCAGTTAAACGATTTTACCTTAGGTACTTGAAAACATTTTATTAACACAAGAATTATTAAAAGACTGACGCAATAAGGATTTCATTGTTTGAGTTTAACTGCTTGAACGAAAACCTCGACTCACGTACGTCAGTACGCTAACGCTCGGTTGTTCGTCCAAAATCAACGCATTTTACCCACTCCTCGGAGTGGATCTAACGCATTTATTTACGCAGTTAAACGATTTTACCTTAGGTACTTGAAAACATTTTATTAACACAAGAATTATTAAAAGACTGACGCAATAAGGATTTCATTATTTGAGTTTAACTGCTTGAACGAAAACCTCGACTCACGTACGTCAGTACGCTAACGCTCGGTTGTTCGTCCAAAATCAACGCATTTTACCCACTCCTTATATAATAGAGCATTGATGAGTGACCCTATATTGTAAATGGGGCGGAAGGAGTGGCGCTTATTTAGTGATTTACGCTTACAAAACATAAGGAATAGGTTATCTATATACAAACTTCGAAAGATTTAGGAATCGAATATTGCATCTAAACTAAAAAGATAAGGGCTGTTAAGAAACGCAAGTTTAGAAACAGCCTTTTTTTTGATTTTTTTTACTTTTTTTGTAAAATATCCCCATAAAGGAGATATTTTATGCCATATTTTTATCCTATTCAACAAAGTTTCTTCTTTCGCTCCAATAAAATGATGAAGGAAACTTTTTTGATTAAAACTATTTCACGCTCGGTGAAATCAAATCAGTCCATCCTTAACCCGAACAAAGCGAGGATTTCACCGCGAAGCGATTTCACCCGAACAAAGTGAGGATTTTGCCCGACCGAAGGACGGATTTAGTTAAAAAGGGGATGTTAAGAAAAAGTCGAGTTTCTTAACATCCCCTATTTTTAGTAAAAAAGTTGATTTATTAGTAAAAAAGTTGATTTAATTATAATCTACGCCCCACATTTGACATAGAGCCATTTTATATTATTTTATATCCGCTTCGGCAAAGCCTATGCACTCTCTGCCTTTGATGCTTTCGGCAACGTCGCGGGCGTTAAAATAAATACGCAGTTTGTCGCCGACTCTTATTAAGTGGCTTGCGTAAACGAATTGGTGCATCCAACTGCTTTCGTCCGCTTCGTTAGGCTCTATCAAAACTTTTGCAAATTTATAATTTAAGCCGTCGGTAGACGTTAGGGCAAGTATCGCCGAGTGGCTTCTGCCGTCTTTTTCGTAAAGTCCGTTTTGTACCCCCAAATAACCGTCTTTTAGCCGATATACCTTTAAACAACCGCTGCAAAGGTTGAGATACGGGTCGTTTTTGTCGGGGGACAATATGGGTTTTTCGTTGACGACGAAATCTCTATCCGGCTTGTCGCTTTCCGCATAACAAATATAGGTAGGCTCGCAAAAATTACAGTCTTTTATAAAGGTAAGTCCGCTCGAAAAATAAAGTCTGTATTTGTCCCCGACTTTAAGCAAAAACGGGTTGGATATGGACGACCCTCTTTCGCTATCTTCAAGTCCGTGGGCTTTCGTGATAACGGGTTGGGGTTTAGACCAATTTATAAGGTCTTTGCTTTTAACCACGAAAATTTTAGACCGCCATTTTGCCAAATTTACAAAGTTTAACGCGTTTGCCAAAAGAGTTCTCGTTCTTTCAAAATACAAATAATAGGTGTCCCCTATCTTGTTGATATTGGGACGCATCGCTCTTTTGGCTATCTTTTGAACTTTTACAAAATCTACGCCGTTAGTAGACGCAAAATGAAATACGCCGAACGTGGTATGAAAGAACATATGCCATTTGTTATCAACGGATTCTTCGGGTTTTAAAAGGGAAGGATCGGCGACCACGAACGAGCCGTGAAAAGGCGCCAAAATGGGTTTTTCTCTTACGATAAAATCGGTTGCTAAAAATTGCTCTATGGTAATATCTTTCATACGTTGCTCCCTATCTTTATGATTTCGTTTAATATTATATCAAAAAGTATTTTCGTATTTCAATAGTCAACGCGGTTTTTTAAAATTTATATATGTCCGCATATTTTGCGTTTAGGTAGTCAAGGAAAGGTTTTGGGGATAGATCTTCACCGCAAATATCAAATAACCACTCTTTCGGGGTCAAAAGGTTGGCTTTTGCAAATACGTTTTGTTTTAACCACTCTTTTATGCTCTCGAGATCCCCTTTGCGGACAAGTTCGTCTACGGGTATTTCTTTTTGCATTTTCTTGTAATAGATCGCGTTATAACAGTTGCCCAAAGCGTAAGACGGGAAATATCCGAAACCGCCCGACCAATGTACGTCTTGCAGTACGCCCTTTGCGTCGTCGGGGACGGAAACGCCCAAATACTTTTTATATAACTCGTTCCATTTTTGGGGTACTTCGTCCAAAGTTATTTGCTTGTTGCAAATCGCCTTTTCCATTTCGTATCTTATAACCACGTGCAAGCCGTAAGTTACTTCGTCCGCTTCAGTACGTATCAAGGACGGTTTTACGACGTTTACGCCTTCGTAAAATTCTCTTTCCGAAACGTCGGCAAACTCGGGGAAATTCTCTATGAACTTGGGGTAGATCAAGTGTATATAGGCTTGGCTTCTGCCTATCACGTTCTCGTAAAAACGAGACACCGACTCGTGCATACCGTTGGTAACGTAGTCGTTGATAAAATGCTCGTGGTCTTCTTTAGGCTCGTTTTGCATAAAGATAGCGTGTCCGCCTTCGTGTATTATCGTAAATAAGTTAGAAACGAAACTGTTTTCGTAGTAGTGCGTCGTAACTCTCGCGTCGTTTTCGGCAATATCGCTCGTAAACGGGTGTTCGGTCGTAGCAAGAGCGCCTTTGGAAAAATCGTATCCGTTTAAGGTCAAAAGATATTTAGAAAACTCTTCTTGCTTGTAAACGGGGACGAATCTCGTCAAAAAGTCCGTCCTTATCTTGTGGTCGCTTGCGTTTATCTTGCCGATAAGAGCGATAAGTCCTTGCTTTAATTCGTCAAAAAAGCGGTCGAGATCGGCTTGCAAAACCCCTTTTTCGCAGTCGTTTAAATAGTTGTCGTATAACGATTCAAATTTGTTTTCTCTAAGCGCTATCGCTTGTTCTTGCAAGTTTAATAATTTTTCAAAATCACCCTTAAATAAGGAATAATCCGCTTTGCCTTTGGCTTTTAGCCAGGACGAATAAGCGTCGGAATAGGCTTGGTTTAATTTAAAATCGAATTCGGGCGTGAATTTTTTGGTTTTTTCCAAATTCTCGTGCAGTTTTTCGATAAGAGAACGATCTCTTAGGTCGATCATCTCGTCTTTTTCTCTATAAAGATCTTCTATCAAAGACTTCATTTCATCGCCGTTGGTTATCTTAAATAATTCGTTGGCAAAAAAATTGATAACGTCGGCTTCTTCGTCTTGTGACTTAACGGGGGCGATAGTCTCAAAGTCAAAATTAAGTAGACCCAAAGCGTGGCGGTACTTTTTTACTATAAGCATTATTTCCTTTAATCTCTTCAATTTTTCGTTCATAGTCTTTTCCTTTGCCTTTTTATTAAATAAAAAGACGTTTTTTTACGTTTTTAGACATAAATAATAAGTTATTACTTTTTTAAACGGAATTTATATATTGTTTAATCTCTTCAATTTTTCGTTCATAGTCTTTTCCTTTGCCTTTTTACTAAATAAAAAGACGGTTTTTTCCGTTCTTTGACATAAATAATAAGTTATTTACTTTTTTAAACGGAATTTATATATCGTTTAATCTCTTCAATTTTTCGTTCATAGTCATTTCCTTTGCCTTTTTACTAAAAAAAGACGTTTTTTCGTTTTTTGACATAAATAATAAGTTATTTACTTTTTTAAACGGAATTTATATATCGTTTTATTATTTATATGATAGCATAACAATATAAAAAAGCAAACTAATTCAAAATTCCGTCGAAATATTTTTACAATTCCGTATTCAAAAAAGTCGTTAATTTTGCTCTAAAATAATTGACAATCCGATTCAATTATACTATAATAAAGCAAGCTGAAATATGCGCCACTAGCTCAATTGGATAGAGCGTTGGTCTACGGAACCAAAGGTTGGGGATTCGAGCTCCTCGTGGCGCACCAAAAAATGCTTGGCAATTTTGCCAAGCATTTTTTATGTATTTTGCGACCAATTCGAGCAAAATACACATCATGCACGCCGTCGGCGTGTACATCATGCCACCGCTTGCGGTGGTACGAAATAATAAACCGTGTTCGCAAAACGTTATGCCGGAAATATCCGACATTATGTACTGACTGCGTCGGCATTATGTATCTCTCTTTGCGAGACGTTTTTTACAGTACTCATGTAAAAACCCCCTCTCCGCAGTCGTAGTCAATCGAAGATTGCCTACTTTGTGCGCAGACAAGCGCCAAATGTTGTTATTGCTTTGCAATAACGTATTATCGAAACAAATCGATAATACCCTATTCTTCGAATAGACATTTGCCGTCCGCACTGCACTCGGCGAAAATATACAAGTGCATTTTAGCCTTCGTTTGTGCTCCCCCTTTCCCGTCGCTTTTATTGGCTATCCATATTAAATCCCGTCAAAAATCCAAGAAGATTTTTGACGGAAGCAAAGAAGTCGGGCAAAAATCGTAGGTTGCTCTATAAGAGCAAACAAGTAAAAGCCCGTACTTATTTGCTGGGTGCAAACGCTTACGCTTTTAAGGATAAAGATGTTTCGACTTCGCTCAACATGACCAATATATTTTTTGTCATATAATCGTAGCCGTTGCTTTGAAAATACGATAACTTCGCGGAATTTTCCGCTCGAATTTTCAACGACGGCTTGATTGATTGGTTATATTTAGCGAAAAGTTAATAAATTTATTTGTTTTCGCTGATTATAAGGTATTAAATTGGTTATATTCAGCGAAAAGTCGCTCAATATTGTAATTTTTCGCTTGTTTTTTCTGTTGATATGTTATATAATATTAAACGTAAACAATAGGTAGGTGAATTATGGAAATTATCGGAAGAGAAAAAGAATATGCTAAATTGCAAGCGATCCACGGTTCGGGCAAACCCGAACTTGTCGTTGTCAAAGGTAGACGCAGGATCGGAAAAACTTATTTGGTAAACAATACTTTCAGAGACAATTTCACTTTTAAGCATACAGGTATATCGCCCGTTGATATGGGTGAAAATAGTGATTCTAAAATCGCGCAACAACTGGATGGATTTTATCTTTCATTAAGAAGATACGGCTATAAGGGGAAGAAACCCGCTAACTGGTTGGACGCTTTTTTTCTTTTGGAAAAATTACTCGAATCCAAAGATGACGGAAAAAGGCAGGTCGTATTTATTGACGAACTTCCGTGGCTTGACACACCGAAATCGGGTTTTATTAGTTCATTTGAACAGTTCTGGAACAATTGGGGGTCTACAAAAGAAAATCTTATGTTGATCGTTTGCGGAAGTTCCAATTCTTGGATCAACGATAATCTTTTGAACAATTACGGCGGTTTATATAACAGAATAACGCAGATCATCGATCTAAACCCTTTTACGTTACGAGAAACGAAAGATTTTTTCGACTATAAAGGCATAGTCATATCCGATTATGACGTCGTACAAAGTTATATGATTTTCGGTGGAATACCTTTTTATCTTGATCAACTTGATAGATCGTTATCCTTGGCGGAAAACGTTACGGAACTCTTTTTCCGCCAAAATTCCGTACTTCATAATGAGTTCGATCATCTTTTCAAGTCGGCGTTTAAAAATCCCGAAGAAATCAAAAAAATAGTATCGGCTCTTTCAAAAAAACGTATGGGATTGACCAAAAAAGAAATTACCGAACGTACTTCAATCAGTGACGGTGGCACGCTGTCCGCCCTTTTGCAATCACTTATGGCAAGCAATATTATTATAAAGTACGTTCCGTTTGGAAAAAACAAAAATGAGAATCATTATAAATTGATAGATCCGTTTTGTTTGTTTTATTTGTATTTTGTCGACAAAAACGATTCGTTGGATAAAACCTTTTGGCAAGATAACATACTTAGTCAAAGCGTTATTTCCTGGCGTGGTTTTGCATTTGAAAACGTATGTTTCTATCATATTGAAGAAATAAAGGACTGTTTAAAAATCGGCGGTTTGGCGACCAAAACAAGCGGATTCTGTTATGGCGCAGACGAAAAAGGAAAAGGCGGTCAAATCGATCTTTTGATTATAAGAAACGATAATATCGTCGATATGTGCGAACTAAAATTCTACGGGAATAAATATACCGTATCTTCAAACGATGTTGAAAAAATTAAAAATCGAGAATTGAAAGTGTTAGAAAACCTACCTAAAAAGTATGCCGTGCATCATATTCTAATAACAACGCACGGCGTCAATAAAAATGCTTATTCGAGTTATTTCCAAAAAATAATCACTATCGGGGATTTGTTATAAGCTAAAAATCCTTATTATAAGTAAGTTTTTATTCTTCTTCTTTGTCGATGGGGGCAAGGTCGTCTTCGGATAGGACGGTGACAATAACTTCGGTTATTCTATGACGGTTGACTTTGGATACCCTAAAGCGTAGATTTTTGTAGGTTACTTCGGTGTTTTCTTTGGGCATTTTACCCGTCAATTCGTTTACGAATCCCGCGACCGTCGTAGCGTCGAAATCTTCGGTGTCCAACTCGAAAGTTTCGGTTAGACAATGTATGTCCGCGTCCCCTCTTATTTGATATTCGGTCTCGGACTTTTGCACTACTTCTTCTTCGGTGTCGTCGGTCTCGTCCCATATTTCCCCGACCAATTCTTCCAAAATATCTTCGACGGTAACTATACCTTGAGTGCCGCCGAACTCGTCGTTTATAACCGCTATATGCATTTTTGCGGCTTGCATCTTTTTAAGTAGGTCGCTTATTTTGACGGATTCAACCGCAAAGACGGGTTCTTTAGCGACGCTCATAAAATGCTTGTCGGTATTGTAAACGAAAGCGTAAAAGTCTTTTTCGTGTATAATGCGGATAATGTTGTCTATGCTTCCGTCGTAAACGGGTATACGAGAATAACCCGACTCGCTTATTATCTTGGCAAGTTCTTTGTTAGTAGCAGATTTAGAGACCGCAACTATATCCACTCTCGGGGTCAAAATTTCCCCCGCCGTTCTGTCGATAAACTCGATAGCCGATCTTATAAGGTCGCCTTCGTCCGCTTCGATACCGCCTTCGCTCTCGGCTTCGTCGACTATCGTCAATATCTCGTCTTCGGTAAAGGAATCGTTACCCTTTCTCGAGTGCGTCATTTTGGCTATCAATTTGGATTGCAAAGAGAAAAACCAACAAAACGGAGTAAAAATTATCATAACGCACTTGACGAAAGGCGCTAAAAACATACTTAATTTTTCGGGGTGTTCTTTTGCTAACGATTTAGGCGCAACTTCGCCGAAAATCAAAACGACTACGGTGATTATAGCCGTAGTTATCGCCGCTTCTTGCGCTTGAGTAAGGTTTAACGCCGCCGCAAAAACCACGGTAGCCATAGACGACAACGCTATATTTACGATATTGTTGCCGATAAGTACGGCGGAAAGCAATTTGTCGTATTTTTCCAATAAGTCTTGAACTCTTTTGGCTTTCTTGTTGCCGTCCCCGCTCATCGTCTTTATTTTGACGCGATTTACCGAAGTAAAAGCGGTTTCCGCCGCCGAAAAAGTTGCGGAAAAGAAAAGACAAACTACCATTAAAGTTATATACAAAGCGTAGTTCATAGTATATCTCCTATGGGGGTTTGTCCATCTAAAAACAAATTATTAAAATCGTTACTGTAAGGATCGGAATCTTCGCTCATTTATCTCTCTTTTCGGGATATATCCCATATTTTAATGTGTATTATAACAAATAGTTTTGTTTTTGTAAAATATTTTTTATAGTTATATAAAGGAAATATCAAATTGCGATAGTATCGTTTTTATCAAACTGCGTCAACTATTTGAATTGAACGTCCTTTAATTTTTCGTCTAACTTCTTTACGTCCACTTTGCCGACCGTGGTAAGAGGGAATTCGTCGACTATCAAAACGTATTCGGGCGTAGATATAACGGATATATCCGTACTTACTTGCTTTTTGATAAGTTCGACGGCGTTTTCGGGCGCGTCTTTTAAAGTAACCGCGCAAATTATACGCTCTACGTCTTCTTTATCTTTATGTCCGAACACTTTAACGCCCGTTACGAAATCGAGCGTTGACACGCTATTTTCCACTTGCAAAGGGAAGATATTGACGCCTTTACGCTTTATGATATTTTTGATTCGTTGGATAAGATAAACGAATCCGTCTTCGTCCACTCTGCCGTAATCGCCGGTTTTTAACCAAGTTTCCCCTTGATAGGTAAACAACGTGTTTTTAGTGGTTTCGGGGTCGTTAAAATAGCCGTTCATTACCGCTTTGGTGCAAATGCAAACTTCGCCTTCGGTGTTTCTCGGTTGGGGGACGCCGTTTTCGAATACTTCGACTTTGATAAAGTCGTTTATTTGTCCGCACGAGTTCTTTTTAACGCCTTTTAAACTACCCGCCAAAAACGCGGTAACCGCTTCGGTCATGCCGTAACCTTCCACTAATAGAGAATTCGGAAAGGCTTTTTTGTACTCGTCGTTAAGTTCTTCGGTAAGGCGTTCGCCACCTATGTAACAAAGTTTTAGATTTTTGACTTGTTCTTTGTTCCACAAGCCCGTTTTTAGCATTTTTGCATACATAAACGGCACACCGAACATAAGATTTATATCGTTTTTCTTAAAATCCTTTGCAAGTTCGTCGGGTTTGAATTTAGCGCGGATAACGTTATTATAAGCGTTGCTTACTTGCGTATGCATTACGCCTAAACCATAGCCGTAAAATAAGGGCAAAATGTACGCGCAAGTTATGTCGTCTTGCGGTTTAATGCCGTTATCTTGTATATTGCCCGTGATGGTCATTGCGCAGTAGTTGACCGCTTTTTGCGAAAGCATTACCGTTTTAGGTTCCCCCGTAGTACCGCCGCTATGCAATAAAAACGCCGTACCGTCAAAGTCGTCGGTTTCCTTTGCAATATACGGGGGTTTAGTTTTTACCAAAAGATTTTCAAATGCAAATCCGTCCGAATAGTGCTTTTTGATAGCCAATACCGTCTTTTTGATAAGGGGCATAAAATAATTGAAGTGTACCCTTATAACTTGTCCCGAAAATTCGTGCGGGCAAAGAGTGCTTACGATAATTATCTTGCTCCCCGTCTTTTCCATCGCCTTTTCCACCGTGTTTTTGGAAGCGAGCGGCGAGATCATACTGCATATAGCGCCTATCTTGGATAGCGCGTATACGGCGATGATAAATTGCGGACAGTTTGGCAGGGTCAAGGTAACGACGGTGCCTTTGCCGATACCTAAACGAGCCATGTTTTCGGCGCAGTTATCTACAAGATCGAAAAACGTATCGTAGGATAACTTTTTGCCATAAAATTCAAAATACGCTTTTTTGCCCAAACTATCGTATGAAGATTTGGCATAAGTAAGTATAGTTTGTTGATAATCGAGCATAGTTTAGATCTTCTTTAATACTTCGGATACGGTTTTCATATCCACTTGTCCTTGATAATTTGCTTTAAAGTAACGCATTACCGAAGGTACGGTCTTGTCTTCGAGTCCCATGATCACGTCTTTGATCTCGTCTTCGGACAGTTGTTTGGGAAGATACGCTTGAACGGCTTTGATTTGCGCTTCCAACGAAGCGACGCTTTCCGCTCTGCCGGCTTTTTCAAAACCCGCTTTTTCTTCTTGTAATTCTTTTATCGACTTTTGGATGGCTTGATTAACGTCGGCGTCGGTTATTTCCCCGTTGCCGCTTTTTTCCAAAAGCATCAATTTTGCTATAACTACGTTAAGCCCCGTGACCGCGTCGGTGTTGCGGGCTTTCATTTCTTGCATTTTTGCTTTTTTTAAGTCTTGTAACGTCATAATAAACCTCTATTTCTTTTTAGGATGTTTTTCTTCGTATTTATCGGGGTGACGGTATTTCAATTTGAAACCGCCGAAGAATTTGCCCCAACCGCCTTTTTTCTTGTTGAAAACGTCGACTAATCCTTCTACCGTGCGGAAAGAGAACATACCTCCAGTGAAAGAGTTGATGCAACGCAAAGGCATAACTCTTGCCGAGTTGACTATCATAGTACGGTTAGCGGCGTCTTTCGCGATGATTTTACTTGCCAAACTAACTACCTTTAATACGAATTTGCCTAACCCCGTTACCGATAACTCGCCAAGCGTGGTATTGACGTGGAATTCACCCCTTTTAGCGGGCGTATTGTCGGGAAGTTCGCTTCCGTAAAGAGTCGCAAACGCTTCTTGGGGTATTTCGGTTACGTTTTTAACGTCGTAATATACGTCAAGTCCTTGTCTATCGGGAAGGGGAAGCGCGTCGTTTTGGGCTTGTACTTTAACGTCGGCGGTCAAATAAATATCTCTTGAAGATCCGCCTACGCTTATTACGTAGTTGCCCGAAAGTACGTGCCAATCTTTTATCGCTACGTTATAGAAAGCAAACGAACGACTATCCAATTTTAATTCGATCTCCTTGCTCTCATCGGGTTCGAGTTCCACTTTTGCAAAGCCTTTTAACTCTTTTACCGCCTTATATACGGGGGAGTCCGTTTGTCCGACGTATAATTGAGCGACTTCGGCGCCTTTGACTTTGCCTACGTTCTTGACGGTGAATTTGACCGAAAGGGTATCGCCTTCTTTATATTCGGCGTCGACTTTAAGGTCGGAATATTCAAATTTCGTGTAGGAAAGACCAAAACCGAAAGGATATGCGACGGGCTTGTTTTGCGCGTCGAATTGACGATAGCCTACGTAAATACTTTCTCTGTATTCGGTGGTTTTGGGTCCCATGGGGAAATACTTTTGAGCCAAAACGTCGTCCAAACTCAAAGGATAGGTCTCGGCAAGTTTGCCCGAAGGATTTGCTTTGCCGTACAACAAATTAAAGGTCGCTTCGCCCACGCCTTCGCCAAGCAAATAGGTGTTTAGTATTGCCTTTACGTCCTTTGCCCAAGGCATTTCGATAGGCGAACCGCCTTCGAGAACGACCACTACGTTTTTATTGACTTTGAGTATCTCTTGCAAAAGTTCGACTTGACCTTTAGGTATACCCATGTGAGTACGATCGAAACCTTCGCTTTCAAATACGTCGGTAAGACCCATTACGATAACGACTTTGTCCTTGCCTTCGGCTACCTTTATCGCTTCCGCCTTTGCCTTGTCGTCCCTGCCTTCGTCTTTTACGGTGTAACCTTGTGCGTATTCGAAACTAACTTCGGACGAGCGGAACACGTCCAAAACGTTGACGAGTTTTCTCGTGTTGATACGGGAAGAACCCGAGCCTTGATAACGGCTTTCTTCCGCCATTTTGCCGATAAGGGCGATCTTGTCGCTCGGCTTTAAAGGAAGTATATCGTCGTCGTTTTTCAACAATACCGATCCGCTCTCGCCCGCTTTTACCGCTATTTCGTGGTGGCGGTCGTAGTCGCATACGGGTTTTGTTTTGGGCTTTTTATCAATGCAGTCGTAAACGTAATTCAATACTCTTATAACGCATTTGTCAACGTCTTCTTCGGAAAGAGTGCCGTCTTCTACCGCTTTGACTATCAAATAGTCGTGTATACCGCCCGAGCCCGGCATTTGAAGATCCAATCCCGCTTTGACGCCCGAAACTCTATCGTTTACGGCACCCCAGTCGGATACGACCATACCTTCAAAACCCCACTCGTCTCTTAAAACGTCGGTAAGCATTCTTTTGTTTTCGCTCATAAATACCCCGTTTAATAGGTTGTAAGAACACATTATTTGTTGGGGTTGGGCGTTTTTGACCGCCGTTTCAAAAGCGGGCAGGTATATCTCTCTTAAAGTTCTCTCGTCGATAACGCTCGATATAGACATACGGCAGTACTCTTCGTTATTTGCGCAATAGTGCTTTAAAGAAGAGCCTACGCCCGTGGTCTTCATACCCAAGATATAGTTGGTCGCAAGTTGTCCCGCTAAGTAGGGGTCTTCGGAAAAATACTCGAAGTTACGACCGCATAAAGGGGAACGCTTGATATTGGTGCCGGGTCCTAAAACCGTGCTTATATCTTGGTCGATGGCTTCTTCGCCGATGGCTTTCGCAACTTCCGAAACCAACTTAACGTCCCACGAACTTGCCAAGGTAACTGCGGGCGGAAAACAAGTGGCGGGCAAACTTTCGCCCATTATGTTGACCTTTTCGCCCGAGTCCGAGCCTTTTTCTTTACGTAATCCGTGAGGACCGTCGGTCATGAGTACTGCGGGAATATCCACGTCGTCTCTTTTAATAGGCTTGTTTGTCCAGTTGTATAATCCGCTAAGTAAAGACGCCTTTTCTTTAAGGGTAAGTTTGGAAACTATTTCTTGGGATCTTTTCATATTTTCTCCTTGCTTTTTGATTATAATCTTACTTTGCTTTCAACGTAATCGATAACATCGTCAACGGTCAATCTCGTTTGTTCCATCGTGTCTCTGTCTCTTAACGTAACCGTGCCGTCTTCTAAAGTGTCGAAGTCGATGGTTATACAGAAAGGCGTACCAGTTTGGTCTTGACGGCGATAGCGTTTGCCGATACTGCCCGCTTCGTCGTAAGTACACATAAAACGAGACGCCAATTTCTTGTATATCTCTCTTGCCTTTTCGGATAAGTTCTTTTGCAAAGGCAATACCGCAACTTTATAAGGCGCGATAAAGGGATGGAAGTGCATGACTATTCTGCTGTCCCCGCCTTCCAACGTTTCTTCGTCGTAGGCTTGGCAAAGGGTAGCCAAAAGCAAACGGTCGCAACCGATAGAGTACTCGACGACCGACGGGATATATCTTTCGTTGGTAACGGGATCGAGATAACTCATAGCCTTGCCCGAATATTCTTGGTGACGGGAAAGGTCGTAATTGGAACGGTTATGTATGCCGTTCAATTCACTCCAACCGATGGGGAAATTATATTCTATATCGCAAGCGGCTTTTGCGTAGTGCGCAAGTTTGTCGTGATCGTGGAAGCGAAGTTCGCTTTCGTCAAAACCTAAACTTACTACGAAATCCCAAGCCTTCTTTTTGTACTCGTTGTAAAATTTTTCGCTGTCTTCCGCTTTGCAAAAAAGTTGATGTTCCATTTGCTCGAACTCGATTGTACGGAAGATGAAATTGCCGGGGGTTATCTCGTTACGGAAGGACTTACCTATTTGCGCGATGCCGAAAGGCACTTTTGCTCTTGCCGTGCGTTGTACGTTTAAGAAGTTGACGTACTCGCCTTGTGCGGTCTCGGGACGGAGATAGATAACGTCTTGTCCGTCGTCGGTAACGCCGCGAGAGGTTTTGAACATCATATTGAATTGTCTAATGGGCGTCCAATTAAAGTTACCGCAACGAGGACAACAAATGTGCTTCTCGTTGATATACGCTTCCATTTCTTCGTTGCTCATAAGGTCGGGATTTACCGCGCCCTTTGCGTGATCGTTGATTATGGTATCCGCGCGGAATCTGTTTTTACAAGATTTACAGTCCATTTTGGGATCCGAAAAACTTGCGGTATGACCGCTTGCGTCCCAAACTCTCGGATTCATCAATATAGCGGCGTCCACGCCGAAAGAATTGTCGGCTTCTTGAACGAATTTTTGCCACCAAGCTTTTTTAATGTTGTTTTTTAACTCAACGCCCAAAGGACCATAGTCCCAAGTGTTGGCGAGACCGCCGTAAATATCGCTACCGGGATAAACGAATCCAACGGTCTTGCAATGATTAACGAGTTTTTCCATTGTCAAACATTTTCTTGACATTTTAATGCGCTCCTTTAATAAGTATATAGTTTAACGTATTTATGATAAATTAAACATTATTAAAAAGTCAAGGCTTTGACCGATTTTATTAAGTTTTGCCAAATAAAAAAAAGATCTTTCGACCTAAAATTGCGCGGAGTGGATCTAACGCATTTATTTACGCAGTTAAACGATTTTACCTTAGGTACTTGAAAACATTTTATTAACACAAGAATTATTAAAAGACTGACGCAATAAGGATTTCATTGTTTGAGTTTAACTGCTTGAACGAAAACCTCGACTCACGTACGTCAGTACGCTAACGCTCGGTTGTTCGTCCAAAATCAACGCATTTTACCCACTCCTAAATTGCGTGACTTGCTTTTATTTAAAACGTCGAAAAATCTTTTTGTAAACGTAATAAAAACCGCGTGCGGTTTTATCCTAAACGATAGGATCGAAAAACTCTTTTATTTTATAGCGGGAAGATCCACTTGAGTACCGTAAATAGCGGAAAATCTAACGTCCGCGGTATAGGAAGAATTGGCGGAAATCCCGTTGTTTACGATGCGAACCAAGTAACCGCTGTCAAAATATAAGTTGCCGGATATGGTCAAATTGTTTTCCGCCACTTTTTCGTAGGTGTAAGATTTGGTATCGTCGTCGTAGACGAGATCCGAAAAGTCGAGATAATGATATACGTCGTAAAGACAAAATAGATCGAGTCCTACCAACCATTCTATTTCGCTTTTTTGAACCGCAACTTCCGAGTATTCGCCGTTATCTAATACTAATTTGTACCAATTGCCGTATTTTGAATCGTAGTAAGTCTCGGTGTCACCCTCGGGACTCGATATATTCGCCTGTGCTTTGCCGTCGTCCAATAAGATCTTCATCGTTACGGTTTGCTCTTTGGCGGGGTCTTCCTCGTCGTATCCCGTCGTCTTAATGACCGCGTCTATCGTTTCGTCTTTGAATACCGCGGTATCCGGAGTCATTACGCTATAAGAAAAGTTTTCGGCGTCGATGGTCGAATCGTAAGTGTATGCGGGCAAAGTTACTTTGGTCGCCCCGTATGCGCTAACGTCGAACTCTATCCCAAGAGAACCGCTATCCCAAGCGGTCGTACTCTTTAAATGGCTCAATAGTCCGTTTGCAAAGGTAAACTCGGCGTTTATATTATAATTGGTCCCGAGATCGCTCGTAAACGCGGTTTGCGCACTGTAAACGCCTTTTCCTTCGTCGTACGTTAAAGCGGAAAAGGTTATTCTTTCAAACGTGTCGTCCAATAAAAGCGAGAAAAACGTATCGAGACTATTGGCGATACTTATCTTGCGGATCAATACGCCGTCTTTATAATCGTAACTGTATTTATAACCGTTTTGAGTGGAAGAGTAAGACGCTTGGCTACCTTCTACAATGTATTCCGCCTCCCTTTTCGCGTTGATCTTTAAGGTAAAATTTCTATTTTCTCCGTCAGACGCAAGCGTGCCTGTAAGGGTAACGTTAGACTGTATTTTTTCGTACGCTTGGTTAAATTCCGCTTCGGTAACGGTGGCTCTCGCCGAAGAATTTTCTTCGCTCGTTTTTCCCGTTATTTTGTCGGTGATCTCTTTTATCTTATCGCATCCTACGGCGCTTAACGTAAACGTTAGAGCCAAAACTACGATAATTATGCTTATAACGATTTTTTTCATCAAAATATCCTCCCTTTTTATAAAACTCATTATAACATAATAAAAATAAAACCCGTTTGACAATACGTGTTTTTTTTATCACAAAAATGCGTTTTATCGCATATATAACGCGTAAAATCGCTTTTTATCGTAAACGTCAAACTGTAACAACTTTTTGATAAACCGCGTAATATCTATTAGGAAACAGTTCCCACTTAAGAAATTTGGAGGTACATATGAACTTATTTGGTGATAACAATAATTTATGGTTGATCGTGATCTTACTTTGTTGCTGCGGTAGCAACTGTTTATGCGACATTTTGCCTTTACTTCTCGTTTTGGATTGTTGCCAAGGTCGTGGCGGTATGGGCGGTTGCGGACAAAAGTTCGGCGGTTGCGGTTGTAAATAAGAAAATCCAATAAGCAATGCTTTAAAACTAAAGGCGCTCTCGGTATTCCGAGAGCGTTTTTTAGTGGTAGATTTTTAGTGGTAGATTTTTAGTGGTAGATTTTTAGTGGTAGATTTTTAGTGGTAGATTTTTAGTGGTAGATTTTTAGTGGTAGATTTTTAGTGGTAGATTTTTAGTGGTAGATTTTAGTCGTAAAGTTTTTACGCTTTTGTATGCGTTATCGGATTCAATAGAGCGTATTATAATAAATAATAATTTTGAGTACTTGCCAATCGTTTGTAAAAATAAAAAAATTATAGTATAATATACGCAAAATAAAATAGGGATAATTTCGTTTTATGGATTTTTTGCCTGCACTCGACGCACCGATAGACAAGAAAAAAGCGGTTTTGATGAACACGCTCGTTTTAGCGTACGTCGGGGACGCCGTTCAAAGTTTGTACGTTAGAACAAAACTTTCCTTGACCGACGGGCATAAATCGGGTGCATTGCACTCTAAAGCCATCGGTGAAGTAAGCGCAAAAGCGCAGTCGGCAATGGTTGAAGAGTTGGAAAAACTTTTTAATCAAGAAGAATCCGACGTTTATCGTCGCGCCAAAAACAGCAAACCGCACTCGGTGGCAAAACACGCAGAGGCGGAAGAGTATCACCGCGCCACGGGGTTGGAAGCGGTTTTGGGCTATCTATATTTGACAGGACAAACGGACAGATTAAACGTATTATTGAATTACGTTAAGGAGAATTGATATGCTTATAGAAGGAAGAAACGCAATAAAAGAAGCGTTAAATTCGGAAACTACTATAGAAAAAATACTTATCGCCAAAGGTAGCGACGACAACTCTTTAAAGATGATAGTCGCCATTGCCAAGAAAAAGGGCGTAAGAGTGGACTTTGCCGAAAGGAAGGTTTTGGATCGTTTGAGCGAAACGGGCAAGCATCAAGGCGTCATAGGTTACACTACCGAATTTAAGTATTGCGATCTTGACGATATTTTGGCGGAAAGTAAAGAGCCTAAACTTATCCTTTTGCTTGACGGGATAGAAGATCCGCACAATTTGGGAAGCATAATAAGGGTTGCCGAGTGTCACGGCGCGGACGGCGTAGTAATACCCAAAATGCGTTCGGCAAGCGTAAACGAGACGGTCATAAGAGCGTCGGCGGGGGCTACGAATCACGTTAAAGTCGCAAAAGTTACCAATCTTAACGACGCGATAAGGCGTTTAAAAGACGAGTTTATAAAGGTGGTCGCCTTGGATATGCAAGGGGTCAAAATAAGCGATTCCCGTCTTGACGGCGATCTTGCGATAGTAGTCGGTAGCGAAGGCAAAGGCGTAAGCGCTTTGACCGAGAAGTTATGCGACGAAGTTATAAGTATACCCATGTTCGGACAAGTTTCTTCTCTTAATGCGTCCGTAGCGGCGGGGATAGCGTTATATGAGTGCCTTAGACAAAGAACGAAATGATATAGATACCGCATTATTGGAGAGAGCAAAGACGGACAACGCCGCGTTGGAGACCTTGCTTGCTTCTTACGACGGATATATTTCAAAATTGGTTTCGGGCTTTACCATAGCGGGCTATCAATGGGACGACCTTATGCAAGAAGCGAGAAGCGCTTTTTGTTCGGCGGTAAAAGCGTATCGACTGACTAGCGGAGTCAAGTTTTCCACTTACGCTGCGGTATGTATAAATAACCGTTTGGGGGATCTTTTGAAAGGCAGTCTTGCGGATAAACGGGCGTGGACGGTAATGTCCATCGACGACGAAGACGTAAATTTGGAATTGGCGTCGGACGAATTAGGCCCCGAAGAAAAATTTATAGAAGAAGAGATGAGAGAAGAATTTTTCGACGTGGTAAAGGAAGCGCTGACCGATTTTGAATACAAGGTAACTCAACTTTTTTTAGAAGGGTACAAATACAAGGATATTGCGCACGCTCTCGAAGCGGAATATCCCGACGCCACGGCTAAAAGCGTGGACAATGCGTTATCGAGAGCAAAAAATAAATTAAAGGAATTGTTATGAATCAAGAAGAAAACCTAACGTCCGAAGAAAAAGCAATTCAAAGCGAGCCGACCGAAGAGCAACCGGAAGTCCAAGCAGATCCTTCGCAAGAAGGTCAAGAAAACGAGGTTTTAAGCGACGGATTGACGAGCGCGGAAGTTGAACGTCGAAAAGCCGAAGGCAAAGTCAACGGCAAAATGGAAGTTCGCACTAAAACTTACGGTCAAATTTTCAAAAGCAACTTTTTGACCTTGTTCAATTTGTTGAATTTGGTTCTCGTTATCTTGGTCGTTACCTTGGGTAAATCCATTAAAAACGCGTCTTTCGTACTGCCCGCCGTAATTAACGTAATAATCGGATTGGTGCAAGAGATCAAGGCAAAGCGTACCATCGACAAGTTGTCTTTGATATCCGCCCCTAAAGTTACCGTGTTAAGGGACGGGAAAGAAACCGAGATAACCGTCCCCGAAATAGTGCTTGACGACGTAATGATTTTATCCGCGGGCAATCAAATCTGCTCGGACTGCGTTATTGCGGAATCGGGGTGCGAAGTCGACGAATCTCTTATCACCGGCGAATCCGATCCCGTAGTCAAAAACGTAGGCGACGAGTTGCTTTCGGGTTCTTACGTCGTTAGCGGCAAAGTCAAAGCCAAAGTCGTAAGAGTAGGTATGGACAACTACGCCGCCAAAATTTCGAGCGGGGCAAAATACATAAAAGCCACCAACAGCGATATTTTATTATCGTTAAGAGCGGTAATAAAGGTAATGTCTATAATCGTAGTGCCATTAGGGATAATCCTATTTTTAAAGACCTATTTCGGCAGTTCGGTACCTTTGGACCAATCTATCGTCAAAATGGTATCTTCTATGGTAAGTATGATACCCCAAGGACTTATCGCTTTGACGTCCACCGTATTTGCCATAAGCGTAATAAGACTTGCAAAACATAAAACTTTGTCCCAAGATCTTTATTGTATAGAAACGTTGGCAAGGGTAGACGTGCTTTGTTTGGATAAAACGGGTACGATAACCGAAGGGGATATGCAAGTAAACTCGATAGTCCCCAAAAACGACGTTGAAGAAGAAAGAATAGACGAAGCGTTAAAAGCGTTGGTTACCTTCCTTACCGACAGCAACCCCACGTTTAACGCTATAAAAGATAAATATAAAGATAGCCCCGAAGTCAATTTGGAACTCGAACTTTTAGTGCCTTTCTCTTCGGCAAGAAAGTGGAGCGGTATTTCCTTAAAGGACGGAAGATCCTTCGTTATGGGCGCGCCCGAATTCGTTTTGAAAGAAGACGTTAAAGAGTATACCGAAGAAATGAACGGATATGCAAAAGAAGGGGAAAGAGTTTTGGTATTGGTTCAAGTCGACGGTACTTTAAAAGACGAATTGCCCAAAGAAAAGCAGGTAATGGCGTTTATACTTATAGGGGATAAGATAAGAAAAGAAGCGCCCGACACCTTAAAATTCTTTAGAGATCAAGACGTGGATATTCGTATAATATCGGGCGACAATCCCGTTACCGTTTCGGCAATAGCCAAAAAGGCGGGGCTCGATAAATGCGAATATATAGATATGTCCACCGTAAAAACGGACGAAGAACTTATCGACGCTTCGAGAGTTTATAAAGTTTTCGGCAGAGTTACTCCCGATCAAAAACTTAAATTGGTCAAAGCGTTAAAAGCCGACGGACACACTGTCGCTATGACGGGAGACGGCGTAAACGACGTTTTGGCTTTGAAAGAAGCCGACTGTTCGATAGCGATGGCGTCGGGGTCGGACGCTGCGAGAAACGCGGCGCAACTCGTATTGCTCGACAACAACTTCGCTTCTATGCCCCGTATAGTTGCGGAAGGCAGACGAAGCATAAACAACTTGCAACGCTCGGCGTCTTTGTATTTGGTCAAGACGATATATTCGGCGCTTTTGACTATGTTGTTTATATTTATTCCTTACGCATACCCGTTCGACGCTACCAACATTACGTTGGTCGGCGCGGTAACCATAGGTATCCCGTCCTTTATTTTGGCGCTTGAACCCAATAAAGATAGGGTCAAAGGAAGATTTTTACCAAACGCACTGTCAAAATCTTTGCCCGCGGCTTTGAATATAGTGGTTTCGGTCGCATTTTTGCAAATCGTTAGAATGTTCTTGATAAACGCGTTAAAATTTGACCTTACCGAAGATCAAATCACGACGGTTTCGGTCGTTTTGTTGACTTTCGGCGCTTTTATCGAATTATTCGTGGTATGTATGCCTTTCGACGTCAAACGCGCGTCGCTTTTCGTCGCTATGGTCGGTTTGTTTATATTGGGCTGGCTATTGTCGTCGATGGACTTGGTCGTTTTCGGCAAACCTTTAAACGTTTTCTCTATGACTTCCATCATAAAGATAACCAAAGAAATGTGGATTACCATGGGGATTAGTTTGGGCATGAGTATCCCGCTGTTCTTGTTGATAAATTATTTAATGAGTAAATATGCAACCAAGAGTAGCGAAAAGATAATAAAGACTTTAAAACTCGATTGATATGAAGTTCGACACTCGTTTGTTATATTACGAAGACAGTAAAATATTCGATTTCGAAGCCGTCGTTTTGGATTGTTCGGAAACTAAAGACGGGTTTTCCGTCGTACTCGACAAGACCGCGTTTTTCCCCGAAGCGGGCGGACAATACGGCGACGAAGGTTTTTTAGGGGACGTCGAAGTTTACGATACCCAAATAACCGAAAAAGGTATCGAGCATTTTACCCGCGCACCTTTAACCGTCGGCGAAAAGGTAAGGGGTAGAGTCAATTCCGAATTAAGGCTCAAACGCATGAGAGATCACACGGGCGAACATATTTTGTCTTCGGTCGTGCATAGAAAATTCGGATACGACAACGTAGGCTTTCACATGAGCGCGCACTCTATGGACGTTGACTTTAACGGAGATTTCACCAAAGAAGAGTTAAAGCAAGTGGAAGCGGAAGCCAACGAGATAATACGCAAAAACGTCAAAGTAAAATGTTATTATCCGAGCGCCGAAGAATTGGCGACTATGGAATATCGCTCTAAACTCGAATTGGAGTCGCCGAGAATAGTCGAGATAGAAGGTTACGATCTTTGCGCTTGTTGCGCGCCCCACGCATATTCTACGGGGGAAGTCGGATACTTGATAATAACCGAGAGCAAAAAAAATCGTTCCAATACTCGTCTTACTCTTATGTGCGGAGCGGACGCAGTGGAGTACGCAAAAGATTTGTATTTATCCGCGTATAAAGCGGGCGTTATCCTTTCGGCAAAGCCTACGGGCGTCGGGGACGCGGTGGAAAAATTGGCGGCGACAAACGAAGAATTGAGAAAAGAATTACAGTCTTTAAAAAGAGAGTTGACCGCTATGCAATTAGACTCGTTAAAAGAGACCGACGGGTATTTGGTCGCGTTTACCGACCCGTCTTCTCAAAAAGACCTATTAAATAAAGGTTTGACCTTGTCAAAGTCGGGCGCTTGCGTCTTTGCGGGCGCAAACGGCTCTTATTCTTATATGATAGCGTCCGAGACCCAAGACGTAAGGGGATTGGCGCAAGCCTTAAACAAGGCGTTTGACGGAAAAGGCGGCGGTAGACCCAACGCTTGTCAAGGTAGAGTGAACGGAAAGGAAGAAGAAATAAAAGCCTTTATAAAAAACTATGCCGAGTCATAATATCCCGCCCGTATGGGACGAAAACAGCAAAGTGTTGATATTGGGCAGTTTTCCTTCCCCAAAGTCGAGAGAAACGGGTTTCTTTTACGGCCACCCGCAAAATCGCTTTTGGAAGATACTATCGGCGGTTTTTGAAGAAGAGCTACCTACGACTACCGAAGAAAAGAAGGCGTTCCTTTTAAAAAACGGGATAGCCTTATGGGACGTTATAAAAAGTTGCGAGATAGTAGGAGCGGACGACAACAGTATAAAAGACCCCGTCCCAAACGATCTCTCGATAATAAAAGCGGATATAAAAGCCGTGTTTACAACGGGCAAGACCGCAACTTTGTACTACAAAAAATTTACGGGCAAAGACTCGATATATCTACCGTCCCCGTCCCCCGCGAATAGGGCGGTAAACGACGATAAAATGAAAGACGCTTACGGCGTTATCAAAAAATACTGTAAAGGAGAGTAAAATGATAGAATTTGACAAGTATTTTCTAACCGAGTGTAATATCTTCCTTCACCACGTAGATTACGATCATCTTTCTATGGGTGGAGAACCCAAATTGACTATAACCGATCAAATAGGCGCTTACGACGTTGCCGAAGATAAAGTCAGGATAGAGATCTCTCGTTCTGTCAACGCCGCACCCGGTCAGTTGTTTTCTTTAAGAGTCGTTTTCGGCGTTTTGCTTACCAAAAATCCTTTGGTGATGGGGGAACTCGATTGGTCTCAAGTGAACGTTGCCGAAGAGTTCAAAAGAGCCAAAAAGCCCCTTATCAACAACGTCGTTTCGAGAATATCTTTGCTTATTTCGTCCTTGACGTCTTCAAGCGGCGTAGTCCCCGTCATCACGCCCCCGCAACTTATCGGGCAATAAGGAGTAAATTATGGATTGGGCAGGCATTTGGTCTAAAATAACAGAGTTTTTTACTAACAACGTTTGGAATATCGTGCTTTTTGTAGCGGTATTCTTAATAGGTTGGATATTCGTTAAACTTATCGTTAGGGTGATAAGACGTATTTTGTTAAAGTCCAAGATAGAAACTTTGGCACAAAGTTTTTTGTTGGGGTTTATCAAAGTTTTGTTATATCTCGTTTGGGTCTTGATATTGTTGCGCATCATAGGCGTTGAGATAACGGGTATAATGACAACCTTTAGCGCATTGGTCCTTGCCGTCGGTATGGCGTTGGAATCAAATATCGCCAACATCGCAAACGGTATAGTTATCGCTACGATGAAAATGTTCAAAAAGGGCGATTACATATCCATTGGCGGTGTGGAAGGTAGCGTGGTAAGTATTTCCTTTTTGTTTACCGTTATAAACTCGGTAGATAACAAAAAGATAGTTATTCCAAATAGTACCATAGTAAACAATTCTTTGATAAATTACGGCGCAAACAGCACGAGACGCGTGGATTTTACCTTCTCGGTGGCGTATGAAAGCGACGTGGAAAAGGTCAAAGAGATCGTTATTAAAGTTATGGAAAGCAACGGCAAAGTGATTATAGACGATACGCACACGGCGTTTTGTCGTTTAAAAGTCTTAAATGCGAGTTCGTTGGATTTCTTCGCAAACTGTTGGTGCGACGGTAGCGACTATTGGGACGTATACTATTACGTAGTCGAAAACGTTTTTAACGAGTTTAAACGTAACGGTATTTCGGTACCCTTTACGCAAATCGAGATGCGCGAGCGTACCGACAACGTCGTTATGCCCGTCGTCGGGGACGGACTTCCCGAAAGAGTGGAAAAAGAAAGACCTACCGTTCCGCATAGATTCAACATAGAGACCGACGACTTTAAACAGTTGATAGACGAGAAAAACGGTTGGATAAAGTACAAAAAACACGATAAGAAAAAATCGGAAAAAGAAAAGGATAACGAGCAAGACAACGATAAAAAATAAACGCCTTTTTAAAAACAAGTATTGAAAGGCAAATATATTTATATTATAATAAAAACGACTTGGCAACGCGCAAAAGCGAAAGGAGAAGATTATGGGACTTTTTAAAGTAATGAGAGACGCCGTATCAAGCACTTTTCAAGATCAATGGAAAGAGTTTTTCTATTGCGAAGCGATGGAAAAGGACGTATTGGTCACCAAAGGACAAAAGAGAACTACTCGTCGTTCGCAAAACAAAGGCGGAGACAACATCATTTCGGACGGATCGGGCATAGCGGTAGCCGACGGACAATGTATGTGTATAGTAGAGCAAGGCAGAATAGTAGAATTATGTGCCGAACCCGGCGAGTATAAATTTGATAAATCCACCGAGTCGAGCGTATTTTCGGGTAGCCTTGGCGAAAGAATAGGCGGTTTATTCAAGAGTATCGGCAGAAGAACGGCATACGGCGGTGATACCGGCAAAGACCAAAGAGTTTATTATTTCAACATAAAAGAATTGATAGATAATAAATTCGGTACCCCTAATCCCGTGCCTTTTAGAGTCGTCGACCACAATATAGGTTTGGATATAGACGTTTCCGTGCGTTGTTCGGGCGTTTTCTCTTATAGGATAGCAAATCCTTTGCTTTTCTATAAAAACGTTTGCGGTAACGTAGAGCAAGATTACAGAAGAGAAAAATTGGATCCCCAACTTAAATCCGAATTTATCTCGGCTTTGCAACCCGGTTTCGGCAAATTATCCGCAATGGAAATGCGTCCTAACCAAATCCCCGCTCATACCACCGAATTGGAAAAGGCGATGAACGAAGCGTTAAACGAAAAGTGGCAAGAGTTAAGGGGCTTAGAAGTCGTTTCGATAGCCATCAACACGATAACTTTACCCGAAGAAGATCAAAAACTCATCAAGGAAGCGCAAAGACAAGCGATCTATCGCGATCCTTCTATGGCGGCGGCTTCGTTAGTGGGCGCTCAAGGCGACGCTATGAGAGCGGCGGCAAGCAACGCAAACGGCGCTATGATGGGCTTTATGGGTATGAATATGGCTAGCCAAGCGGGTGGTTTTAACGCTCAAAATCTCTTTGGTATGGCTCAAGATCAACAACAAAGACAACAAGCCGAACAACAAAGAAAGGCTCAAGAGTTGGCGGCTGCCGAGCAAGCGAGAAAAGCGGCGGAAGACGCGCAAAACACTTGGACTTGTACTTGCGGCGCTAAAAACAAAGGTAAGTTCTGCGTAGAGTGCGGCAAATCGAGACCCGACGCGGGTTGGAAATGCGTTTGCGGCGCTATCAACAAAGGCAAGTTCTGTCCCGAGTGCGGCGCTAAAAAACCCGCTTCCGAACCTTTATATAGATGCGATAAGTGCGGTTGGGAACCTGCCGATCCCCATCATCCCCCTAAATTCTGTCCCCAATGCGGAGACCCCTTTGACGATAAGGATATAAGATAAGCGTATGTCAAATATAACCGAGATAAAATGCCCGTGTTGCGGCGGTGCGCTTAAATTCGACGCGGTAAGCCAAAATATAAAATGTCCTTACTGCGATACCGAATTTACCACCAAAGATCTAAAACAATACGACGAGCAATTAAATAGCGGGTTTACCGAGCAAACCAAGATAGAAGAAGAAAGATCCGAAGAGTTTACGCAAGCCGAACTCGATCAAATGAACGCGTTTATTTGCGACTCTTGCGGCGGCGAAATTTTGACAGGTCCTAACACCGCGGCGACGTCTTGTCCCTATTGCGGCAACCCCGTTCTTATCAAAGGAAGGCTTACCAAAGGTTATAAGCCGAGATATATAATACCTTTTAAAAAGGTCAAGGAAGACGCCGTAAAGGCTCTTGCCGAACATATTAAGAAAAAACCTTTGTTGCCGAGAGTTTTCAAAAGCGAAAACAAGATAAACGAAGTCAAGGCGTTGTATTTGCCTTATTGGCTTTACGACGCGGACGTAGAAGCGCGTATACAATACGACGCCACCAAAGTAAGACGTTGGTCGGACGCTCACGCGGATTACGAAGAAACGAGTTATTATAAAGTAATAAGAGAAGGCAATATCGGTTACGAGCATCTACCCGTAGACGCTTCCACTTCGGTCCCCAACGATTTGACCGAGTCGATAGAGCCTTACGACTTTAAAGCGACCGAGCCGTTTACGTCCACTTATTTGGCGGGATATATGGCGGATAAGTTTGACGTTACCGCCCAAGATAACGCGTCAAGAGCGGTCGAACGTATGAAGAACGGTACCAAATCGGCGTTTATGGCAACGGTCAAGGGTTACGATAGCGTATCCACGAATACTGCGGATATAAGACTATTTAACACCCATTACGATTACGCTTTGTATCCGATGTATATTCTTGCGACTACTTGGCGAGATACCAAATATACGTTTGCAATGAACGGGCAAACGGGTAAACTCGTCGGCAATTTGCCGGTAAGCAAGCCGTTGGTATTCTCGTACTTTATGTTGTTCTTCGTCATCATAGGCGCGGTTTTGGGCGCTTTGGCGGGCGTGATCGGTTACTTTGCCGAAGAAACTTTCTCGGCTGCGATAATCGGCGCTATCGTCGGCGTAATTATAGGGTTGATAATCACTATAATTATCATACATAGGATGAAAAAGAAGAATAAGTCGGTAGCCTTAAGATACGGCTCGTCCGATTATTACCGAGATAACAGTATGAGAATAAACTTCGCAAACGACATATTCCTTTATAAGAAGGTCGTCAGACACGAACGTAGGGAAAACAATCAATAAAGCAAAGAAGTTCGGGCTTTTACTCGTTCTCTTGTACAAGAGAACTGCGGTTTACGCCCGACTTCTTTGCTTCCGTCAAAAATCTTTTTGGATTTTTGACGTCATCCTGAGCGAAGTCGAAGGATCTTTTTTATCGTCGAAGACGTAGTCCACGACCGTGGTCGTGTCAAAACGAGCGAAGCGGGGTTACACCCTTGTCGCAAAGCGACGGGAAAGGGGGTTCGATTGCCACCAAAGGACGACAAAATGGCGTCCGACGTGGGAATGGGGGTTTTTATTTGGATATAGATGTTTCGACAGCGCTTCTCTTGCTCAGAATGACGACCTACTAAGTGCAACAATTATAATTATAGCCATTGCTGCGCAATACTTTTCTATCGAAAAGTGTATCCTTGGGATACGGCTATAATTCACCGCCCTTTACTCGGCGAAAATATACAAGTGCATTTTCGCTTTCGTTTGTGTATTTATAATAATTATAGCCATTGCTTTGCAATTCTTTTCTATCGAAAAGAGTATCCTTTCGGATACGGCTATAATTCACCGCCCTTCACTCGGCGAAAATATACAAGTGCATTTTCGCTTTCGCTCGGGCTTCATGTTGAGCGTAGTCGAAACATCTAATAAAAAGGCTATCCTTGTTAAAAACCCGTCAAAAATCCAAAAAAGATTTTTGACGGAGACGAATAAGCCGTTCAATAAACGCAGGCTTTACGCTTGCGTGAAGACAAGTCAAAGGACGTGCTTATGAGTCGTCGAAGACGTAGTCCACGACCGTGGTCGTGTCAAAACGAGCAAAGCGGGGTTACACCCTTGTCGCAAAGCGACGGGAAAGGGGGATTGTCTACGCACAAAGTAGGCAATCTTTGATTGACTACGACTGCGGAGAGGGGGTTTTTATATAAATAATTATTACCAAAGCGATATAAATTCCGAGCGTTTTATGCGATAGCAAATATATCGTGTTGCGAAGCGACATATCGCATTAAAGTATTATATCGTGTTGCAAAGCAACATATCGCCTTAAAGCATTATATCGTGTTGCAAAGCAACATATCGCAATAAAAACTGTAAGACGGTTTATTGGCAAATAAGGAAAACTCATGAACGATTACGAAAAAATGGTCTCGGGTAAATTCTATAATCCCGAAGGTGAGTCAATAGTAAAAATACACGAAAAAGGTCTTTGCTTGCAACAGCAAATCAACCTTTTACCTATGAAAAAGGTCAAAAAACGCCAAGCATTAATGCGTAAATTGATACCTAATAGCGACGGCGACATAGCCTTTTTTCCGCCTTTCCATTGTGAATACGGTTGCAATATCAAGGTCGGCAAAAATCTTTTTATGAACTTTGACTGCGTTATATTGGACGTCGCCAAGGTAGAGATAGGGGATAACGTAATGTTAGGGTCAAGAGTAATGCTCGCCACGCCCGTACACCCCTTGGTTGCCCAAGAAAGACGGATACAAAACTATCCCGACGGTTATCACGACATAGAATACGCCAAACCCATAACTATCGGCAACGACGTATGGATAGCAAGCAACGTTACCGTTTGCGGTGGCGTAAAGATAGGGGACGGCTCGGTAATAGGTGCCGGTAGCGTAGTAACAAAAGATATTCCGAGCGGTGTTTTTGCGGCGGGCGTACCTTGTAAAGTGATAAGAGAGATCACCGACGCCGACAAAATGGACCCGTGGGATAGTTATAATAAAAATATCGAGCCTAAAAGAAAGGGTCAATAAAACGATTAAAACGAGCGTATAAATGCGATCAAAAAAGCCGTACTAAAGTGCTGTCTATTAGGGATTTTATGAAAAACTAAAATTTTATGGTAATTGCACTTTCAAACGGTGGGAATTCAAGGATTTGGATTGATTTCCAAGTCCTTTTTATTTGGGACGAAGAAAATTATTAATTTATATAAACATCGTTTTAATGTTGGGTGATGCTTTGTGAAAATTGCCGAAATTGCTTAAAAGGGGCTTGAAACGCTTGAAATTTTCGATGAAAAATAATATAATATTATAAAATTTATATTTTGGGAGTTGACAAGTCCGATGATGTGTGCGACAATCTTTGACAGACAGACAGACAGACAGACAGACAGACAGACAGACAGACAGACAGATAGACAGACAGACAGACAGACAGACAGACGGCATAAGTCTACCCGTTTTCCGGTTACTCCCAAACTTAATATAGGTAAAACACAGCGTTACGCGTTAATGGCATCCTTATGCCGTCTGACAGGTAGCGCTGTTTTTATTTATAATAACAAAAAACTGAAACAGGAGTTTTAAGTATGGAACAAACAAGACAAAAAAGAACGGCGAAAATTCTTCTCGCGACGGTACTGACGTTTGTCGTAACGCTTGCGATGGTCGTCGGGCTGTTGCCGGGGATGGGATTGACGGCGTATGCGGATAATACCGAGACACTGCTGACCACAATTACGGCAACCGGTCAAGAACAAGCGAGCTACAGTGTGGAAAACATTGCAACCGTTGCGTTCAGTTATACTGCAGAAGGCAGCTCAGCATACCTCGCTAACTGGGGATGGTGGGGATACGGTTGGTCGGCAACCGTCAATGCTGCCGAAGGATATACCATCACCAAATGCGTATTCTATGACGATCAAGATCGTACAGCAACAGACAGCGAAGCTCCCTTTGTAGTAGAAACCACGGAAGAGGATAAGACGCCGCAAGTAAATGGCACACCCATTCTGGCATACACGTCTAAAGGCATTACAAAAATTGAGGTTTATGGCTATGCTACGCCTGCCCTCGACCCCGTTTCCTACATGGTGTGGAACGGCACCACGCTGGTGGAGAAGACCGGCGACGACGCCTGCACGGACTACACCGTGGTCACCGCGGACACCACGACTTTTGAAGATGGCAAGTGGTATGTAGTGAGCAACAGCGTGACCGTCAGCAGCCGCATTACTGTTACCGGTACGGCGAACCTGATCTTGCGTGATGGCGCAACCCTGACCGCCAGCAAAGGTATTACGGTTAACAGCGGAAACACCATTAACATCTACGCGCAAATCGGAGGAACAGGCGAACTCAACGCCGGAAATGACAGCAACGTGGCCAGCATCGGCGGCGGTGCCAGGTACCAAAGCGGCGGCACTGTGAATATTCATGGTGGTAAAATTACTGCGACAGGTGGAACTAATGCTTCAGGTATCGGAGGCGCGCTGGATGGCGGCAATGGTGAAGTCAACATCTATGGTGGCGAAGTCATAGCAAGAGGACAAAACTATGCAGCAGGTATTGGCGGATATTCAGGTAAAAGTGGCGGAACTGTAAACATTTATGGTGGCACCGTAAATGCAAGTGGCAGCCAATATGGTACAACAGGTATCGGCATCGGAGGAATTAAACCAGGAAGTTGTGTTGTGCACATCTATGGCGGTGAAGTTACAGCCACCAGCGAGAAAGCGGCAGCAGGTATTCAGGGTACGGTAACCATTGACGGCGGAACCGTTACGGCAAACGGCGGTGTAAGTGTTGGGATTGACGGCAGTAGCGGAGAAACTTATTCGAGTAATGGAATCAACGGTACGGTGGCCATCAACGGCGGAACGGTCACGGCAACAGGAGGAAATGTTACAGCAAGTGATTATATGGGAGCTATAGAATGCTCTGGTGGAACTATCTATGCGTGTAGTGGAATCAGTGGCACGGTGACTATAAGCGGTGGCACGGTCACAGCAACAGGAGGAAATGTTACAGGTAATATAGAAAACTATGGCGGCAATATCTATGCGTGTAATGGGATCGGCGGCACAGTGACCATAAGCGGCGGCACAGTCGCAGCAATAGGCGGCAGTCATACAGGTAGCTTGAACAATTATAGAGGTACAACAGTAAAAGAGAAAGGGTTTGGCGGCACACTGACCCTCGGTGCGGGGATGTATCTTTACGGCGGCACGAGCGCCAATCCCGAAAGCGATCTGAGTAATTATCGTGCAGGCGCCGGAGACTATATCGGCGATAGATATGTGTACATGACCGTAAACAACGTTGTGCCGCATATCCACAGTTTCACCTACTCTGCGACTGGTGCGACAATCACTGCGGCCTGCACGGCGGGCTGCGACATCACCGAGGGCTTGGCTCTCACCATCAGCGCACCCACGGAGCTGACCTATGACGGCAGTGCGAAGGCTGCGACACTTAGCACCGGTTACAACACGACGGCTTTCCCTGGCGAATATATGATCAAATATTATAAGGGAGCAAATGAGGTCGAAGCTGCGAATGTAAAGGCGGCCGGTGATTATACCGCAAAGGTGACTGTCGGCGAGGCAACCGCCAGCGTGGACTTCACAATCGCAAAGGCAACCCCGTCAATCGAAACGATTCCGACGGCATCAGCCGTTACCTATGGTCAAAAGCTTGCAGACAGCACGCTGACGAACGGAGTTGCAAAGCTGGGCAATAATACAGTGGAAGGCAAGTTTACATGGAAGAGTACAGAAACAAAGCCCTCTGTTTCCGACAGCAACATTACTGAGTATGCTGTGATGTTTAATCCGACGGTTACTGACAACTATGCAGCGGTCGAGTGTAAGGTGAAACTGACTGTGAATAGGGCTGAACCAACCGTGACCGTACCGACGGCAAAGACTCCGACTTACAATGGTTCCGCACAGGAATTGGTCAATGCCGGTTCCGCAACAGGCGGTACGATGTACTATGCCGTGACCACCGATAACACGGCTCCGACGGATGAAAGCCTTTATACCACATCCTTCCCCACAAAGACCGACGCCGGAACCTACTATGTGTGGTACAAGATTGCAGGCGATGAAAACCACAACGACACGAAGCCCGCTTGCGTGGAAGTGACCATCAACAAGGCAAACCCGACCTACACAGTTCCTACCGACTTAAACGCAACTTATGGCGATACACTCGCTGATGTTGCTCTTCCAACAGGCTGGGCTTGGGCTGACAATACAGCAAGCGTAGGCAACGCAGGTACTAACACCTTTAAGGCAAACTTCACACCTGCAGACACTGCAAACTACAATACGGTTGATAACGTTGACGTAACTGTTGCAGTTGTAAAGGCAGACCCGACCTACACTATTCCTTCAGGCTTAACAGCAACTTATGGCGATACACTCGCTGATGTTGCTCTTCCGACAGGCTGGACTTGGGCTGACAATACAGCAAGCGTAGGCAACGCAGGTGCTAACACCTTTAAGACAAACTTCACACCTGCAGACACTGCAAACTACAATACGGTTGATAACGTTGACGTAACTGTTACAGTTGTAAAGGCAGACCCGACCTACACAGTCCCTACCGACTTAAACGCAACTTATGGCGATACGCTTTCCTCCGTGACCCTGCCCGAAGGTTGGACTTGGACCGAGCCGACCACAAGTGTCGGAACGGTAGGTTCTCACACTTTCGCGGCAATCTTTACGCCCGATAATACTGATAATTACAATACGGTTAAAGAAAACTTGACCGTTACGGTCAACGCAAACGACAAATCGGCGCTTATTGCGGCAATCGGCAGCGCAAGTGAATATTATAATTCAATATCGTCGGAGCATCCCGACATTGCGGCGACACTGCAAAACGCTATTGACGTTGCAACTTACGTAAAAAACGATGATAACAAGACGGAAGCGGAGATTTCCGATGCGGTAACAGCATTGAACAGTGCATTAGATCAAGCGAAAGCCGATGAAAATCAAGCGAAAGCGAGTATTGTCAAAGCGCGTATTGGCGCAATCGGCACGGTGGGACTTACCGTCAACAGCAAAGCTTTAATAGATTTGGCAAGAGAATCGTATGACGGTTTGACGACTGATCAAAAGGCACTTGTATCGAATTATGATGTATTGACTGCGGCAGAAGTAAGATATGCCGATTTGAGAGCGGCGGATGAAGTGAATACTTTGATTGATTCTATCGGTGACGTTGTGGACATCACGGAGAGCAAAAATAAGATCGACGCGGCGAGAGCGGCATATAATGCGCTTACTCCCGAACAGCAAGCGCTTGTCCCCAACTACGAAACTTTGATGGCGGCAGAAGTCAGTTATACTGACCTCAAGGTTGCTAAAGAAGCGGAAGACGCCATCAACGCATTACCTGCCTCGGACGATATAACAATAAATGACAAAGCCAACGTCCAAGCGGCGCAAGCCAAATACGACGCATTGACACCCACTCAAAAAGAGATAGTATCTGCGGCGGTTGTAGCTAAATTGGCGGCGGTAGGCAACATGGTAGCGGCTCAAGAAGTCATTGTATCTATCGGAACCATTGATGCGTCTAACCCAGACAGTGAAAAGGTTGCCGAGGCAAGAGCGGCATACGACGCTTTGACTGCCGAGCAAAAAGCGAAAGTCACTAACTACGACACCTTGACAGCGGCAGAAAACAAGCTTGTAGAAAACAATAATCCTGAAAAGCAAGGTCTGTCCGGTGGTGCGATTGCAGGTATTGTTATCGCGTTTGTAATTGTGTTGTCGGTAATAGGATTACTTGTTTTCAGTTATTTGAAACAAAGAAAAAATGAAAAGAAATAGTCGCAACGAGTGAACGCAACAAAAAATCTTAAAAAATTAGGGTGCTGAAGATTTCAACACCCTAATCTTTTTTTATTTTTGCGGTTTATCCACTTTGATCGTTAGTTCTTTTTGCCGAACTTGATGATACCTTTCTTGTTGAGCAAGAAGAGAACTGCACAAGCGATCAGCGCCAAGAGAATCACGGAGCCGATGACGATACCCGCAATCGCACCGCCGGAAAGTCCTTTCTTTTCGGGCGTCGGATCAACTTCGGGATTTGAAGGGGTCGGATCGACGGGGTTGTCTTGTCCCGCGTTCTCGAACACGATTGCAAACTTGGAGAAATGGTTGGTGTTGAAGGACACGGAACCATTTGCAAAAATTGCGTTCATATCCGTTTTGTTGCCTTGCGCGTCAACGTAGTAGACCTTTGCGACTTTACCTTCGGGAACAGCCGTCGTAAACGGAAGTTTGACAGATACGGTGCCGTTTGCAAAAGTCGTATTGCCGAGCGAAAGTTCGATGACCGACTGTATTCCTTCAAGCCCGTCAATGCCGAAGTTTGAAGTCATGACGGAAGCCGTAAGATTTGCCGCATTGCCGCCGATAGCGTTTACTGCGTTTACGTCAAAGGTAAGCACAAGATCGCCCGCGATAATTTTAACTTTGCCGTTTGCGGCTTTTGCCGCGGCAAAGAGAGCCGCAAAGTCGTTTGCAGTGCCGAGAGCCGCAGAATGCTCAAACACTTTTACGCCTTGCTCGTCGGTTGTATAGCTGAAACCGCTTGCGGTAATGGTGCGTTGTTCTTTGTGGTTTTCGTCACGAGAGCATACGCGCTCTTCAACGCCGTCCTCTGTTTCGGTTGCGGGTGTGACGACGTGCCAATCGCCCCAGTCGTGCCCGAGCGCTTCCAAAATGCCGTATTCGTCAATATTTGCAATGAGAAGTTGGAAATTTTCGTCCTCAAAATACTTGTTGCAATCCGTGCAGTGGTAGTAGGCTTTTTTGCCCGCCGCCGTGCAAGTCGGATCGACTTGCGCCGTTAGTGTCACGTTTTCGTGGTCGCAATCCTGAACAGGAATTACAGTGTTTTCACTGCGTCTTTCGTGGCAAACGGAGCATTCTTCGTGTTTGATACCGGTTGCCGTCTTGGTTGCGGCTGTATCAACGATCCATTGCCAATCGTGCGCAAGTTTGTCGATCTTGCCGTCGCCGGCTTTCCATTGTTCAAGGTCGGCAATTTCGTGTTCGCCGAGCGCGTCCGTAAAGCTCTTGCCGCATTGAGAACAAGTGTAATATGCTTGAACGCCGTATTCCGAGCAGGTGGCGGGAACTTCGCCGACTGCTTCAAGGTGCTTGTGGAATGCGTCGATAACGAGCGATTCAGGTTCTACTTCATAGTATTCAGTTTCATCTTGGACGAATTTCTTGTGGCAAACGGAGCATTCAAAGTGCGCGTGATTTCCGTCCGTGGTGCAAGTTGCGGCAGCCCCCGCAACTGCTTGATAGTTGTGACCTGCCTTGATAACGAGCGTGGACGGATCGTCGCATTCTACCCAATGGTTTGCCGTGTCTTCCACATAATACTTGTCGTATCCGCCGAGCGTAAAGTGCTTGTGCGCTCTCATACCGTCTTCCGTGCAGGTAGCCGCTTGGGAAACAAGCGGAAGCCCGTCCGCTTCGCCGGTTCTGTAAACCCAGATATACGCGCCGGCAAGGTTCTCTTCGCAGATATCGCACTTATTTGCGATCATGATGTAAGCGCCATACGTTTCGTCGTTCCCGAACGTGTAGGTCGCCGTCACGTGTTCGTGCTGACAAGGAGCGACGACAGTAAGCGCAAAGTGGTGACCTTCAAAAGCACCGCGTTTGACGATAAACTGATCGTCAACGTTTTCATTGACGATGGATTGATAATCCATAACGACGTATGCGTCGTAAACGCCGTCAAGCGTTTCGAGTCCAAGAGCAACAAGTTTTGCCGCGCTCGTATCGAAGATCAGGTCTTGCGCGTTGTTGTAAGGTTCCGTTCCGTCGCCGTAGTAGTCGGTTTGGGCGAAACAGATATATTCGATTTCGCCGTCCTCGTTCGGAATGCCGACGTATAGACGGTAACCCGTGACGAAGTGGTAATAACTTGCCGCTTTATGATTGCCGCGGAACGAGGTTTGCGCGGTGGTAGAAACGTCGCCGTTTGTAAAAATATACTCGTAGTTTGCGCTTGCAACGCCAATCGTCTCGCTGTCGCCGAGTTCCACCGTAACGGGATCGATTTCCGTCTCGTCTTCACGAGGGAGAACGACGACCGTAAATCTCATTCTCTCGTCGTTTTCTTTGTTATACTCGATGGTTTGAACGTGACCGAGACCGTCGTCGTATTCGGCGTAAAACCTGCCGTAATATTCAAACGTGCCCGCCATGGACGTGTCGATATACTTTTTGCCCATGCCGTTGTCGCCAAGCCCCGTCTCGTTTCTCCAATCGGTGCCGATAGACTTTTCGAAGTCGGTTGCATTGCCGTCGGTTGCCTCGAAGCCGATAAGGAACACGTCGCCCAAGTGACATACGAGAGTGCGCTCGTCGTTGTCGAGCGTATAGTCGGAATTGCCTTCAGCAAAGGATACCGAAAGACCGCTCGTAAGATCGGCGTTAAGCACCGTGCCGTCTTTGATGACGAATTTGGCGGAGTCGGAATTTATAGAGCCTGCCGCGTTGGATACAACGCAGCGGTAATACGTGCCGTTGGTCGCAACGCTTCTGTCAACGAGATAGTTGAACGCATTGGCACCTTCGATATTCGCCCAAGTATTGTCGTCTTCGGAAGATTGCCATTGATAAGTAAGCGTGCCTTGCTTTGTGCTTGCATAAACGGCTATCGCGTGCGTGTTGTTGGCTTTTGCAAGGTTTGCGCCCTGCGGTTGAGTGGTGATGACAGGCTTCGGCAAGTCGATGAAACTGACGGAAACGTCCTCGGTGTTGGCGTTTCTCTTGTAGCCGTTTTTGGTGCCCGTCACTTGGCAGCGCACGATCAGCGGATCGGCGTTCGTGGTCGCGCGGGAGATCGTGAGCGTCGCCGTGTCCGCATTTGCAAAGGTATAACCGTTCTTCGTGCCGTTTTCGATCGCCTTGTAAAGCGGAGTGCCTTCCGCATACGCCCAAACGTAATACCATTGATAGGTCACGCCGTCAAAATAGTTTGCGTTGTCAACGGTCGCACCGACCTCAACGTCATAGCCCTTTACTTCTTCGATTTCCGTAGAATTCGAGAGTTTTGCGACAGGGGAATTATAATCAACGACAGAATATGTAATTTCATCGGAATATTCCCAAACCGAATACAAATTACGGTTTACAAAACGCACTACGACGCGCAAAGATTTTTCGGTTATCTCGGTAGAGCCCGGATAATACGTTGCTTTCGTTGCATAATTGATATTTTGCCACTCGTTGCCGACAAGTTGTTGCCATTGATATTCCGCGCGGACGTCATTGCCGTTTTTATTGTTTTTGGTAGAATATTTCGCTTCTAATTTCGGATTTTGTCCGATTGATACGCTGATATTTCCCGTTTGTCCCGAATATGCAACTGACAAATCCGCAGGCGCGGCAGGAGTAATGTTTTGAGAAACGCGGTCGCTTTCAAAATAACGAACTGCCCCTGCTTTTTCAGAAGCAAATACTGCATAATACGTCGCATAGTTTGACCCGAACGGAACCGTGTCATTATAATAGTATTCGGACGTAGTCACTATTTTTTCAAACGAACCGCCGTTCAGACTTCTATACCAAGATACGGAAATATTGTTTGGGAACGCATTCCAAACGTCATAACTTGCTTCGGGCTTCAATTCTATGCTGACGCCTTTTGTCGGATCGAAATCATCTGCCGTCGCATCATTGTTTAAAACTTCACCCATCCTAATGCCGGAATTGATCGAAGCAGGCGTTGTGGAAGGAACGTTGAGCGAACCATACCACGCCGTGCCCTGCGATATACTTTTAGGTTGGTAATTTGACAAATTGAATGTTTGCGCCTTCGGCAAATCAACGTCGCCCAGCGTTGCTTGTTGGCTTGTCGTTTTGATACTGAAATCGCTTCCTTTGCCGGTAGCGCTTAAATCTCGAACGCCAAGTGTGCCGATTTTACCACCGGACATCAATACAGTCGATCCTTTGTAATGGAAATAATCCGATATCTTCATATTGCCTTCGATTTTGACGGTGGCGCTTGCGGCAGAGAAATCTTCTAAGCCGATATAATAATCCGTGATTCTTTCAATAGAACCGATGGCATATTCGGAAATGTTCAATTTGGCATTTATGCCAAGAGCAATGGTGCCGAATTGAATCAATCTCTTTACGTTGCCGAACATCGAAAACGTTCTAACGTCGATATTGAGCGTTCCGCCATCAACATCGATTTGACTAAATCTGAATTGTCCGCCGCCGACGCTGTCAATGACAGTCAGCGAGCCATACACTTTAAGGTAAAAACAATCATCGCGAGTGGAATAGATCTTGTGCCCGTTGAGATCGAGCGTGATATTATCGCCGGCTTTTATGTCAAAATTTCCGTTCGGATCACCGATACCGGTTGAAACATAATAGTCTTTTTCGAGTACGTGCGTACCGCTACCGCGCAACAAGTTTTGAAGCGCATAATGATCGGCGCTTTCCGCATGCGCGGTCAAAGTCGTGGCGGGCAAAAGCGCAAATACCATTGCAAGCATCATCGCTATACCGAGCAAAACGTATACTACGCTTACCGCCGTTTTTCTTGTCTTTTGGTTTGTCATAAAATGTCTCCTTTTCTATTGAAAAAAGTTGCTTTAATCTTACTCTTTTTCTTTAGAAAAAGGAATAATTAGAGCGGCCAAAAACGCATGGCCGCTCGGCTAAACTTTTCAATTTGATTTATGACACAGCAAATATTGTAAAATTTCCGCAAAAACGGAGAGAAACGTATATGATTATAATAAAAAACACGCCACAGATTATGTCCTCATTTCCGCAGTTGCCGGATCATGCAAAAATCAAAAGTAATCTTTGTAGCGAAGGATAAGATCGGTACGTGACGAACAAGCAAGCTTTCTGTAAATATTCATTAGATCGAACTTGATCGTTCCAACCGAAAAATGCAGTTCTTCGGCAATTTGTTCTCTCGTTTTGCCTGAAAGCGTCAAGGCGACGATCTTGTATTCTCTCTCGGTCAGCGTGTCGATGCGCTCTTTTTCGGTCATAACAGGCGCAACGGGTTGCTGTTCTTCCGTTTCCGACGTTTCGGTTCCCGTTTCTTGCGCTTCGGGGACTTTTACATTTGTTTTTCTCTTCTTTCTGAACACCACGATGAGAACGACGAACGACGCGGAGAGCGCCGCGCCTATCACGACGAGAACTATCGTCAGCGTAAGATCGATTTGCGGTTTTGCGGGAATTTCGTTGTATTCTCCGATTGCGCAGATTAGCGTTGCACCCGCAAATGCGCTGTGCCAACTTCGATACACGTTTGCAGGGACGTAAATATCCGCGTCGCATTTCTTTACGGCGTAAACGCTTTCTCCATCTGTGATGTTCAGATCGTTTATTGCACCGCTGTCGAGCGCCTTGGTCGCCGTAGCGATATAATTATAGGCAGAAGGAGAAGTCTCGTATTCATCGTCGCCAATTACCATACAGCCGCGCAGAACGATATAGCCGAGAAGTCCGTCCGACTCATAAAAGTGGAACGTGCCACTATCCGGCGCCGTATTGTTCGCCGCTTTTGAAAACAAAAGATTGATTTGTCCGCCGTTATATTTCTTTGTCCAATAGGCATAGGGCTGTGTATAGAGAATACTTCCTTTATTCGTCGCCGTGTTGCCGTAGAACTCGCACCCGATAAAGTCGATGGGTTGCCCTTGCAAACTGTCGATAAACACCGCACCGCCGTCTTCCGCTCTGTTGTTTTCGATACGACAGTTTTTTATCAGCATACTACCGTTTCCCGCAAATGCGGAAGTGAGCGCAAGTCCGCCGCCGTATTTGGTTTCATTGCCCGTGATAACGCAATCGGCCATATCAAGATCGACTCCGCCGATATAAACGCCGCCGCCACGGTCTTCAGATCCGAGATCGGCAAACGGATAGAATGCATTGTCTGAAACATTGCAGTTTTTTATTTCGGCTTTTCCGTTGCTGATGACAAAACCGCCAGCCGCACCTACGGTGTTATGATAAAAATTACTGCTTTCGATTTTTGTCGTCAATTTGTCGTTGAACACTTTTAACGTGCCGTGTTTTGCCACGTTGTCGTGAAAATCGCAGTTTTCGATGGAAAGCGTCTGCTCTCCGTCGCGAAACTTGTTGCCGATATACAAGGCGCTGCCTTCGATCGAAGCGTAACCTTTGATTTCAACGTTTTTCAAAACAAGATTCGTATAGCCCCAATCCGCCGTGATACAGCGTTTTTCTTCTCGTTCACCGCCAAACACTTCTTCAAAGGTCTTATCCGTTTCGGCGGGTTCTTCATAGCAACCGCCGTCCAAAATTATGTTTTCAAAGGTGACTGAGTTCGTTTTACCCGCAACGTTCGGACTGATGATTTTGAAATGCGCATTTTTGATCGTCGCTTTCTTTCCGTTGCCCGTGATCGTCAATCCGTAGTTGATTTGAACGACGGTGTCTTCGTCAAAGGTCAAATCGTCAGCAAAGATCAAAGTTTCTTTGTTTTGGAGCGCGGACAAAAACTCCGTTGTATCCCGTACAACTACGCCTTGCCGTTCTTTGTTGCTCGCACACCCGACAAACAATGCAAACAATGCGATTACGAACATCAAAACCACCGCTATTCTTTTAGCCATAAGTTCTATTCCTTTCAATTACGGAAACCTCAAATATACAAGAATAAATATATTATACTTTAATACTTTCTATAAATCAATGTCGGGGCGGCTAAACCTCTTTGGCCGCACGGCTAATAATCGAAAATACGCCCGAATTTTCGCATTTTTCGAGGTCTTGGCTTATTAACAGTCAACTTCATTTTTCTTAAAACCGGTGCCGCCACAAACAAAAAGGACTTGGAAATAAATCCAAATCCTTTCTTGCCCTCCGCTTGAAAGTGCAATTACCATTGAATTTTATTTTTTTGTAAAATCCCTAATGGAACAGCACTGATTTGTTTCCTTTTTTAATACTTTATTTTATAAACCGAGCAAGCGTGCTTGCGTAATTTTACTTTTATAACCCCTTTGGTAGTGCTTTCTTCACCCGTCCAAAGTTCTTTTATATCGTACTCGGATAATTGCTTTAATCCCACGTAAGAGTCGTTAGTCAGTTTGGTTATATCGTAACTTGCGGTCTTTGTCAAACCGCTCTTGTTAAAGAAGCATATCGCAACGCCGTCGGATAAAGGTTTTGCCAAAACTTGTACGCCGCCGCCTTTGACCTTTTTACAAGGTTTGCTCAATTCGTCTTGGTCTATCGCGATAAGGTCTTTATTGGTAACCGTGCGAAGAATAGGGGAATTAAAATCGGGTTTGCCGTCTATTAAAAGTTTTCTTACGTCGTTACCCAAAACCAAAGGCACGTTCATCATACACCACAATGCAAAGTGCGATCTATTTTCGTCGTCGGTAAGTTTGCCGTTGCCTACTTCCAACATATCGGGGTCGTTATAACCGCCTTTTACAACGTGCTTATATAGTTTTAAATTGTGTTGATAAATAAGCATTATCCATATCCATATCGGCTTTATATCCGGCGTGGTACGCCATTGGTTGCCGGCGCTTGCGCCCCAAAGATAAGGCTTGTTCCAACCCCACTCGCAAATACTGTAAGCGATAGGCTTTAAGGGGGCGTTATTCTCTTTGGCGACCCTTTGAGCCGCTTCCTTTAACGCCTTACCCATTAAACGATATTGAAGCATAGCGCCGTCCGCCGAACTTGATACGGGGTTAAAGAATTTTATCGTATTGTTGCCCTTTTTAAGGTGTATTTTGGCTTGTACTCTTGCGGTAAACCAATAAGGTTTACAAGCGGGGCAGGTCATACCTTCGGTTTCCCCGTTTACCGAGTACATAATGTATTTTTCGTATTTTTTGCCCACTTTATAGTAGGTTATGACCATCGAATAGTCCCCGTCTTCGGATACGTTCACGTTCTCGAAAGTAGCCGCGCCCGAGTTTTTGTCCAAACCAGTCAAATAAACGCCTTTAGGCATTTTGTCGCTATAACGAATTTTTGCGTATCCTTCCAAATGGGCGGTATCGGGGGATAACTCTATTATCTCGTCGCTACCTATCTTTGCAAGAGTTACCAAAGCGATAAGCGGAGCGTAAGGAGAATAGGTGTTGTGATGACAAAAATCGTACTTAAAAAATTCCGCGCCCCACTCGGCAACGGTCAAAGCGTCCTCTCTTTCACGTCCCAAACTTGCAGGCAGATCTTCGCAAGTCAAAGTGCCGTTTGACGAGTACATACCGACTTTTAATCCCTTTTGATTTACCTTTTTGATAAACTCGGGCATACCTTCGGGAAATCTTTGATAATCGCTTATCCATCTGCCGTTTTCGTCTCGGACGTTGGCTTGCCAACAGTCGTCGATGTTAAGATACTTGTACCCCGCGTCCGCAAGCCCCGTTTTTACCAAAGCGTCGGCGACGTCTAAAAGTTGTCTACTGTCAATGTTGTTTGCAAAGCAATTCCAACTCGACCACCCCATAACGGGCTTTGTCAACCCGTTATCGTAGTTCGGCTCGTGAAAAACGTCGTTTATTTTTACTTTTTTGGATAACGCTCTTTTGATAAAGCATATAGGACACATTTTGTTTCTTGCCATGTCGCACCTCTTTTTTTAATGATTATTTATATAATAACATATTTATAATATTTATTCAATATATCAAAATCGTTACGGAGTGGATCTAACGCATTTATTTACGCAGTTAAACGATTTTACCTTAGGTACTTGAAAACATTTTATTAACACAAGAATTATTAAAAGACTGACGCAATAAGGATTTCATTGTTTGAGTTTAACTGCTTGAACGAAAACCTCGACTCACGTACGTCAGTACGCTAACGCTCGGTTGTTCGTCCAAAATCAACGCATTTTACCCACTCCTAAATCGTTGGTTTAAGTTTTATTCTATTTTACAATTTTTTAGCAATACCTAAAAATATCGTTCGGTTTTATCTAAAAATGAATATATTCATAATTTTAACCGAAAATATGCATAGTTTAGCAAAATATTTAAAAAAATATTGAATTTATTCAAAAAACTATGTAAAATCATTTGCGTTTGCGTTTAAAAAGTTGTATAACTGAATTATAAAGATTTTAAAGGAGATCAAAAAATGAAAAAAGTCAGTAAAATTTTAGTTAGCGCAATATGCTTGGCACTCGTTATCGCGTGCATATTTGCAATGGTCGCTTGTAATAAAACAAATTCGGATAACAAAAACGTCAAAGTATTAAAGGATATCGACCTTACGGCGGAAAGTTACGCATACGTCATCAAAAAAGGCAATACCGAAATGAAAGCCGCTATCGACGAATTACTTACCGAACTTAAAGGCAACGGACAGTTGGATCAAATCATCAATTCCTTCTTTAACGGCACCGCAACGTTCGAGTACACCAACCCCGCAAGCAAAGACGGTTGTTTGGTAGTTGCTACCAACGCTTATTTCCCGCCTTTCGAGTACTACAACGGCAACAAACTCACGGGCGTTGATATGCAGATCGCTTCCTTGCTTGCTCAAAAAATGAACAAAACTTTGTACATATTGGACGAAGCGTTCAACAGTATATTTACCAGCATCAAGACCGGCGAAGCCGACATCGGTATGGCGGGTATCACGGTAAACGAAGGTCGTTTAGCAGAATACGATTTCTCTATCGAATATTACGAATCCGCTCAAGTTTTGACCGTCTTGGCAAGCGACACCACTTTTGATAAATGTAAGAGCGCCGAAGACGTAGAGAATATACTCAAAAAACAAAACAAATCCTACACCGTCGGTACTCAAAGCGGTACTACCGGTTATATGTACACTGCGGGCGACGTTGATTTCGAATACGACGGATTTACCAATCTTTCGGTATCCGGTTACGATACGGGCGCTTTGGCTATAAAAGATCTTTCCAATGGTAAGATAAACGCCGTAATATTGGATAAACAACCTTCTTTGATGATCGCTCAAAGTATCAATAAATAATGACTGCTTGGCAAATTTTCACTAGACAATTTATTACCTTAGGGGGCTATAAAATAGTTCTGCAAGGCTTGCTGAACACCGTGATAATCGCGGTGTTCGGTTTGATTTTCGGCTTTATTTTAGGTAGTATCTTCGCCGTTATAAAGACGGTGCCTAACTATAAAAAGCCTTTCGTTACCGTTTTACATCGTTTGGTGGATCTTTACGTTACGATCATAAGGGGTACGCCTATGGTCGTGCAATTATTGATAATCCACTTCGTACTTTTCCCTATATTGCATATCGACTTTAAAAATATCGTATTCGGTCCCAATTTTGCAATACAAGGTGTGGTAATAGAGTCTATTATAACGTTTGCTTTAAATAGCGCCGCTTACGTTAGCGAAATAATGCGCGGCGGTATAAATTCGGTAGATAAAGGTCAACTCGAAGCGGCAAGGGCGTTGGGGTTAAGTTATCCCAAATCAATGCTTAGCATAGTCGTTCCGCAAGCGTTTAAAAACGTTTTGCCGACTTTGGGCAACGAGTTCATAACTCTTATTAAAGAGACGTCCGTCGTCAGTTTTATTGCGGCGGTCGACCTTACCAAAGCCTTTCAAAACATGGCAAACAGTACTTACGAATTTATAGTCCCTTATATCGTGTTGGCGTTGTTCTATTTGGTATTGGTTATAATCATAACCATTTTGGTAAAATTAGCGGAAAAGAAACTAAAAAAGGGGGAAAGATAAAATGGCTGACTTGATAAACGAAAAAGAAAAGACCCCTTTGATAGACGTTAGGTATTTGACTAAAAAATTTGGCGATCTATTGGTTTTGGACGAGATAAACACCAAAATATACGAAGGCGAAAGAGTGGTAATAATAGGACCGTCGGGGGGCGGAAAAAGCACCTTTTTGAGATGTTTGAACGTTTTGGAAGACCCGACTGCCGGCGAGATAGTTTTCGACGGGGAAGACCTTACCGACCTAAAAATAAACATAAACGTTTGTCGTCAAAAAATGGGTATGGTGTTCCAACAATTCAATTTGTTTAACAACCTTACCGTTTTAGAAAACGTAACGTTAGCGCCCGTCAACGTCGGGCTTAAAAACTTGCATAAAGCAAAGTGGAATAATTTGATATTGCCTTTATACAATAAGTTTTTGTCTAAAAATTCGGAAAAGATCAAAAAACGCGTGGACAAAAAAATAGCCAAGTATAAAGCGATAATCGATCATAATAACGAACTTTTAAAGCCCGTCGAAATAGAGTGGGAAAAGACGAAAAAGGTCGTTGAAAAACGCGGTAAGCAGTTTGCTACTTACGACCCCAAGTTGACAAAGCAAAAACTTAAACTCGTAACTAAAATAGAAGACGCCGAACGCGTGTGTGACAGAACCAAGTATCCCGAACCTAAAGAGTATATAGAGATAACTCTAAAAAACAAAGCCGAGATAGTCGCCGACGCAAAAGAAAAGGCTATGGCGTTATTAAAGCGTATCGGATTAGAAGACAAAGCGGGCGTGTATCCGTCCACTTTAAGCGGGGGACAAAAACAGCGTATCGCGATAGTAAGAGCGCTTGCTATGAATCCCAAAGTAATGTTGTTTGACGAGCCGACGAGCGCGTTAGACCCCGAAATGGTCGGGGAAGTTCTCGATCTTATCAAACAAATAGCGGGTGAAGGCATGACTATGATAATAGTAACTCACGAAATGGGTTTTGCAAAAGAAGTCGCGTCGAGAGTATGTTTTATCGCACAAGGTAAGATCCTTGAAGAAGGCACGCCCGAAGAAATTTTCGAGCGTCCGCAAAATCCCCGTTTGCAAGAGTTTTTGTCAAAGATACTCTAACGCAAACCAAATCCCAAGGCTTATTATAAGTTTTAATAAACGGCACCCTTCCCCGTGCCGTTTTTTATTACGTTGCTTGTTAGACGATACTAGATAGAAAATACAACAAAACAGTATAGGTCGATCAAAATTGCGAACGTTAAGATTTTATAAAATAATAAAATTTAAGAAAATGACCTAAGTTAAAAGTTCAGATCACGTTCTTCAATTCATAAATCTCTCGGAATAAATTATATAAATCTCTCGGAATAAATTATAAAAATCTTTCGGAATAAATTATTTAAATCTCTCGGATTAAATTATAAAAATCTCTCGGAATAAATTATATAAAACTCTCGGAATATAATTGACAAAACTCTCGGAATGAATTACTATATAGTTAGGTAATAATTATGAAGTTAAAAAATTATTTAGAAAGAATCATTGATAAAAAAATAGAATTGTATTTAGAAACGTTCGGAGCGATCCTTATCGAAGGACCCAAATGGTGCGGAAAAACGTGGACAAGTAAGTATCATTCTAATAGTGAGTTTTTACTTGCAGATCCAAAGGGAAATTTTAACAACAAGAAAATAGCTCAGTTAAATCCCGATATGATACTTGATGGTGATTCCCCCCGCTTGATCGATGAATGGCAGGAAGTGCCTATGGTATGGGATGCCGTAAGGGGAAGGGTAGACGTCGATCCGGATAAAGGTTTGTTTATTTTAACCGGCTCATCTACAGTCAATAAAAATACGTATATCCATTCCGGAACCGGAAGGATTGCTCATCTTAAGATGAGACCAATGTCATTATTTGAATCAAAAAAGTCCGATGGTAAAATTTCTTTAGAAGATATTTGTTATAATAGAGCAAAGGACTTGTTTACAGGTGAAGTTAATTTAGAAACTTTAATTAGTTATATTCTTGTCGGCGGTTGGCCATCAATTAGTAATTTGTCGGAAAAACAAGGGATGCTCGTTTCTAAAGAATATATCAAATCGGTGTTAAATGAAGATTTATATAAGACTGATAATATAAATAGAGATAAACACAAGGTCGAATTGCTATTAAGAGCGCTTGCTAGGAATGAAGCGACAACGGTAACAAATAAAACTTTGAAGAATGATATTAAAGATAAGGATTTAGATGATATTAACATAGATACCATAACCGATTATTTAAATCTTTTTAACAGGTTATATTTGATTGAGAACATTCCGCCTTTTTCGAGTAATATAAGATCGTCGCTTAGACTAAAACAGAGTGAAAAAAGACATTTTGTAGATCCCTCACTTGCTTGCGCATTATTAGATTTATCGAAAGACAAGATGCTTGATGATTTAAATCTTCTTGGATTCTTATTTGAGTCTATGGTTGAAAGGGATTTACTTACTTATGTCGAAGCGTTTGACGCAAAATTGTACCATTATCAAGATTATCAAAACAATGAAATTGACGCGATTATTGAATTACAGGATGGTTCGTGGTGCGGAGTAGAGATAAAACTTGGTGCAAACCAAATTGAAGAAGCCGCTGATAATTTGGTAAAAATAAACAATAAAATAATAAAAGAAGGCGGAAAAGGTGCAAGAAGTCTTTGTGTGATTTGTGGTTTAACAAATGCCGCATATAGAAGGAAAGATAACGTTTATGTTGTGCCGATTACTTCTTTAAAAAATTAAAAATTTTATTTTTTTGTTGAATTACTATATATAATTAGAGAAAAGTAGGCTGCTCGTTTATTCTATACGGACAAAATCATCTGGGTAAACTTTGGATGAAATTGCGTGAAGAGATAAAAACGAACAAATAATTGAGAAGTGAAAAACGTTTTATTTTTAATTTGTAAAATACATTTCGACGATAATATTATAAAAAAAGGATAAGAGCGCGTCTTATCCTTATAAAAACGATTTATTTGTTAGTGAAAAATATACTCCCGTATAATTAAAAATCAATCACTTGTTTCAAATGAGACAGGTGTTTTTTATTATTATCAAGTCACTTGATTGAGACTAAATTATATTTAAAAAAGAGTAATATCTATCATATTTATCGTTACAATGTAAAAACGTTACTCGACTTTAGGTATGCCGTATTCGCGTTTCATTGCTTCTATCGACACTACCCATTGTTTACCGTATTTGCAAGCGTCCACGCCTTTGACGAGTTTGCCGTAGGCGACCGCCTTACGGAGCGTGCTTTCGTTCAATCCCCAAAGTTCGGTGGCGTCGGCAAACGCCAACAGTCCGTCGAACGGCGTGCGTATTGCAACGCCGTTTGTAAACAATTCGTCGCAAGATAAATCAAGATCGTCATTCCAAACTACACCCATACCGCCAACGTCCACTCTTATGTCGTAAAAAAGATGCGGCGTGGTAATTAACGCCTTAAAAGATTGCCACTTATTAAAAAGCGGCTTAACGTCGTAAATTTTGGTTACGCCTTCGGCAAATCGTACGCAAAGGCGATAGTCCGATAATGCGGTAACGTCTTTAAGTTTATGAAACATAGTATCACCTTGTTATTCGAGCGGGGGAAGTGCTTTGAACTCTTGCGTTTCCCAAATATGCAACAATTCGTTTTATCGTCGCCATAAAGTGCGTGAATATTATGATTATATCACGGTATCGTGATATTGTCAATATATATTATGGTCATAATTTGCTTTATAATAAACTTGCGTTATACATTATATTTCGAGGATAATAATATAAAAAAAGGATAAGAGCGCGTCTTATCCTTATAAAAACGATTTGTCTGCGTGAAAATTACTCTTCTTCGGGGATAGAGTCGTCTTCGTTGTCCAATTCGTCGGTGTTTATCTTTTCTTTGGCGTTTATTTGGGCAAGGGGGAATCTGCGGAAAACGTCGTCTTCACCTTTTTTGACTCTTACGACTACTTCTTTTCTTAACATATCGAGTTGCTCGACGTTGCCTTCGCCTTCGGGCGTGGTTACCTTACTGCGTAGTTTAGGCATTTCCTTTGCCGTTTCCATATAATAATCGCTTTCGTACTTTAAGCAACACATCAATTTGCCGCACATACCGCTTATTTTGGTAGGGGACAAAGACAAACCTTGCACTTTTGCCATTTTAATGGAAACTTTTTCGTAATCGGCAAGAAAATAACTGCAACAACAAGGTCTTCCGCAAGGCGCTAAAGCACCGCGCATACGAATATCGTCGCGTTCGTATATTTGCCTTAATTCTATTCTCGTATGCAACGCTGCGGCAAGGTCTTTTACCAGATCTCTAAAATCCACCCTTCCTTCCGCCGTAAAGTAGATGGTTACTTTTTTGCCGTCGAAAGCGTATTCGCAATCTACCACTTTCATTTTAAGGTTATGAGCGTCGGCTTTTTCGTTGGTAACGCGTAAAACTTCTTCTCGCATACCTTCCAAACGTGTGATTTGTTTTATATCTTTATCCGTCGCCTTTCTTAACACGGGCTTTAACTCGTGCTTTATTTCGGAATCTTCTTTTTCGGTATTGGCAATGGTAACGGTAGCGTATTCCAACCCCTTTGAAGTTTCCACTATAACGTAATCGTTTACGTTAAATATCTCGTCTTTGGGATCGAAATAATATACTTTGGATCCCGTTCTAAATTTTACACCGATAATTTTTTGCATTTGGCTTTTTCCTCCGCCAATTTAAGTAATAAACAGTCTACAACGTTGGTTTTGTTGCAGTTCGCTTTCAACTTCTTTTCCGCCGAATTGACTTCTTCCATCAAAGAAGCGAGAGCGTTTTTGTCGAGTTCTTTTATCAACTCAAAATATTTTTCTTTTAACTCTCTTATAGTTATATTCTCTTCAAGCTCGGCTGTCAAGTATAACAAGTCGCCGAATATTCTTTCTAAATAAAATAGCGTTTCCGAAAGGTCTTCCCAAACGTCCGCGTAAAGATACTTGGGGACGTCGGCGCTACGCTTTACGTTTATCAGCATATCCGCAATTTGGTTTACCTTTTGCGAAAAAGACTCGGACGACGCAATTTTTAAAGCAAGCGACAAATTGCCCCTTGCGCAATAAGCCGTATCTTCGGGAAATTCCACCTTTAACTTTTTAAGTAACGCGATCAAAGTCGGGGCGTCTAACGGCGGAATGTCTATTTTGGAAACTCTTGATAAAACGGTGGGCAAAATGCCTTCGGTGGATATTGACGAAAGCAATATCATCACCTTTTCGGGGGGTTCTTCCAAGGTCTTTAACAGTACGTTTTGATTATTTAAATTGAGTTCGGAAAAGTTGCGGATAACGTATATCTTTTTACCCCCTTCTACCGAACTTACGTAACTGTCGTTTACCAATTTTTCTCTCATTTCGTTTACGGGTATGGACTCGCCGTCGGGATTTACGTCGACCACGTCCAACTTGTTTTTATTAAGTACCTTTCTGCACTCGGGACAAGTCAAACAAACGTCGGGGCAGTAGATCTTGCACTCGACCAAAGTTAGTAGGGCTTGGGTCAAAATCTCGTCTTCGGACAAAAAGAGATAGGTTTGGGAAGTTTCCTTTTCCAAATCTTTTTCCAATCCCTTAAAGAATCTAGAGTATTTGACCGTTTCCAATATTCTTACGTCCATAGACCTATTATCCTATCTTTTTCCTTTTCTAAAACTTTTAACGTCGTTTCGTCTATGATCTCGCCTTTTTTGATTAGTACTGCGCCCGGCGGATAGAGTATCAAATCGTTTTTCGCCGTCGTACCAAGCAAACTCGCAAGGGATATTTTTTTTGGGGTCGGCGCTTCGAGAGTTTGCAAATAGCCCAATTCGTCCACGTTGAAAGGAGTTACTATCGCGACCAAGCGTTTTGAATCCGCCATCTCGAAATAAATTCCTTTTTCTTGCGCCGCATTTGCGACGGCGTATCCGGTAGTGTGATCGGGGACGGCTATAACGAGCCTTGAAAAATCGTCGTTTTTAACCACGCTAAACCCGTTTGGCAAGCGTAAGGCGGATATTTTTTCTTTTATCTCAAGATAGTATCTTTCCCCGTTTTCTTCAAAATCCGCTCTTGCTTTATCCATAGAAGCCATTATCAAGTACGACGGACTCGATGTGTGTAATTTACGCCTGCTTTCCACCGCTTTTAGGTAATATTCTTCTTTGACGTTAAGCAAAGCGCCCCCCGTGTAGACGGGCATAGTCTTATGCATACTTTGAACCGCCATATCCGCGTATTTGACCGCGCTTTGGGGCAAAAGAGAAGAGTAAGGAAAGTGCGCGCCGTGCGCTTCGTCTACTATTAACAACGCTTCGGGATATAGTTTTTTTAGATTTTCTATATCCGCGACTACTCCGTAATAATCGGGGGAAGTCAAAATAAGGGCTTGTTTGCCTTGTTTTTTAGGCTCTTTATAATAATTTAGTTTTAGCACTTCAAGTGCATTTATTACGCTTGAATGTACCGTGCCCATTACGCAAAAATCGTCGACGTAGTAAGACGCGGTAAGTATCGCCGTAAAAATAGCCGACGTCGCGCCCGCCGTAAAAAAAAGCGTACGTTCTGCGCCTACGGCTCTTGCCATTTTCTTTTCGGCGTCCGCTATGACCCCGCAAGGGGCTTGCAAATTGTCCGAAAAACTCAACTCGGTTATATCGTACTTTGCGGACGCATAAAGGGGCGAGATATTCTTGCCGTTATGCGACGGCATATGAAAACGCGCCTTTGGATCGTATTCGTCTATCGTTTTAAACAGTAAAGGCTCTTTCATCAAGATTTCCAAACGGCTTTTAAGGTAAACGAGTGTTCGTAAACGAAGTCAAAATCAAGACTTTCCACTTTTGACCCTATAAGCGGATCGTGTGCGTTCGTGGACGCATATTGCCAATAGTCGAATTCCTTGCCTTCGGCTACGGCGGGCAACAGGGTTATAGTCCCCATGGTTATATCGTATTCGACGGGGTTGGGGTTGGTAGCGTCAACGCCCGATAACGCGTAAGAAATCCTATATTTTATAGGTTCGACTTGGTAAACCAAATTAAGATCCCCGTAAACGGTGGGAGAGATAGCCATAGTAAAATAAGCGTCTTCACCTTCCCCGTAGACCCATTTGCCGTTTGCTTGATAGCCTTTATTTTCTTTTCTCGTCGGCAACGGCGTCAACTCGCCGTAAACGTAAGTAGTCGGGAAATCCCCTTGAAAGGTCAAATTTTTATCGTATTCGTAGGTTATCGAATATACGTTCGGCACTAAGCCCAAATATAAAACGGTATCCGAGATCAAAGCGTCCCCAAGATAAGGTACCGTTAATTCTTCGTCCGTAAACCATTGTAAATGCATATATTCGGGTACGCCTACGGCGTCTTTGGGGTAAGGAAGATCGGTCACCCCCGCTCCTACCGTCGCGCTTATCGGGTCGGGCAAAGTGCAAGTTATCTCGGGCGACTCAAAAGATAGGGTACAAGACGCAACCTTATCCGGCACGACCGTAGTCCCTTGTTCTTTTTTGCAAGCCGTAAAGCATACGGCAAATATAAATATCGCAATGATCGCTAAAAATCTTTTCATAATTAACCCTTGATAAATAGTTCTAAATATTATTATACCATCTTTTTTAGACTTTTTCAATATCCGCTCGTTTAAAGGAGTGGGTAAAATGCGTTGATTTTGGACGAACAACCGAGCGTTAGCGTACTGACGTACGTGAGTCGAGACGCTGTGCTTGCTGCGCAAGCAATGAATTGCAACCTAACGGTTGCGTGAATTGAC
>Ga0256405_10001105_pt1 | contig 78362 bp, 68 predicted proteins | sample RumenRJG_02DNA_FD_189096 | JGI IMG/M metagenome (GOLD analysis project Ga0256405, IMG submission 189096) | Bovine rumen microbial communities from Lethbridge, Alberta, Canada - RJG_02 | ecosystem: Host-associated > Mammals > Digestive system > Stomach > Rumen | place: Canada: Alberta... | reverse complement strand
CTTGGGCTTCACCTCAACATTGGTCAGTTCAAACCATTCCAACATATGTGTTGGCAACAAACATTTGGCAAGTATTTCGTATTGTGGATTCATTGTGATATCTCGTTTCTTATAAGAACGAAAAACATCACGCTTTTAGTGTACGCTCACACGTGGTTATACAGGTGACCCCATTTTATTTGATGTGTGAGGAATGGAAACCGAAAAAGGAAATTGCAGAACAGAACTTTTAAATAATGTTAACACGTGAAGTGCGTATTTTTTGTTTTTCCAAGGGCTTTTTTTCAGGAAATCGAAAGAAAAAGTTACATGAGTGGAAGTGTTTGTTACAAATATGTGCGGAAAAATAAAAGAAAAGTCTTAAATTTGCAACCCAAATGGGCTAACCATTTTATTGTGCATAATAACCAATTATAAACAAAACCTAATAAAAGAAAATGGCAACAGAAAATTTAACTCAGGAAGCAAATGGCTTCTACAAACTCAGTTGGCTTCAGCGTATAGGCTTCGGCTCCGGTGACCTTGCGCAGAACCTTATTTTCCAGACAGTAGCAACCTACTTGATGATTTACCTTACTACGGTGTTGAAAATCAATGCTGCTTTTGTCAGTGGATTGATTCTCACAGTTCGTCTCATTGACTGTTTCTGGAGTCCTGTGGTGGGGCGTTATATTGATAATCGCAATCCCAAGTTGGGCAAATATCGTGCTTATCTTCTTTATGGCGGTATTCCTCTCACTGTTGCCGCCTGTCTGTTGATGCTTCCTCAGGCTGCCGAATGGTCCATGCCCATGAAAATGGTCTATGCTGCTCTCAGTTATACCGTGCTGAGCATGATTTATTCAGTAGTGAACATTCCATACGGCTCGATTATGGCAAGTATGACCCGTGACAACGATGAGGTTCTTATTCTTACTTCCACGCGAATGGTCTGTGCCAATATCGGTCAGATTGTTGTTCAGGCAGGTTTCCCTATCGGACTTGCTATGTGCGTCCATGCTGCCATTGACTGGAATCAGGCTACATTTATGGCGATTGGTACCATCCCTGCTTTCATCATCCTGCCTTCTTTGCCTGCATTGAAGAAATGGCTGGGTAAGAAGGGGCTTTATTACACGCTTCTTGCTGTAGGCCTCGTTGGATTTATCATCTTGTTCACCATTGGTAAATTCTTTGATGTGGCAAATTACAATACAATCGTTCAGATTGCAAAGATCATGACAGGTGTCGGACTTCTTGTAGGTTCACTGATGTGGGCACTGGTTCCTGAAGTGATTACAGAGGCTGAGTATCGAACGGGAAACAGACCTGCTGCCACAGTGAATGCACTTGCCGGTGTTGCTTTCAAGGCAGGTTTTTCCATCGCCGGTTGGATCACACCTCTGGTGATGGGATGGATTGGCTTTAACTTCGCCAGTGAAGAGTCTGCTTTGGCTACCGATCCTACGGCTTGGTTTACTGTCACCAGTGTGTTTGCTCTCGTCGGTTTTGTTCTCTTGATGCTTTGCTTTGCTGGCTGTAAGGAGAATATCACCACGACCCCTGAAAAGCCTGTTTCGTTCGGCGAAATGTGGCAGGAATTCAAAGCAAACAAGAGCCTTCAGTTAGTGCTTGGCATCTTTGTCGTTGTGTTCCTGGCATCATTTATCAGCGCTCCTGTAAATGCCTATTATGTGAAATTGGCTAATTATTCTGAAATTGCTCAGAATGCCATTCTGGTGTTCACTTGTATCATCCCAGCCATCCTTCTTATCATTGTAGGATTCTTGGTTTACAGGTATCCTCTCACTGATGAGAGACTTGACGAGATGAGCAGGGAGATTGAGGCTCGTTCGAAAAAGTAATAACTAATCTATTTATAATAACCCATAAAACCTAAAAACTATGGAAGGAAAGAAATATCTTTTCCCTGAAGATTACATGGCAGATCCTGCTGCGCATGTATTCAATGGTAAATTGTACATCTACCCCTCTCACGACTGGGAGGCTGGTGCTGAAGAAGATGACGATGGCGGTCACTTCCAGATGAAGGACTACCATGCACTCTCTTTCGACGACTTGGAGAACGGCAAGGCTACTGACCACGGTGTTATCTTCAGTGTGGAGCAAGTGCCATGGGCTGAAAAGCAGTTGTGGGACAGCGACGTGGTGGAGAAGGATGGCAAGTACTACTATGTGTTCTCTGCCAAGGGCTATGACGGTGTGTTCCGTCTTGGTGTGGCTGTGGCAGACAAGCCTGAGGGTCCTTTCACTCCGCGCCCATTCGCCATTCGTGGTTCGTTCTCTATCGACCCATGTGTGTTCAAGGACGATGACGGCACCATCTACACCTACTTCGGCGGTCTTTGGGGTGGACAACTCCAGTGGTGGCAGCCTCTCTATCATGGTTTCGAGACCATCCCTGGCAAGTATGGCGACAAGAACGGACTCATCGATTTAGGTCCTGCTCCAGACCGCAAGACTCAACTCTTCGCTAAGCCAGATGCGCCTGCTCTTCCAAGTTGGGTGGTGAAGATGAATGATGACATGGAGTTTGCTGAGGCTCCCCGTTGCGTGCTCATCCTCGACAAGGACGGACAGCCTCTGAAGGCTGGTGATCCACACCGCTTCTTCGAGGCTTCGTGGATGCACAAGTACAATGGTAAGTACTACTTCTCTTACTCTACTGGTGACAGCCACTTCCTCTGCTATGCTATCGGTGACAATCCTTACGGACCATTCACCTATCAGGGTGTCCTCATGACTCCAGTGGTGGGCTGGACCACTCACCATTCTATTGCGGAGTATAAGGGTAAGTGGTATCTCTTCCACCACGACTGTGTGCCATCGAACGACAAGACATGGCTTCGCTCGCTGAAGGTGTGCGAACTGCACTACAACGCAGATGGCACCATTCAGCAGATTGAAGGATTGGACAAATAATTCTAAACTATATTTAATAAATTATGTTACTTTTAGGTTACGACATTGGCACATCGTCGGTCAAAGCATCCCTCGTTGATGCACAGACAGGACAGACGGTGGCAAGTGCACAATATCCAGACAGTGAGGCATCCATTATTGCCAAGCAGCCAGGTTGGGCTGAGCAAGAACCCGAAATGTGGTGGGATGAACTCAAACAGGCAACAGCCCGTGTGGCTACCAAGGCTGGCGGTTCGCTGGCTGACGTGAAAGCCATTGGTATTTCTTATCAGATGCACGGACTCGTGTGTGTGGATAAGGAGGGAAAGCCGCTTCGCCCATCCATCATTTGGTGCGACGGTCGTGCTGTGCCTTATGGCAACAAGGCATTCGAGGCTATTGGTGGTGAGAAATGCCTCCAGCACCTCCTCAATTCTCCTGGTAACTTTACAGCCGCCAAGTTGGCATGGGTGAAGGAGAACGAACCTGACGTTTTTGCCAAGATTGACAAGATTATGCTTCCTGGCGACTACATCGCCATGCGCCTTTCTGGTGGCGACAAGAAAACCACCGTTTCAGGTCTTTCTGAGGGTATGTTCTGGGATTTCAAGAACAATGAGGTGAGCAAGGATGTGATGAACTATTTCGGTTTCTCCGAAAATCTCATCGCAGAGATTGTACCCACCTTCTCTGTGCAAAGCACCGTTTGTCAGGCTATTGCTGACGAACTTGGCATTCCTGTTGGCACTCCTATTTCTTATCGTGGTGGTGACCAGCCCAACAATGCCCTTTCACTCAATGTGATGAAACCGGGTGAAATTGCTGCAACCGGTGGTACTTCAGGTGTGGTTTACGGTGTGCTTGGTGAAGTCAACTATGACAAACTGTCTCGTGTCAACACTTTTGCGCATGTGAATCATGGCGAGGGTGGGGCAACCCGTCTGGGCGTCCTTCTCTGTATCAACGGTACAGGTATCCTCAATGCGTGGATGCGTCGCACCGTGGCTCCAGAGGGCATGAGTTACCCGGAGATGAACGACCTCGCAGAGACAGCTCCTATCGGTGCTGATGGCTTGACTGTGATTCCATTTGGCAACGGTGCAGAACGTGTGCTCCAGAACGAGAATGTGGGTGCTTCCATTCATGGCATCAACTTCAACATTCACAAGAAAGCACACCTCATCCGTGCTGCTCACGAGGGCATCGCGTTCTCGTTTGCCTACGGCATGCAGATCATGAAGGACATGGGCATGGAAATCAGCACCATCAAGGCTGGTCATGCCAATATGTTCCTCAATCCGCTCTTCTGCCGCACTTTGGCATCCGTCACAGGTGCCACCATCGAACTCTATGAGACGGATGGCTCTGTAGGTGCTGCTTATGGTGCAGGTATTGGTGCAGGCATCTACAAGGACAGTGATGAAGCCTTCAAGACACTCAATCACATGGCAACCATTAAACCAGAGGCAGACTGTGCTCCTTACAAGGCTGCGTATGATTTGTGGGTGAAGAGATTGGGAAAGTAATGTAAGGTTTAACGGTTAAAGTTTACAGAAGGAAGGTGTTGGTTCTTAATGAATCAGCACCTTTTTTGTTGTTCCATCACTATATTGATAAATGTTAATGCCCCTTTGAGGCTGCTCCAATCGTATGCCTGTAGTGTTGTAGATGCCGATGAGCTGGCGGTTCGGCTCACGAGAAATCACTTCCTCCAAAGCATCGGTGGTGGGTACGTAAGCATAATAATCGTCTAAATAGTCTATGCGATCACTCACCCAACCATGCAATCGCTCGAGCGAGTCGATGTTGGCATTCACCTTGTATGGCCTCACTCCGTGCACCGTCTTGGTGGCTCTCCACAGCCTGCCTTCCAGTTTGACGATGTCGCCAGCATTGTATGTCTGGGTTACGTTGTAATTCTCTGTATCGGAATAGTTGCCCCATTGGTTATAGACCTCCCATCCTGGGTTACATTCCGCGTCGCGATAGCATGGGCTGTCGGGCCATTTGGCTTTTTCCATCGCATAGTAGTCCTCGCCTACACGCCCGTACCAATTGTCAATGATGCCACAGACAAACTCGGCATTGAAGACTCCTCTGTCACGTAATTGTTTGTATCGCTCACGCAGGTCGGCCTGATAATATTTGTAAATCCAATAGAAGGGTCCTGACACCAATATGTCCAACCCTAAAGTGGCTGGGCGTACTGCTCCATAGAGATTGACACCGAATGTCTGGTCAAGATCGTAGGGCGTCACCATCCACTTCTTCCCGTCGTAGGTGAACCATTGCCAGTTTTTCAGGGAACCGTCTCCGTTGGCTTGAAAATAGAAAAAGAGACAATAGTCAATCAGACTCTCTATTTCGTATCTGTTTTCTATCTCATCTCTCATTTCCTCTTTGCTTGCACCTTCCTTCTCCATGCTTGACAGTTCTGACCAATACTTGCTCATTTGTATGATATATGCCTTCACCTTGCTGGTCATGTCTTTGGCAATTCTGATGTCGGGCGTGTCCGCTTCATCATCAAAGTTGGCGCACTTCTCGTCAATGAGTTCCTTGGGGCTATTGCCATTGTATTGATTCCCGTTTTTGTCATAGAGCCCCTTGGGATTGCGCACTTCAAAGTCTCTCCAGATGATTGTCCCCCTGAAGATGCTTTGGTCTTGCAGGGTGCCATCCAGATGGATGTGCTCTGCCACGTCCTTCTCCATGTTCATGTTTTTCCGACTCTTCTTCAGTTGCCATGCGAAGATTCCATAAAACTCACCATTCAGATACACAGCGCAAGGAAAACCGTCGGGGAAACACCTGCCCTTACTTTCATCTTGATAACCGCCCCGTTCCCAATAAGGAGCACGGTCGGCAACCACTTCTTCATACACTTTATATCCAACTTCACCGATACCTCGCAGGAAGTCGGTGTAAAAAGCCTTAAAATGGAAAGAACTTTGTTTCACCCACTTCCCGATTTTCACTTCAGCCCCTTTGTCCTCGTCCCACATGTCGTTACAGTAATGGCACACAAAATTCCGTTTAGGAAACTTGAGCGAATAATTCCCCTGTGCACTGATGGTGATGGGTTTCTTGAAGTAGATGCCGTTGCCGTCATACACTTCCATCCATCCCTTCATTGTAATGTTTTTGGTGGTGGGCATATTTGTAAATCCGGTCAAGTTCACATAGGCCATCTGTGGCTCCTCCATCACAATCTTTTCCTCCATGCTGCAATCCGTCACGCCCTTGTTTAAGTTACGCTCATTCACCATCTGCTCAAACTCTGTGGTTTGTGCTGACATGTTGCAATAAATTCCTGTCAATAAGACGATGGCAATACTCCATTTTTTGATAATGACCATAACTTTTAGTACGGAATAACCTTCACTTTCATTCCTGCTGCAAAGTTAAACAAAACACACACATGAACCAAGCCTTCCGCCCCTTTTATTGGTCTGTTTCCCCTCTCTTGGGGGTAAATTTATCAAAATCTAAAAAGTAAGTATCATTAGTGATAATCCTTTTTCTGAAATATGCTTACCTTTGCAACATCAAATCTTTTCCATTTATGAATGAATGGTCTGTTGAATAACAATCGACCTAAAAACTGAAAAAAACTTATGGGAACAATCAAAATGACAGGCGTGTCACGCCTTGGTGAACTGAAAAACTATGCAGCGATGGTGGCATTGTTGATGGGTGTTGCGACTGCGAATGCTCAAACTGGTAAAGAATGGGATGACCCCGCAGTGACCAGCGTCAATCGTGAAGGGGCGCACACCCTTGCCATTCCGATGGCAAACGAAAGCGATGTGGCAAAGAATGACATGTCGGTATCCCCTTACTATATGTCGTTGGATGGCACATGGAAATTCTACTGGGTGTCTAATCCGAGCAAGGTGCAGGAATCTTATTGTGCCCAAGATTATAATGATGCCTCATGGACCGACATTGATGTGCCTTCCAGTTGGCAGGTCTATGGACTTCATCATGGCAAAAACTGGGATAAGCCTCTCTATTGCAATGTGGCATACCCGTTCTCGTTCGACAAGAACACCTACAGTGTGATGGCTGAACGTCCGGGTTGGTTCACTTACAAAGGTGACATGACCAACCCTGTGGGTACTTATCGTCGCAAGTTCACCATCCCCTCTGATTGGAAGGATCGGGACATTTACGTGCGTTTCAACGGTGTGGGACATGGCTACTACCTTTGGGTGAATGGTAAGCGCGTGGGATATAGCGAGGACTCCTATCTTCCTTCAGAATTTAACATTACCGACTATGTTACTAAAGGTGAGAATACCATTGCTCTGCAAGTGTACCGTTTCACCAGTGGTTCATTCATTGAGTGTCAGGACTATTGGCGATTGACGGGTATTCAGCGTCACTGCTTTTTGTGGTCAGCACCGAAGAATCAGATACGCGACTATTTCTTCACGACAGACCTTGATGCCACTTACACGAATGCCAAGGCAAATGTGAAGGTGAGTCTGTCGGGTGCTGATGCTGTGCAGAATGGTACAGTGGAGGTGAAGATAGAGGAGGCTGGAAAGACGATTGCTCAAGCCTCCAAGTCAATAGATGCAGCAGCCGAACTGAGCCTTGACATGGACGTGACGAATCCCAAGAAGTGGAGCGCAGAGACTCCTAACCTCTACGATTTGGTGATTACGCTCAAAGACAAGAAGGGGAAGACGGTTGATATTCGTGGCGGCAAGGTCGGTTTCCGTGAAGTCAGCGTTCGCAATGATGGCGCTCTCCTGATCAATGGCAAGCGTATGGTGTTCCATGGCGTGAACCGTCATGATTTCTCACCGGTGAATGGACGTGCTATCACGGCAGAGGAGATAGAGGAGGACATCAAGACCATGAAGCGTCTGAACATCAATGCTGTTCGTACTTCCCATTATCCCAACGACCCCGTCTTTTACGATTTGTGCGATAAGTATGGTTTGTATGTTTTGGCTGAGGCAAACGTGGAGTGTCATGCCAACATGGGACTTTCGTCTGAAGTGAAATTCCGCAATGCGATGGTGGAACGTTCCCAGAACCATGTGAAGTGGATGCGCAATCATGTGTGCATCTTCATCTGGTCCTTTGGCAATGAATCTGGTCGTGGCGATAACTTTAAGTATGTTGCCAACGCTATTAAAGCACTTGACAAGACACGACTCACACACTACGAGGGTAATAGCGACTTTGCCGATGTGAGCAGTACCATGTATGGTAGTTATGAGACCATCAATTGGATTGGCTCCTCACAGCACAACCGTCCTCACATCCAGTGTGAGAACAGTCACTCAATGGGTAACTCGATGGGTAATGTACGCGATATGTTTGACCTTTATGAGAAATATCCCTGTTTGACGGGTGAGTTCATTTGGGACTTCAAAGACCAGGGACTGCTCACCAAGAGTTCCACAGGTGTGGAGTATTGGGCTTATGGTGGTGACTTCGGTGACAATCCCAATGACGGTAACTTCTGCATCAATGGACTTGTCCGTCCTGACTGGAGTTTGACCGCCAAGTCTTACAACACCAAGAAAATCTATCAGCCGCTGGAGTTCAAGGCCGTGAAGGGAAAGAAGAATTCCTTCCTCGTGAAGAACAAACTTGCTTTCCTGCCCAGCACCACTTATGATGTCGCTTATGAAATCGTGAATGAAGAAGGCAACTCATTGGCAAAAGGTGCCATTGATACCGAAGTGGCAGCCAACGACAGCACGACAATCACCATCGACCTCTCCTCGGTGGATGCCCTTGCAGCTGACGAGGAAGCATTCATCCACTTCACAGCCAAGCAAAAAGAGAATACGCTTTGGGCAGATGCTGGCTATGTGGTGGCAGAAGAGAAACTGCCCGTGAAGACTGCAACCAAAGCCATGTATGACCTCCAGCAGTTGGCTGCCTGCGAAGATATCACAGTGGAAGATGCAACAAGCACTCTTACGCTCTCTACATCAAAGTTCAAAGCCATGTTCAGCAAAACGTCAGGCACACTGAATAGTTATTCATATAATGGTGTGCAACTGATAAGCAAACCGTTGAAACTGAATGTGTTCCGTTTGCCGACCGATAATGATGGCCGTCAGAGCGGCAGTTGGGACAATATGGGACTGAGAAGCCTTACAGCACGTGGCAAGGGAGTGGAATTTGAGAAGTCAGAGGATGGCAAGACCGTCAATGTAACGCTGAACACCCGTTATACGGGTCAGAATGGCACCTACTTCACTGTTCAGATGAATTTCGTCGTTTGTGCCAATGGTGTGATGATGGTCAACTCCTTCATCAGTCCCTCCAACACGGGCACTGTCATCCCGAAGATGGGATTCCGTCTGGAGATGCCTGCCGGGATGGAGCAATTGTCGTGGTTCGGCCGAGGTCCTTGGGATAGTTATCGAGACCGCAAGGAGGCATGTCTGCCTGCCATCTACAAAAGTACAGTGACCGAGCAATACGAAGGTTACATCTTGCCACAGGAACATGGCACCAAGCAGGAAGTGCGTTGGATGTCACTTGCCAACAGCGAAGGCGACGGACTTGTCTTTGTGGCACCCGACCAAATGGCAGCATCGGCTGTTCACTTCCGCCCTGAAGACAATTATACAGACCGCAACAACCGTAGCAGGCACACCTACCAGTTCAAGCCCTGCGACAATACGATTGTCTCGCTTGATGCAGTCACACGTGGATTGGGCAATGCAAGTTGTGGCCCCGATGTGATGGAAAAGTATGAGCTGAAAGCCGCCAACACCGACTTCCGCTTCTTCATCATGCCGCTCACAAAAGGCATGGACATCGCCAAGATGGCACGTGTCAATATGCCCGTGTGTCAGCCTGTCAACTGCAAACGATCAACCAATGGACGCATCAGCATGACCACCTCTACACCGAAAGCGACTATATATTATAGTATTAATGACGGAGAGTGGCGGAAATACACAACTGCGCTGACCAACAACGATGCCTGCACCATCAAGACCTATTGTACAGCCGAGGGATTGATGGAAAGTCCTGTGATGTCTTATGATTTTGACCTTTTCATCAACAAGAGTGCTTGGAAATTGGTCAGTGCTGACAGTCAACATGGTGGCAATGAGGCAACGAAAGCATTCGACAACAATACTTCCACTTTCTGGCACACGGAGTGGGGGGCAAACGAGCCTCGCTGTCCTCACACCCTCATTATTGACATGACGAAGATTTATCAAGTGACCGCATTCACCTATACAGCCCGTACAGATGGCAATGGCAATGGTATGGTGAAGGAATACGAGGTCTATCTGAGTCTGGATGGAAAAACCTGGGGGAATCCAGTTGCAAAGGGAGAGTTCAAGAACACCACAGCCATGCAGGTGGCAAAACTTTCCACTTCAACTACAGGACGCTATCTCAAGTTCGTCGCCAAGTCGGAACTCAACAACAACGCATGGACTTCAGCGTCTGAGATTGGCATTCAGGCTGCAGCGGATGTGACAGCAATTGATGAGGTGCGTAGTGAGCCTTCTTCAGACAATAACCTTTTCTATTCCCTGCAAGGGGTGGCGACTAATAATCCCACTCATGGTGTGTATGTGCATCAGGGGAAGAAAGTGTTTTTTTAATGATCTGCATAGGAGAGTACTTGTATGGAAAATTTTGGAGAGCAAGTGAACAGTGAGAGCGTAACTATTACAAGTGCGGCGCTCAAGTTATTGCTGAGCATGATATTGGGTGCAATGGTCGGGCTGGAACGTCGCCATAAAGGGCAGATTGCTGGTATGCGTACATTCGCTCTCATTTGTATGGGCGCCACATTGGCAATGCTTGTCTCCATCTATATTCCAGAGAGACTCTTTGGCTGGACTGAGAATGGTGACCCTGGGCGCATTGCTGCACAGGTCATTTCGGGCATCGGTTTCTTGGGTGCAGGTGCCATCATTCAGATGAAAGGCTCAGTGCGTGGACTGACTACAGCGGCAGGCATGTGGATGACAGCACCAATTGGTTTAGCGGTCGGTGCGGGAATGTATTGGGTGGCAGTTATCGCAAGTGTACTGATTATATTGGTGTTGACATTGCTGGAACTATGTGAGAAAAAGTTGTTTAGGGGAAAAGAACAAAAGATTGTGCGTCTGAAGGTGAATTATATCGTGACGGACGCTTCTCCGTTCCGTCAGTTCTTCACAAACTACCACGTCCATATCTCTGATGAGTTTTTCCGTTATGACTATACTTTGGGCACTACGACCATCAATTTTATGGTGAGGAGTCAAGACAAGACTGACTTCATTGCATTGTTTGATGAAATCCATGCAACAGGCAATGTGCTTTCACTCACATTGACGAACGAGGTGAACAATTAGTTATCGTAGGAAGTAAGAAAAGTAACTGTTTGATAAAAAGTTTGTAAAAAAACAAAAAAAAGTTTGTTTTTTCTTTGGTGATTTAAAATAAAGGTATAACTTTGCAACCCATGAACGATGTTGTTAATCCATACGTTTCGGTGGATTGTGTGCTCCTTGGATTTGATGGAGAGCAACTCAATGCACTCATTGTGCGGCAGAATGGGAAAGGTGAAGGTGAGGATGCGGGAATACATAAACTGCCGGGCAGTTTGATTTATATGGATGAAAACTTGGACGAGGCAGCACAGCGGGTGCTATGCCAGATGACAGGATTGGTGCAGGTGAACATGATGCAGTTGAAGGCTTTTGGCGGCACGGACCGCTTGAAGAACCCTGCCGACAGCGTGTGGCTGGAACGGTTTCACCATGTGGAAAACAGTCATATTGAACGTATTGTCACAATCGCATACTTGTCGTTGTTGCGCATTGACCGTCGAATGACGAAGTTGCAGGGTGGATATGAGGCGCAATGGATTCCTGTGAGTGAACTGCCGCGATTGGCTTTTGACCACAATGACATTGTGCGTGAAGCGATTGAATCAGTGAAGCAGAAAGCAACGCTCGACCCGACCCTCCTTTTCGACTTGCTGCCAAGGAAGTTTACAGCGGCTCAGTTGAGGGTGGTGATGGAAACAGTGAGAGGGGTGAGGCTTGATGTGAAGAACTTCCATAAGAAGTTGGCGGCGATGCCATACGTGGTGCCGCTCGAAGAGAAGGAAGATGGAGTGAAGCATCGCGCGGCAAGGTATTATAAGTTTAAGCGGAGGAGGGTGAAGTGATGAGGAGTAAAGAAAGGCTCGTCCCCCAACAATACGCAACCCTCTAACCTCTAATTACTGAACTCAAAAAAACTAACCCCTATTCTTGAATTCAAAACTCTAACCACGAAAGTAAGTATATCACATATATTTATTAGTACAAACAAAGTAAAGTTAAACAAAAAAATCTAAAATTATGGCTAAAGAATTTTTCCCAGAGATTGGTAAAATCAAGTTCGAAGGCAAGGATTCAAAGAATCCAAGGGCATTCCATTACTATGACGCCGAGAAGGTGATCATGGGCAAGCCAATGAAGGATTGGCTTCGCTTCGCTATGGCATGGTGGCACACACTCTGTGCAGAAGGTGGCGACCAGTTCGGTGGTGGTACTAAGAAGTTCCCATGGAACGAAGGTGCTAATGCCGTTGAAATCGCAAAGAATAAGGCTGACGCTGGTTTCGAAATCATGCAGAAACTCGGCATCCCATACTTCTGCTTCCACGATGTTGACCTCGTTTCAGAGGGTGCATCTGTTGAGGAGTATGAGGCAAACCTCAAGGAAATCACTGACTACCTCGCTGTGAAGATGAAGGAGACAGGCATCAAACTGTTGTGGTCAACTGCTAACGTGTTTGGTAATGGCCGTTACATGAATGGTGCTTCTACTAACCCAGACTTCGACGTGGTGGCTCGCGCTATCGTTCAGATCAAGAACGCTATCGACGCAGGTATCAAACTCGGTGCTGAGAACTATGTATTCTGGGGCGGTCGTGAAGGTTACATGAGCCTTCTGAACACAGACCAGAAGCGTGAGAAGGAGCACATGGCTACTATGCTCACTATGGCTCGCGACTACGCTCGTGGCAAGGGCTTCAAGGGTACTTTCCTCATCGAGCCAAAGCCAATGGAGCCATCTAAGCACCAGTATGACGTTGACACTGAGACTGTCATCGGTTTCTTGAAGGCTCACAACCTTGACAAGGACTTCAAGGTGAACATCGAGGTGAACCACGCTACACTCGCAGGTCACACCTTCGAGCACGAACTCGCTTGTGCAGTTGACGCTGGCATGCTCGGTTCTATCGACGCTAACCGTGGTGACTACCAGAATGGTTGGGATACAGACCAGTTCCCAATTGACAACTACGAACTCACTCAGGCTTGGATGGAAATCATCCGTGGCGGTGGTCTCGGCACTGGTGGTACGAACTTCGACGCTAAGACTCGTCGTAACTCTACCGACCTCGAGGACATCATCATCGCTCACATCTCTGGTATGGACGCTATGGCTCGCGCTCTTGAGTCTGCTGCTAAACTCCTTGAGGAGTCTCCATACTGCGCGATGAAGAAGGCTCGTTACGCTTCTTTCGACAGCGGTATCGGTAAGGACTTCGAGGATGGTAAACTCACTCTCGAGCAGGTTTACGAGTACGGCAAGAAGGTTGGCGAACCCAAGCAGACTTCTGGCAAGCAGGAACTCTACGAGGCAATCGTTGCCATGTACGCATAAAAAAGTTTATCTTTTTCATAGACCGCACCCCTCGATTACGATGTATCGTACCCGAGGGGTGCGTTGGCGTTGTACCCGAGGGGTACGGAATTGAGAATGAGGAAAACCAATGACCGATTGGGGTTAAATGCAACCCGCATGGCAATTCTCAATTCTCATTTCTCAATTATTTTCCGTATCTTTGTGCCGTTTTTGGAAAATGTATGAGAAACTGTTTGATATATAGATATGGTCTGACCTTATTGTTCTGTCTGCTGTGTGGCGTCGAAGTGTATGCAGTGGATAGGGATTTGCGGATTCGTGTCGAAAGGGTGGATTCACTTTTTCAGATAGGGCGAATGAGTGAGGCTCGTGCGATAGCAGAGGAGTTGCTGCCTGAGGTCATGCGGCAGGAGGATGTCTTGTCTGAAGCGAGGTTGAGGCTGATTATGGGGGTGAGCATGCGGTCTGAGGGTGCGGAACTGGAGGCTCTGGAGCAGATGAGGGCGGCAGGTCGGTTGGTGGAGTCTCCTCAGTTTAATCGTATGGATGGCCATGCTCAACGTCATTTCGCAGCCATGTTGCTTGCCACACTGGCGACGAACGAGTTGGAGATGGGACATCTAAAGGAGAGTGTGCAGCCTGCACGTGCCAGTGTCAAGTGGGCACAGCGCTTGGACGACAAGGCCTTGCAGGCATTCATTTTCCCCTACATGGGTCACGTTCTTGTGGAGGCAGGTCACGTGGAGGAAGGTATGCCCCTTTTGCAGAAGGGGAAGGGGTTGGCACATGAGTTGGGTCTTGTCCAATATGAGAAAGTGGCAGACATGGATATTGCCAAGGTGCAGGCGAAAGCGGCAAATGGCAGTTCGGCAGATGAAGAAAAAGAGTTGACACTTGCGCAGGACAGTCTGCATGCCAAACCCTCGGACAAATCCTCTGTCCAAGCAAGAGATACCATAGTGAAACAGATGGTGGTGAAAGCCCCGCAGGAAAAGCCGACGGAAACGGCATGGTGGCAGCATCGACAACTGCTTTGGCTTGGTGGGCTTCTGGCTTTCGTCATGTTGGGAATGCTTGGAATCTATCTGTTCAGGCAGCATCGCCTCAAACGAAGAATCACTCAACTCCAAGAAGATTCGGAATCACGTTATCTGGAAGGGAAGGAAGAGGAACGCAATCGCTTGGCTAAAGAAATGCACGATGGCGTGAGCAATCAACTGCTTGCCATCGAGATGAAACTTCAATCAGATGGTTTGACTCCACAAACCATGCAGATGCTCACTGAGAGTCGTGAACAGGTGCGTCGGGTGTCACACGAACTGATGCCGCCAGACTTTGACCATGCCACCCTCGATGAAATCATACGGAACTATGTGGAAGAACTGAATGGAGCCAACGGATGCCAATTGTCCTATCGCTCGGAGCCTGTGGATGCCGACTGGAACAAGATACCCAAGGCTCAGGCTTTAGGCATATACCGAATCGTGCAGGAGGCTTTGGGCAATTCCTTGAAGCATTCAGGAGCCACACTCATAGCGGTGGTGTTGCAACTGGCAGAAAATATTGTCGTGACCGTGGTGAGTAACGGACAATGGACAATGGACAACGGACAACGGACGGGCATTGGATTACGTACCATGCAGCAACGGGCTGAAAGCATCGGAGGCAAAATCATCGTGCGGGAGCATGAAGGTACACAACTCTTTATGCTTGAAGTGAAGTAATTTACTATGTACCATTTACCATGTACAGTTTAGGCTAACGCGATGTGCGCAAGCCGCATGGCAAATTGTACATGGTACATGATAAATTGTAAATGAAAATATCCTTCAAAAAAGCAATTTCGCCATTTTGGGGTCACGGAAATCCGCTATTTACAATCCTTAATTGCTAAAAAATGTAAGAAAAGATTCCTAAAACTCACGGAAAAGCCTTACTTTTGTGTTTGTTATGGAGGAAATGAGCATCAAAAATGACGTAATGTCAATAGCGGTTATTGATGACCACGATGTGGTATTGGAAGGTTTGTGTGGTTTTCTGCTAAAGAAAGGGTATCCACATGTTGAAGCCTTCCATTCGGCAAACGAGTTGTTGAGGAGGATTCCTCAACAGCAATACGATATTTATATAGTAGATATAGAGTTGCCAGACATGAACGGTGGTGACTTTATAGATCGTATTCGTGCCATTCACCCAGCGGCACGCATCATTGTCAACACGATGCACGAAGAAATATGGATAGTGAACACGATCCAGGAGAAGAAAGTGAATGGTGTGCTGTATAAATCGACCGACTTGTCTCAGATGCTTGAAGCAATAAAAGCCGTAAGTAGGGGAGAGCAATATTTCTGTCAGAAGTTCAAGCGTTTTGCTACAGAGAACAAAACGAAAATGGAGCACCCTACCAAACGAGAGAACGAAGTGCTTCAAGAAATAGCAAAGGGAAAATCAACGTTGGAGATAGCCTCAGCACTCTACATCTCCGAGAATACAGTGGAAACCCATCGGCAGAGTCTGTTCAAGAAACTTGAAGCCCACAATGTGGCAGAACTGATGGTGAAGGCCATTGCCCGTGGCTACATCGACCCTCATTCTGCAACTTGATACACAATCATTTAACTAAAACTAAAAGTTAAAAGTGAAGAGTCTAAAAAAGGAGTTAAAGGGAGATAAAGGAAGATAGCCGCTTTTCAGCGGCGGAAGATAGAGGACAATACTCTGTCTGTCCTGTTTCTGCCACAAAACAAATGTCCTTTATCTCCTTCTGTCTTCTTCTATCTCCTTTTAACTCCTAAAAGTAACTTAGATTTTTCACTTTTCACTATTCACTTTCAATTCTCAATCACCACCAGTGAATGCTTCTGTCTTCGTTCTCCTCACTCAGCAGTTCACTGGTCACAAAGAGGTAGGAATGTGCATCCAACGGTTCTGCATCCTTGATGATGTCCCCGAAAAGTTGTTCAATGACAGATGAGGGAAGTCGTTGGAGGTCAATCATGTTGAGGTGCGAATATTTAGGAATCAGCAGGTCTGTCCCCACACGAATGTCAAACATCTGGCTTTTGGGCTGCCAGACGGCAGTGAAGCCAGAGTTGTTCTTTCTGTATCTGCGGATGATATCGACATTCACAAAATAATGGAAAACAAAGGCATCGTTGAGTACTTTGCCCATCGCGATTTGACGGAGAGGCTTACCATTGATGGCGGCTTTCCTTTTTCGCTGTATATATCCCAAAGCAAGCCCTGTTTCCTGATTCACAGCCACACACAGCATCTCCCATTCTCCGAACTGATACATTCGGTTCTGTTGGCTCTCGGCAATGGGTGTCTGCCCAGCCCTCCGCACGTAATTTCCGCTGACCCATCCCACTGTGTTCTCCGTTGGATGTTCCACCGCAAACCACCCGTTCTGCCTACCGAAACAGGGCAACACCACAGGACCCTCAATGGTGAGATTTCTCCTCTTCGTTTCCATAATACCCGACCTTATTGATGCATCGTTGTATAAGGCAATGTTACCTGCATCCAGCAAGACCAGTTCTCCCCAATCCTCCACATAGATGTCCTTCAGCACCCCCACCAGCCTTGTCAGTTCTGGAGTGCCACTCTTCGAGTGTGGCGTGTTCCTCATCAGCGTCTCTGTAGGTGTGCTGCCCGTCACCTGTCTCAACGAGATGCCGCCACTTTTGTTCTGAGCAGAAACAATGGATACGCATGTTGTCAGTGCGACGGTTATCAAGAGTGTGGAAGAAAATACATTCATAGGAATGCCGTGTGTTAGATGGTACAAAGATAGCAAATAAAATTCTCGTTCCCGCAACAAATATGACGACTTGTCTTATGGTTAGGGGACTATTGAAAAAGAAGTTAAAGGAGTTATCGCTACGTTTAGGAGTTAAAGCCGATACTTTGACAGTAGCATGACCTTTCTTCGACACATATCCTGACAAGAGGAATGGGTTCTGTGGCTTGCCTGTCTTCATATTCCGATAACGAATTTCATTACGAAAAAATCGTAACGAAAGATTCGTAATACAAAGATATGGGTTTTTATTTGACCTGCAAAATATTTCAGCAAAAATATTTGAATATTATAGAACACAAGTGTTATTGCAACGTTACGATTAAGCGAGTGAAAAAACAAATGTAAGGGTTTAGAGTTGTCTGTTGTCCGTTGTCCCTTGAACCACCATGTATCAGTCCCCATGAGGTCTTTGTAACAGATTCTGGCGAGTGTATGAGTGAGATACCTGAACGTGTATGGGTGAGATACCAACACCTGTATGGGTGAGATACCGACACACCTGTGACATTTTACTTCCGCTGTCACTGAAGTGTTTAGCATGAAACCGAAGAAGAGCAGGAAGTTTAAAATAAATCAGGGGCATCAATTTGCGGACTGATGCCCCTGATGGATTATGCTCAACAAAGTTTACTTCTGAATGGGGATGGTGAGGAAGCGCACCCTGCTGTCGGCAAACTCGTAGTTGTCGCAGGAGATGGCGTGGCTAAAGGACACTTTCGTTGCGTGCGTGTCGAAAGGAGTCTCGAGTCTGAGACCAACGGTGATGCTGGAATTTGCTTCAATGTTGGTAGTAGTGCCACCCCACCATGCCGTATGGTATTCGCCACCATTGATGGAATACTTCATAAAGCTGCTGTAGTACGAGTTGGAGAGGTCATCAAGGAGGGAACTCATGTCGTTTATACCCACGTTCGTCAGGTTCTCACCTGTATTGTTCTTGATGGTGTAGTTGACAACCAGATAGCCATTCTCGTCCACAGTGGCGCTCTTCAGGTCGATGTCGAGCTTCAGGTCTGGAGTCTGTATGCCAGCGGCGAGTGGACGGTTGTCCTTGATGGGGATGGTGAGGAAGCGCACCACGTTGTCGGTGAACGTGTAAGTGCTGGAAGAGCACGTGATGGGTACAGACACGAATTTGGCTTTGTTGGTGGCATCGAAGTTTGTGATGCGGAGACGTCCATTGATGGTCTTGCCTGGTTCCAGCTGCTGCGTGTATTCGTTCTTGTATGTGCCAGCACCAAAGGCAATCTGTGAAAACGTAGTGTAGTAGTTATTTCCCAAATCATCCGATGCACTGCTGTTCAAGGCATTAAATGTGAGATTGCCAAGATCTATTTTAGAATCGTTGGTGACGGTGAAGTCTATCTGAAGCACTGAGCCTACACGCTCACAGTTCGTCACCGTATAAACAAGCGCTGTGTCGTTGGTCATGATGCCATGCTCCTTCACACGACGATCTTCAATGTCAAAATCATGGGCTGTAATATTAAATTCGACGGGTAAACTGGACGAACTGAGCGATAGATCGAAGGATAGTTTCTTTGCAGAATTGGTTGAATCAAAATCATATATCTTTATATAATAGATAGCATATCCATTAGCAGGGATGTTCAAGGTTTGCCATGTTGTTGAATAGTTGGATGTAGAGTTGATGTTGGTTGCACTTGCCAAAACCACCTCACGATTATTCACATAATAAGGATTGCCTAAATCATCCACAATGGTACCGTTGGTCAACAAGAGTTTAGCATCATTGATGTCGTGATCTGTAATGTTTTCAAAGACCAGCTCAACAACAAGATTCGCTCCCACCCGTTCGCACCTTACATAATAGGCATTGATGTAATCATCGAAATTGTAGGTCGTTTCTTTCTTCCCTCCATTTCCTCCTCCGCCATCTTTTTCATTGTCGTCTTTACTACAAGAGGTCACGCATAGTCCGCAGACTAACAAGGCAAGCATGGTTGCCCATAAACTGATTTTTTTCATTGTTTTTGTTTTTTATAGGTTTATATTTAGGTTGATTGTTGACGAAAAGGTTGATAACAGATTTTTTAAACTAATGTCAAGGACAAATATAGGGATTTCTTGCGCTCCAAAGGACAGAGAAAAGTGAGTTTTTATAGGAAAGAATGTAAAAATGGCGGAAAACCATGAGTGGTTTTTCCGCCATTTTTGTGGTGAAGGGCTGATTTGGGGGAGAGAGGAAAGCCCTTCTCTTGCCATCATGATTGGGTTCTTTCACATGATGCTCCATTGAGTCACTTTCTTTTCAACTTCACATTGAACTGATAGTTGTTGCTGCCTGAAGCGGTGCCTGTGATGTTGTCGGCATCACCATCAAGGTCGAAACACCATTGTCTTCCGTTCTCTTCTCCGAAGAAGGAAATCTCGCCACCTTGGGCTGGCAACGATTCGCCCACCATCTTCATGGTGGTTCCGTAGTTCACGTTCTTGTAGAGGGCAGACAATTCTCCAGTCTCTGGTTTCTTGGTGATGGTGAACTCAATGGGGTAACCACCCATGTCACCGGTATAGACGGTGGTGCCTTTAGGAAGAGCACCTAACAGACCTATTTGACCATAATCGTTGATGATGTCGTCTTCGGGAAAGTCAAGGGAGTAACTTTCATCTTTTGGATTTTCTGCGAAAGGACTTATAATCGCCTGAACATTTTGGAAACTGAGATGTTCCTTTCCGTCTCTGCTGAGCATGACGTAGGTGTCACCATCAATGAGGATAAAGTTGTCGCCCATGGCGGTCTGTATGCAGGAATTGTAGTTGAAGGGAATAATCACTTCGTCCTTAGCATTAATGACTCCCCAATAGCCTTCTTTCATGGCAGCAAACAGGCATTTGCCATAGTTGATGAGAGCAGTGTATTTGGCTTCGACAACGATTTTCCCTTTGTCGTTCATGATACCACTCATTCCGTTGCTGCCGATGAAGACAATGTACCCGTTTTGGAAATGTGCCGTCGTTTCAATTTCAGCGACTGATGCATCAAACGTGAAGACTTCCTCGCCCTTCTTGTTCAGCATGTGATAGCGGGGATAGTTTTCGTTGGCATCCCTCACAATGAGTTTTCCATCGTGGAATTCACCATTGACGGGTGAGTACCTGTCAGAAAGGAATTCACCCACCTGCTTACCTTCTGTATCAATGATGAGATACTTGTTGTCGCTATAGTCCTTTAGTGCCAAACTCACACCTTCATTGACACCTACAAGATTGACAAAGGTCGCAGGAACAGCAATTTTTCCATCTCGGTTGATGAGTCCCATGTGAAAGTCCTCGTTCAAAAAGACAGCATACCCGTCTCTTGTGAAGCCATAGCATGATTTGACATTTTTTGGTAGCGTTGCGATTGTCTTTCCCTTGGTGTTGATGATGCGGATAGGTTGTCCTAATTGGGTGGAGACTGCGGCACGGTCGGTTTGAAAGAAGGTTGTTACTGATTCAAATTTCTCTTTAGTGACAGGTTTCTTGGGATTGTCAACATTGTAGAGTTGATACTTATCGCCAGTCTTTACCCAATAGACTCCATCATAGATGTAGGAGATGGTGGCATCGGCGGGATACTCGTCTTTTGCCACCATCTTGCCGTTTTTGTCAATGATGCTCCACCGACCGCCTTCCGACAACTGCACAGCAAGATATTCGAGTCTGTTGTCTTCGGACTTGTCGCATCCACTCAGCATAAGCAGTATTATAACCAAGCATGCGATGCTTAATGTGATGTTTATGATGTTTTTTCTCATACAGTTCAGCCTTTAGGTTGATAAATGATTGCCAGAAAGAGAAAGTCAGGAGCATCAGTTTGAGGCATGATGCCCCTGACTCATCGTGCAGCGAGGTTGCCGTTACACGGGGAAGTTATGAAAGAATAAGATTTTCAACTATTCATTGTCCAGATTGACTGTCTGTTGAGTCAACTGGTGTGTTGGAAGTTGTGTCTTCCTTCTCTCGCCACCAACGGTCTGCTTCTATTGACTTCTGTGCGGTTGTTTCTATCTCTGTTTGGGGAGAAGGTTCTTGGGGTTGTCGTACATTGAGATACAGGTTGCGGTAGATGACGGCATAGAGGGCATAGCCACAGCAGATTCCCAATATGGTGAAGGCGACAATAATCAGCCAGCCAAAAAAATAGACAGAACTGCCAGCCTCTGGATCATCGCTAAAATTGTTGATGAGTGCTCCGATGCCGATGAGTGGCAGGGCGATAATGCTGGGGATAATTTGTATGGCAATGATAAAGATAATGAAGATGAAAAAGATTTTCCACTTGAATCCGTAAGTGGCTTTTCTGCTCAGTTCAAGTGCCTCTATGGGGTTTGTTTCTTCATCAAACAAGATGAAAAGCGAAAGGCAGTACATGATGAAAAGAACAGGGAGAGCCGGAATAAAGAGGACAGACAGAATCGTTGGAAGGATAATCATCACGTAAAGTCCCTCGAACAATAGATAATTGCCAATCTGTCGGCGATAAACGGAGTCGAAAATGAAGTTAGGGGAGATGGTCTTTCCTTGCGCCAATTTGCTGGGGAGGGTTGCCATGGCGATGGTTGTGCCGATGTTGAAATAGGGTATCCAACATGTCAGTAGATAGGTCAAGACTGTGAGCAACAACGGCACAGCATTCTTTGTGCCGATGGCGATAGCGTCCTTAAATGTCTCCATGATGTCAAGTTTACGTTCCATAGTTCTATTTTTAAAGGTTTATATTTAGGTTGATTTTTCATGATGATTTTGATGGACTCAATATGACTCTACGTTATGACTATACACAATCATACGGATTTTTGCATTAGGCTTGAAGTCGCTGACCTTATAGGGAATCTCTGTGTTGAGGTCTTCGTCGTTTACAGAATAGGTGTAGTGCCCACTGGTGGCGAAGGTTGTGCCCTGGAAGTAGGTAGTCCATTCCATTGGTTTCTTGGTGAATAAGGTACGTGCTGGATAGCCTACATAGAAGCCCTCTTGGGTTTTTACGATAGAAGCAGAGCCTTCTTGCAAAGTAATAGAGGTGATGCGCTTGTTGTCGTCATAATAGACTCGAAAAATATCTTTACCATTTTGGGTGAACTGATAGAATTCTTCTGTCCATTCACCATCTTCATCCCATTTTGTCTCCACCTTACGGGCATATTTGTCGTACAGCCCTTCATAAGTGGCGGGAATGTTGGCAAACCGCTGACCAGTCTGGATGGGTCCTAACTTGCCGTTGGTAAGGGTGAAGGCTTCTGCTGCTGCGTTTGTCGTGGTGCTTTGTTGGGTTTGTGATTGCTGTGCAGGGGTACTCCCGTCTGCTTCAAACACAGCCTTGCCTTCTGCCGTGAGATAGGATGTGATCTCCTCTTCAGGTACTTCGACATCTTCGAAGAAGTGGCTGCCCATCGAGATGTGTAAATTGGCTTTCCCGTCAGCGGTTGGCATGACTTGATAGTCTCCCTCTTCCACTGACATCATTGTGCTGAGTTCTTCTGCTCCATATTTCTTAACCAGTGCCCGCAACTGTGTCTTGGAAATATTTATCATGTTCTTGGAGTCTAACACATTACCATCGCTGAAACGTACGAAAGTGTCATACTCCCATGGTCCTCCATTGCCCCAAACACCGGTGGTGACACTGAACACGACGCCGACTTTATTTTGGAACTTCTCACTGATGCGCAATGAGTAAGTGCATAATGGATACACTTTTCCCGTCTTCAGTCCCTTCTTAAAGGCTGATGCATAATAATCTGCAACACCCTCGATGGAAGCATCTGCAGATGCTTTTCCCAGTTCTTCCGCCACCGGTGAGCGATCGCAGATGGCACGGATGCCTCTTGCTACGTTATGTTGGGCTTTGCCCTCACCTTCAGGTACGGCAAGGCTCACGTCCAATGCCGAGTAAGCACCATTAGAAGTCTGTCCGTCATCTTGTCGCTCACAAGCAGAGAAGCGCATCTTGACATCTTTGTCATTCTCATCGCTTGTTTTTGTACTGTCAGAACCTGCTTTGTTGAGAATACTGGTTACAGCCTTTGTGATTAAACCATCACAAGCAGTCAGTGACACTAACGTGCAGGCTGCAAAAAGTGAGATGAAAAACTTTTTCATGGATTAAGTTTTTGTAATTGTAAGTGATTTGAAATGAATTTTATGGAAATATCATGAATTTATGGAATATTCCCCACCCATTGACCAGTCAACAATTCCGAATTGAGATAATAGTAATCGGTCTCATTTTTCTTGATGACATCTTGGAATATCTGAGTCAGTTGCTGGTCTGTGAACTTGCTCAAATCAGGTAACCAATAACTATGTGTACTACCATCGTAGTCATATTTCTCCGTTACTTTTTTGCAATACGTCGTGCCCATAAAAAGATATTCCGAGTCCTCGTCTTTGACAATCTCCCACCTGTTGGGGTGCTCGTTGTCAATTTCTATGCTCATGGGAACAGCGTATTTGAAGACAAAAACATTGTTGATGAGTTTGCCTAACCTGAATACGCCAGAACAATCACAAATGGCTAATTGAGATGCTCCGACTGGACTATAGACACGCCACATGAATCCGTCACCAGGACCAAGTACGTGGCCACACCACAGATTGTTCATCATAGAGGGAGTGATAGGTTTGTTGACCGTTTGTTTGGAAACGGTTTTACTCACCCATCCTTCTGGAATTCTGTACCATCCCTGGTTCTCTGAGAGAACGGGATACATCTCACATTCCATCAATGCCCCAGGGTATTTGTTGAGTTGTACTTTAGGTGCATTGAGGCTTGGATTTTTCCTGACATTGACATCGTCTGTCGTTGGACGCATATACTTTGAATGCGATTCGAATGTCAGAGAACTAAGAACGGAATTGGTTTGAGCACATAAAAATTGTGTGCTTAATAAAACTACTGCGATGAAGAAACCGAATTTTTTCATACGTTTAAGATGATAGATTTATACTTAGGTTAATTGTTGTCAATAAGGTTGACAATGTTTTTTTGTTTAAAAACACAATGTCAAGGACAAATATAGGGATTTCTTGCACTTGATGGGGCAAAAAAGGTGCGTTTTTATAAGAGAAGAATGTAAAAATGGCGGAAAACCATGAGTGGGTTTTCCGCCATTTTGTGGTGAAGGGCTTGATTTTGGGGAAGACTTGACAGCCTCCCTTATGTAGATGGTGCTTTTATCCAGAATTAGATACTATCCCAGATGCCTGCTTCAGGAGTGTTGAAGGTTTCGCTTTGAACCAAATCCTTGATTTCCGATGCTGTTTTGGATACAGCGGATTCTTTATCGAGTGTAAGCCCTTCAATGTCATCAATATTGGCGGCTGCATCCACTTTCTCGCCTTCATTGGTGAAGTTCTTACGATACACTTCCATCAGTTTGTCCTGTTCCTTGAGTGATTTGTTCAAGTCACGGGCTCGTTTGATGTCACCCATGCTGAGAAGTGCTCCTGCCACGGCTCCAGCACCGGCTCCGATGGCTGCTGCACCCAGTTTGTTTTTCTTGTTTCCAGCAGACAACAGTCCTGTGACGGCTCCCAAGGCTGCACCGCCACCGACTTTGGCGATAATTTGAGTAATGTATTTTTTCAGTGCCTTACGCTGCGCCTCCACGGCTTCTTGACTGCGGTAGTTCCCGAATTGGTCAACCAGCAGGACACGGGTGACGGGAGTGCCGTCTGTATTAAGTTGTGGGGTTCCATCGTCATTGGTCTCGTTGATGACTTGTAGGTGATAGACGGGGATGGCGTCCCAATCGATGGACGTGGAATCCCCATCGGCAGTATTGGAATTGTCTGCCTCTGTTTCATTGCCATCCGTCAAAGATGAGGCGGTGGTTGTGTTGGTCACTTTGCTGAGCGCTTTGGACACCTTGGAAAGGAACCCTTGCGCATTGGCAATCCCTCCTGATGTGACGAGCAGCAGAAGTGTGAATAAGCATTTGTATACCAATGTTTTCATATTGTCTGATTTTAGGGTTATTATTGGGTTTATATCGAAACTCTTCTTTATTCCTTGTAGAGTTTGGTGCGGAACTGACGTTTCTGATAGTCTCCTTCTGACTTTTGCATCACCTCGCGGATGTCAATGTATTCGGTCTTGATGCGTCCGTGCTCATAGGTGCCGACAGGACGGAAAATGAGTCCTGTTGGCAATGCCTTACGGTCGAAGGAGAGGTCAAGTTGTCCACGCACATCACTGATGCCTGCACGGTGGTATCCTTGGGTGGAAACGAGTTTGTTGAAACGTCTGTCGTTGCGGAACTCATTCACGTTGGGTATCACGTCATCGCATACCCACACTTCGACATCTGCCAACGCATCACCTTCATGGAAACCACTATAGTTGCTCACCCACTCGACAAAAGTGAACTTGATATTGAGCGGCTGGTCTTCTATGATTTTGTTGAGTCGTCCGATACGCTCAGCATAGAAGTCGCATGGGTTGTACATGTTCAGTTTGTCCATGAACTCGATGGCGGCAGAGGCATAGCGTACCACTTCTTCCTGAGTTCCACCATCATTTCTTACCTTTTGTAGTTCTGCGAGTGCCGCCATTGCATAACGTTCGTAGAGTTTGCAAGAGTCGCACTGCTGAATGTTGGTGTTGATGGTGGGTGCAAGGTCTTTGGGCATATCTTTGGCTGTGAGGGCATTGCGGAAAGCCTGTTGGGCATTATCGTATTCACGCACTGCATACTGGCGCGCTCCTTCTGCCAAGAAGCCACTGCACACACTGACATGTTTCTCCTCCAACATGCGGAGCACAAGCACGTTGTAACGCTTTTTGGAACGAGGCTTGAGGTCGGCGATGCTGACCGTCATGCGATTGGAACCTGGTACATAGACGGTGATAGTGGTCAGGGCTCCGTACTCATCAGTGGCGTCTTGTGCCTTCTCTTCCAAAGCATCCAGTTCAGCCCAGTCGCTGTCCTTCGCCTTCTTTGATGCCTTGGGGTCATCAAGCAGGATGTGTTGCTTCTCCGTCAATGCACGTTCTGCATCCTCCATCTGCTTTTTGGCATCGCGGAGTAGTTGGATAGGGATGATGAGACTCTTTTCTATGATGCTCTTGTCAGCCGCACTATTCGTCGTTTTTACTTCCACGCCCTTGCTTCGCAACATGTCGTAATCCACCTTCAGGTCGGGAATGGTTGAAGAGAATACCACTTCGCAAAGAGATGAGTCGAGGATGGCGTCATTGCTGGCTGTAGCGTCTTCGAGGCTGAGAGGGCGTTCCACTTCCTCTATCTTATATGCCCGGAAATTATCAGCCTTGGTCAGCACTGTGAAGGAACAGCGGTTGACATCGCCTCGACGGTTCACCTCAATCTTGGGTTGTGCCGTTTCCTTGCGATCTACCACCACTTCATACTCATACAGCCCTTTGTTGTTTACACCACGAGGTGAAATGCCTGCCTCCTTGGCATTGATGACCGTGATGGCAAGGTCGCTGTGCTGTGAGAGGATGAGCACACCGCCTGCCCCTTTCAAGTCTGCCACACGGTCGGCTTCGGGTAGGGGGCTGGCTGAGATATAGGCTGACTGCGCCTGCATGGTAGCGATGACCAGCAGGAGCAGAAAGGTTGAAAGTGTACGTTTCATGTGTTTTCGTCTTTGGGGTTAATTCTTACAATCCGAAGCCTCCAAGGGTCGAGATGTCGTTGTTCGGCTTTACTATTGTGCCTCTTACACGTTCTGGTTGCCAAGTACGTACGTGGATGATGGGGTCAGAACCGTCAGTTGGGAATTCGAAGAGGAGGAAAAGCAGACCTTCGTCAGAATAAGTGCTTGACTTCCATGTTTGGCGCAGACGCACACCATACTTGGTTGGGTCAACGGTAGAGCGTACGATACAAGATGCCTGACTGTTACCTGTTTGCATTTTCATGTAATCATCGTCAAGTTCGAAGGTCACGTCAATCCAAGCGTTGCGAGCAAAGCATTTCTTCAGGTTGGTGATGTACTGCTGCTTGTTCTGGCGGTTGAACACCACATCGTAGGTGGCACCTCCACGGTCACCTGGTCTGCGGCGCTGTATCACATTACCTGTGATGATGAGGGCATCGTCGCTGAACATGGCTTCGATAGTGTTGATATCTTTCATGTTGTAAGCCGTACGGAAACGCTCCAACTGCTGCAAGATGATGTACTGGTTTTCCCAGTCAGTGACTTCTTGGCCGCCTTCATCGAGGTTGATGCCAGCAGCCTGTGCATTGAAGGTGAAGCGGAAGTCGGTGATTTGTCCGTTACGGTCAAACTCTACCACTGCCTCCTGATAGGTGTCTGTGCCATAACCTCCATCGAGGGGAGACATGAGAAGAGGCACGTCACGCACCATCATGTTGCCGTCGCGAAGCATCCAAAGGTGGGCTTCCAAGTTTGCTCCTTTATTACGGAATGGGGTGACAGCCCAGATACGAGCCAACGACTTCTTGGCAAAGTCGTTCATGGCGATGTTGCGGGTTGATACGTTGCTGCGGGTACGATGTGCAGCATCAATAGCCGTAAGCAGTTGTGCAAGATTGCGCTCTGCGTTGTTGACACCAACAGTGCGCGGTTTATCAGTGGTGAGACGTACGTTGACAGCCCTACCCTCCATAGAGAAAGCAAGGCAGAGTGCCATTACGAGGATGGTTTTTAGATAAGTAGTTTTCATAATGTCTGTTTTTATTTGTAAAATTGATAGTTTAACATTGATGATTCAAAGAGGAGATTCTCTTTAACCCTTAATTTATTATTTCTCTACTCGACTGAAGTCTTGTGTGAAGAGTTTATCATCGAGCAGTTTTGTGGGGATATAGACATAAGCCATACAGCGGATGCCTTCCCCTGTTGCTTTAGGCTCGGAGAGCAGGCTCAAAGGGAACGTGACATCAAGTAGATGGGTGTAGGCAAATTGCTGATTGTAGGCGAAGAGCGCACCAGTCAGTTCTGTGGCAGTTTGCTTCTTTACACCAAAGTATAGCTTGCAACCCTCAGCCAGACAGAAAGCAATGTACTGGCTCAGATTCACGTTTAAGAGGTCACGTTTACCACCATAGCGGTTCATGGTCAGTGCCAAGGGGAACTCCCTGTTGGCAATACCTGTGAGCATGAGGTTGCTCACACTCTGCATAGGTTGCCAGGGAGTGCAGACTGGATGATTTCTTCCTTCAGTTTCAGATACATAGAGGTCACCCCTGATGTAACGACTCATGTAGGCTCCTCCATCAAGCACAAGGACATGTTCCCCACGAAACCCCTTGGCGTCTGCCCAACGTTCAAGGATGTCTTGGGGATTCATCGCTACAGCACGTTGGATGTCACGCACAGCCATCAGTTCCAGTTCAACCGCATTGGCTCCGATGATGAGTTGGCAGTTGGCAGGGATGACCATACTGACTTCCTTGCCCTCTGCTTCTAAAGTCCATGTGAGTCGATAGAAGCGGTTGCGAATTTCCTCCATCTCGAAGGAAAAGTTCGCTTGTGGAGTAAGGGAACGAAGGAGAGCAGTTGTGCCCCGTGTGAAGACCACTTGATCCACGTCCATTCTCACATCAGCAGTCTTACCATCAATACGCAGGTCGAGTTCCAGAAGGTATCTTTCAATGAACTGGAAAAGTGGCTCGTTCTGGTAGTGGGCTGCCAGTTCTGGAGCAAAAAGACGATAGCCGATATGACTCACCTCGCCGTATGCATTGGTGGCGGCATAGATGTCTTTGCCTCCACGATTGGCGACAGTGCCGAGGTCAGCGCTGGACTTGACATCAGCAGGCAACCGCAACGAGAGGGTTGAAGCAATCTGCCTCAACCGCTCTGTGCGATAAGTCTGGGCATGGCAAAGTTGAATGCCCTGCAACACCATGATTGCAGCGATGAAACTCAGTCTTCGTATGACCTTGATGTCCATTTGGGGTAAAGTTGAAAGTTGGGCATTGTTCATGTTAAGGATTGATGGCTGTGATGTCACCATCGTGATACCAATAGCCGATGCCACCGGATATACGTCCATCGCGGAAGTCTGCCTCGAATTTGTCACCGCGTTTTGCGTAGTAGTCGGCAGAGTTCACAATCTTATGGCTGGTGCTGTATACGATAGTGCCATGTCCATGTGGCTGACCGTTCTTCAGGTCGCCTGTGTAGGTGCCATAGCCAAGATTCACGGTGCCATAGTTCGGATTGGATTTTGGTGTTACCGTCACCATCACGCTCGAACTGAGTTGGGAGTCACTGGTGTAGGCAATAATGTTGGCAGAACCTTCATTCACACCTTTCACCACGCCCTTTTCAGTGTCCACAGTTGCGATGCTTGCGTCCGATGAACGCCAGAATACCTCTTCGTCGTACTCTTCTGGCAGAGTCTTCACTTTCAGTTGCTTGGTTTGCCCAACCTGGATGGAGAAGTCTTTGCTGTCAATGTTGATTTTCTCCACAAAAACCTCCTGTGGCTCTTCTGCTTTATACTCTTCGCCATCACTGCTTTGTGACAGTGACGAACTGGCATTATTATCCTCATCCAGATCATCCTCATCCACTTGCTCTGTTTCGTCGCCCAAGAGGGAATTCTTTAGTTCGTTGATTTTGTCGATAGGGTTACATGAACTCATCATACCTACCACAAAAAGTGCCATAAAAAGCACATACACATACTTTTTGATTGTTACCATGATCTTTTGGTTTTTAATTCTTAAGGTTTGTAAGTATATTTATGTTTCGCATGTTTTCAACATTTTTGTAGTTAAGGAGTTTGGTTGATTGTTGACAATAAGGTTGACAATGGATCTTTTAAAGAAAAATGTCGAGGGCAAATGTAGGGATTTTTTTTGCTCAAAAAGGTAAATAAATACGTTTTTTATGGGAAAGAATGTAAAAATGGCGGAAAACCGTGAGATGGTTTTCCGCCATTTTGTTTTGAGTTCTTTTTTGTTTACTGTTAGAAGGGTATATTGCGGGGTGAAACCGATGTCGTCGACATCGGTTGACCGACATCGTCGACGTCGGTTTTGGGGCTGTGAAAGGGCGTCAGTTATTCTTTGCCGAAACTGACGGTGACGCTGGCTGGTTTGTCGGCTGGTTGTCCGTTGGTCAGACCTGGACGCCAGCGTGGCATGCCGGTGACGATGTTGAAGGCTGCGGTATCGAGTGTGTTACCTGCAGATTTGGTCACTTCTGCACCATAGATGTTGCCTTTCTTGTCAACCTTGAAACTGATGACTACATCGCCTTTGCCTGCAACACCGGAATGGAGCAGTTTCTTCTTCAGATATGCCTGAAGGAAAAGGTCACCGCCTGGAAATTCAGGGTCGGTGTCACCTTCTACTTTGGTTTCTGCTTGAGCGATGCTGTCTGCTTTTGCGCCTTGCAGGATGGCTTCCTTGTTCTTAGAACCGAAGCCTGACATCTGAGCGGCTTTCAGTTTTTCAGATACGTCTTGTGCGTTGGCTGTGAGTGCCACGATGCTCAATGTGAGCATCATCAATAGTTGATTTAGTTTCATGTTCATCCCTTTTTTAGGTTTTACGGGGCAAAGTTAGTGAAAATTTGGGAGTTAAGAGTTAGGAGTTAGGAGTTTTTTGGTAGGGGAACGGGATTTCAAGGTAGGGAATCACCCCTTTTTCATCGAAATACGCACTATAATGTACATTTTTTTCTTTTCAAGCCTCTTGAAAAACATTTTCCATTTTACTTTTGTTACTTTTCACTTGAGTAATATAGATTTTTCACTTTTCACTCTTCACTTTTCACTATAAATTTGTACCTTTGCATGCTTATTGTATCTATTCACTTTTAAAAATAAAGAACTATGAGACTTGACGGAAGACGAGAGAGTTCCAATGTGGACGACCGCCGTGGCGGTGGTTTCAGACTCGGTGGCAAGGGTGGTCTTGGCATCGGTGCTGCAATCGTGATAGGTCTGATTACCTATTGTGCGACGGGCGACCTGAATCAGGCGTTCCAAGTGGCAAGCAACACAAGTGACGTGACGAGCGTCATCACAGGACAGAGCACCACCAGCGGTGGTGAATACCAGCCCACGGCAGAGGAGCAGGAGTTGGAGTCGTTTGCGAAGAAGGTGCTGGCTTCGACGGAGGACGTGTGGACCGAAGAGTTCAAGAAGATGGGCAAGACCTATGAGGCACCTACGTTGGTGTTCTTCAATGGGTCGGTGCAGTCGGGTTGTGGTGGCGCAAGTGCCAGCACAGGACCTTTCTATTGTTCTGCCGACCAGTGCGTATATATCGACCTTTCGTTCTTTACGAGTATGAAGTCATCGTTAGGTGCTGATGGTGATTTTGCCTATGCCTATGTGATTGCACACGAGGTGGGTCACCATGTGCAGTATCTGTTGGGCAATTTAGGTAAGGCTCATGCGCAGATGGCAAAACTTTCGCAGAGCGAGGCGAACAAGGTGAGTGTGCAGATTGAGTTGCAGGCGGATTGTTTTGCAGGTGTCTGGGCATACCATGAGCAGAACATGTTTGGCTCGTTGGAAGAGGGTGACTTGGAAGAAGCCATCAGCACGGCACAAGTGATTGGCGACGACTACCTGCAGAAGAAGGCACAGGGTTATGTGGTGCCCGAATCTTTCAATCATGGCACGAGCCAGCAGCGTATGAAGTGGTTCAAGCGTGGTTTCACTACGGGTGACATCTCGCAGGGCAACACTTTTGCGTATCGTTATGAACAATTGTAATTTTTTGTAAAACTTAAAATAGAACATAAGAACATGGCAAATTATTCGTTGGAAATAGGCAATGCGCTCAACGCTGCTTGGGAGTATGCCAAGAAGTATGGTCTGCTCATCGCAGTCATTTATCTATTGATGGACCTGCTGACAGGTGGTCTGGATCAGATTTCGGGTCCTTCTGTGAATCAAGAGGCATATCGGGCTCTTGGTGAGGCGATTGGACGACAAGATTGGGAAAGTGCTGGAAGTATCGCACAGTCACTCAATACGGGTTTCCCTGTAGGTGGAATCATAGGTGCCATTTTGAGACTTATCGTCAGTGTGGGACTTTACAATCTGGCTCTCGGACTGATGGCGGGACGTTTCTCAGAGGTGACCTTTGATGCTTTCAAACTTCCTTTCGCAACGTATCTTAAGGTGTTTGTGGTGAATCTGATCACAGGCATCATTGTTTTTGTTTCCACATTATGTTGCATCATCCCTGTGTTCTTCGTGGCCCCTCGCATCATCTTTGCACCAGTGTATCAGGTGGAGCATCCAGAGGCTGGCATCTTTGAGTCAATCAGTGCTTCGTGGAACATGTCATCGGGCAACACCTTCTCATTGCTTGGCTTGGGCTTTATCATTGTAGGTATTGCCATTGTGGGTTTCTGTTGTTGCTGCATCGGTATTTTCTTTGCGGAGGCTATTGAATTGTTTGCTTTGACTGCTGCTTACTATCAGTTGAAAGGCAATCTGCAATAATCACAAGGGACGGGAAGGTGCCAATGAAATGATGCCTTCCCGTTTCTTCATTAAAGAACTCAACTTTCGCAAGTTGAGTTTTGTGGAGTTATAAAGGAGTTAAAGGAGTTATCGCTTCGCTCTGGAGTTAGAGCCGATACTCCGACACCTGTACAACACTGGCTTTAACTACTTTTTTGTAACTTCCAGAAGAGAAACTTGCGGAACTTAAAATAATATAAGTTTGACAGTATCAGAATTAATCAATAAGAACGAAAAGACTGCCTTCTCCTTTGAGGTGTTGCCACCAGTGAAGGGGACAGGCACGTCTGCTCTTTTCAGCACGATTGATGCACTGAAAGAGTTTGGTCCCGAATACATCAACATCACGACTCACCGCAGTGAGTATGTGTATGTGGAGCAGCCCGATGGCACTTATCTCCGTCATTTCATGCGTCGCCGTCCCGGTACGGTTGCGGTGGCAAGTGCCATCATGCAGAAGTATGGCATCAAGGTGGTGCCTCATGTGGTGGTGAGTGGCATGACGAAAGAGGATATTGAGTATATGTTGCTCGACCTTCAGTTTCTGGGCATTCAGGACATCCTCGTCCTGCGTGGCGACAAGGCAAAGGATGAGGCTCGTTTCCAACCCGTGAAGGATGGTTACAGCCATGCCACCGAACTCATTGAACAGGTGAACCTCTTCAATGAGGGGAAGTTCGTTGATGGCACCCTGATCAAGAACCCTGGCGCACCTTTCTCTTATGGTGTGGCTGCTTATCCAGAGAAGCATGAGGAAGCCCCTAATCTGGAGTTTGACTTGATGGTACTCAAGCAGAAGCAGGACATGGGTGCTGATTATGCCGTGACGCAGATTTTCTATGATAACGAGAAATATTTCCGTTTTGTGGAATTGGCTCGTCAGGCAGGAATCACCATGCCTATCATCCCGGGCATCAAGCCGATGGCAAAACTCAGCCAGTTCAATGTGCTGCCTAAGACCTTCCATCTTGATTTGCCCGAAACGCTCTCGAAAGAGATGGAGAAGTGTACCACTGATGCCGAAGTGAAACAATTGGGCATCGAGTGGGGCATTAGTCAGTGTCGTGAACTGATGCTGCACCATGTGCCCAGCATCCATTTCTATTCGATGGGTGTCACAGAGAGTATCAGGGAAATTGCAAAAGCCATCTATTAATTATCACCATTCAATTCTCGACATCCCATGACCTTTGACGAAATCATAGCACAAGACACCGTGAAGCAACGCCTTCGGGATGAACTTCAGCAGGGAAGGGTGCCACATGCCTTGATGCTTTATGGTCCTGAGGGTTGTGGAGCCTTGCCCATAGCGGTGGCATACGCTCAGCGATTGTTGGGTGGTGGAGCGATGGCGGAGAAGTTGCAACATCCTGACCTCCACTTTGCCTTCCCGATTTATAAGAAGTCCAGCGGAAAAGATTCATTTTGTGATGAATTTTTGAAAGAATGGCGTGAGCAGTTGTTGACACGCCCTTATTTCGGCATGTCGGAATGGATGGAGATGTCGGGTGCGGAAAACCAGCAATTGGTCATCTATGCCAACGAGAGTGAGGCTATCCTCCGCAAACTTAGTCTAAAATCCAGCCAAGGCGGTTATAAGGTCATGATTATCTGGTTGCCGGAGAAGATGAATACGGAGTGTGCCAACAAAATCCTGAAATTGTTGGAGGAACCACCGGCACAGACTGTTTTCCTTCTTGTAAGTGAACAACCTGATAAGGTGTTGCAGACCGTGCGTAGCCGCACCCAGATGATGGCTGTGCCTCGACTGACGGAACAGGAGGTGGAGCAGGCGCTCACGGAGCGTTACAATATCTTGCCGGCAGAAGCCAAGCGCATTGCTCGTTCGTGCAACGGCAATATGGCACAAGCCCTACGTGTCATCACCAACGATTCTGAAGGTGAATACTTCTTCGATTTGTTTGTTGAACTGATGCGTTTGTCGTATGCCCGCAGGGTGAAGGAGATGCGTTTGTGGAGCGAGCGTGTGGCAGGGATGGGGCGTGAACGTATCAAGGCATTTCTGGTCTATTGCCAGAAGATGGTGCGTGAGAACTTCATCTACAATTTCGGGCGTCAGTCTGAACTGAATTACATGTCTGAGCAGGAGTCACAGTTTGCTGTCAAATTTGCTCCGTTCATCAACGAACGTAATGTGATTGGCATCATGGATGAACTTTCTCTTGCTCAACGAGACATTGCACAGAACACCAGTGCAAAAATCGTCTTTTTTGATTTTGCGCTGAAAATGATTGTGTTGATTAAAAACAGATGACGATTCGTTATATTTGCCCGTCAGGGCGATGTCGGAAAGAAAAAAATAAAATGATATGACAGAATTCAAATGTGGAAATTGTTGTGGCGACATCTGTGTGAAAGGATGTAGTCGCCATGCAGACAAACTCAATACATACGACTGGCTTGCAGATTTGCCTGACAATGCGGCAGCATGCGATGTGGTGGAGGTGCAGTTCAAACCGCCGCGCAAGGGCTATTTCCTTAATGTGAACAAATTGCCCTTGGAGAAGGGCGATGTGGTGGCTGTGGAGGCAAGTCCGGGGCACGACATCGGTACTGTCACCATGACGGGTCGCCTAGTTCCCTTACAGGTGAAGAAGGCGAACCTCAAGCCTGGTACAGAGTTGAAGAAGATTTATCGCAAGGCACGTCAGACGGACATCGACAAGTGGAACGAAGCCAAGAAACGTGAACACGAGACCATGATTGAGAGCCGCCAGATAGCCCTCCATCTTGGTTTGCAGATGAAGATTGGTGATGTGGAGTATCAAGGTGATGGGAACAAGGCTATTTTCTACTACATTGCGGACGAGCGTGTCGATTTCCGTCAACTCATCAAGGTGCTTGCAGACCGCTTCAGAGTGCGCATCGAGATGAAGCAGATCGGTGCTCGTCAGGAGGCTGGGCGTATTGGCGGTATCGGTCCTTGCGGTCGTGAACTCTGTTGTGCGACATGGATGACCAATTTCTCATCTGTCAGCACAGCGGCAGCCCGTTTTCAGGACATTTCACTTAATCCACAGAAGTTGGCAGGACAGTGTGCTAAACTCAAGTGCTGCATGAACTACGAGGTGGATCAGTATATGGAATCACTGAAGAAGTTACCTTCTCGTGAAATCACGCTCCACACGCAAGACGAAGAGTATTTCTTCTTTAAGGCAGACATCCTTGCCCACATGGTGACTTATTCCACCGACAAGAAGATGCTGGTGAACGAAAAGACTATCTCTGCACGTCGTGCTTTCGAAGTGATTCAGATGAACCGCAATGGACAGAAACCTGCATCTTTGAATGAAGAAGAACACAAGGTCGCTCCCGTTTCCGTGGATCTTCTTGACCAAGATAACATCAATCGTTTTGACAGTCAAAACAAGCGTCACAAAAAGAAGAAAAAGAAACGCAGTAACAATAGCAACGGAACGAATTCTGTAGGATGAAACGGAACCATACATTATTAATATATATAGGTTGTCTCTGTCTTGCTGTCTTTGCGGCTTGTCAGGACAACCTGTATTATACGCTCTATCAAGATTTGCCCAAGAAGGAATGGGATAGCAATGATGCCATTTGTTTCAGCATTCCTTCGGCAGAGCAGGATTTGGATGTGACGGTTACCCTTGGAGTCCGAACTACAACCTCATTCCGATACAAGGACATTGTTGCCCGTGTTGAAGTGTTGGAGGGAGATTCTGTTCTCTCTGTGACCCCGCTGAACCTGACGCTTTATACTGATGAGAATGGTCTTCGCAAAGGCATGCTCTTAAACGAGAACTATTCCAAACCTCAACCCTTCCACATGCAGGCACATCACAACTACACCCTGCGTGTCACCCATCTCATGCGACTCAATCCTTTAGACGAGGTGATGAGTGTGGGGGTGATAGTCGAACGCTGATTTACTCACCCCATAAGGGTTCGTCCAACGGGTCTGCCATGAACTCATTCAGTGCCAAAGCGTATGAGGCTGACAGTTCCTTTACTCTTCCCATGCCTTGCACGTAAGGGTTGATGTACCGTTTCTTCGAATGCACGGTTTTTGCTCCGGCATGGTTGCCTCTGTAGATGTGGCGCAATGCACGGAATTTTTCCCAGTCCCTTTGTGCCTCTTCATCTCTGTTCAGCATGGCAATGACCTCACTCTCTGTCTTGTGGAGATCGGCAACACTTAACACACCTCGCTGTATGTGCTTTTTCAATAGTTCAGCCAGTGTCTGCATGGCATATCTGTCCTCGTCCGCCACATAGATTTGGGATGTCTGGAGAGCCGCCATGCTGAAAGGCTCAGCAATCTCCAGATTGGGAAACATTAGTTCCTCTTCTCCTTCTTCATTCTTTCCCACAATCAGACTTTCAAACCACAGTCTTACAGACTCTATTGGGGCGATGTGGTAATTCAGCATGTTCGACAAAGTGTATTCCAACCTGTCAGCTGACAGGTGGGGCGAATCATTGTCGGCGATGGGGTATTGGTGGTAATCCGACACCTCGCCGAGCGAGATGCCCCACGTCTTCAGTTTTGTCATGATTTCAGGCGAAGATTCTATGATGGCAGTTGTTCCGCTTTCGGTGGATTCCTGTTTCATGTGGTCGCCATTCAGAAAGTCAATGACATGAGCAAAGGTCGGGGTGGCAATGTCGTGCAACAGTGCAGCAATCGTTTGGCGTTGGTCTTGGGTGAATCGCCACACAATCAATGCACAGCCAACACTATGTTTGTGTCTTGAATAGGAGTCTAATCCTGTAAACATTGGAAACGAAGTGTATTCACATCCGCAGTGCATGCCCACATCCTTGAGACGTTGCATGGCTGGTGTTTCTGCCAACTGGCAGATGAAGTCTGGAATGGAAGGGTTATATAGTGACCACATAAATATTTCATTGTTCTTTGTTTACAAAGGTACAAATTTAAGTGAAAAATGAAAAGTGAAAAGTGAAAAATTTAAGTTTCCTTGTAAATGAGGAACAAGCCGCATGTGTGGAACTTGGATTTTTCACTTTTCACTTTTCATTTTTCACTTAAATTCCCTACCTTTGCATATCAATTAGGAACGTATGAAACATTTCTTTTCTCTATTTCTTGTGGGAACTGCCTTGTTGTTCATGGTGGCTTGTAAACAAGTCCCTGCTGGGAAGTCGGGAATGACCGATGCAGATTCGTCGGTTTTGATGCCGTTGGAATATGCCAAGGGTTTCACGGTAAAGACTTTGGAAAACGGTGTGAAACTCGTTGATGTGGCAGATCCGCAGCAGGATGAGGACAAGATGCCCGTGAGTTACCACTTTGCGTTGGTGCCAGCCCATGCACTGGGCGATGCTCAAAGCGGTGCGGACAAGGTTGAGGTGCCAGAGGGTTACACAAAGGTTGAAGTGCCTGTGAAGCGGACGATTGTGATGACGATGCTTCAACTGTCCAACTTCACAGCATTGGATGCCCATGATGTGGTGAAAGGCATCACAGGTACGAAGAATCTGTATAACAAAGACATCAAGAAGCGTGTGAAGGATGGCAACATCGTGAAGATAGGTATGGAAGGCAACTTCGATACTGAACTGATTCTGGCGGCTCATCCCGAGGTCATCTTCATCTCCCCCTTCAAGCGTGGTGGCTACGATGCCATTAAGGAGACGGGCATCACGCTCGTTCCTCATTTGGGCTATAAGGAGTCGCATCCGTTGGGACAGGCAGAGTGGATGAAGTATGTGGGACTGTTCATCGGCAAGGAAAAGGAGGCTGAGGAGCTGTTCGAGGGCATCAAGAAGCGTTACCTCGCTTTGGCAGAGAAAGTTTCACAGACGACGGAACGCCCCACCGTGTTCAGTGGCGAGATGCATGGCGGCAACTGGTTTGCCGTGGGCGGAAAAAACCATTTAGCACAAATGTTCCGCGATGCAGGTGCTGACTATATCCTGAAGGACGATAATACGGGCGGAGTGCCTATTGAGTATGAGCAGATGTATGCTACAGCAGCCAATGCTGACTATTGGCGCATCCTCAACAGTTATCCAGGGGATTTCTCCTACGAGGCACTCAAGTCATCGGAACCTCGCAATGAACTCTTCAAGGCTTTTAAGGAAAAGCACGTGATATACTGCAACATGAAACAAACGCCCTATTATGAGGAGACTCCAGTGCATCCTGATTGGTTGCTCGAAGACCTCGTGGCTATCTTCCATCCTGATTTGGTGGCTGCTGATTATGTACCACGATATTATCAACTGCTCAAATGAAAGTCCTCTATAAATTTATTCTCCTGTTTTTGGCATCCCTTGCCTTCTTCGTGCTCAACCTGCTGCTGGGTACGGTCAAGATTCCCATTGATGCAGTCTTGAGCATTCTGATGGGTGATGGGAGTCAGTCGGAAATATGGAGTAATATCATTTGGAGTTCACGTGTACCGCAGGCACTCACGGCTACAGTGGCAGGAGCAGGCTTGGCGGTGAGTGGTTTACAGATGCAGACCGTATTTCGCAATCCGTTGGCAGGACCTTCTGTATTGGGTATCAGCAATGGTGCCTCGTTGGGTGTGGCAATGGTGGTGCTGATGTCAGGCTCATTGGGTGGTGTGGCTTTGAGTCGCTTAGGCTATCTGGGTGATGCAGCCATGTCGGTTGCCGCTATCATAGGCTCGTTGGCGGTGATGGCACTCATTCTTTATGTGTCGCAGAAGGTGAAGGGGGATGTTACGTTGCTGATCATCGGTGTGATGATAGGCTATCTTGCTACAGCAGTGATTGGTGTGCTGAAGTTCTTCTCGGCAGAGGAAGATGTGAAGGCGTATGTTGTGTGGGGATTGGGCTCCTTTGCCCGTGTATCGGGTGATCAGATGATGCTGTTTGTACTCCTGATGGTGGGTTTGCTCCCTTTGAGCATGCTTTTGTCCAAGACGATGAACCTCCTGCTTCTTGGCGATTATTATGCCAGCAATCTCGGACTCAACCTGAAGCGTGCTCGCCTGTTGGTTATCAGTTGTTCGGGCATCCTTGTTGCGATTGTCACTGCCTATTGTGGACCCATCATGTTCATTGGTTTGGCGGTGCCTCACCTGTGCCGTGCCCTTTTTCAGGCCAGTGACCACCGTGTTTTGATGCCTGCCACGATGCTGACAGGTGCTTGTCTTGCACTTGTCTGCAACCTCGTGGCACGTATGCCTGGCTTTGAAGGGGCGTTACCTGTCAACTCAGTCACGGCATTGATAGGTGCTCCTATCATTGCGAGTGTGCTCTTCCGACGTCATCAATCAGTAGAATAAAAAATACGGATGGAAAGCACAATGATTATATAAAATGTGGAGAAACCACGAATAATAATTTAGGACGGAATGGCTTGTTTGTGAAAAAGAATTTGTATCTTTGCCACCGAAAACGATAAAAGAAAGGATAGCCTTATGACCACAATCGTAGAGAGAACCCCAAAGAGAATCACCGTCAGCATGAGCACACGGCGGTGGAACAGAATGCTGCAGCTGGAGGAGACCTACAAGTTGGCTCGCATCATCAAGCGCAGTATGAAACAGGTGGAGACGGAGCCGAGCATGACCCCAGATGAAGCCGTAGCGGCACTCCGTGCATTATGAGAGTCTGAATTTCCGAAGATTTCCGTGTTGCCTACAAGCGACTGAAGAAGCGTCACAAGTCGCTGGAATATGACTTCGAAAGTCTTCTCACTTCATTGCTTCAAAACCCGATGCAGGGTGTGGAACTGGAGGGTGGTGTCCGCAAGGTTCGCCTTGCCATCACTTCTAAAGGACGAGGAAAAAGCGGAGGTGCACGGGTCATCATCCGCGTCCGCATCGTGGCCGACGAACTGCAACTCCTCTACATCTATGACAAAGCCGATTTCGAGAATGTCAGTGATGCTTTCCTGAGAGACATCATGAAACGAATGGAAGCATCATAATCATTCACTCTTCCCATCCATATTTCTTGACAATTATCTCCTAAAACTCTTAACCGGGTTAAGACCTTCACCTTCGGCAACTATTTCATGGTTTTGCCTAGGGTGTTTTGTTGTGGTATTTTGTAACTTAGCGAGCGAATTCATCAAAAATCAAAGATTTATGAATAAGAGAACTATTATCGCCCCTGCTTGCCATTACCAATTACACGTTTCCCAAGATAGTTTAGACTGATGTTTAGGATTATTATTTTAGAGTCGCTTCCATTAAAATGTTTGTGAGTTTAGCTTTCGTGTCATATATCTTATTGAATAATTCCTCATCAAAAGCTTTATTATTTTGTATGTTGTATATGTATCTATTCAGCTTCACCCACATACTATTTATTTCATTTTTTGTTATCTCATAGTTTTCAAGATTGAACCACTTTAGCCCTGTTTCGCCAAATGATTTCAAATAATCGGCCACTTGCTGTAATGATTCAATGCTGATGGAATCAGAACTATTGTCAAAAATTCTATTCATTTGTTTAATAAAAACATCAAGCTCCTGCTTCCTAAGTTGCAACAAAAGTATTTCCCTTTCATGTTGCATTTCCCTTTCAATGCGTTCATTCTCTTTGGATATTGCATTTTCAGAGCGTCTTTCTTCTAATTTTGACACTTCTGTCGTCAGTTTGATAAACACATAGATATTGATAGCTGTCAATACTGGCATGAGTACACCATTTATATAATTACCAAAATTGCTCCATGAATCCGAATCTTGGCTTATGCTACCATTAAAGTGATAAAAGTAGAAGCCTACGACTAATATTACAATAGATACAATGGCAATGATCACAATTCGCTGTAGATTCTTATTGTTTCTCATATGTTCCATACTTGTTACGTACATCTTTCTCTGGGAGAACGTTGGCTCGTCATCTGGATGTAACAACTTTACAAAATCAATGTAGGTACACCCGGCTACAACATCAACAATGCCACCTACGATGTAACAACCTTACAAAATCAATGTAGGTACACCAATCAAATTTAAGAAATGACACGTAAAAGGATGTAACAACCTTACAAAATCAATGTAGGTACACCGATACTTGATAGTAGGTTCCGCCGATGTAGATGTAACAACCTTACAAAATCAATGTAGGTACACCCATAATCTCTTGCCGTATTACTGTTGCCGGATGTAACAACCTTACAAAATCAATGTAGGTACACCGAAGCCCTGGCCGTCAATGTATCGCGGATGTAACAACCTTACAAAATCAATGTAGGTACACCTGTACGTTGTCCTTCCGTTCTTCCTCACAGGATGTAACAACCTTACAAAATCAATGTAGGTACACCCTATACATATGATTTCTGTTGTTTTCCTGTTTCAACCTTGCTGGTTGCAATCCCATTCACAGAGAAACGGGAGAGCAGAGCCGTCAAGTCCGCAGGCGTAGATTCGGGATAATCCGTCCCTATTTTGTGATTCACTAATAGCCCCAGCAGATTCAGGCTGGCGTTCAGGTCGCGGTCGATGACTGCACCGCAATGCGGGCAACGGTAGGTGCGGTCGCGGAGCGTCAAATCTTCCTTCTTCTCTCCGCAAACCGAACATGTCTTGCTGCTTGCAAAGAAGCGGTCGGCCTTTGTGACTTTCACGCCGTTCGTTTCGGCTTTATACTCTATCTGTCTGCGCAGTTCGCCAAACGAAACATCGTTGACGGCCTGAGCCAGTCGGTGGTTCTTGGTCATGCCCTTCACATTCAGGTCTTCAATGGCTATTTCGCCATAGTGTGTGGTCAGAATCGTGGTGACCTTATGCAAGAAGTCACGCCTTATGTTCGCCACGCGCCCTTGTGCATGAGCCAGCCGCACAGACAGTTTCATATAATTGTTCGACTTCCCGACGCCCTTCAGCCGTTCCTCTTTGGTTTTCGGATGGACGCGCTTGCTGAGCTGTCTGCTGAGTCGTTTTATTTTTCTTAGATTCTTCTTCAGTGGCTTCGGATTCTCGATGGCTATGCCGTCGGAAAGTATCAGCGCCGACTTGATGCCCATGTCAACACCCACTTTCCTGTTGGCATCTACCGAATCCATGTGCCGATGCGTTCTGCGATATTCGTCCTCGGTTATCTCAAGGCTGAACGATGCGTAGAACTTGCCGCCACTTTGCGAAATACATACATTATTTATCTTGGCATAGTTGAAACGGATGTGCTCGGCCATCTTCACCCAGCCGCCTCGCTTCATGTTTGGCAGGTGAATGTATTGGTGCTTGCTGCTTTTGTTGTGAGCAATCTTAGAGAGTGACTTGGAACTTTTGTTGGTTTCCGACAGCACAATCTTGTCTGCCTGAATGTAGAAACTTCCCTCATTGTCACGCTTCTTCTTGAACTGCGGATAGGACACTTTTCCCTGCTTCAAGTCCCTGAAGAAATTGTCAAATGCTCTCTGCAAATTATCAAAAGGTTGCTCTATAGCACATTTCGTTACCTCATAGACAAACGGGAACTGCTCTTTCTTGATGGCGTTAAACTGCGTTCTGAGTTTTCTGCCACTCGGTTTCTCCCCAGCCTCGTACATACGTTTCCATTCTGCCAGCCCCCAGTTGTAAGCCAGCCTTGCACACCCGAACGCTTTGCGGAAGTAAGTCTTCTGCTTGTTATTAGGTTTCAGTTCGATTCTATGTGCAATGGAAATCATGATATCAGCTTAAATGTTGCCACAAAATTACATAATTTCTGAATAATAAACCTTCATTCTGAAAAAAACTATTAAAAAATGTCGTATTTGTGCAATTTTTTCGGTTCGAGCTGCTTAGATTGATAGTTTTCTTGTATCAATGGATGCCGCCACCGTCGTCTATCAAAAGAATGAAAAGTTCTCCGTGCGGCAGGAGTGGTTCACAATGTTTCAGGCAATGGCGGATGACTGTGCGGCAAAAGGTTTCTATCTGTTCGGAGGGGATGATGTGCCAGAGTTCGCGTGCCAAAGTGATGCTTGCTACTTGTTCGATGACCTTGGTGTCACAGCCTGACTCTTCTAACATTTGGATGATGAACGCCTTGTTCATCGTCTGCTTCTTGCTGTGGGTGTCGAGATGTCCTTCTGCCAGCTTCACAGCCTTACCCAGCATGATGCCGAGGGTGATGCGAGGGATGTCGAGCTCGTTAGCGATTTGCAAGGTGGCTCCGATGGCGTTGCCGTACTCCACGAATGCTTGTTGAGGCAGGTTGGGGTAGCGAAGGCGCAGGAAGCCCTCACTCTTCATGCCGCTGTGGAGAACGATGCGGTCGGTGCCGCTTGCCTTTGCCACCTCCATGCACTTGCGGATGCTCTCAATGAAAGCCTCTTCGCTGAAGGGTTTCACGATGCCTGACACGCCAATGATGCTGATGCCTCCTTCGATTCCGAGACGGGGATTGAAGGTCTTGCAGGCGATATCGGCTCCGTTGGGGACGCTGATGGTGACTTTTAGAGTTAGGAGTTTGGAGTTAGGAGTTAGGAGTTTCTCCAGATTTTGGCGTAGCATCTGGCGAGGAGCCTTGTTGATGGCTGGTTCACCGATAGGGTAGTCGAAGCCTGGCAGGGTGAATCTGCCCACTCCTTCACCGCCACAGATCTCAAATTGAGCCGATTTCTCAGCCTTTGCCCTCACTTCAATGCCATCGGTCACATCGGGGTCATCGCCAGCCTCCTTGACGACAAACGCATCTTCCTCTCCATATTGCACCGCCACCATGATGGTTTCGCCATTAGGAAGGATGACGGGCACCTCGTCGGGCGTTTCCCCTGTCAGCATGCGCCTTGTTGCGGCGATGGCTGCAGCAGTGGCACAGGTTCCTGTGGTGAGTCCGCTGTGCAGGGGAAAGAACTCGGGCAAGAGTTTCTCGACCATCCGTCGCAAGCCGTGCTCACCATTCACTTGGTGAAAGATTCTGGGCGTTTCTGGGCGTTTGATGGCGTAGAGTTTCATGCCCATCCTTTTTGCGTCTTTTACTTTCTCTACAAAGCCGCCTGTTTCCCCGCTTTCTTTCATCAAGACTGCCTCATACTCGACATCTCCTTCGCCCTCCTTCCACAGCCTCTGAATCGACATCGTCGACGTCGGTGAGTCGACATCGGCAAACCGACGTCGACGATGTCGATTTTGGGGTTCTTGGTGAGCCTCGCAAGCGTTTTGCTCGTAGAAGCAGAGTTGGTCGTGGGTTGCCCCCTGTTGAAGTGCTGATTGGATGGACGATTCTCTTGGTAAAATGCGGTACATTACTTTTACACCTCGCTCTTCCAATGGCTTCAATTTGCTGATGCTTTGTACGCCTGTAGTGGCAAGCAGCGTTTTTTCCTTGATTGTCCTCAACGCATTCTCGTATCCATCCAACCATACGATGTCAGGATCTCTTTCTGGAAAGATACGTTCAAACCTGATGGCAGGAATGTTCATGCTTTTCGCCACTTCAGCTACCGTTTGATGTAACACCTCAGCAAAGGGATGGGCGGCATCTACCAACAGCTTGATATCGTGCTTTTGGCAGAAGGTGATCATGGCATCACCGTCCATGGTGCCACTAATCGCCATGCCATGATGGAGCGTCACTTTTTGTTCGCCCGTCCTTGTGCTGTAATAGAAGGGGTTTCCCGCCTCTTCCAGTGCTTCTATGGTCTTGCGGCCTTCGGTTGTGCCGCCAAAAACAAGAATCATGCGCTATTCTCCTTTACGGAAGAGGTGAGTGAAGTATTTGTTGTAGAGTTCGGAGAGACCTTGACGGTTGTCGATGGCTTCGCCCACGACGAGCATGGTGGTCAGGGTGAGATGGTTGTCATGCACGATTTTAGCGAGGTCTTTAAGTTTCCCTCGGTAGATGTGCTGGTCAGGCCATGTGAGATGGTAGCAAGCAGCAACGGGTGTGTCTTCGGGATATTCCTGAAGGAGTTCGCGCTGCACATCATCCGCAATAGCAGCAGAGAGGAAAATGCACATGGTGCTCTGGCTTCTGGCGAGGAGGTGCAGTTGTTCCTTCTCTGGCATGGGGGTGCGACCTTCACCACGAGTGAGGATGATGGTCTGGGTGCGTTCGGGAATGGTGAACTGGCTGCGCAGTTCGGCGGCAGCGGCGAGGAAAGACGAGATGCCCGGGGTGATATGGTAGGACATGCCGTGTTGGTCGAAGAACGCCATCTGCTCTTGGATGGCACCGAAGATACAGGGGTCGCCCGTGTGGAGACGAACAATAAAGTGCCCTTGATCGTAGTGCTCCTTCATCAGAGTGCATTGTTCTTCAAGATTCATGTCCGCGCTGCTCTTTACTACCGCACCGGGTTTGTGACAATCTGTCAACGCTTTGGGTACCAGAGACCCTGCATAGAGGATCAGGTCTGCCTTTTCCAGCATCATTCTTCCGCGGACACTCACCAAGTCGGGATCGCCTGGACCGGCGCCAACAATCTCGATATGACCATGACGGAGGTATTGGTTGTCGATGGCAACAGCGAGGGTATAATCCTTGTCTGTGCTTTTTTGTTTGGGAATCAAGAGGGTGCCGTGGTTGGAAGCGAGAAGGGCTGCGGCTTCACTGACACTGGGGGTGCCCACATGTTGAGCGACAGTATCGCTGGGCGTGGGTACTTCCACCTCGTTCAGTTGGTCAGCAGTGAAGAAGAGGACTTCTTGTCCATCGGCTTGTAGTTGCTTTACGACGGGCTCATCGGCTTTCAGATTGATGGTGGCATAGTGTCGGATGGCGAGAGGAGAGAGGTTCTGGGCTTCCAGATGGTGGTGGAAGTCGGTGATGATGCCCTGCACTCGGGAGGCTTGATGGGCAAGACCGATGCCGAGGGTGAGGATGCGGGGGAAATATTGGAGGGTGGGGATTTTGGCGGGAGAACCACCGAATGCATGGGAGTTGGGGTAGATATAAGGGGAAACGATGATTGCGAGTTTGAAGCGGTCGGGGGTGATGGCTTCGATGGCTGAGACAAGGGTGACATGGGAGGGCAATGTCCTCTCCAGATAGTCGGTGCCTCGGTCGCGGATGTCGAGTAGGAGGGCGGTGGGCTCTTGGTTGACAAAGGGGATGATGTAGGGGTTGAGTTGGGTGCATGGGCATGACCAACCGAAGCGTTGGGCAAGGGTGTCGAGTGCCCAGAGTCCTGCGTTGTCGCTTAGGGTGGTGATGACGGGGGTGGCACCGAGGATGGCGGCGACATCTCTTGTCAAGTCATTGGCACCTCCCACATGTCCCGACAGCACGGACACAACGTGTTGACATTGGGTATCAACACACACCACAGCAGGGTCGGTGTGTTTGTCTTCGACGAGCGAGGCGATGGTGCGGACACAGATGCCCATGGCGCCAATGAAGATGAAGGCATCGTAGTCGTGCCAATGAGCCGCAACAGCGTCGCGACATAAAGGAATGGCTTGAAGTTGTTGTTGGAGGGTTTGGGCAGCAGTCAAGCCTGCGTCAGAGATGTTGATGATGGCAATTCGCATTTCAGTATGTCGATAGGGTTATGTTCGTTCAGTTGTATGTGGGTGGGAGCGGCTTCTTTCAGCCCAAGTTCTTGACATGCCTCGTCAAAAAGTTGGCGACTTTGTGGTGTGACGCTGTTCATGACGATGCATCCATGGGGAAGCAGATAGCGAATCACTTTCGCCATGATGGCTTTGAGTTGACCACCATGACCACCGATGAAGACAGCGTCGGGGCGAGGCAGGTCGTTGCAGTTGACAGTCAGAAAATCGCCAATGACTGTCTGAATGCCTGGAACACCGAAACGACGGCTGTTTTCATTCATGAGGGTTGCCCCTTCAGGACGCACTTCGAAGGCGGTTATATCTAAATGAGGAAACTGGAGTCGTGCCTCGATGGAAACGCTGCCTGTGCAGAAACCCACGTCCCACAACGAGTGACGACGGGGTAAATCAAGGGCTTGTAAGGAAAGTAGTCGGATGGGCATCTTGGTAATCATCTTGCTCCGTCCGTCAAGGAGGGCAAAATCACTCTCTGGAATGCCCCATTGATGCGGATGGGAACCTGTTAGAATCAGGCAGTTGGGCATGGAGAAATGACGTTCTGACATCTCTGTTAATGTCCCTGTTGTCACCTTTTCATCAACAGGATTGCCCAAATGTTCACCTACGGACATGGTGTAATCCACATAGCCGTAATCGAGCATGCGTTGGGCGATGGTGGCAGGGGTATGTTCCTTGTCTGTGAGTACACCCATTTTAGTGGTTCCCTCGATGAGCGCACGGTCAAACTCTTTCCACGGGCGGCCTGTGAGGGAGACGATGCGCATGTCGTGGTAGGGGAGGAGGAGACGGTGGGAGAGGAGTTGGAGGGAGTTGAATGACGGGAAAACCGTCATGGGCGAGTGGGGGAACTCGCGTTGGAGGGTGTTGGCAAAGCCGAAGAAGAGGGGGTCGCCTGAGGCGAAGACGATGACAGTTGACAGTTGACAGTTGAGAGTTGACTGTTGGTATTGCTCGAAGACTTTGGAGAGGGGGGCAGTGATGTCTATCCACAGTGCTCCATCGGGCAGCAGGGGAGCCACAATCTCATGGTGCCGTTTGCCGCCAGAGAAGATTTTCCCTTGCTGAATCACCTCCTGCACTTCGGTGGGGAAGAAGGGGGTGGGGTTGTCGGTGATGCCTATAACAATGAATTCAATCATAACTATCAACTATTAACTGTCAACTATCAACTCACAAATCGCGTCCGGGTTTCAGTTGTGCGGCATCGTCGAAAGTGAGGATGGCGTTGCAGAGGGTGGCACTGAGGTTGGAGCCTCCCTTGCGACCTTCGACGATGATTTTGGGAATGTCTATGAAAGGTTTGACCATGTGCTTCGACTCTTTTACATGCACGAAACCGACGGGAGCGGCGATGATGCCAGCAGGGTGAGCCTTCCCTTTGCGGATGAGGTCACAGAGTTCCATCAGGGCAGTGGGGGCATTGCCGAAAGCGAAGAGGGCATCGGGGTGTTCCTCCACGGCAAGGCGGATGGCGGTTTGGGTGCGGGTGAGGTGGTTGACGGAAGAGAACTCCGCCACGCGGGGGTCATTTAGGTAGCATTTGGCTTCGATGCCAAGACGGGTGAGGGCACCTTTGCGGATGCCGCTTTGCACCATCGTCACATCGGTGATGATGGTGGTGAGGATGCCGTCTTTTACTTTATTATATAATGTGGCAACCGCTTCTGGGTCGGTGTGGAGGATGTTCTCCATGTCGAAGTCGGCGGTAGTGTGGATGGCGTGGAGAAGTGCCCAGAGGTGGTCAAGGGGATAGTCTTGATGTTGGAGTTCGCTCTTGATGGTGCGGAAGGACTCCATCATGATAGAAGCCCCTTTCTTATCCCCCCATGGGGGGAGGATTCCATCCGGACAGTCTCTCTCCCCCTTGGGGGAGTTGGAGGGGGCTTGATAGTAACCTCGTGGGGTAATCATCTGTCCGCTCCAGTTGTAGGATTGCGAGTTGCCGATGAGGACGATGGTGAACATGTCAACCGCTTCGGGGTTGAAGGCTCCAAGGGTGGTCACGGTCACTTCCTGTTCGGGTCTGCCTGCTTGCCGCACGAAGCCAACGGGGGTGCTCTCTGAGCGTCCTTCCGAAAGAAAGACCTCTTTCAGACGGTAAAGTTGCCAGTAACGTCCGTTCGATTTTGGATTATAGACAGCAGTCACAAAATCGCCCGTCGCAGCAGCCTTGATGCGTCGTTCGATGACTTCCCATGAAGTCATCAAATCGGATAATGAGATGACACAGAAGTCGTGACCGATGGGCGCACCGAGCAGGGAGGCGGCTTTCTGGAAAGCAGAGATGCCGGGAAATGAAGTCACTTCCACATCGCTGTTTCGTTCGCGTTTCATCTCGTAGATGAGGGGTGTCATGCCGTAGATGCCAGCATCGCCCGAGGAGATGACTACGACGATTTTGCCCTCTTCTGCCAGTTGAAAGGCTTGTTCAGCACGTTCGCGTTCATGCTTCATGCCTGTGTCGATGCATTCACACCCTGGTTTCAGATAGGGGGTGATAAACTGGAAGTAGTATTTGTAGCCAACGACAGCATCTGCCTCGCCTACTGCTTTGATGACAGCAGGTGTGATGTCTTCAGGGCTGCCTGGACCGATGCCTGCAACAATAATCTTTTTCATACGTGGGCAAAGTTAGTGTTTTTTTGTGAATAAACCGCCACGTGCGGGTGAAAATCTTTAGCACCGTACCCCTCGGCAGCGGTAGGGCGTACCCGAGGGGTACACCGTGCCGTAGTCGAGGGGTGCGATTTTGAAAATCTGTGATGAATCATCTCGTGTTACTGCTTGAAGCGCACCTTCAGACCGATGGTGAACATGCGCCCAGGATTGTAAAGGGCATATTTGCGCACAGATGAGTCGATGCGGTGATCAGTCTTGTCGAAGAGGTTGTCAATGCCGACGCTGGGTTCGATGAGTGCCCATTTCGTGAGGTCCAGGGTGTGGGTGGTGTTGAGATTCCAGATACCGAAGCCTGGTGCATTCTCATAGGAGCCTGTATAGTAGGTCTTCGACTGGAGACGACCATTCAAGTTCACGTTCAGCGCATAGCGGTCCCACGCATGGTGATAGTTGGCGGCAATGGTGGCAGCATTGCGAATGCTGCGCTCCAGCACACTCCAGTCTTCACCGCTCTTTGTGCGGGCATAGGCATAAGCCCAGTTGGCAGAGAGGTTGAAGCCCTCGAACAGATTGACCGATACATTCACCTGCACCCCTTTCACATCGCCTTTGTCGCTGTTCTGATAGAGGGCATAACTTGCTAATTTGGAAGCCTCTTCGTTGCTCATTTCAGGGAATTCCTCTTGCAGCATGGCTCGTGAATCGTCATCTACCTTGATGTTCTGTTTCACCACCATGTCGTTGATGCGGTTGAAGTAGCCCGTCACGCTCGCCATCAGCCATTCGGTATGATATTCAGCATTGAGGGAGAAGTAGTGACTCTTCTCTGGTTTCAGGTCGTGATTGCCAAACGAAATCTGCGGTTTGCCGCGATTGACAGAGTAATAGTGATAGTACAGTTCGTCCAATCCTGGAGCACGGAAACCTGCAGAGTAGGTGGCACGGAAACAGAAGGCTCCGGGGGCATACATCAGCGTGGCTTTGGGCGTGAAGTGATCGCCGAAGGTTTCGTGGTGAGTGATGCGGGCACCGACTGTAGCCGTGAAGTCTTGCAGGAACTTCTGCTCATGCTGGCCGTAGAAGGCGAGGGTGTGGGCACTCTGGTCAATGTTGCCTGAAGTGGCAAAGAGGCAGTCCTTTCGCCAGTTCATGCCGAAGATGGTGGTGCCACCTTTCGCCAGACCGAGAATGGTCTTCACATCGGTCTCGTAAGCATGCTGCTTTTTCGACAGCACGAAGTCGCCCACCTTGTTGCTCTTGGTCTCCACGTCGTAGTCCTTGCCGTAGCGGAAGCGGTCGGCGGTGAAGGTGGCTTGCAGGGAGTTCTTGGGGGTGAACTTGTAGATGCCGCCCACGTTCCAGCGGAAGCCCTTGTACTGCATCTCATAGTCGGTGCCGCCCGTCACGTCGGGGTTGGTGTTGGGGCGGTCGGTGATTTTGTACGAATAGTCAAAACCAGCGTTGAGAGCCAACTTGTCGTTGGGCGAGTAGGTGAATTTCTGTGCCACGAGATCGGAGCGGTAGCCCGTGTAGAGAGGTGAGATGCTGGGCTGCGTCTCGGTGTCGGAACCTTTCACAAACTCCAGGCCATTGATGCGGTAACTGTTGGCGCGGTCGTGGGTGAAGGAGGTGTAGGAGCCGAAACCGTGGGTGAAGATGTTGAGCGTGACCGCCTCGGTCAGTTGACCCTTACCCGACACACGGGTGTTGCTCTCCACGCTCACCAAGTTCTGGGTGGGCTGGTCGGTGATGATGTTGATGACACCAGCAATGGCATCGCTGCCATAGAGCGACGAAGCCGCCCCGTCGAGCACCTCGATACGTTTCACGCGCGCCATGTTGATGCGGTTCAAATCGACGTTGTTCGAGATGTCGCCCGTCAGTTTCTGGCCATTGATGAGAATGAGGATGTACTTGTTACCCAGTCCGTTGAGACGGAGGAACGTGCCCATCGAGTTGGGCGACATCGACACCTGCGGCAGCATGCGCGTGATGGCACCGTCGAAGGTGCTGATGCCCTGCTCCGCTATCTCCTGCGAAGAGAGTACACGCACTGGAGTGGCAGTGGATTTGAGTCGTTGATGGTGGCCCGAACCAGTTACCACTACGGGGTTGAGATTATAGGTCTTGACCGTTGCGGTCGTGTCGCGGTGCTCCATGCGGTGCACCTGTGCAAAAGCGGCGCTCCCGCATGAGAGCGCCGCCAAAAGAAACACTTTTTTCTTCATTGATATGAATGGTACACTTTCTTATTTATTCCTCATCGGGAGCCGTTGTAGGAGTAGAGAGAGCCTCTTCAGTGCCGAGTTTCTCGATAGCCTCCTTTGTGTGATTCATCCAAAGTTTACGCACTGCAGAACGTTCGCCGAGAGCAGGGATGTATTCTTCGCCAGCCTTGTAGCCTTTCAGACAAGCAGCGGTGTAGTTGGTCTCATAAGCAGCGGTCTCGATGCCGACAGCATTGAACATGGAGTACCAGCTTTCTTCGTCATCGGGGTCGGCCATGTCATTGTGGGCATGGTCGCCAGCGATGGACATGAGAGGATAGAGTTGAGCCTTGTCGGAGGTGTTTTCTTTATATTCGACATCCATGCTGATGGCACCTACTTGGTAAGTGACAGTACGGCCTTTGATGTTCTTCAACACGTCGGGCACCAGTGTCTGGTCCATGTCAACCGTGCCTACATAGTAGTTCTCGTTGATGGCACGGAGGTACTTTTCCAGCTGCACATAGCGGATGTTGCCACCATAGTAGTCGTAACCTTCAGGGTTACCATGCCCCATGAATGCTACGATGCCTTCAGCCACAGCAGCCTTGATGTCGGCTTCCTTGTTCAGCACTTCAGCCAGTGCCTCTGCATCGCTCTCTTCAGCCATAAGGGGAGTACCAATCACCACGTTACGGTCAAGGCTCTTCAGATACTCAGTGGTGAAGTTGCCATTTTTGTTGTTCATGAAATTCTTTACAAACGAGTCACGCACATTGCGGTACTCTTCGCCGGGAATCACCTGCAAAGACTGCACTACAATCTGCTCGTAGCCAGCCAAACCAATGGCGTTGAGCCAGTGTTCGGGGTCGTAGTAACTCTTGGGGGCTACATTCTCACCAGCGCGGGCGTTGTTGATACACTCGATGGAAGAGAAAGAAAGGTAAACGTCCCAACCGGGGAAGTTAGCCTTATAGTCAGTCACAATCTGGTCGAAGGTGTCGTAAGCCTGTTGCCAAGTAGAACCGAAAGCGACGAGCAGGATGGCCTTCTTACCTGTCTTCTGGTTCTTGACCATTGCGTTCACTTCTTCCTGATACTTCTGATAGTTGGATGAGTTGTCGTCATCGTCGTTGCTGCAAGCACTGAAACTAACAGCAGTCATGAGAGCCACAGCAGCCATCATGAGATACTTAATTGTCTTCATTTTCATTTTGATTTAAAGAGTTAGACTTATATTTATTGGTAAGTTTCTTTCCGTGGTTGAATCGTACCGTGAAAGCCGCATAGAGGGTGGCACCTGGTGTGGTGGTGCCGAGGTGAAGACCATGATCGGTCTTGTCTATATAATTGAAGATGTTGTCAATGCCTGCTTCCACATCGAAGGTGAAAGGCTTCTGCTTGCCCCGATTGGAACTAAAGGCATAGTGGCTGGTAAGTCGCCAGAGTTGATAGCCCTTGCCGTTGCCGTTCAGTTGGTAGTAGCGTTTGGTCGAGGTGCGTCCGTAGATGCCTGCACCTAAGGTGTTCTCATTGCGAAACTGATGGTTCCATGTCACAAAGCAGTTGCCTTTGTGGTGCGCCATGCCATCGATAATCACGCTCCGTAGTACGTCATCCTCTGTATCATACAGTTGGGCATCGGTGTCGAGGTAACTGTAGCCGATGCCTGTAGTCCACTCGCGGTTGATGCGGTAGCGCACAGAGAGGTCAATGCCGTAGGTCTTGGCAGATTCGAGGTTCGTGTATTGGCGTGTCTTGATAGGCATGTACTTGGTGTAGAGGTCGATGGGAGCATCGGCATTGGGGATGGTGACGAGGGCAATCATGTCGCGCACCTTGTTGTAGTAGCCTGTCACGGTGGCAGAGAGTCCGCTGTGGTTGTATTCCACACCGAGGGAGAAGTAGTCGCTTGCCTGTGGCTTCAGCCCTGTGTTGCCCAAGTAGAGGTAGGTGCCATTCATGTTGCGTACATACTGGTAGTAGAGTTCCTTAGGTGTGGGGGTCTTGAAACCTTGACTCCATGAGGCTCGGATGCGTACATCTCCCGCTTTCGCCATCGTGGATACTTTGGGTGTGAGTCGCCAGCCGAACTGCTCGTTTCGGTTCAGACGTAGTCCTGCCGTCACGTTGAGCCACTCCCAAGGCGTGTATTCGTCCTGCACGTAGAGTGCCTCTGTGTTGTCGGTGGCTTTGCCTTTCCGTACTCGGCTGGGAGCCTTGAGCCAATCGTAACGCCACTCGATGCCTGCATTGAGGCGGTTTTCACGGGGTAGGGCGAACACGCCTTTCAGATGAGCCATCGTGCGCTGTTGGTCGCTCTGCAACTGTGATTGTCCAGGATAGTAAGGGAAGTAGGAGGTGGCGTGTCCGTTCACCATTCCATCAGTGAGGGTAACGCCTGTGAAGTCATAGTAGTAGGCATGGCGGTTCCAGTCGATGTCGAGCGTGAGAACATCGGTGCTGTTCAATTGCCACTTACCGCCAGCCGATGCTGAGGCATTGTTGTAGCGGAGGTCGTAGGTCTTCACATCGACACCAGGATGGCTTCCGCAAGGACGGTAGATGCGCTTGCGGTAAATGCTGCCATCGAGATAGAATTCTAAGGCCTGAGTGGGATTGTAGGTGAGATGTTCGCTTACTTGCCAGTTGGTGTGGCGGTTGACGGTCTTGTTGCGCGAATCAGTAATGAGGAACTCCGTCTGACGAGGGTCTTCGCGTGAGGTGTTCTGCCAACCGTCGGAGTGCTGCAGTTGGAAGTTTGTATAACTGCTGAGTTTACCCAAGTTGAGGGCGATGCCGTTGTGCTGACGCAGTTCGCCATGAGAGCCTCCACGGGTGGTGTTCTCCAGCAGGATGCCTTCGGTGTCATGCCGCTTGGTGATGATGTTGATGACTCCAGCAATGGCATCAGAACCATAGAGTGCGGAAGAGGCTCCCTTCACAATCTCAATCTTTTCGATGTTGTGCGGGTCGATAAGTGAAAGGTCGTTCTCACCGCCATTGTCGCCGTGGATGCGTTTGCCATCAATGAGGATGAGGATGTAAGAATTACCCAGACCGTTCATCTGCATCTGACTTCCCATGTCTCCCTCGTTAAACGAAAAAGAAGATGTAAGTCCTCCGAGAATGTCCTCCAGAGACTGGCCGCTATAGTTTTGCAACATTTGCTTGTTGATGACCTCTGTCTGCACGGGCGCATCTTTCAGCAGGTGCTGTGTTCCAGTACCTGTCACGACCACTTCTTGCAGGGAGTCTTCCCTCAGAATGTCTTGTGCCGACAATGTTTGGGTAAGGCACATAAGTACCATCCCAAGAAGCCATTTCTTCATAAGCCTTGTGCATGTTCACGCATGGTCCTGTGCGTGGTGTGTGCATGATGAGTGTTTTGGCAGGTCTTCTGGCTTTCCCCCTGCCTGTTCGCCTTCCCGATTCCTCAGTGGCTTTTGTGAACAGACGTTCAAAAGAGGGGATTACAGCTGCAGGTACAGCCCCGGTTTTTCACCGGATTCCCTTACATCGAAATGCTCGATTACCAAATTCAGTGGCAAAGATAAGAAAAATAAGTGAAAAGTGAAAAGTGAAAAGTGAAAAATTTAAATTTCCTTGTAAATGAGGAACAAGCCGCATGGCGGAAACTTAGATTTTTCACTTTTCACTTTTCACTTTTCATTGAAATTCCCTACCTTTGCATTCCGATGACAAAAAGTTTCCTCATAGCAGCACCCACAAGTGGCTCGGGCAAGACAACCATTGCTCGAGGGCTGATGGCATTGCTGGTGAGGAAAGGACTGAAGGTGCAACCTTTCAAGTGCGGACCTGATTACATTGACACGAAGTTTCATGAGGCGGTGTGTGGTCGTCCAAGCATCAATCTCGACACATTCATGGCTTCGAAAGAGCATGTGAAGGAACTCTTCGCCCAGTATGGTGAGGATGCAGATGTGTGCATTGTGGAAGGGATGATGGGACTATTCGATGGCTATGACCGCGACAAAGGTTCGTCGGCTGAGATTGCTCGTGTGTTGGGTGTGTCGGTGGTGCTGGTGGTCGATGCCAAGTCAGCCGCCTATTCGATGGCGGCATTGTTGTCGGGTTTCCTGCATTTTCAGGAGGATGTGCATATCGCAGGAGTCATTTTCAACAAGGTGGGGTCACAACGCCATCAGGAGATGTTGCGTCAGGTGTGCAATGATTTGCAGGTGGAGTGTTTGGGATTCTTACCCAAGAGGGTTGAACTGGAACAAGGCTCCCGCTATTTAGGGTTGGATTTCTCCGAAAAGGCAGAGACGGAAACGCTGCTTTCGTTGTTGGAAGAAAAAGTGAATTGGCAAAGATTGTTGGAACTATGATATGCGTGGCAAGAAACAAAGAGTCTTTTTCGTTCCTCTATCAAGAAACGCTTGACCGCATGGGCAAGGTCTGTTTCTTTGACCCTGAGGCCAACGAACCCTTACCGCCAGACTGCGACTTTCTCTATCTCCCTGGTGGTTATCCAGAGAAGCATCTGGAGGCATTGGTGAAAGCGGAACGGACGAGGAAAAGCATTCGTGACTATGCCGAGAGGGGAGGACGCATTGTGGCAGAGTGTGGTGGCATGATGTATCTGTGCCAAAGCATCGTCACTGATGATGGCGAATACCCTATGTGTGGTGTCTTGCCTTATCGCATCACGGCAAGAAAAGCAGACCGCAAACTCTCCTTGGGTTATCGCCGTTTCGTGCTTGATGGTTGTGAGTACCGAGGACACGAGTTCCACTACACACAGTTCTTGGGCGAAGTGCCCAAGTCCATCGTGCAGGTCTATAATGCCAAAGGCGAACCCGTGCCCACGCCTGTGTTCATGCATAAGAACGTGCTGGCAAGTTATACACATATATATAATATAAAAAGCCCCTCCCCTCACCCTCCATACAGGGAGGGGGTGGTTACAGGTTCTGTTGTCCCCTCATTGACAGAGATATTGCCCCCTCCCTGTAGGGAGGGTGAGGGGAGGGTCTCTCTTCACACCATCATGTTGGCTGGTACTGGCAGCGATGTGGGCAAGAGCATTCTTGCCACGGCATTGTGTCGCATCTTCTTGCAGGATGGTTATCATCCTGCCCCTTTCAAAGCACAGAACATGGCTCTGAACTCCTTTGCCACCCCCGAAGGGTTGGAGATTGGCCGAGCCCAAGCCGTGCAAGCAGAAGCGGCAGGCATCCCTTGCCACACAGATATGAACCCCCTCCTTCTGAAGCCCCAAAGTGACCACACCAGTCAAGTGGTGCTCAACGGCGTACCCATCGGCAACCGCGATGCCTACGATTTCTGGAGAAAAGCCCCTCTCTGTCCTAACAGACATCTCCCCCATAATGGGGAGAACCATCCGGATGGTCTCCCTCCCCATTATGGGGGAGGGTCGGGGAGAGGGTCTATCGACTTCCGCCAAGAGGTCTGTGCTGCCTTTGACCGTCTTTCCCAACGCTTCAACCCCATTGTCATGGAAGGAGCGGGTAGCATTTCCGAAATTAACCTTCGCGACCACGACCTTGTGAACATGCCGATGGCACGGTATGCCCATGCCGACGTGATTCTGGTGGGTGACATTGACCGCGGCGGAGTCTTTGCTTCTGTCTATGGCAGCATCGCCTTGCAGACTCCCGAAGACCGAAAACATATCAAGGGAATCATCATCAATAAGTTTCGTGGTGACCTTCGCCTCTTTGATGAGGGGAGAAAGATGCTGGAAGAACTGTGTGGCGTGCCCGTCTTGGGTGTTGTGCCTTACTACAAAGACATCCACATCGAGGAGGAGGACAGTGTGGATCTTGCTGTGAAGTCTATGCAAGCCGAGCAGGGGAAAGTGAACGTGGCTGTGGTGCTCCTGCGCCATCTCTCCAACTTCACCGACTTCAATGTGTTGGAACGTGACCCACGGGTACATCTTTTCTACACCAACAATACCGATGACCTTCTCAAGAGCGACATCATTATTATTCCTGGCAGTAAATCCACCCTCAGCGACCTTTATGAACTGCGCCGTAACGGAGTGGCACAGGCAATTATTCGGGCGCATCGTCAAGGTGCCACCGTCATGGGCATCTGTGGCGGCTATCAGATGATGGGCGTGGAAGTGTGCGACCCTATGCATGTGGAGGGGAACATCGAACGTCTGCCGGGATTAGGACTGCTACCCACCACCACGACCATGTCGGGCGAGAAGGTGACACGTCAAGTGATGTGTGAGTATGGTGGTGGCTACGAGATACACATGGGCGAGACGCATCCCATCGAAGGTGCTGCTCCATCGCCACTCTTGCATCTGAATGACGGCACAGAAGACGGCTACTATATGGATGACCGCTGCATGGGAACCTATGTGCATGGCATCTTGGACAATCAGTCCTTCATCGAGAAACTGTTGACTCCCTTCAAGGAAAAGATGCAGCAGAAAGCACAGGCTTTTGACTACAAAACCTTCAAAGACGAGCAATACGACAAACTGGCAGACCATGTGCGCCAGCATGTGAATATCGACTTGCTCTATCAAATATTGACAAGCAATGATTGACGGACACGGTGACGACATCTACAGTTATGAGGGTATCCGCATGAACTTCAGTTCCAACATCTATGCCCATGCCGACCTTTCGGGGTTGGAGGCACACTTGTGTCGTCATCTGAATGCCATCCGTTCTTATCCGGAGCCTTCGCCTCGTTCGTTAGAAAAGATGATTGCCAACGAGTATGGTGTTGATGCGGATGAGGTGCTGGTAACAAGTGGTGCCACCGATGCCATTTACTTGATTGCACAGGCATTCCGCGACCGAAAGACCTACCATGTCTTTCACCCCGCCTTCTCTGAATATGAAGATGCATGTAGGATGTATGGTTATGAGGAACAACCCGATGGAGCGATTGGTTGGCTTTGCAATCCTAACAATCCGACGGGCAAGGTGATGACGGAGGATAGCATTATTGAAGCATCAAAGTGTCATGACTTTCTGGTGGTGGATCAGTCCTACGAAGACTACACGATGTGTCGATTGTCTCAGCCCGACGAGATGCTGGGGCACTGCAATATCATACAGATTCATTCCATGACCAAGCAATATGCTATCCCAGGCTTGCGGATAGGATACATTACGGCATCTGCCTCAGTCATCAAATATCTTCGCCAACAGCAGCGTCCGTGGGCTGTCAATACCTTGGCTATCGAAGCTGGCAAATGGCTTGTCGCTCATCGGGGAAAGGTCATTCCGAACCTTCGTGCTTATCTGGAAGAGACCCGCCGACTTCGTGACTGCCTGAATGCTGTTGAGGGCGTAAAAGCCTTTCCAACACAGACCAACTTCTTCCTCTGCACCCTCGAACAAGCCACGGCAGCCGAACTCAAGGCTTACTTGGCCAAAGAACATAGCATCCTCATTCGCGATGCCTCCAACTTCCGAGACCTCACCCCTCATCATTTCCGCCTTGCCACCCAATCGCCAGAAGAGAACGATGCGCTGGTGGAGGCTATCACTCAGTTCTTTCAGCAGCGATGACAGTGCAGACCTACATATTGCCCTTGTTGATAGGTTGGTTTCTCGACCTCCTTCTTGGCGACCCACAGTGGATGCCGCATCCCGTCGTATGGTTTGGCAAGATGATTTCATTCGGTGAGAAGTACCTTAACAAAGGTAAGCAACGCAAACTGAAAGGGGCACTCCTCTCCCTCTTCTTCGTCACCTTCGTCTTTGTCGTCACATGGGCACTCCTTTACATGGCATCCCTCTTGGCAGGCAACTTTGATTTTTCACTTTTCACTCTTCACTTTTCACTCTCCACCCTCCTTTCCTCTCTCATCATCTTCTTCTGCCTCGCTGGCACCACCCTTATTCGTGAGGTGCGCCAAACCTTCTTGGCTGTTGACCGTTCTCTTGATGAAGGACGCAAGCAAGTGGCTCGTATCGTGGGGCGCGACACCTCCGAACTCTCTGCCCAGGAAATCCGCACTGCCGCCCTCGAAACCCTTGCCGAAAACTTGAGCGATGGTGTCATTGCCCCGCTCTTTTGGCTTGCCATTGGCGGTGTGCCAGGCATGCTTGCCTATAAGATGGTCAACACCCTCGATTCGATGATAGGTTATAAGACAGACCGTTACAAGGACTTCGGCTGCTTTGCTGCCCATCTTGACGATGTGGCAAACTACTTCCCAGCCCGTATCACCGCCTTCCTCATGGTGCTTGCGTCAGGCAGGTTTACCCTGCTGAAGTTCGTAGCCAAATATGGTCCTCGTCACGCCTCTCCCAACAGCGGCTATCCAGAAGCCGCCCTTGCTGGCATCCTGGGCTGCCGCTTCGGCGGTCCTCATACCTACTTCGGTCAACTGTTCGATAAACCCTACATCGGTGATCATGACCGCCTCCTTACCACCGACGACATGCACATCGCCATTCGCATTAACCGAACATCCGAGTGCATCGCTATCCTCCTCCTTATTCTCATTTTCGCATTCTTTTATTCTTTCATTTTTCAAATATGAAGCGTATCATCCTCATCACTGGTGGTCAACGCTCTGGCAAAAGTCAATATGCCGAACGTCTTGCCCTCTCTCTCAGTCCTAATCCCGTTTATGTGGCAACCGCCCATATCTGGGACGATGAGTTTCGTCAGCGTGTGGAGAAGCATCAAGAACGCCGTGGTTCCGAATGGACTAATATTGAAGAAGAGAAGTTCCTCTCTCGACATGACCTCACAGGACGCGTTGCTGTCATCGACTGTATCACCCTCTGGTGTACCAACTTCTTTACGCCCGTTGATTCTCAACTGTCAACTGTCAACTGTCAACTGTCAACTATTCTCACCGCCCTCAAGGCTGAGTTTGACCGCTTCACCCAGCAAGATGCCACCTTTATCTTTGTCACCAACGAAATCGGTTCTGGCGGTGTGAGTGACAATGCCGTGCAACGCCAGTTCACAGACCTTCAGGGCTGGATGAACCAATATGTAGCGCAACATGCCGATGAGGTCACACTCATGGTCTGTGGCATTCCTGTAAAAATTAAATGACATGAAAACATTCAACATACAAGCCCCCGATGAGGCTCTCCGTCCTCTCATTCAAGAAAAGATAGACAACCTCAACAAGCCCAAAGGCTCTTTAGGTCGGTTGGAAACCCTTGCCATGCAGATATGTCTGGCTCAACAGACCCTTACTCCCTCTCTCGCTCATCCTTTTCACCTCCTTCTCGGTGGTGACCACGGCATTGAGCATGAAGGCGTGAGCGTCTCTCCTCGTGAGGTGACGTGGCAGCAGATGATCAACTTCACCAAGGGTGGGGGAGGTGTCAACATGTTTTGCCGTCAGCACAGTTTCCATCTCCGCATCGTTGATGTGGGTGTTGACCACGACCTTTCCCAAGTGCCTGGCATCATCAATCGCAAGATTGCCTTTGGCACTCGCAACTTTCTCCATGAGCCCGCCATGACAGAAGAAGAATACATCCGCACCCTCACCGTTGGCATCGATTTAGTTGATGTCTGCCACACCGAAGGCTCCCGCATCCTCTGCCTTGGCGAGATGGGCATTGCCAACACCTCTCCCTCCTCCATCTGGATGAGCCTTTTCTGCCACATGCCTCTCTCTGAGTGTATCGGTGCAGGAGCAGGTCTCAATGCCCAAGGCATCAGTCATAAGCAAGCCATCCTCACCCAAGCCCTTGACCGTTTTTTGTCAGTTGATAGTGGACAGTTGACAGTTGACAGTTCCATGCGGACTGTTGACCGACAGAATGCTCCTCAACTGTCAACTGTCAACCGTCAACTGTCAACTGACTACATTATCCGTTACTTTGGTGGTTTTGAGATGGTGGCAGCCATTGGTGCGATGCTTCGTGCTGCTGAATTGAAGATGCTCATTCTGGTTGATGGCTTCATCATGACCGCCTGTGCTTTGGCCGCTTGCCAACTCTATCCCGAAGCCCAAGCCTATATGATTTTTGGGCATTGTGGTGATGAAAGCGGTCACCGTCGCATGCTTGATGCTCTTCATGCCGAGCCTCTTCTTTCTTTAGGATTGCGATTAGGTGAAGGGACTGGTGCCCTTTGTGCCTTCCCCATCGTTGACTCCGCTGTCCGTATGATGAATGAAATGAACAACTTCGACAATGCCCAAATCACCAAATACTTCTAACCAGCCCATGCACTGGGCGATTTTCTTTTAGCCTATGCACATCAAATATCACGAACGCATCTTTGCTTCCTTCATCTTTTTCACCCGTCTTCCTTTCTGGCGATTCTGTCAGCCCTCGAAGGAAGCCTATGCCACAGTGGTTGAACATTGGCCACTGGTTGGCTGGTTGACGGGTGGCATCATGGCGGGCACTCTCTTCGGGGCTTGTCACATTATGCCTTATCCTGTCGCTGTGATTCTTGCTATCATTGTGCGCCTCTTCCTGACGGGTGCTTTGCACGAGGATGGTTTGGCCGACTTCTTCGATGGTTTCGGTGGAGGTACAGACCGCGAGCGCACCCTTGCCATCATGAAGGACTCCCACATCGGCACCTACGGGGTCATCGCCCTCATCTTCTACTTCCTGCTATTAGTGGGCATCCTTACTTCATTGTCCCCAATGACCGCTGTATTTTCCATTCTTGCGGCCGATCCTTTAGCGAAGATGTTCTCTGCTCAGATCGTCAACTTTATGCCTTACGCCCGTCATGAAGAAGAGGCAAAGAACAAGACCATCTATCGTCCTTTCCCTTTCCTCTCTACGGTTAGCCTTGCTTTTCAGGGACTGCTGCCCTCCTTGCCGCTTATCCTTTTCACAAACACGGTGTGGTGGCTTGCCGTTCTTGCACCAATTCTCACCGTCACCTTCCTTTTCGTCCTCATTTGGCGTCAACTTCATGGTTATACGGGGGATTGCTGTGGGGCTGTTTGCCTTCTTTCCGAACTGTCTTTTTATCTGGCAGTTTTATTGGTGACTCTTTGATGCCAGTTTCTCGTATCGGTGGCAAAAGATGGTGTAGCAAATGATGCCGATGGCTGCCATGATGAATCCTGGTAGTGCTGTATAGTTGTAAGTATATCCATTAGTCAATGGTATGCCTCCCAGATAAGCACCCACGGCATTGCCAAAATTGAATGCAAGTTGTACCATACACCCGGCTAAAAGTTCACCGCCCTTGCTGAACCGGAGCAAGAGTAGTTGTTGGGGAGAACCCACGCCAAACAGACAGAAGGTGGTAATGCACATCAGTATCACACTGAGCCATGCGATGTGGCTCAACAAGAAAATGCTCAAAAGGCTTCCGAACATGATGATTTGTAGCCATCTGCCAGTATGCCCTGGGCCAATACGGTCGCTGAGCATGCCTCCTGTGATGTTGCCCACCACCATTCCCGCACCAGCGATGACTGCCATGAATGGCAAGAGAGTGGTGCTGATGCCCGAATATTCGGTGAGCAATGGGGCATAATAACTGAAATAGCAGAACACGGCACCGTTTCCAAGTAGTGTCGCTGCAATCAACAGCCAAGGGGCAAGCGATTTCAGAAAACGGAATTGTCCTCTTGCGCCGGTGTCAGGCAAAGCATCCATTGAGGGAATGAAACGCCAGATGGCGAGTAAAGTGACCAGTCCCCATAATGCACTAAAAGCGAAGATGTAACGCCATGACGCCATTTGGCAGATGAAAGTTCCAAAGGGAATGCCAATCAAGTTTGCCACCGACATGCCCGAGCACATGATGGCAACGGCTGTGGTTGATTTCCTTCCTTTTGACAAGCGGTCGGCAATAATGCTGGACACACCGAAGTATGCGCCATGGGGCAATCCTGCCATAAATCGCATGACAAGCATGGAATAGTATTCTGGTGAAAAAGCCATGCCCAAAGAAGCCAAGAAATAGATGCACATAAGGAGAACGACAATTTTTTTCAGCCGCCATGTGCGCATGAAGGCAACCATCAATGGCGCACCTACACACACGCCTAATGCATAACTGGAGATGAGGTGCCCTGCCTCAGAAATGCTTACACCAAAATCCGAAGCAATAAAGGGCAATATCCCCATCATCGCAAACTCTGTCACGCCCAATCCAAACGTGCCCAATGCCAATGTCATCAACGCTTTCTTCATGATGCTGTCATCATTTTCAAATGAGTTCTTTTGTGAAAAACGTGCAAAGTTAGCAATTGTTCGGCAATATTTCATCATTCTCCACTGATTTCACCTCGATTGTATCACTATTGTGTCACCAATAGGGTGCTGAAATGCCTTCAAAAGTATATAAAAACGAGGTGTGCGAAATCTGTATTCACACACCTCGTTAATCTTTTAGTGAGTGGACTATATGAAACACATAGTACTCCTCTCCTCCTTTGTACTTTGCGTCAGTCTGTTTGGTCTTCCTTCGTTGCCCTCCATACAGCCGAGCACTGCACCCCGAGTCGTCGTATTAGATACTCAGTCTAATACTCCTCCTGATCCACCTTTGTGCTTTGCGTCAGTTGGTTCGGTCTTCCTTCGTCGCCCTCCCAACAGCCGAGCACTGCACCCCGAGTCGTCGTATTAGACACTCAGTCTAATACTCCTCCTCGTCCCACAGGAAGTCTTCCTTTGATGGGTAGTCGGGCCAGATTTCTTCGATGGATTCGTATATGTCACCTTCGTCCTCGATTTCTTCGAGGTTTTCAATCACTTCAAGAGGCGCACCAGAGCGTGTGGCATAGTCAATTAACTCCTCTTTGGTTGCTGGCCAAGGAGCGTCTTCCAATTTTGAGGCTAATTCGAGTGTCCAATACATAGTTTTAGTGTTTATTTGTTTTGGGGTGCAAAAGTACAACTTATTTTTTTTACTACAAAATAATTTCGGGATGATTTTTATCCAAGTTGAGTTTGCGTGCCAATATGAAAAGGTAATCACTAAGCCGGTTTATGTAGGCAACTACTTGTGAATCAACTTGTGCACCTTCTTCGCTGAGGGCAAGGATACGGCGCTCTGCTCGTCGGCAAACTGTGCGGCAGACATGGCTTTGTGCGGCTGCCTGACTACCTCCGGGAAGAATAAAGCAGCGGAAGGGGGGCAACGTGGCATTGATGCGGTCGATTTCCTGTTCGAGGGTGGTCACCATGTCGGCAGTGACGATATTGGTGGGGCGCACTTCTCGTTGGCTGGTGTCGGTGGCAAGGTAGCCCCCTACTTTGAAGAGGGCGCGTTGGATGTCGGTAAGGAAACGCTGGTCATGGGGGTCGGTGCAGTAGGTGATGAGCAATCCGATGTGTGAGCAGAGTTCATCAATGGTTCCGTAAGACTCAAGTCGTGCGCATGTTTTGCTGACTCGCTGTCCTCCGACGAGGGAGGTCTGTCCTTGGTCGCCTGTGCGGGTGTATATTTTCATAAGAATAAAAGAATTTAAGTTTATAGAAGGTAATTCTGTTTGATGCGTTTTTTGTCGAAAAAGACCAAGCCTCGTTGCCTCATGTCGAAGGTGATGATGGCTCTTGGGTCATGCACGGTATGATTCCAAAGTTCTGCATTCTCATCGTGGATGTGTTCAATGATCAGGAGGGTGTCGGGTGTGACTCCTTGCAGTGTGGCTTCGCATTGCCGGATGGCTTCCTCCCCTTTGTCGTCAATGATGATGATGGGTTTTCCTGGATAGTGGTTGCGGATGCGGAAGAGTTGCCGTTGCATGGGGGTGGTGAGTTTTTGCTCTTCGTAAGCGTAGTAGGGGAGTGGCTCGAAAAGTACGTCGCGAATCAGTTCGTATGCCCAAGGCGACTGTACTCCAAACCCGTGTCGTTGGAGAGCGCGGGGCAATGCTGTGATTAAGAGGTGTGTGGTACGTCGCAGGTTCATCTTTTCTTACCGGAAATGTCTCGTTATGCGTGGATTATGAGTCAATTCCGAGCATTAGTTCATGCTCACTGTCTTCCTCTTCTTGTTGCAGGTTTTGGTTGGGGATGGTGAAGACAAACTGTGCCCCTTCTGTGTAGAGGGTGTTGAGATGAATGTCGCCACCTAACGCACGTGCAATGAGTCGGCACACATAGAGGCCCAATCCAAGTCCGGGGCTGTAATGGTCGAGTTTCTCGAAGTGCTCGAAGATGACATCGGCCTTCTCGGGTGGCACTCCTGTTCCCGTGTCAGTCACGATAAACTGTATGTTGTCGCTTTCCTCGTAGTATATGGTACTGAGGGTGATCTTTCCGCTTGTGGTGTTTTTGCAGGCGTTGGACAGGAGGTTGTGGAGAACTTGTCCGATGCGTTTCTTGTCGGAGTTGAGTTTCATGCCGTTCTCTGCAGGGATATAGATGAGTTCTACTCCTGAAGGCAGTATTTCCCGGTTATGTTCCAAGTAATCCTGACAGAGTTTGTCTAAGTCTATTTCTTCAAAATGGAAATTGAAGTTTCCGACCTCCATGTTGCTGACATCAATGATGTCATCAAGTGTGGAAAGCAATTGGTTGTTACTTTCTTGGATGTAGCCGTTATAGGCGGCGCGCTCTTCTTCAGAGAGGTCGTTGGACATCAACTGTGCGAATCCCATGATGGCGTTGAGCGGCGTGCGGATTTCGTGTCTCATGTTCTGAATGAACACGGTCTTGATGCGGTCGGCAATCGCTGCTTGGTCGAGTGCTTTCTGGAGTTGGTTGGCTCGTCTTCTCTCTTCGGCTGTCTGGTTATGCTTCCATCCGAGGAAGAAGGCTACGCCCAATGCCAGTGCCAGCAGTGTGAGGGTGATGATGAGTGAATTGCGTTTCACCTTGCTGGCAGAGGCGAGGTAAGCCTTGTGGAAATTGTAGGATGAATTGATGAGGGGGAAGTATTTGGATACATCGACAGCGAGGCTTCTGGAGGGGTAGGTGTTGGCATCCTCCATCATGCACATCAGGTAGGTGTAGGCGCGGTCGATGTCGTTTTCCTCATAAAGCGCATGCACAAGGTCTGGCAGTGCTTCGTCGATGGTGTTTCCGCTTTTGATGTGGTTGACTGCTGCGGTGGCAAGATAATAAATGTAACTTTGGCGATCGTTCAGCAGTTTGTGGGCAGATGCCAATGTGATGCACATTTTGTCTCGGTCTCCTCCTTTGGCTTGGGGAAATCTCTCCGAAAGTATCTGGAGTGCCTTCTTGGGATGATTGAGGTAAACCTCCTTGTCAGCCATGATGATGTCTTTTTTGTTGCCTTCGGGCAGCAGGGCGATGATGGTGTCATAGAACGTCACCATCTTTTTCTCCTCATCCATCGAAATGCTGATGTCAGACATGTATTTGCTGACTTTCTCGTAGTTGTCTTGACATACACGGTAGTAGTGCAACTTCTCTTCCAGCGACAATTGTGACGGGTCAATGCTTCCGGTCAGGTTGTCGGCAATATAGTATAGTCCTATAATGCGCTGGGTGGTGGAGGCATTGAGTTTCACCCATGCTTGCAGGTTTTTGTTCTTTTGGTATTCTTCGGTTTTCTCGATACGGTGCAACACTTTTAGAGCCAGTCTTCCATCGAAGTCTGACAGGGTCTCATACAACTCCTTGCATTTTTCCACATACGCATCAGTGCTGCATGAATTGACCACCTGCTCCAAACTGTCAACGCGTGCTTGGCGAATTTTCTGGTAGGTGTTCTTGTTTGCGATGACATTGTCTAACTCAACAAGCACTTTCTCTATCTCTTTTTTGCTCCGAGCGTTTTTCTGGGCAAGGCAAGATAGAGAAATGCATAAAAACAACAATCCTATAATAGTACGGGCAATCCGCATAATTATTCCCAAAATGATAGGTTAGGTCGTAAGTTTTTTCTCTCACTAAATGTAAATCGGTTCGCAAATGTAGGGAATTGTTTGGTAAAAAAACAAGAAAAACTCTTTTTTTTCTCATTTTCGGGGAAAAATAATCAATTGTGGGGATGCTTTTCTTGCTTTTTGTACTAACTTTGCACCAAAATTGCAAAGTATGATGAATGTTTCACGTATCAACCTTCCAACGGTCGATTCGACCAACTTGTTTGTTCGAGAGATGTTGTCGGAAGAGGGGACGGGACATGTAATGTCAGCGGCAATTCGGACGGGCTTCACGCTTGTCGTGGCTGATGACCAGACGAGGGGACGAGGGCAGCAAGGCAACTCGTGGGAGACTGAAAAAGGGAAAAACCTGACCTTTTCCTTGCTATGCCATCCCGACTTCATCATTGCATCTCGGCAGTTCCTGCTTTCGCAGTGCATGGCCGTCGCAGTCAGAGAGGCTTTGGCACACTATGTGGAAGGGGTGGAGGTGAAGTGGCCCAACGACATCTATGTGGGCGACCGAAAAATCAGCGGCACCCTGATAGAGTGCGACCTGCAGGGCAAGCACATCGCCAACTGCATCATCGGCGTGGGCATCAACATCAACCAGACAGCGTTTCGCAGCGATGCCCCCAATCCCACTTCGCTCCGCCTGCTCACAGGTCATGACCACGACCGTGAAGAAGTGCTCTCGGCGATCATGGCTGCTTTTCAGCACTACTACGAATGGTTGCAGGAGGGACGCGAGGAAGACCTCCGGCTGCTCTACATGCAGCACCTCTATCGTCGCACGGGCATGCACCACTACAGCGATGTGCGTGGTTCCTTCATGGCTGAGATAGCAGCGGTGGAACCCACGGGGCACATCCGTCTTCGGTTCGACACGGGACAGGTGGTGCGCTACGAGTTGAAGGAGGTGCGATTCGAGCCTGACACCCCCTCTTCACCCCCGATTCCATATTCGCAATAGTGCGTCTTTGAAAGTAAGCCCAGTACTTCTTAAGAAGTACTCGAATACTTCTAAGTCAGTACTGCAGTACTTGTGGGAAAGTACTGGAATACGTTTGGAAGAAGGGAAAAGTGAGGACAAGGCAGGTTTTTCAATCCTTCCAAAGGGGCGTTGAAAACATGATGAAAGGATACTAAAAACAGAATATAAAGCATTGAATCCAAAGACTATACATATTGCTGATTACAGCTACGACTTGCCCGATGAGCGCATCGCAAAGTTCCCTTTGCCGGAGCGCGACGCGAGCAAGTTGCTCATCTACCAGCACGGTCAGGTGACTGAAGACGTGTTCCGTTCCCTGCCGAAGTATCTGCCCAGTGGAGCCTTGATGGTGTTTAACAACACAAAGGTCATCCAGGCACGTCTGCATTTCAGAAAGAAGACTCAGCCCCTCTCCACTGTCAATTCCAATAATGGGGAGGAAAATCACGTTGGGTCTTCTTCATTAACCAACACTTCGGATGGTCTCCCCGTTATGGGGGAGATGTCCGCAGGACAGAGAGGGTCTGTTCTCGGTGCGCTCATAGAGGTCTTTTGCCTCGAACCGGCTCTTCCTAACGACTATCAGTTGAACTTCTCCCAAAAGGGGTGTGTGCAGTGGTATTGCTTGGTGGGCAATCTGAAGAAGTGGAAAGAAGGCAAACTCTTCCGTGAGATAGCGATGCCTGATGGAACGACCCTCACCCTCGCTTGCGAACGTAAAGGGCTGCATGGCACTTCCCACATTGTCGAATTTTCGTGGAACGGTGATTATACATGGGCAGAACTGCTGGATGCGGTGGGTGAACTGCCCATTCCTCCCTATCTCAATCGTGCGACGCAGGAGAGTGACAAGACGACTTACCAAACCGTCTATTCCAAAATCAAAGGCTCTGTCGCAGCACCAACAGCGGGTCTCCACTTCACGGAACGGGTGCTCAAGGCACTTGACGAGGCAGGCATTGACCGTGAGGAACTGACGCTGCATGTGGGTGCAGGCACGTTCAAACCCGTGAAGAGCGAAGAGATTGGTGGGCACGACATGCATACGGAGCATATCGCCGTGCGTCGGCAAACCATCGAGAAACTGATTGCTCATGGTGGAGAGGCAATCGCGGTGGGAACCACCAGCGTGCGCACGCTCGAAAGCCTCTACTATATGGGCATCCTTGCCCAGCAAGGCGAAGAAGACCTCCATGTTCCCCAATGGATGCCTTACGAGGTGACCAACTCTCAACCGTCAACGCTTGAATCCCTCCAATCGCTTCTTGCCTATATGGACAAGCATCAGATGGAGGTTCTTCATTCGTCCACACAAATCATCATCGCCCCTGGATACGACTACCATATCGTGAAACGCATGGTCACCAACTTCCATCAGCCGCAGTCAACCCTGTTGCTGCTTGTGTCTGCCTTCCTGAAAGGCGATTGGCGGAAGGTGTATGACTATGCCCTCAGTCACGATTTCCGTTTCTTGAGTTATGGTGATTCATCCCTCTTGATACCTTGATGCTTATGAAAGATAATCATGAAGAAATGTTCCCCATTGTTGATGAGGAAGGCAACATTACAGGTGCTGCCACGCGTGGCGAATGTCATGGCGGCAGCAAATTGCTGCATCCCGTGGTGCATCTGCATGTGTTCAACAGCAAGGGCGAACTCTACCTCCAGAAACGCCCTGAGTGGAAAGATATCCAGCCTGGCAAGTGGGACACCGCAGTGGGTGGACACGTGGACCTTGGCGAGTGCATTGAAGATGCACTGAAACGTGAAGTGCGTGAAGAACTTGGCATCACGGACTTCACCCCAGAACGCCTCACACAATATGTCTTTGAGAGCAGTCGCGAAAGGGAACTGGTGTTTGCCTACAAGACTGTCTATGATGGCGACATCACTCCCTCCGAGGAACTCGATGGGGGACGTTTTTGGACACAGCAAGAAATCAAGGAAAATTTGGGAAAAGGCATTTTCACGCCAAACTTTGAAAGTGAACTCGAACGTGTGCAACTGATTAAATAAATAGCAGATATGAAAAAGATACTTTCACTTTTAGTTTTTAGTTTCTCGCTTCTCACTTCTTATGCTCAGCACGACATCTGGATTGACATCAATGGAGTGCGTGACTTGACGGCTGACTCCATCGACATAGCCAATCAAGTGCGTCCCGTGCCGGGCAGTAGCCGAAGGGGAAACAATCCCGTGCTCTTCCTCGTGGGCAACAGCACCATGCGTACTGGTACCCTCGGGAATGGTAACAATGGTCAGTGGGGATGGGGATTCTATGCTCATGAATACTATGATGAAAACAAAATCACGGTGGAGAATCATGCCTTGGGCGGCACTTCGCCACGCACCTTCTACACGATGCTCTGGCAGCCGGTGCTCGAAGCCGTGAAGAAGGGCGACTATGTGTTCCTCGAACTTGGGCATAACGACAATGGTCCCATCGATTCCATCCGTGCCCGTTCCAGTTACCGTCCTGATGGGAAACTCGAAGTGAAGGAGGATTCCATTTCCATCTACAATAAGGTCACGCGGAAACAAGAAACCGTCTATACGTTTGGTGGTTACATGCATCGTTTCATCAATGAGATACGTGCCAAGGGCGCTACACCCATTCTCTTTACGCTGACTCCTCGCAACGATTATGAGGCAGACAATCCAAAGCGGATTCAGCGCAAACTCTCAGACTTCACGCCAGCCATCTTTGCCATTGGCAAGGAAACAAACACGCCGGTCATCGACCTTAACGACATCTCCGCCACCAAATTGGAGCAGTATGGTCCTTGGAAGACCAACTACCACTTCTATCTCGACAAAATCCACTCCTCTGCTTATGGCGCCCGCATGAATGCGGCGAGTGCAGCCGAGGGCATTCTTGCTTCTAACGATCCACAGGTGGCATTCCTCAAGTCGTGTCTCAACGACAGAGTCAACCCCAAGCGATGCGACCAGAACCGCCAGCAGGGCAAGCCGATGGTCTTTTTGTGTGGCGATTCCACAGGCAAGAACGAAGACTCCAACCCCGATGGCATGTGGGGATGGGGCAGTCAAGGCTACACTGTCTTCGATGCCAACAAGTGTGTGTTTCAGAATCAGGCAAAAGCTGGACGATCTACGCGTACCTACATAGACGAGGGCCGTTGGGACGAAGTCTATAACTCCCTGCAAAAAGGTGATGTGGTGCTCATCCAGTTTGGACACAACGACATCGGCGGCATCAAGGATGGCAAGGAGCGTGGTGTTATTGCCTCAGCCAAAGACTCTTGCGCCGTCTATCGGATGGAGAGCAGCGGTATCTATCAGGTCATCTATTCTTATGGATGGTATCTGAAGAAGATGATACGCGACACCCAAGAGAAAGGTGCCATCCCCGTGCTCCTCTCGCTCACCCCGCGCAACGAATGGCACGAAGGCAACGGACATAGTCGGGGGTTCATCTATCCTGTCAAGGAAAAGACTGGCAAATCCTACATTGAGCGTCGCAACGAAACTTATGGTTCATGGTGTCGCACGGTGGCACGGGAAACAGGCTGCGAATTTGTTGATATCCACAACATCACCGCTAATGCTCTTGACAAGATGGGTCCCAAGAAGGCTGCTTCCTACTTCAAGAATGACCATACCCATACATCTCTCAAAGGGGCACAACTCAATGCCCAAAGTCTTGCCAAGGGACTTCGCGACATTCAAAGCCCTGTCGCTTGGCTGCTGAAATAATCGTTGTAAAAAGAAATTTTCTCATCCTGATGACGGCAGACGAACGATATATGAAAATGGCGCTGGACGAGGCGCGGGCAGCGATGGCACAAGACGAAATTCCTGTGGGTGCTGTGGTGGTGGCGAACGAGCAAGTCATCGGTCGGGGACACAACCTGACGGAGACGCTGCACGATGTGACGGCACATGCTGAGATGCAAGCCGTCACGGCTGCAGCCGAGACACTGGGAGGGAAGTACCTGACGGGATGTTCGCTCTATGTGACGGTGGAGCCGTGTGTGATGTGTGCTGGCGCCATCGGTTGGAGCCAGTTGGGACGGCTGGTGTATGGTGCCAGTGATGAGAAGAGGGGGTTTCGGCGATTTGCTCCTGAGGCACTGCATCCGAAGACGACCGTGGTGGCGGGAGTGCTGGAGGAAGAGTGCCGCCAGTTGATGAAAGATTTCTTTCAGAGCAAGAGAGGGTGAATGAACTCGGATGTTACAAATGCGTGAGGGTGTCGTTTCGTTCTTCTAAGTCTTCTGCTGCTTTTGCTGGTTGATTGCCTACCTGCACATTGATGTTCATCTGTTTGATGCTGTCGGTGTTGAACACGATGGTGTCGGTGCCGTTGTCGCCACTGATGGTTACTTTGCCACGACACGAAATGAAGGTGCCGATGATGAGGAAGGTTCCTGCCAATAAGATAAAAATGGAATGTTTCATTGGAGTGATATAAGTGATATTATAGGGATGGTTAATGAGATTTATGAGTCTTCATGAATAGAATAAACCTTAGTGGATATCATTCAAGAGCATGCTCGTAGATGCTGTCAATCTGCTCCTCAGTAAGGTTGTCGTAGCCACCCATCTCATCAGCGACTCTATCCACTTCGCGCCAGCGGTTACGCTCTTCCAGCATATCCCAAGCCTGCTTGGCACCGCTCTCGTCAAGGCTGTCTATCTTCGTGATAAAGAGTTGCTTCCCATCACTCTTGACGGTGTAGTAAAGATCCTGCACACCATCCAGCATGCCGTCTGCCCAATAATAGACCTCAAAGTGCTTGCGGTAGCGTCCATCTTCTTCTGCCGTGGCAGGGAAATTCTGCCGACTGACCCAGATTTGCTCCGAGTTGTCAATGCCCGTGAGCAACCATGTGGCATACTTCTCCGTGCCGTCCAGTTCGGTAGATGCCGTTGCTACCCTTGCATGGAGCGTATCGAGCACGGCGGGTGCGAGGTATTTGTGCAGGATGGCTTCGTTCCAGTCGTATGAGCCTTCTTCCTTGGGTGCATGACTGTAAAATTCTTCAATAAAGGCGATGGCATCTTCTTCGTTCACATCCTGCCAGTTTTCTTGTGCAAGGCTGTCTGTTGCTGTCTGGATTGAGTCTTCCGATATGGCATTGCCTTGGGCCTTGTTGCCCGTGCAAGAAAAGAGGCTGCCCATAAGGAGGGCTGTGCCCATCGTGATTAGAATGAAATTCCTTTTCATAGGTTTGTACATTTGATGATTAGGATGAGATAGTAAATAGTAGGGGCAAAGGTAATGAAAAGTTATGGATTGGAAAATGAATTGGGGTGATTTTTTCATCTTTTCTCCTCATCAGTGCCATTTGAGGTTTTAGTTTTCTCTTTTTGAAGCATCTATAGAAGAAAAGTCGCAGATTTATTTGTTGTAATTTCATTTTGTTGTATCTTTGCCGATGATTTACACTATTGATATCCTATGAATAAAATTATTACTTCTGTTTTAGCGTTGATGTCTGCTACGGCTATCCACGCAATGACCCACATCATCGTGGTGAAGGATAAGCATTACCAAACGGTGACGGGCTTCGGCGCTGCTTGCTGTGACGGTGCCATGCAACCGTTTGGCGATGACACGCAACCGGTCAGGTTGCTTTACGGTCCCACATCGGAGATCGGATTGAACATCATGCGTATGGAAATCTCACCAAGTTTCCAAGGAGACGGATGGGGCAACTACAACTGGCACGGCTCGCTGCCTTCTGCCAGGGTCGCAAAACAGCGTGGCGGCATTGTGTTCGGCACCCCTTGGTCACCTCCAGGCGAGTATAAAACAAATGGTACGGCTCAGGGCGGCAACAGCGACAGTCAAGGCAGAAAGCGCGGTGAACTGCGCACAGATTGCTATTCGAAGTTTTTCCCATGGCTTAATACGTTCTTGAGGTACATGAGGCAGAATGGAGTCAAGGTCGATGCCGTGTCCATTCAGAATGAGCCAGACTGGTGGGTCGATTACTCGGGCTGTCTATATACCCCTCAGCAACAACTCACCCTTGTGAAGGAATATGCAGATAAACTTGACAGGAAGACGAATAAAGGTGTCCGCCTAATCAGTGCAGAGCCTCTGGGCTTTGACCCGAAATATTCCAATACATTGCTGAACGACCCTGTTGCACGTGAGCAAATAGACATCATAGCGGGTCACCTCTATGGTCACCCACCATTGGGCAACATGAAGAGTGCTGCTATTTTGGCTGCCAAATATGGCAAGGAGGTCTGGATGACGGAGCACTCTGTGTCTGATGGTCTCAAGGATCGTTTGCCTAACTGGGCTGAACAACTGGAATTTGCTCGTGAGTTGAACGAATGTATGTTGGCTGGTTGCACGGGCTACATCTATTGGTACATGCGTGCTCATTGGGCATTTGTGGGTACGGGTGAGACAAAGTATGGCACGGCTAACAAGAAGAACACGTTGCTGCCTCGTGCTTACGTCATGTCGCACTTTGCCAAGCATGTCACCGGCTCAACTCGTTTGGATATCAGCAGAGCCACTTTCACTACGAGCACCAATTCGGAACTTGAAAGTTCAGCGTTCATTAAGGGAGACTCCATCATTGTCATGGCTATCAACAGCACGGGTACTAACCATGAACTGAAAATCAGGTTACCCTTCTATGTGAAAAGCGGTACGCACTTGTTGTCAACTGGCAACGACAAGACACAACTTTGCCAGGAACAGCCAATTGACCTCAGTGAGTCGGTGAAGGAAGTTGTAGCAAGTATGCCTGCCAATAGCCTGAGCACTTACATCCTCATGATTGACAAGGAGGCTACCGCCATCAGTGATTTGCCACAACCGGAGGATGATGGTCCCAAGACCTATTACGATTTGCAGGGACGACGGCTCAACCATCCTCATGGTCTTTGCATTGAGAAATTTGCCGATGGCTCTTCCAGAAAAGTTTATATAAAAGATTAAAGAAGACAGAGGGGGTTGCAGTTTTGCAGCCCCCTCTTTTTTTATTTGCAAATTTTTGACTTTTTTTACTTAAGTTTGTCTATCTTCTTGCGTATAGTAGATGAAAGCAACTTGAACAAAGCAATGGATAAAGCCACTTTTGAACAGACCGCAGCGCGACTGCGTCCTCTCATTCTCTGCATCGGACGAGATTTCTTCGGTTCAGCGGATGATGCGGAGGACGTGGCACAGGAAACGCTTTTACAATTGTGGCGATACTGTCAGCAGTTGGACGAGAAAAGAAACGTGGAGGCATTGGCAGTGAGAGTGGCGAAAAACTGCTGCGTGAACATGAAACGACGACAACACCTGACATTGTTGAGGGAAACGGACTGCATGGGCGAGACAAGCCCTTCACCTCATCTCTCTCCGCATGAGGAGGTGGAACGCAATGAGGGGTTGAGTGCTCTCGAAGAAGCCGTCGGACAGTTGCAACCCCGTGAACGCCAACTCTTTGAGATGCGGCAGCAGGAAGGACTCTCAACAGAAGAAATCGCTCAGCGGACGGGTATCGCGAAAGCCTCGGTGCAAAGCATGATAGCGATGGCAAGAAAAAAAGTGTTTAACGAAATGAAAAGGAGAATGAACTTATGACACAGCAAGAAGTCAACCAACTCATCGAAAAATACATGGAAGGCAAGACCTCTCTCGAGGAGGAGCGCCAACTTACCCTGGAGGTGAATCGTCCTGATGCTCCTGCGGAGTGGAAGATTGTCGCAGAGATGCTGGGTGAACTCACATGGGGGGAAGCGCTCTATGATCAGGAAATGAAAGAAAGGAAGAGCGTTCGTCTGCACCGTTATATCGGTTGGAGTGTGGCAGCGGTGGCAGCGTGTCTGACATTGTGGTTCGTGTTGGGAAAGTTCAGCACTCCGACTCCTCAACAGGATATGACTCCTCAAATAGCGCAACAATCCACCCAAATGGTGAAGCCTGAGGTACCTGAAGAAAAGGAAGTGCCGTCGGTATTGACTTCCACATCACCTGCTGTAGAGCAAGTGGCATACGCCCCTCCTGCGAAACGTGTGAAGAAACATCGTCGTCCTGCCCGTCCCGCAGTGGAAGTGGTGGAACAGGAGGAACTTCCCGAATTGCCAGAAGTGAGTGAAGAAGAACTGGCGCAGGTGGAGCGGAACTTCCAGATGTGGCAACTCAAACAAGCCCTCTTGGTGGAGCAGGTGGAACTGGATGCCGCCACCGCCGCCCTGAACAAAAAATATGAAGCATACCTCGCGGAAGCAAGAAATAACATTGAAATATAATCAACTAAAAACAAGCAAGAATATGAAGACAAGTAACATCCGTTATGCTGCCATCTTGTTGGCAACACTCATGAGCCTGAACGTGTCGGCTCAGAAGAACGTGCTCAGGCAATTTGAAAAACTGAAGACGGCGAAAGGAGTGACCATCATCAATTCCTCTCGCGAGCAGGGGATGGAAGACGAAAATCCGACTCTGTCCTGGCGATGCAACGTGGTGGAGTTCAAGGCGTCGAAGGTTTATGGCGCGTCGCTCATGATGAAGGAGTTGCAGGCGGCCTTCGAACAGGACAGCCAAGACCCTGACGTGACCTACTTTGGCGAGATGAAGGGACTCTCTGAACGTGCCACCGACGAGGAGAAGGCGAAGTACAAGAAGACCATCGTGCGCTACAACGCCAAGGATGACCCCATCGTGCTGGGAGCGAACACCACCTACAATGTGCTGGTGTTGCGATGCAAGTCGGGGCGTGTCAACCATCGCATCGTGGTGGCGACGGAGTGGAAGATGGATGCGCAGAACAATGTCGTCGGTTCGCTCTATGAGATAGAAGGTCGTAAGGATTTCGTGCGGACGGCAACGGCATCTGCCGCGGATGAGGAGGCTGACTTGATGGAGGCGGATAGCCTGACTGCGGATATGGAAGATGTCGGAGGAATAGATTTTATCACCCGCATGACCTTCTATCGTGACAACTTCACATTGATGTACAATCCCAGCAACAGCGCCTTGGTGACGGATATGTTCAACTTCGTCCGTGCCCGTGCTGACGGGTTGACTTCCGACGAGAAATCGATGGGTCGTGCCCTGCTTGACGAGATGGCGGGGGACAGGTCAGCCTCGGCTGCCGCCCTCAGTTACCTGCGCATGATAGATTATTGTAAAGGTGTGTTGACACCGAAAGTGGGGGCAGTGGACGAACTATTGGTGCTGGAACGTTTGGACAGTTATTTCCAGGAATGGAGGAAAGAAACTATTTATAATGAACAGATGAAGATTCTCACCCGTATGGCCGAATATATCCGTGCCCAGCAGGAGAAGGGACTGAGTGAAAGTACCTTCAACAAGGTGGTCAAGGCCCTTGGGAACTGGAAGTCCTCTTGCACATTTTATAACCAGAGAAAGTTTATCTCAAGTCTGCTCACCTCAATGGAGAAGAAGCAGAATGGGACGCAATAAGAAGTAAAAAAGAAGGGAAGGCAGTGGTGAAGTGAACCCCGAAAGTTAGACAAAAAACTTTCGGGGTTTATTATGCAAAAGAGGAAGAAGCATGGTTATGCAGAATGTCTGAAGTACATGCAAATGCTCAAAGAAGGAACATCCATTCATGCT
>Ga0256405_10001104_pt1 | contig 78394 bp, 68 predicted proteins | sample RumenRJG_02DNA_FD_189096 | JGI IMG/M metagenome (GOLD analysis project Ga0256405, IMG submission 189096) | Bovine rumen microbial communities from Lethbridge, Alberta, Canada - RJG_02 | ecosystem: Host-associated > Mammals > Digestive system > Stomach > Rumen | place: Canada: Alberta... | reverse complement strand
AAGTCGTTTATGGAATATTATGACAGTGCCAAGTCTTATTTACGATTTATATTTCTTCTGTACCCCACATCTAGCGTTTTTGCCACTGCCAAAAACACCGCCCATTCCTCCGTCAAATAGGTATTTGTCGGGGAAGTGCGGAAATTGCCTCATTTTTGGGGCCGTTTGCAGAAAAAACTTTGTAAAAAGAGGAGTGTAGGAACAAAAAATGGAAACTTCCTGCCGGAAAAAATACAAACCGTCCTCCAAAAAATGGATTTTAGCATCCAGATGCGCCGGATTACGCAGGAATTCCGCTTTAGTCCCAGCAAATGCCGGTTTGTTCCATTACGCGGGCAACAACCCTGTACGCTATATAGACCCGGATGGGAGATTTCAGACAGTAGATGGAGAATATGCTTTCTTTTTTCTGAAAGACTCTAACGGAAATCCAATAGAAGAGCCATTGGCAAATGATAGAGACGTTAAGGTTACTTGGGGGTATTTGTTAAGCAATGAGGGACGAAAAATAAAATGTTACTATAAATTTGATAGAAACAATAAGACAGAATATAATTATGATTGTCATGGTTTAACGTTTACAGGTGGAACATTTTGGATAGATGATCCACAGGTTGAAAAAATTTTATCAGACGATGGATATATAGAAACTTCCGTTCCTCAAAAAGGCGATATTCTTATTCAAAGAGACAATAATGGCGATATATATCATTCTGCAACTGTTCTCGCATACGATGAGAAAGAGAACCAGGTACTGGTGGAAGAAGCCATGGGCAGCTATAAATTTTCAGGGAAAAACGACATAAACCATCAATGGTATAAGATAGATTCAAAAAGGGATACGTTTTACAAACGTGGAAATAATAAAGAAGTTGGGACGATGCCAAATTTTGAGGAGGATTAACCAATGAAGAAGTTGTGTATCTTTTTTTTGAAAACCATTTTTCTTTTTGCACTATGCTGTTGTGAAGAAAGCAGCATAGATTGTTTTTTCCGAACTAATGAATTAAAGTTGAATGAAGGTATTGGTGCAGCCTGCGTGGTACATGTAAATGCGGGGACGATGCTCCAGGCAAACGAATTGATTATTGATAACGTAAAATATGCCATTGCGTATGATGAAAATAAACCTGTTTATATAGAAACGCATGATGCAAATTTTTTAACTACAGAAGGATTTTCTATAAACTCAACCATAGCTGAATGTCTTATGAAAGGAATTGTTATCGAGGCAGAACCTGGAGTAGGTTTGTTTATGCGATTAAAAAACGGTTGGCGTGTTTACTTGTCATCAGGAGAGGATGTATTGCATTTGTCAGATAAAGTTCGATATTTTTGTCTTATTGATGAGAAATTGAGCCGTCCTGTAGATTTAAAAGCATGGGTCGATTACACTCAAACTTCAATGGTTTCTGATTCTGAGGAAAATCTGCAGGGTAATAAAGTTTTTTTTGTTCCAATTCCTCAAAAATAAATATGAGGCAATTTGTTTATCAAATACAAGACTATATGCAGACAAGAAAAAAAACTTACCTCCTGACCCCATGAAGACGGGAGTCATAAGAAAGCTTTTTGACATGCCAAAAATTGCGCCTCAAATTGATTCATGGAAGTTTGAGCCGCAGAGAAAAGACAATCTGTAAATTACCAGAGTGTCTTTTCTCTGAGAAAATATAAGCATTTTGTAGACTAAAGCAATATTTTTGTCTACGCTATGTATAGCGTTTTTGCAGTGTGTGAAAACACCCCCATTTCCTCCGTCAAATAGGGATTTGTTTGGGAAGTGCGGAAATTGCCCCTTTTTTGGGGCAGTTTTCAGTAAAAATTTTGTAAGAAGAGGAGTTTAGGAACAAAAAATGGAAAATTCCTGCCGGAAAAAATACAAACCGTCACCAAAAAATTGGGTTTTAGCGTCCAGACGCACCGGATTCCGCAGGAATTCCGCTTTAATCCCAGCAAATGCCGGTTTGTTCCATTACGCGGGGAATAATCCTGTACGCTATATAGACCCGGATGGAAGATTAGATGTTTTTGTAAATGGACAATGGATAGATGCTGCAACTGGTCAACCCATTAATCAGACAGCTGACCAACAAACTGGAGTAACAAATTTAGGAACCTTTACAATTACGGCGTATAATATTTCACATGAAGCAGATTTTAATTCTGGCAATTTAATAAATGTTCAGGGGCTTGAAGGAGAATACGATAGAGATTTTATAGTAGATGTAATGATGCAAGGAACTGGAGTGACCAATGACGGAACCTACATAACCATAGACTGGAATGTAGGCTTACAAGAATTACCAACACCTGAAAATACAGTTTTTACAATAATTGATGGTCCACACGGGGCAAGTGGTCGTGTACTTGAAGATGGTGTCTCAATAGCTGTGGATCCTCAAGTAATTCCCTTAGGTTCTTGGGTTAATATTGAAGGTATTGGACCTAGGCGTGCAGATGATACAGGAGGAAGAATAAATGGAAATCATATCGATTTGTATATGAATACGACTAGAGCTGAATGCTTCGAATTTGGAACACAGACTCGGAATGTTACCCAGAATAATCAGGAGTAGAGTAAATGATGAAACAAAAAATTAAATTGTCAATTTTATTATTTTTAATTATGAATTGCTACTTTAACTGTAGCGCAGAAAAAAGCGTTTTTTCTTATTCTCGATATGGAAAAGTATATAATTATGATGGAAACCACTATATAACAAAAAAAATTAACAGAATTGATTATTATGTTTTGTTTGATCATAGGATAAGAAAAAATCCATGTTTGCTTGCAATGGAAAAATCAAATATCCTTTTTACACTTGATTTAGATGGACCGCTGATGGAAAAAGCTGTTTCCGTAACAGATATTTTCCAGTTGGACAAAAATAATATTTGTGCAGTTTTTACATATACACCTGATTACAGTGTATATACTGTTATAAATGTGGTTACGAAAAAAACAAAAAGCTTTGTAGCTACATATTTTTGGTATGATAAAATGAATCATGACATCATAATAATCAATTACGGGAAAAATACAGACGGCATGTGTCTCCTTTACATAAACTCGAACTTGATTCAAAAATTTGAATACATGGGAAAACCTAACGTAGACTATTATGAAAAAGGGAAGGTCATCAAAATTACTCAAAGTAAAACCTCTGGAGAAAACGAGGTCTATGAAATATCTTTGCGTCCATTATAAACGGTACAAATCTGACAATTGTTTTACGGAAGAAAAGAAAGTAGAGCTTCCGTCTTGGGCTAATATTGACAAGTCAGAATGCAAAAGCGACGTAGGTGGGGAGCTGGGCTTTGTTGGCGACATAAAGATTGTTGGAAACAAAATTCAGAATTATATCAGAAATCAATCTTTTGCCGGTAAGTATGGATTGTGTCAAATTTAGTACGCAATTTGTTAATGATAAAATTACCAGAGTGCCTTTTCTCTGAAAAACCGTGAGCATTCTGTAGGCTAAAGCGATATTTTCGTTTACGCTACAGATAGCGTTTTTTCAGCGTGTGAAAACACTGCCCACTTCCTCCGTCAAATAGGTATTTGTGGGAGAAAACAGAAAATCAGCCTACGCCACCGTGGAGGCCCTTTAGTCCCGCGCAAGCGGGATGACCGTTAGGGAAGGCCGGAAGGGTGGTGGCGCAGAGGCATGGCGGCCGATTGTAGCCGGGGAATGAATGGTGGAGCAATTGGAGTATCGTCCTGAGACTTATTCTTGACAAAAATTCCCCACGGATATATAATTTCTACATTCTTGCTCGCTTAACTCAGCGGTAGAGTGCCACCTTCACACGGTGGAAGTCACTGGTTCAAATCCAGTAGCGAGCACTTAAATCTGCGAAAAATTCCTGTTGTTAAAAATCATTCTTTTCTATATAATATGCAATAAACTGAACAATTCCAAAATGCAACGCAGCGGTCAAATAGTTAGGCCTGTCCTTTATTTGCGTAAGACTGCTTGGGGAAAATTATGTTAGACAAAATGCGAAACATTGGCATTATGGCCCATATCGATGCCGGAAAGACCACTACCACGGAGCGTATCCTTTATTATTCCGGAAAGATTCACAGAATTGGCGAGATTGACGACGGTGCTGCAACCATGGACTTTATGCAGCAGGAACAGGAGCGCGGCATAACGATTGCCTCTGCTGCCATTACAACCGAATGGAAAGGCTACAAGATAAATATAATCGACACGCCCGGCCACGTGGACTTTACCGCAGAAGTTGAGCGTTCTTTGCGCGTACTGGACGGTGCCGTTGCGGTAATCTGCGCGGTGGGTTGGGTTCAGCCCCAGACGGAAACGGTTTGGAAGCAGGCGGATGAATTTAATGTTCCCCGCATTTGCTTTGTGAACAAGATGGACAGAATTGGCGCAGACTTTTTTGGCGCAATGAATGACGTTCACGAAAAGTTCAAGTGCCCGGTTGTTGCACTGGAAATCCCCATTGGTGCAGGCCAGGACTTTGAAGGCGTAATTGACCTGCTCAACATGAAGGAAATAAGGTGGGATGCAGAATCCGAAGGCGAAAAATTTGACGTTACGGAAATAGCGGATGAGCGCAAGGCTTTGGCAGAAGAGTGGCGCGAAAAGCTTATTGATGCAGTTGCAAGCAATGACGATGCCCTTGGCGAAAAATACCTTGAGGGCCAGGAAATTACAACTCAGGAACTAAAGGCAGCCCTTAGAAAGTGCACCATAAACCGCACCCTGGTTCCCTTCCTCTGCGGTTCAAGCCGCCACAACCAGGGTGTCCAGCCGCTTATTGATGCAGTCGTTGACTATCTTCCGTCCCCGGACGAAATTCCTGCCGCAAAGGCTGTCCACGTAAAGAAGGACGTGGAGGAAGAAACCAGCATTGAGTGCAAGGAAGACGCAAAGTTTCCGGTTGGCCTTGTGTTCAAAATCCAGTTTGACCCCCAGATGGGAATCCTCTGCTTTGTCCGCATGTACGCAGGAAAGATTACAACAGGAATGCAGGTCTTTAACGCAAGCAAGAAAAAGCGCGAAAGAATCAACCGCATTTTGCGCGTAAACGCAAACCGCATGGAGCAGATGGACAGCGTTTCTGCTGGAGACATTGCGGTATTTGTTGGACTAAAGCTTTCCCAGACAGGCGACACACTTTGCAGCGAAGGCTTCCCTGTTCTTTTGGAGAACGTAAAATTCCCGGAACCGGTAATCTCTATTGCAATAGAACCTGAAACCATGAGCGACCGGGACAAGCTTAACGAGACTCTTGAAATCCTTAGCAGGGAAGACCCAACCTTTACCTCCCGCGACGATGCGGAAACTGGCCAGCTTGTAATCAGCGGAATGGGTGAGCTTCACCTGGACGTTCTTGTTACAAGAATCCGCGACGACTTTAAGGTCCAGTGCCGTGTTGGCGCGCCCCAGGTTACTTACCGCGAAGCCGTTACAGCCAGTGCAGACTATAAGGAAGAATTCAGCCGCGTACTTGCAGGAAAAGAAAACACCGCAGGCCTTACCATTCACGTTGAACCTCGCGAAACAGGTGCCGGAAACAGCTACTCATGCACCGTCAAGCATTCGTCAGAAATACCGGAAGAAATTTTTGAGGCCATTGAACAGAGCATCACCAACTGCTTTGGTTCAGGAATCAAGATGGGCTATCCTTGTGCAGACACTGCAGTTACCGTTACAGCCATTGAATACAACCCGCTTACCGCTTCCACATTCGCTTTTGAAGCCGCAGCCGCAGAAGCTTTTGACAAGGCATGTTCAGCAGCCAGCCCCGAGCTTCTTGAACCGGTCATGGACGTGGATATAGAAAGCCCCTCTGAATTTGTTGGAGACGCAATGAGCCAGATTACCCAGCGCGGTGGAATGATAAGCAGCATGGACGAAAAATCCGGTGGCAACATAATCCACGCCCAGGCACCAATGGCAAAGATGTTCGGATTCAGCACAAACCTCCGTTCTGTTACGCAGGGTAGGGCAAGCTTTAGCATGGCATTCAGCCACTTTAAGAAAAAGGCCTGATGGCTTTAACATGGTAATTCATTTTAATATGGAGGAAATAGATGAACAATTTTTTTAAGTTGAAGGAAAACGGTACGACTGTAAGCCGCGAAATCATCGGCGGTATTACAACCTTCTTGGCAATGGCTTACATCCTGTCCGTGAACCCAAACATTCTTGCAAACGACATAACAGGCCTTAACTGGAACTCTGTCTTTACGGCAACCGCAGTCGCAGCCGGCATTGCAACGCTTGTAATGGCATTCCTTGCAAACCTTCCTGTTGCCCTTGCACCTGGCCTTGGACTTAACGCATTCTTTACCTACACTGTTTGCGCAGGAATGGGTTGTTCCGCAGCCTTTGCACTTACGGCTGTCCTTGTGGAAGGAATCATCTTTATCCTTCTTTCGCTTTTTGGTGTCCGCGAAGCAATCATAAAGTCAATTCCTACTGGACTCAAAAAAGCTGTGTCCGTCGGAATCGGCCTCTTTATCACAATCATCGGCCTTGTAAATGCCGGAATCGTTAAGACCGACTTGGGAACACCGGTTGGCTTTGTAAACTTTACAGCAGACAATGCAAGCGCAACAGTTGCAATAATTGGCCTTGTAATTACAATCGTGCTCTTTATCCTAAAGGTACCGGGCTCAATCCTTATTGCAATCGCCCTTACCACAATAATCGGAATTCCTTTTGGCGTAACAAGTGTTGCAAAAGACTGGACTCCTTTTTCCACACCGGCAGAACCACACCTCTTCCACTTTGCATTCGGCGAGGCATTTTCTTCAAGCGGCATGATATTAAAATTCGTCGTCGTTATGATAACCTTCCTCTTTACAGACATGTTCGACACCCTTGGAACTTTGATGGGAATTGCAGAGCAGGGCAACCTCAAGGATTCAAGCGGAAACATCCGCAACGCAAAGGGCGCTTTGATGGCAGACTCTGTTGGAACCGTAGTTGGTGCATGTCTTGGAACTTCAACAGTAACATCTTTCGTAGAGTCAACATCTGCTGTTGCCGCAGGCGCACGCACAGGCCTTGCTTCCGTTGTTACGGCGGTATTGTTCTTCCTCTCTCTTTTCCTTACGCCGCTCTTCGCAATCATTCCGGCAGCCGCAACCGCACCTGCACTCATCTTCGTTGGCTTCCTCATGATGAAGTCCGTAACGGAAATAGACTTTAAAGACCCAACCGAAGGTGTTCCTGCATTCATCACAATCATGGTCATGCCATTCTCCTATTCAATCGCCAAGGGAATTGCATGGGGCGTAATCTCCTACGTGATTGCAAAATGCGCAGGCAAAAAGGCAAAGGAAATTCCTGTAGTAACATGGGCTCTTGCAGTAATCTTCCTTGCAGACATCATCTTTGAATCCTGCAAGTAAAGTCTTTTTATATTTTCTTTCTTGCGGCACTTTCTTTTGCTAGGGGCTTTCCGGGGGATTGCTTTAATAAGCAGCGCCAAGGATGGCGCGTTATTCCTTTTCGGAAAAAACAATGCAGTTTTCGCAAGAAAACTGCGTGGAAAAAATTGCAAGGATGCAATTTTTTTCCACAGGTCCCCTACAATCCCTGCCGTGCTTGCTTTTTTTACCGGCATTTGTCGCGCTAAAGAAATATTGTGCCTTTGCCGGTAAGTGCCAAGTGTTACTGTCATTCCGAACTTGATTCGGAATCTGTAAAATAAAATAGGTAAATATGAAAAAGTTAAAATTCTTTCTAATCGCATCAGCTGCGCTCTTTTTTCTCACCGCAATCTTTTGCATCTCCGTTAACGTCTACATGATTCGCTCCACAAAAGGCTTCGTCTACCAAGACCTTGCATCACTTCCGCAAAAATACACGGTAATCATTCCGGGGGCAAAAGTCTACCAAACTACAGTTTCCCATGTTGTCCGCGACAGACTTGAAGCTGCGGTGAACCTGGTTCACAATCAAAAGGCCAGCCGCTACCTTGTAAGCGGAGACCACGGCCGCAAAAACTACGACGAAGTAAACGGCATAAAAAATTTCATGTGCCAGTATTACACCGTAGAAGAAAGCGACATCTTCCTTGACCACGCAGGCTTTTCCACCTACGAAACAATGTACCGCGCCCGCGACATCTTCTGCGTAAAAGACTGCGTAATCGTAACCCAAAAAACATTTGCCCCCCGTGCAGTCTACCTTGCCCGAAAGCTTGGCCTTGATGCCGTAGCCTACGAAGCCCCCGAAGTCTTGCCCTACCACCCGCGCACAAAAAACTCCTGGCGCCTCCGCGAATCCCTCGCCCGCGTAAAAGCCTTCCTTGACATAACCTTCCACACCAAGCCCAAATACCTAGGGGCCCAAATCCCCATCACCGGGGATGCTGTCGCATCTTGGGATTAGTGCTTTTTATGTCAAACTGTCCCAGTCGCGCCAGCCTACATACTGAATGCCATTAATCGAGCAGGTGATGTCGCCAAGATAAAAGACCGCTCCCTGGCAGTTTGTGTCGGAACGAAGGCTAACATATTTTCTGGTGTTTGCAGAAAGCTTTGCTTCCGTATCGGAGTTGCTTTTTATTTCAATGGCATAGGTATGCTTCCAGTCTGCGATTGTGTCAACTTCAAAGCCTTTTGCGTCACGGAAAAAACTGAGCTGGGCTTTTTTTGCCTTGTTATAGCGGCCTTTTAATAGCTCTGCTACGGCAAAGCTTTCTACAACAGCCCCCTTATAAGGACTTAGAAGTAAGTCTTCTTTTGATTCAAGGCGCAGAAGGTGGCACAAAAGACCCGTGTCTGTAAAATAAAGCTTTGGAGTTTTTACGATTGAGCGGCCAAGGTTGTTTGTGTCAGGTTCAAGAAAATGAATTATAAAAGAAGATTCAAGAATGGAAAGCCACTGTTTTACGGTGGGCGCGGAAACTCCAAGATTTTTTGATATGCTTTCCATAGAAAGCAGCTGCCCTGAATATAGTGCGCAAATCTGAATGAATTTTTTGAAGGTGGAAAGATTTGCCTGGGTTATGTGTTCCTTTACATCAAGATCTAGATAGGTGTCTATATAGCTTTCAAACCAGTCATCTGGTAGAAAGTTTTTTTCACTGTCGTATAAGGGTGGGTAAAAGCCTTTAAAAATCAGTTCATAGGGATTTTGCGGAAGAAGTTTTGCTTCTTTTAGCTCCCCAAGAGAAAATGGCAAAAGCCGTAAGAATGAAGCCCTGCCTGCAAGTGAGTCGGTCATATTTTCTTTGAGCTTGAATTGGCTGGAGCCGGTTAGAATATATTTCCCGGGTTCATATTTTTGCTTGTCTACTGTATATTTTATGGCGTCAAAAATTTCTGGAACCTTCTGGGCTTCGTCTATAATAGCACCGTCTGGAAAAGCCTGTAGAAAATCCTTTGGGTTTGCGGCTGCAAGAGTCCGCATTTCCTTGTCGTCAAGAGTGACATATTTTTTTTGAGGAAAAGTCATTTTTGCAAGCGTCGTTTTTCCACTTTGGCGGGGACCGGTTATCCCAATTACAGGGAATTGACTGGCGAGCCTTAAAAGTGCGTCTTTTGCCCTTCGTTGGATATCCATTTTTGCCTCCTGTAAAATATGGTAATTATCTAAAGTATAATATGGTAAAAACCTAAAGTCAAGAGTGGTAAAAATCTAAAGTGAATGGTGGTAAAAATCTAAAGTGAAGGGTGGTAAAAATCTAAAGTCAAGAGTGGTAAAAATCTAAAGTCAATGGTGGTAAAAACTTAAAGTGAAAGGTGGTGAAAATCTAAAGTCAAAGGACATCATTGCCAGTCCAAAAACTTTGTTGTGTAAATGTGCGGTTCAGGGTACTAAAATCAAAAAATATTAAAAAATAGTACCCTAAAATGCGATTTATGTGCTATAATTCTTTATAAGGAGTTATAGCTTTTATGTTCAGTAAGGTTTATTCGCGCGAAAAATATCTGGCTAGGCTCAGGCCTTTTTATGATTCGGATGTTGTAAAAGTCATAACAGGTATACGACGTTGTGGAAAATCATTTATATTAAAAGCTGTAATCAACGAACTTTACAAAAGGGGTGTCGAAGAATCCAAAATCATATATCTTCCTTTAGACAAGCGTGGATTTAAGAATATAAAAACTGCTGAACAGCTTGAAGAAAAAATCGAATCATTAATTACAGAAGAAGGATTTCATTATCTTTTCATTGATGAAGTTCAGAATGTAAAGCACTTTGAAAGCGTAGTTCAGTCGTATGCCGAAGAAGGTTTCTCAGTTTTTCTTACTGGTTCAAATTCCTATCTTTTGAGTGATGAGATTACCACAAAGCTTACAGGACGATATCTTTCTTTTGAAACTTTTCCTTTGGATTTTTATGAATTCATTGAGATGAAAAAATTCTTCAAGCTTATAATTGATTCCGACATTGAAGAGGAATTTAATGAATATATTTTAAATGGCGGATTTCCAAAAACGCTGGAGTTTCCAGATATAAATGCGCGGCAGACATATACTCGTGGAATAATTGGTGAGATTTTTGAAAAAGATGTAAAAACTAGAAAACGAATTTCAAATATTGCTGTCTATGAGCGGGTCCAAAGTTTTTTGATCAATAATTTTTCAGCTCCGTTTTCAATTTCAAATCTAATCAGCTGCTTGAAGTCTGAAGGTTTTTCAACAAAGCCAAGTACTGTCCGGGGGTACATTGAAGATTTACAAAAAGCAAAAATTATTTATGAATGTAACCGTTTTGATTTGAAAAGCAAAAAATCAATCAAGCGTGAGCAAAAATATTATCTTGCAGATATGGCAATATATTTTTCAACAAATACTGATAATCGTAGGAGTTATGGACCAACTCTTGAAAATCTTGTTTATCTGTATTTGAGGAGTCATGAATATGTAGTTAGCGTAGGAATAATTGGTAGTTTTGAATGTGATTTCATTGTTCGAGATAAGAATCAATCATATGCTTATGTTCAGGTTGCATATACATTGCATGGCGAAGATGATAAAGCCACAGAAAAAATAAAAGAACGTGAGTATCGGCCTTTTAGAAGCATAAAGGATGGTTACCCGCGCTATATCATTTCGTTAGACAAGTATCCAGATCAACAGGAAGGTGTCCATCACATAAATGCAGTTGATTTATTCCTTGGAAAAATAAAAATTTAGTCTTTTAAAATTATGAGTGCCGCAGAAAAAAAACTGCCTCTTGCCTAAAATACAAGGGATTGCCGTATCGTTCGAAACGATGGTTCTAGCGGGCACGGCAATGACACTTGTTATTTTTTGTTCAGTTTATTTGTCTGTTTTGCTGCTGCTTGCGTTTGCAAGTTTGGCACCGACGAAGCTGTTCAAGAGGTCTTTGGGGTTTATGCCAAGGCTTTGGCCTAGGGCTTCGGAAATTTGAGTGACGTTTTTCATGATGTCGCCCTGAAGCTGGGATGAGTCTCCGCCGTACATGTAAATTTTGTCCACGTTGGAGTAGGCATTTCCTGCGGCCTCGGCGATTTTGGGCAGCTGTTCAAAGTAGAGCTTTAGTGCCTGGAGCTGCATGTCCTGTTTTGCGGCGTCACCGTATTTTGCCATGGCTTCTGCCTTTTTGTTTAGACCTTCTGCTTCTGCTTCAAGCTTTGCCTTGATTGCGGCTGCTTCTGCTTCTCCCTGTGCCTGGGTTGCTTCTGCCAGGGCTTTCTTACCGGCGGCTTCGTTTTCCATTGCCTGTTTTGCGGCTTCTGCATTCTTTAGCTTGGTGTAGGCATCTGCGTCTGCCTGCTTCTGCACTTCAAAGGCATCTGCTTCCGCTTTCTTTTGCCTGCGGTAAAGGTCTGCGTCTGCCTGCTGCTGGGCGGCGTACTTGTCTGCTTCGGCTGTCTTTTTGACTTCTGCTTCGAGGGCTTTTTCCTTAATGGAAACAACTTTTTCCTGAAGCTCAATCTCTTTGTCCTGGCGGGCAATGTTTGCCTCTACCTCTTTTACTTCTTTGTCCTTTCTCTGGACTTCCGCTTCGATTGCCATGGCTGCATCTGCCTTTGCGGCTTCCGTGTCTGCCTTTGCCTTTAGCGAGGCTTTCTTGAGGGCAAGTTCATTCTGCTTCTGGGCAATTTCTAGTTCTGCGGCAACCCATGCGTCGTTTGCGTCTTTGTCTGCCTGGGCCTGGGCAATTTTTACTTCCGCTTCTGCTGCGGCCTTTGCCTTTGCTGCGTCTTTGGAAATTGAGACTGTGTTTTCTATACCAAGGTTGTTGATTACATCGTTGTCATCCTTAAAGTTCTGGATGTTGAATGTGGTAAGTTCAAGTCCCAAGTCCATGAGGTTGGGCTTTACGTTTTCTGCGACTTTTTCGGCGAGTACTTTTTTGTCTCCCTGAATCAAGTCCTTGAGCTTTATCTGGGAAATTATTTCGCGGATGTTTCCTTCAAGGACAGGGGTTACGACTGATGCTATGTCTTCTGTTGAATAGCCGATGAACTTGGCGGCGGCCTTTTTCATTATTTCGGCTTCCTGGGAGATTGCAATGTTTGCAACAGCGTCTACCTTGATGTTGATTGCATCCTGTGTTGGGATGGAATCTTTTGATACAAAGTCAACCTGGATGTTTTCCAGCGTCATGTAGTCAATGCGCTGCAAAAAGGGAATTACGAATATGGCCTTTCCTGTTACGGTCTTGTTTCCGAATGGACCTACGCGGATACCTATGCGGTTTTTGGGAACCTTGCGGTATGAACAGAAAAATAGAATGAAGAGAAGTGCGCCTGCACCAATTCCAATGAATGGCATGATAAACCTCCGTTTTTAATTTATGGGGACAGTATAACATTCAAGCCAACTTCTAGCAATAGGAAATATGCCACTCTTGCGTACAGCAAATATAGCCTACCCCCGATTGGAAGGGTGAGCGCAGCGAAAACACGCGCAGCGTGGTCGGAGGCGAAAGCCGTAGCCCTGGAAAGCGGGTTAGCAAATAGAGTGCGGTCCAGAAAAAAAGAAAAAAATAAAATGATTTTAGAAGAGTTCCAACTGGCCGTTTTCCTGGGAGAAGAGGCTTTCCTGAGTTTGTTTTTCGATGTCCTTTTGTACGGGGCGGGTGTCTTTTATTATGCGCTTGAAGAGTTCCATGCAGACGCGGGCATCGTCGTGGGCGCGGTGGGCTTCCAGAACTTTTATGTTCAAGAGGCTTGCCAGGTTCTGAAGCTTGTACTGGCCTTCGAGTCCGTTTTTGTTAAGGTTGGGGTAGGCCCAGCGGGAAAGAGGCAGCGTGTCTATGACCGTATTTTTTAGTGCGTCCATGTTCATGCGCTCAAGCTGCGCGTTTATGAAGTACATGTCAAATGGGGCGTTGTGGGCGATTAGGATTACATCGTCGCTTGAAAGCCAGCGGAGGAATTCAAAGGTGACCGTTGCGGCGTCGCTTTGGTTTTCCAGCATTTCTGGCGTGATGTGTGTTAGGTTTTGAAGGAAGGGTGTGAGTGGAACGGGCGGTTTTATTAGGGAAGAAAATGGCTCCCCAATAATTCCGTCCCTGTTGAATTTTACGGCTCCTATTTCCATAAGGTGGTCGGTTGCCGCATGCAGGCCAGTAGTCTCGGTGTCAAAGGCTGCAAAAATCTTGCCGGAATAAAATTCCCGCGCAAGACTTCTGTAGTTCCTAAAAATCTTAAGGCCACGGCCGTGCATTTCTTTTTGCCTTTATTTTGCGGCATCGAGGACTGCGTTGATTTCTGCTGAAATCTTTGCAATTTCTTCTGTTGCGCTCTTCTTGGCTTCTTCGAGGGCTGCGTCTGTTTTTGCAGAAACTGGAACCGCACAGTTGATGTAGAACTTGATTTTTGGTTCCGTTCCGCTTGGACGTGCGCTAACGATTGTTCCGTCTTCCAGGAAGAACTGGAGTACGTTGCTCTTTGGCCAAGGAAGGTTTGCCTTTGCGGCAGGATTTGCCGGGTCAAATTCAATTGACTGCTGTACGTCGCGGATTTTGCAGACTTTTTTTCCGCCCAAGGTCTGTAAGCCTTCCGTGCGGAGCTTGGTCATGATTCCTGTCATTATTGCAGGGCCCTTTACTCCGGGGAAGTACTTGCTTATTGCTCCGTCCTGGAAGTAGCCGTTTTCTTTGTACATGTCGTTCATGCGTTCAAGCAGGCTCTTTCCCTTGCTTGCCCAGTAGAGAGTCATTTCTGCGCACATTGCTGCGGCGGAGATTCCGTCTTTGTCGCGGCATTCTGTTTCTACAAGGTAGCCGTAGCTTTCTTCAAGGCCAAAGACATAATGTTCTTTTCCGGTCTTTTCCATCTGGCCTTCATCGTATGCAATCCACTTGAATCCTGTAAGGCATTCCTTTACCTTTACGCCGTAGTTCTTTGCAACTGCGTCTACGAAGGGGCTTGTTACGATTGAGCGGATGAGTACCGGGTTTTCTGGCATCTTGCCCAGTTCCTTCTTGCTAAGGAGAACGTAGTCTGCAAGCAGGGCACCCATCTGGTTTCCTGTAACGAGGACATAGTTTCCGTCCTTGTCCGGGAATGCAGTTCCAAAGCGGTCTGCGTCTGGGTCTGTTGCCATAACAACGTCTGCCTTTTCCTTCTTTGCAAGCTCAACAGCCATCTTGAGTGCCGGTGCTTCTTCCGGGTTTGGCTTTTCTACAGTTGGGAAGTCTCCGTTTCCTTCGCGCTGTTCGGGTACGGTGATTACGTTAAGGCCAAGGTCGCCAAGGACTTTTTCTACGTGCATTGCGCCTGTTCCGTGGAGTGGCGTGTAGACTACCTTTACGCTGGAAGCCTTTTCTTTTATAAGGGCCGGGCGGTAGAGGTTTGCCTTTATCATTGCCTGGAACTTGTCGTCAATTTCCTTGTCGATGAGTACGATTTTTCCGGACTTGATTCCTTCTTCGCGGGAAACAAGCTTTACTTCTTTTACTGCGTTAACTTCGTCGATGATTCCCTTGTCGTGGGGCTCAACAACCTGTGCTCCGTCTGCCCAGTATGCCTTGTAGCCGTTGTACTGGGGAGGGTTGTGGCTTGCCGTTACTACAACGCCGGTCTGGCAGCCAAGGGTGCGGATTGCATAGGAAAGTTCCGGGGTGGGGCGGAGTCCTGTAAAAAGATACGCCTTGATTCCGTTTGCCGCAAATACGCGTGCCGTTATGTCGCTGAACTTGTCGTGGTTGTGGCGGCTGTCGTAGGCGATGCATGCGCTAAGAGTGCCTTCTTTTGCCTCTTTGGGGAAGGCCTTGATAATGTAGTTTGCAAGACCCTGCGTTGCCTTTGAGATGTTGAGTGTGTTCATGCGGTTTGTTCCGCCGCCCATTACACCGCGGAGGCCGCCTGTGCCAAATTCAAGGCTCTGGTAGAAGCGGTCTTCAAGTTCCGCCATTGCTTCCTTTGAATCTTTCTTTGCAACAAGGTCTTCAACTTCCTTGCGGAAAGCTTCGTCCTTTTCTTCTGCAATGTACTGTGCCGCTCTTTCGAGTATCTCTTTTTCTTCCATATTTATAACTCCTAAATTATATGCTAATTTTTGCCATGCTGAATTAACTGTTCGGTTCAATTCTAGCCCGATAATGACAGGTTTTGTGCAAAAAACTCAAGCTTAAACCTATTCAGCTCCGTCTGCTTTCTTTAGCAGCGTAGTCTCCCAGCGCAAAAGAGAGCGTTCTGCAGCTTCGTCTCCGCCCATAACGTCGCACATTATGCGGAAAACTGGCTCTGTGCCGCTTGGCCTCATCCAGATGAATGCCCTTGGATTTCCGTCTTCGTCCAGGAAGCGTATCTTTAGACCGCCGTTGCCGTTTGCCCAGTCGGAAGCGTTCTTAACTTCCTTGGTTCCGTTGGTAATGTCTGCCTCGTAGCCGGTAAAGCCGTAAATGGCATTAAGCTCGTCTGCATGCTTGCTCCAGTCATCGGTAAAGACTGCCTGGAAGCGTTTCTTAAGCAAGGACTTGTCCTGGGTCTTAACGTCAAGAACCGCCCTGCTTTCGCTAACGCCTGTGGTTGCAAAGCGGGGAAGGGTGGAAAGCACGTCGCTAAGCATAAAGTCGTCCTTGTAGCGGTAAGACATTCCGGCCTTCTCGCACCAGATGTGGAAAAGCCCCTTGCAGAATTTGCCGTCGCTTCTCCTGTAGTCACGGATTGTAAGCATCTTGAGCACAGCAAAGAGTGTTGCCACCGGGTCGCGCACGCTGGAAGGATATGTAATGTTTCCACCGTTGCTTCCCTCGCCAAGAATGCGCACGTCGTAACCTTCGTCCCTCTTCTGGCGGGCAAGGTTCACCACGTTTGCTTCCCCAACTTCCGCGCGGAAAATCTCGTAGCCAAAGCTTTCGCAAATCTGGTCAATGCGCATGGATGTGGGGCCGTTTACTACAACCGCATGCTTTCCAAAGGTTGCCTGCGTCCTCCACAAAAGCCCCTGTTCGTTAAGCGTCTCCTTCTTCCATTCCTCAAAGGCAAGCTCAGAAGCAACGCTAAGCGCAAAAATCTCCTGTGCCGTAATTGGGCGGGCAGTCTGTGCGTCCTCGTCAAAGAAGACAATGTTGCCCCTGTCACCGTCGCAGTCCGGCATGTAGCCAATAAGAATGTTGTTGTTGCCGTCAGCATGAAGGTCATTTATTACGTCCGCAAGACGGGTCATGTTCTCTGGCTCTGGAATAATCTCGTGCATTATAAGCCCCGGCGTGTCGTTGAAAGGCAAAAATTCAAGGCCGCACTGGGGAATAAAGGTCTTGTCTATGGAAACCGAGCGGGCAGAACCGTTCATGTCGCATACGATGGAAGCTGGGGTTTCCCTAAGGCCTTCCTTGATTGCCTCAAAAACAGCGTCCTGGCCCTTCTTGTTAAAGATGCCGGTAATAACCCCGCGGATGAATTTGTCGTAAGCTTCAACCGCACGAAGCTTGTGGAAGGAAGAATTTGCATACACCTGCTTAAGGTGGTGAAGGTTTGCCCCCTCAATAAGAAGGTTAGCCCTTTCCTCCGCATCTGAAGCCTTGCACTTCTCCCGGAAAATGTCTGCAAGAGCGTTGGTCTCCTTGCCTTCAAGAACCCCGCCCTTGTTAAGACCAAATTTTATTCCGTTCCAGCCGATTGGATTGTGGCTGGCCGAAATGTAAAGGAAACCGTCAAGCTCCTTTGAATAAGCCATAATTTCCGGGGCAGATGCAACCTCTACAAAGTGGACGTAAATCCTCTTCTGCAGGAAAACCCTTATGATAACATCCGCCATTTCCTTGCCGGTAGGACGGGTATCCGTGCCAAGAGCCACGTGGGGCTCATCATTCTTTGACTTTGAAATAACATAATCCGCAAAAGTCTCTGCAATAAGAGCGCAAAGCAAGCGGTTAGTTTCTCCTATATCAGAATCCTTGTCTTCTGCACCGCCGCTCTTAGCAAAAACCTTGCGCCAACCGGATGCAGAAAGTATCATATCATTTTGAATCATGCTACTATTATAGCGACAATTCTCCATATTTTCAACAAAAAAGCCCGCATTTGCATGGTCATTTAGGCGGTCATTTAGGCCCAAATAGCCTTAATTTGGCATTTTCCTTCTATAATATTCTTCTTTTGGAGCAGTTTGCCTTTTTTTTAGCGTTCCCCCCCGCCTTTCCTGTCTAACACTCATTGCAGCTATGCGTAACTATGGGCTTCCACAGTGGCGTATATTGCTTGCAATACGGCTCGTTTTGTAATATATTTAATAATTGAATATGGTGAACAGTGACGCAGCAACCTTGCAAAATATTTCAGCTCCTCTGAACATTGTCCCCTTTTGCAAAAATATGCGAGTTGACCCGACCAATAAGGCGGGGCGTGCTTAAAATTATGGAGCAGGCTTTATCAGAAAAGCATTTTTACTGCCTCTATATAAGAACTGGCTACGAATGGGATTTTGTAAAAGAAATCCAGCCGAAACTTGATTCTCCGAACACCCCCTGCAAAGGGAAACTCTATTGCCTTGGCAAGCAGATGAGGTTAAAAAGTGGCAAGGAATACATAGATTCTATTTTTCCAGGCTATGTCTTTTGGGAAACAGATTCATTGGAAGGCCTTTGTGTTTTGCAGAAGGGCAAGGGGTTCCTAAAAATCCTTCCCCATAACAGTGAACCCCGCGTCTTGCAGGAAAAGGACGTGGACCTTATACGCTCCTTCTTGAAGTACGGAATTATTATGCCAATCGTCCATGTAGACTTTGACGTAAACGACAGGATCAAAATCCTTGACGGCTACTTTAAAGGACAGGAAGCCTTAGTAAAAGCCGTAAATCGACGTAACAAAAGGGTCAATTTCGAGGTTGAGCTGATGAACGGTGCCCACGTCATAGGTTTAACATACGAAAGAGTAAAAAAAATGGATGAAGATTAACTATACTTTTGTCTTGGTTGTAATCTGAATAAGTTGACAACAATTTCTTCTTATAATAATATTAACACATTAAAGGCAACCATTGTTTGGCACGGAGCTTGATTCAAGCACGGATCCCGGATGGCGAACAAAATTCCTTGCGGTGACCGGTCAAAATATACCTTGTTGCCAATGGGGGTGGTGTCTTTAAAATAGTTTAGTTTCTTGAATCCCAAAGATTTTTTATTGTAATACGGCAAAGATATACTTTATCTGCGAGGGGGGGGCGGAATTCCTGTACTGGCGTTTTCTATAACAATCATAAGAAAAGTTGGCAGTTTTTCCTCTCGGCTGTGAGTAAGTCTAACGTATGTACTTTTAGACACTAAGGTGTGTACTGTAGAATCTAAAATTATGTATCGTAGGTTCCTACGGATAAGTATGATGTTGTGTTGATGACAGTATAAATGAAACCAAAGAGTTTTGATGGACTCGGATTATGCAGGGCGAGTTTTCTGCTGGTGCAGTTGAAGGACTGTGGGATATACAATGCAATGAATAAAGATATAAAGTATGCAAACGAATTGTATATTGATACTCTCAATTCAGAGACACACGTGTACAAGGAGCTCTTGATATGTTAAAAAAAACTGTGCAGAACAAAATTCAGATGTTTTTATACGGTTCAATACCTACCTACAAAGATGATGTTTTTTGAAAAGCCGTCTATACTCTGAAATTTCATCTGCCAAAGCTAAGATTTCTTATCCTGTGTATTTTGTTTCTTGCGTTTTGTATGAAAACTCTGCTTTTATTGTGAAAGTTTCAAAGGAAAATAAACGGTTTATGATGGAACATGGATATTATAATGTAATGTATTATAAACAGAGAATTATTGTATTACTAAGAATGATTTTAATTTTTTTACCAAACTGAGGAAAAAATGACTTTTGAAAAACAAAATGACTTACCGGAAATTTCTGTTATTGTTCCTAGTTATAATCATGGTGAGTTTATTTCAGAAACTTTGAATTCTATTATTAATCAGACTTTTTCAAAATGGGAATGTATTATCGTAGATGACGGTTCTTCTGATAATACGAGGCAGGTGATTCAGGAGTATTGTGATAAGGATTCTAGATTTGAATATGTTTATCAGAATAATAGTGGTGTAAGTGCGGCTAGAAATAATGGCATTTCTCTTGCAAAAGGGGAATTCATTCTTCCATTGGATGCTGATGATTTAATTGGTGAAACTTACATAGAAAAAGCTCTTTTGGAATTCCGGAGAAATCCAGATTTAAAACTTGTTTATTGCAAAGCAAAAATGTTTGGAAAGGTAAATAAGATATGGGAACTTCCTGATTATTGCTATGAAAAACTTTTATGGCAAAATTTAATTTTTTGTTCTGCTGTTTATAGAAAATCTGATTTTAATAAGACTAAAGGATATGATACTAATATTCTTGGTTATGAAGATTGGGATTTTTGGTTGTCATTTATTGAACCTTCGGATTCTGTTTTTTGTATAAATGAGGTTTTGTTTTATTATAGGATAAGAAAATTGTCCAGAAGTACCGGTGCTAATCAAAACTGTGTTTCCATCAATAAGTATATATATATAAAGCATGAATCTTTATATAAGCCTTTTTTGCCAGATATTATTAACTATCATAATGGCATATATCTGATAAGCGATATAAAGAAATCTTTAAGTTATAGAATTGGTTATATTATTCTTGAACCTTTTCGGTTTGTAAAAAAAATAATACAGGCTATTTTCTTTCATTAAGATTTATTTTGAGTATTGATATATTATTTATATTAAAGCAAATTGAGCTTTTTTTTGTGGAAATGGATATGAAATTGGCTTCCGTAACGGTCTGGTATAATCCTGATGATTCTTGTGTAGATAACATTTTGTCATATAATACTTTTGTTAAGGCTTGCTATATTGTTGATAATTCATCTGCGGATAATTCTTTCCTTGCAAAACAGATTCCAAATGCTGTTTATCTCCCAAACTTTGATAATTTAGGAATCTCTAAGGCTTTAAATATTGGGTGTTCCCATGCATTGTCAGATGGTTTTAAGTTTTGTATGACGATGGATCAGGATTCCTTCTGGCGAGAAAGTCAACTTTCTAAGTATTTGCAATTGGTTGATCGTAACGCAACAGGTATCTGTGTGTCATTTGGGCCAAATCTTATATGTCCTAAAAATCAGTGTTTTCTTGGCATGATTAAACATTTGATTTTTAAGAAGCCTTCTGGTTTGCCGAATGGGGAAAAAGAGGTGGAAATGTTAGACTGCCCAAGAGGTGTTATAACAAGTGGTAATATTTTAAAACTTTCTGTTTGGAAAGAGATTGGGATGTTTTATGAGCCTTTTTTTATAGATGAGGTTGATTATGAGTTTTGTTTCCGCCTGAAAAAATACGGATATAAGATTATGAAGGTTGCTTGTGTAAAACTTAATCATAATCTTGGTTGTCCAAAGTTTACTTTTTATCCTTCTGGGGGAGGGTACAGAGGTAAAAGATTATATTATATTTTTAGAAATTGTTTATACATAAAACGTATGTATCCTGATGAATATAAAAAATGGAATTATTCAAAATGGCTTGGTTTTAATATAAGAAGCAATCTGTTTAATTTTAGGTGGGGACAGTTTTTTTATATCGCAAGGGCTTTGATTGATGTTAAGAAAAATGTAATGGGGAAATACGAGGAACGACGTAAATGATTTCTATAGCAATGGCAACATATAATGGGGAGAAATACCTTGCAAGGTGTCTTGACAGTATTGTGGCTCAGACATTTTCTGACTGGGAATGTATATTGGTGGACGATGGTTCTTGTGATAATAGTGGAAAAATTTGTGATGAATACGCTGTTAAAGATACGCGTTTTTGTGTTATTCATCAGCAGAATGCGGGAGTAAGTGTTGCTCGAAATGCCGGTTTGAAAGCTGCAAAAGGAGAGTGGATTGCTTTTGTTGATAGTGACGATTGGATAGACCCCAATACTTATGAAGTTGCAGTTAAAACAGCTTTTGACAATGGTGCTGATTTGGTTCAGTGGAGATGGGCAGAAGAAATCGATGGTGCTTCTAAAGCAAATGTTAATGCACATACAAGGGTTGGTGTGTTTAAATTTGAAGATTCTTGCTTATATTGTGAATCTAGAAGTATGTGTAATAAAATAGTTTCAAGAGGTTTATTATCTTTTCCTCAGGTTAGATTTTCAACGGATTTAAAATTATTGGAAGATACGTTTGTTAGCTTTCAGGTGCTGGTAAGAATGCAGCGTGGGTATCAGTTGGATAATAAGTTTTACCATTATTTTATGAATCCTGCTTCCGCAACCCATAATATAAATTATTCAATTATTTTAAATCAAGTTGAAGCTGTGGAAAAAATTGTCGCTTTTTTAAATGAATCTAATCTTTCAAAAACAAAAAATGTAAAGAGGATCATAAAGCAATTGAAAATCGAGCCAAAAGAATATGCTTTGATGAATTTTGGTATTGATTATTCTAGAACAATTTTTCCAGAAGTACAAAAATATACTTTGTTCAGACCTAGAAAAATAACTTTGTTATATTGGCTTATTTTTTTCCATATGGATTTTATTGCAGTTTTTATTATGAAACTATGGAAAAAAACAAATGAAAAAAAATGAAGGGCAGGTGATCTATGAGAGTTGAAATTTTAACTCTCTGTAAGAGGCTAATGCCTGGTTCTTTGGCTTTTCATGTATGGTATATTTTGATGGGGAAGTGAACTTGTTCACAGAGAGCTTTCTTGTAACTTCATATTATATCCTGGCTATCGGGCCGAATAAAAAAATGTGAGGTTATTATTATTTTTTTCAACGGGCTATATTCTTGGTTTCAAAACTTGTAAAAAAAGATGAATTTTCAGAGTCATCTATGAGAAGCCATAATATTTCTTAATCACAACTAAAAAGTGATATAAGAATAATACCCTTTGTGCAAGAAACTTGAACTTGTGATAACGTTGTGATGGTCTGTAAAATTATATGTTTCGGTGTCAACTTTGTGACGAGAAAGGACGTGACCTGTCCTGAAGTATCTATAAAAATATGGTGATGAACGGATATATTATGGCTGACAGAAATGTATAAAATTTTCCAAGGGGCTGGGATGGTCTTTGGGATTTTTATGAACATTTTGAATTATAGCGAAATCAATTATATAAAAAGCTGTTTAAGAAATAGCGAAAATACTTTTACTACAAAACATATTGCAATATGGATGTATCAATAATTATTGTAAATTATAATACGCGAGATTTGACTCGAAATTGTCTTTTATCTATTTTTGATAAAACACAAGATATCAATTATGAGGTAATCGTTTCTGATAACGGTAGTAAAGATGGTTCTGTGGAAATGATAAAAAGTGAGTTTCCTCAGGTTGTCTTGATTGAAAACAATGTAAACCTTGGCTTTGGAGCAGCAAATAATCGTGGGCTTGCTTTAGCAAAGGGGAAATACATATTTTATTTAAATAGCGACACGTTACTTCTTAATAATGCTGTAAAGTTATTCTTTGATTACTGGGAAAAATCAAGTCAGAAAAATGAGATAGGAGCTTTGGGGTGTAATCTGTTGGATGGGAATTATAGGCTTGCACACTCTTTTGGTTGTTTTCCAACAGAAGATATAGTTAAAAAGTTATGGAAAAAAAGAATATGCCATTCACTTATTAAATTCTTTATAGAAAAAATTGGAATAAAACTTTATAAAGAGAAATCGTATCAAGATAAGTATATTGGTGAAGTTGATTTTATTACAGGAGCCGATTTATTTGTGAAAAATGATGTGAATGCTTTTTTTAATGAAGATATATTTTTGTATTGTGAGGATTTGGAGCTTCAAAAACGCATGTCTGATAACAATCTAAAAAGATTAATAATTGATGGGCCTGGGATTGTCCATTTTCAGGGGATGTCTGGTAATAAAAAAGTGACGTTCGAAAGTCTGTATTTTTCTTTTGGGAAAATACAGAATGATATTTCCTTGTTGAAGTATTTTTCTCTTCATGGTAATCCTGAGAAAGCAAGGGACTTGACTGAAATATTAAAAAAATATTGGAGTATACCCTTTTACAAAAAATATACAAAAAACTATTTGGCTTATTTATGAGCAGTAATTGTAGTTTCTAAATTGCTAATTTGTTACGGACAATAAGAGTATTAAATAACTATCGTTCCGAACTCGTTTTGGATTCTATGTTTCTTTTGTATGCAGTTCTGGAATCAAGTTCTGGATTTCGGTTTATTCTTCAGGCGGGGCTAATACTCCGCCCCTTGAGGCGACAAAATGCTATAATATAAGTTATGGATGCGTATATATACAAAGAGCATAAAAAACATTGTTGCTATATCACATGTGTTTCCTGATCAGGGAAAAGACATATAAGAATATGCGAAGATATATGAGGGACAATTAGAATTTGGGGTTGGAGAGTAATTCCGTGATACCTCAGGTCTTGATCTGTGGTGGTCCATTTAAATAAAATTGAAATGTAAAAAGAAAAATATCAGGGTTTTGCTCTTGATAATTATTTTATATTACTTATTATTATAATATTAACTTATGTTTGAGCTATACTTCTTGCGTTTTTTGATTTTTATATTCTTCTCAAGAACTTGGAGGACTGCGCATAGATGACAGTAGCCATTAACGGTATGTACCTTACAAACCAAGCTGTAGGTATTGCGAATGTTATAATAAATGTTGCAAATCAGCTTGTGAAAAATCATGATGTAACTATTTTTGTGAATAAAGAAGTGTTGCCGGAAATAAAAGAGCGTTTGAATTTATCAATAAAATATGTTGAAAATAAGAATACTTTATTCTTTAGAAAACCGGTTTGGTTTTTTTTGAAATTTTCAAAACTAATTAATCAATATAATCCTGATTATATTTGGAATCCTGCAGTGTGGACCCCATTTGGGATTAATAAAAGTATAAAAAAAATAGTTACAGTTCATGATTTTGTAAGTAAAAACTATAAAAAAACTATGCGTTTTTTTAATCGTATAATTTCAACAGCTATAGAGGATTGTTCAATTAATAAAGCTGATTATTTATGGTGCGTTTCTGAATATACAAAAAAACTTTTGGAAAAATATTATCCTAATAGAAAATGTAAAAAGATTTTTGTTGGATCTGCACCAGACGCTTTTCTTACGAAAATAAGTGATGAAGGATTGTTTCGTAAAATAAGATATGAATTGAATCTTCCTTCTGAATATATGTTGTTTGTCGGAAGCCTTGAGCCACGGAAGAATTTGAAGTTTCTGTTAAAAGTCTTTAAGGAATTTGCTAGCAGGAATACAAGCTTAAATTTGGTAATAGTCGGGGCCAGGGGCTGGGGAAAGACTGATGTTGCTGATATCGTGGATTCGGAGGGGTATCCAAAAGATAGAGTTTTGTTTACCGGGTTTGTTGCAGAAGAACAGCTACGTGTTCTGTATAATCTTGCAACTTTGTATATTTCGACTTCTTTGAATGAAGGCTTTGGTTTGCCTCAAGTGGAAGCCATGAATTGTGAAATCCCCGTTGTCTCGCCACATAATTCTGCAATGATTGAGGTTGTGAGCGGGGCTGGTGTTACAGTAGATGGCTGGATAATTGAAGATTGGGTATCAGCAATTAACTTGGCTATTGATGATAGAAAAGAAATAATTGATAGGCAGAACGAGAGAAAGAAAAGGTATCAATGGGATTCAATTATTTCTCGTTTTTATGAATATCTTGGAATTTAGAATGAAAATCCTTGTGAATGGTTATAATCTCCGTCAATCTGCAGCAGGAATTGCTACATTTGCAATTAATGCAGTAAATGCACTATCTTTTCATGCGGATTTGCATTTTGATATAGTTGTTGGCCCTGCAATTTCTTCTGACATACTAAGTCGTATTAGAAGATGTGAGAATATTCAGATACATATTATTGGATCGAAAAAATCATCCGTGTGGTTTTTTGTTGATTTACCCAAATATATTCGTAAGTCAAAATTTGATTTGTTGTGGAATCCTTCTCCAATTTTGCCGTTCGGTGTAAGCCGAAAAATAAAAAAGCTTGTCACCGTTCATGATTTCGTAAGTCGAGAGTTTAGAGATACCATGACCTTGTCTGGTAGGCTTGTAACTCGTTTTTGTGAAAGAAAAATAATTGATACTGCAGACTATCTCTGGTGTAACTCGGAATATACGAAACGAAAATTGAATGATTATCATCCAAAGCGTAAGTGTAAAGAAATATTGGTTGGGGGAGCTCCTAATTCGGAGATTAGAAAAAGTATTGTTGGTCCAGATGATTCAAAAAAATTTCTGGCTCATCTAGGTATTAGTAAAAAATATCTTTTATTTGTTGGAAGCCTTGAGCCTCGCAAAAACCTGAAATTTCTTTTAGAGGTGTTCAAGGAGTTTCATAAAACTCATAATATGCAGTTGGTGATTGTCGGTGCAAGAAAATGGGGAACCACTCATATTGCTGATGTATTAAATAAAGAGGGGTTTCCTAAAGAAGATGTGATCTTTACTCCATTTGTTGTTGATGCAGATTTGTGTAAGTTATACACGTTCTCTGAGTGTTATGTTTCAACCGCCTTGAATGAAGGGTTTGGAATGCCGCAGGCAGAAGCGATGAAATGTGAGAGCCCCGTGGTTGCAGCTCATAATTCAGCAATGATTGAAGTTGTTGAAGGGGCTGGTGTAACAGTAAAGGGCTGGGACATTTCTTGTTGGTGTGATTCTATTGAGTATGCCATGTCGCATTCTAAGGAAATAGTCGAAAAGCAAAAACAAAGAATTAGGAAATATAGCTGGGATCTTATTTCAGATTCTATATATAAAATAATAACAGGCTAATCTCATAAAAAATAAACGCTATGAAAATCTTACAAATATCAACTTATTATCCGCCAAATTTTGGTGGTATCGAAATGGTTGCCTATGATTTTAGTCGTATACTCTTGAGGCAAGGATATGACGTCAAGGTGCTATGTTTTAATAATGGGGTCGAGGATAAAACGGATACTTATGAAGGTGTTGATGTTTTTCGTATAGGTTATAAGTATAAGTTTGCATCACAGGCAATTTCCCTAAGGTATTTTTTTGTTCTTAAGAAAATTATTAGGGATTTTTCTCCTGATGTAATTCATATACATCTGCCAAATCCGTTGGTTGCTACGTATTTGATGCTTTCAAAGCCTAAGTGTAAAATAACATTACATTGGCATTCGGATATCGTAAAGCAGAAATATTTAAAACAGATTTATGCACCTTTTGAAAAAGCAATATTAAAACGTGCAGATAAAATTTGTGCAACTAGCCAGATTTATGCAGAGAAATCAAATTCGTTAAAAAAATATCTCAATAAAGTTTGTGTTATTCCAAATATCGTTGAAACTGATTTTCTTGATAATATTACTTATAATGATAAAAAGAGAATTTTAGAAATTCATCATAATTATGAAGGTAAAAAGATTATCTTTTCAATTGGGGTGCACAGAGCATATAAAGGTCTAAAGTATTTAATTGAGGCGGCACAGTATTTGTCAGATGACTATGTGGTTGTAGTTGCAGGAAGTGGACCTTTGACAGATGAGTTAAAACGTTTGGTTTATGATTTGAAACTGACAAATGTTGAGTTTTGTGGTAGAGTTAGCGATGAAAATAAAAAATGCTTTCTGTGGGCATCGGATATTTATGCCTTTCCTTCTATTACAAAAAATGAGGCTTTCGGAATTGCTTTGGCAGAAGGTTTGTATTGTGGACTCCCTGCTGTTACATTTACAATAGACGGTTCAGGTGTAAATTGGGTAAATAAAGATGATGTAACTGGTATAGAAGTTCATGAACATGATGCAAAAAAATATGCCCAGGCATTAATGAGTGTTTCAAAAGAAAAATATGGTAAATCCGCTCGAGAATGGGTAAGAAAAAATTTCACCGAACAGGCAATTTTTGATAAGGTTAGAGAATTTTTTGAATTGTAAGTTTTCTTTATGAGTCGATAATCAAAAATTATGCATTAAGTATATTGAGTATCACTAAAGAATATAAAATGTCGATATTATTCATACAGGAGAAACTCCCCATGTCAAACAAAATTGCTCTAATTACCGGTATCACCGGTCAGGATGGTTCTTTCCTTGCGGAATTTCTGCTTGAGAAAGGCTACGAAGTACACGGCATTATCCGCCGCTCTTCATCATTCAACACAGGTCGTATCGAGCATCTTTATCTTGAAGATGCCATTGAAGATATGCATAAGAACCGCAAGGTTTATTTGCATTATGGCGACCTCACGGATTCAGAGAGTCTTATCCGCTTAATTCGTGAAATCAAACCTACCGAAATTTACAATTTGGGTGCACAGAGTCATGTTCAGGTTTCTTTTGAAGTACCTGAATACACAGCTGACTGTGATGCTACTGGTGTACTCCGCATTCTTGAAGCCGTGCATTTTTTGGGAATGGAAAAGACCTGCCGTATTTACCAGGCTTCAACATCAGAACTTTTTGGTCTTGTTCAGGAAGTTCCTCAGAAAGAAACAACACCTTTCTATCCGCGCTCTCCTTATGCTGTTGCAAAAATGTACGGTTTCTGGATTATGAAAAACTACCGTGAATCTTATGGTATGTTCTGTTCTAACGGTATCCTTTTCAACCATGAATCAGAGCGCCGCGGTGAAACTTTCGTGACCCGCAAGATTACTCTGGCTGCTAGCCGTATTGCTCAGGGATTGCAGAAAAAACTTTATCTTGGTAATCTCAATGCCCTCCGCGACTGGGGATATGCACGCGACTATGTTGAATGTATGTGGCTTATTTTGCAGCAGGACAAGCCAGATGACTTTGTTGTTGCAACAGGCGAGCAGCATTCTGTCCGTGAGTTCTGTGAATATGCATTCCGCGAGGCTGGTATCGAAATTGAATTCAAGGGAGAAGGTGTAAACGAAAAAGGCTACAACAAGGCAACTGGCGAAGTGCTTATTGAAGTTGACCCGAAGTATTTTCGTCCTGCAGAAGTTGAGACTCTGCTTGGTGACCCGACAAAGGCAAAGAATATTCTTGGCTGGAATCCAACAAAGACAAGCTTCCCAGAACTTGTTAAGATAATGATGCGGCACGATATGGAGTATGTAAAGGCTGAGAAAACTTTGCATAAGAGATAATCAGAGAAAATACGAGATAAAGTTATGGAAAAGAATGCAAAAATCTATGTAGCTGGTCATCGCGGTTTGGTTGGTGGTTCAATTGTACGTTGCCTCAAAGAAAAAGGTTACACAAACATTATTACAAGGACTCACAAAGAGCTTGATTTGCTTAATCAGTCTGCGGTAAATGATTTTTTTGCCACAGAGAAACCTGAATATGTTTTTCTTGCAGCAGCTCATGTCGGCGGAATAGGAGCAAATTCTACTTATCCTGCTGATTTTATTTATCAGAATATGGTAATCGGATTTAATGTGGTTGAGGCTGCCCGTGTTAATGGTGTTAAGAAATTTATGAATCTTGGTTCTACATGTATATATCCCAAAATGGCTGAACAGCCGATTAAAGAAGAGTCTCTTCTTACAGGTCCGCTTGAACCAACGAACGATGCCTACGCACTTGCAAAAATCAGCGTAATCAAACTTTGTACTGCCTACAACAAGCAGTACGGAACAAACTTTCTTTCTGTAATGCCTACAAACCTTTATGGTCTTGGCGATAACTATGAGCTTCAGGGAAGCCATGTGTTTCCTGCAATGATTCGCAAGTTCCATGAGGCAAAGGTTAGTGGGGAGGATTGTGTTCATCTTTGGGGTGACGGATTACCTCTTCGCGAGTTTCTTTATGCCGGAGACCTTGCGGATGCGGTTGTTTATCTTATGGAAAACAAGAACGCGCAAGACCTTCGTAATCCTGCCGGTGATTTTGTAAATGTTGGCACTGGTGTCGAGTGCACAATCAAAGAACTTGCAGAAACTGTAGAAGATATTGTTTATTCAGATGTTCGAAAAGATGGTCGTAAATGCAAAATGGTATGGGATTCATCAAAGCCAAATGGTACGCCTCGAAAATTGTGCGATGTAACTCGCCTGAATGCACTGGGGTGGAAAGCTAAAGTAGCCGTGGTGGAAGGCGTAAAAATTGCATATGATGACTTTCTTCATGGGGATGTAAGAAAATAAAATTCATAGCAATTATTTTTAAAGAATACAATCCCTGCAATTGTCGAGGTCACTGAAAAAGGTAGATTGTTAAAATTTTTAGTGTCGTTTTTTACTTTCGAAAGAGTGTAATAACACTAAATATGGACTAAAAATCGCAATTTAGGACTTTTTCAGTAGACTCCAATTGTCGCGCATATTGCGTAGCAATGTAGCAAGAATATCAATACTTTTGTAGCCGTTCTTTCTATTGAGTCATTTGATAAGCCAACAGTCGCCACAGATTTTATCCGACTTGATAAAGATTCCTTTTGCAAAATAAAAGGTGATACAATTGACTGATTGTAGATAAGGATGATGCTCTTCTTATTGCTGCAAAAGACAAAATACAAGATGTGAAGAAGGTTGTAGAGTGATTAAGAAAAGGAGTAGTTAAAAGCAGATTTAGTTCTTTTTCTTACGCTAATCCCCCACCTCTACACATATACTCTTTCTTCCTGTCCCGCTTTTTTTTCCCCCACCCCATCCATTTGTAATATACAACACACAGAATAATTCCGAATACAGCGTTTTTTTCCCCCTCAACCGCCAACAACAGGGGCTATAACTTTTACTTTCTGTTCAGAGACCGGCCTAGCCATTTGTAGTAGACAAAGCAGAGGATGATTCCGAAGACTGTTGCTGTGGGGGCGGCGGCGCCGATTCCAGTGAGGCTTGCATTTTCGCGGATGCTCATGAAGTAAGAGACGGGGAGGCGGAGCAGGAATGTCTGCAAAAGTCCCTGAATCATTACGAATAGGCTCTTTGAGTGTCCGTTGAAGTAGCCCAGGTAGCTAAAGAGTATGCAGGTTACGACTGCTTCCAGGGAAAAGCCCCGAAGAAATTCGAATGCGCGTTTTATTACCGCCGGATCTTCCGTAAAAATGGAAGCAACTCTGTCTCCAAAGAAAAATATTGCAATCATCACCGGAAGGCCTACTGCTGCCCCAATTCCCTGTCCAATGAGGAGTCCGCTTCTGGCCCGCTTTTCGTTTGCCGCACCGACGTTCTGTGCTACGAAAGGTGCCATGCTTTGCATTAGGCAGATGGGGAGCAGCATGATAAAGCCCTGGATTTTCTGTGCCACGCCGTAGCCAGATGATGCGTCAAGCCCCAGCCTGTTTACAAATGCACAAAGGGCAAGGAAGCTGAAGTTTGTAAGCGCACCCTGAATCGTCAGGGGAAGCCCCAACTTTATGAACTTGGGAATCTCGCTTCCAAAATTCAAATTCTTTTTTTCTATTTTAAATGGAATAGAGCGCTTTTTTATGATTATAAGGGAAAGCGCTACGCTTACGGCCTGGGCTGCAACTGTTGCAATGGCTGCACCCGCCACATTCATTTTTAGGCCTGCAACAAGTATCAGGTCTCCGGCAACGTTTACGGCGCATGCAATTGCTACAAAAATCAGGGGAGTGTTAGAGTCTCCCATGCCCCGCAGCATTGCGCTTATAAAATTGTAGAAGGTGATGAAGATGAATCCGGCACCGCATATCCTTATGTACTGGACCGTCAGCTCAATAGATTCCTCTGGAGTCTGCATTGCTACTGCAAGCGGGCGGGCAAGTGGCACGATGAGGGCTGTAAGTAGCAGGGAAAGCGTAAGGAAAAACACGACTGCATTGGAAAGCAGCTTGTTCACCAGTTCAAAGCGCTTGGCACCTATGTAGTTCCCCAGCAGGACAGTTACGCCCATCGTTATTGCATTCAGCAGCATGGTAAAAAGGTTCATCACATTGCCGCCGACTGCAACCCCGCTTATTCCGGCAGTCGTACCGAAGCGGCCTACAATCAGCATGTCCACTGCACCGTAGAGTGACTGGAGCACGAGGGAAAGAAGAACCGGCAGCATAAAGGCAACAAGCTTTCCTGCTATGCTTCCCTGGGTAAAATCCTGCTTGCCCCTGATTTTTACGCTGGGGGCTGCACCTGAGCTTTCATCTATGTTTGAATTGTTTTTCTGAAGATTATCCATGCGGGGAAGTATAGCACAAAAAAAATATTTTGTGTCAAAAAAAATATTTTGTAAAAACTATTCTTTCGTGCCATATTGATGGGCTTTTGCATAATGGTTATAATTTTAAATATGGAAATAAATAAATTGTTTTGTAAGAGATTTCTTGTACTTATAGCCCTCCTTCTTTCATTAGGCTTTCTTTATGCGGAAGAGACAGAGGCAACTTTTGCAATGAACCTGGACTTCTATGTTTTTAAAATTGATGATGACAAGCTTGACGAAAATGATGACCCGAGCGGCGCAAACATGAACATCAACGGGAATATGGACATAAGCCCCTGTGTCTTCATTGGAGCCAACATTGGTCTGCCCTTCTGGTTTTGGGATGCCCTGTCGACAGACGATGATTCCTACGAGAGGAACGACCTAACGATAAGCCCTTCGGACAAGATTTTTACGTTTTCCCTATATAGCGGGTTTGACTACAATTTGCTGGACGTTATCCGTGTGGAAGCCTATACTGAATGCGGTTTTATTTCCAACTCATGGGCTGGCGGCCTTGGTGCAACGCTTTCCCTATTCCTGATAGGTGCCGACTCTGATGTAAAATTAGGCCTAAAGGCAGACTACGGCTATTTTTACGGTTATTCCGTAGAGGCGCATGAGTGGATGCCTTTCCATAAGATTGCAATAGGAATTGCCGGCTCTGTTAGGTAGGGGAGTTAGGCTTCTGCCTTGCCGGATGTTTTTTTGTTAAAGTAATGCATCAGGCAGTGGGCAATTCTTAGGTTTACCATCATAAAAAGAAAGGCTGCAAAAATGCAGATTACGCTTGCTGCACTGAATGTCATAAGAGATGCGCATTTAAAAATTATTGCAATGCTAAGAGGCAGGCAGATTGTGCTTGTGATAAAGCTTGGGATGTATTTTCTTATGTAAAGCGTCTGGCCTATGTGGACAAGAAGGTGGGCGGTAAAGGAAATGAAAATTCCAAGCCAGATGGCATTTAGAATGCTGCAGGGAAAGTAATATGCAATTAGGCTTAGCCCAAAAAATGGAATGAATTCCTCGTAGACGGCAAGTGCCATTCCTGCCGTTGTGAAGTTCCGGTAAGCTTTCATGACCTTTGGAAAGCGGTCGAACAAGTCCGGGTTCTTTCTGAAAAACCATTCGAAGCCGATTATCTCCTCCATGTCGTGAAAGATGAAAATGATTGGCAAAAGTAGAATGTAGTCCTTCATCGCTATTTCCTGTTTTACGAATAATTCAATTTTTCCCATTATATTACATTCGATTTTTTTTTGCTATATAAGTGCATCGGACTTCGTTGATTCGCTTGGACAAAAAGCATTATGATTTTTGCATGAAACAAAATGCCTTTATCCGGCAGACGCATTTTGGCGGCTTGTGGAAAGATGCTTGCAGAATTCCTTTGGTTTAGCCAACCTTTGCCTAATTGTGCTCCCCAATGAATTTTTCCATCCAAATCATGGCGTACCAGCGGCCAAATTTTTTCCCGCAGTTGTAGAAAGTTCCTACGGTTTTAAAGCCAAGCTTCTCGTGGAATTTTTGGCTTGCGTGGTTCAGGTATTCGTCATCGTCACCGTTGGGTATGCCTATGCAGGCATAAAGGTTTATGATTCCGATTTTTTTTAGCTCTTCTTCCAGCGCGGAATACAAGGCCCTTCCAAGACCGCATTTGCGCCTTGACCTTTCCACGTAGATAGAAAGCTCCACGTCCCACTTGTAGGCTTCCCTTTCCTTGAAGGGGGCGGCGTATGCGTAGCCCAGTATTTTTCCGCCTTCCTCTGCACAGATGTAGGGGTAGCGTTTTGTTATGGATTCAATGCGGCCTTCAAATTCCTTGACTGAAGGAACATCGTATTCAAAAGTGATTGCGGTGTCGGTTACGTAGTATGAATAAATGTCCAGAAGCTCCTTTGCGTCTGCCTTGGTTACGGCTCTGATGGTTCTTGAGCCGGGGAATGGGGGTGTTGTTTTTTTTGTCTGCATGATGGAAGACATTGTAGCCTCTTGAGGCCCTGCTGTCAATTTGGATGCGTTAGGCACTGGAGGGGCGCGCAGCGCGTGCGTCAGCACCGACCGTAGGGGAGCCCGGAAGCGCCGACCTGCCGCAGGCAGGGAACGCCCAAAGAAATAATTGGAAAAAAAATGCAATAAAAATTCGCTTCTGCTTTTTCCTGTTGACATAAAGTTAAAAATAATGGTAGAGTGTGGATATGAGAAACACAACCCGTTGGGCGCAGAAAATCAATAATTCCTCGTTGGCTTACCTCTATTATGGCTTTTATTGGTTCTCATTTTCCTTTACAGGATTGCGCTGTATGCGGAAGGCATAATGCCTGTTGTTTGTGTTTGCTTTTTGGGTGAATAACAAGGACCTTCCGTAAAGGAGGGTTCTTTTTTTTTACCTTACGGCTTTTGACTTGCGGAAAGGCCTACCGCGGATGTCTTTAAAGCCGTAAGATAAGCTGTTTATAATTATAGGAGTATAGATTATGATTATTGTTTTAAAGAAGAACACTGCAAAGTCTGACGTGGATTCTTTTGTTGGCGACGTAAGGAAGATGGGACTGGACGTTCACATTTCAACAGGTGTGGACAAAACGGTCATTGGTCTTTTGGGAGACACATCCAAGCTTGATCCCGAGGATTTTCTTGCAAAGGACATCGTTGAGTCTGCCGAGCGGGTTTCTGCCCCCTACAAGATGGCAAGCCGCAGCTTTCATCCGCAGAACACGGTTGTTACGATTGGCGGCGGTCAGAGCGGGGTGAATTCCTGCACGATTGGCGACGGAAAAACTGTTCCCCTTATTGCAGGCCCATGTTCCGTTGAATCCGAGCAGCAGATTATGGATGCGGCCCGCGCTGTAAAAAAGGCAGGTGCAAGAATCTTGCGCGGTGGTGCATACAAGCCCCGCACTTCTCCATACAGCTTCCAGGGCATGGGTGTGGAAGGGCTAAAGCTCCTTTCTGCCGCAAAGAAAGAGACCGGCCTTCCAATCTGTACTGAACTGATGGCAATTTCTGAGCTAAAGTATTTTGACGACGTTGACCTGATTCAGATTGGTGCCCGCAACTTCCAGAACTTTGACCTTCTAAAGGAGCTTGGCAAGTGCGGAAAGCCTGTTCTTCTAAAGCGAGGACTTTCAGGAACAATCACTGAGCTTTTGATGAGCGCAGAATACATCATGGCAAACGGAAACGAAAACGTGATTCTCTGCGAAAGGGGAATCCGCACCTACGACAACTACACCCGCAACTGCCTTGACCTTAGCGCGGTTCCATACCTGCACAAGGTTAGCCATCTTCCTGTTGTAATTGACCCCAGCCATGCCTGTGGTATAAGGTGGATGGTTGGCGAGCTTGCAAAGGCTGCGGTTGCAATTGGCGCGGACGGCCTTGAGATTGAAGTTCACTGTGATCCGTCAAAGGCTCTTAGCGACGCTTCCCAGCAGCTTACTCCTGCCCAGTTTGAAGAGCTTACGGTAAAGCTTGGAAAGATTGCAGCGGTTGACGACAGGTCTATTTAGGACGTAGTCCTATTTGCTCTACCATTTTGTTTTTGGCTAACTTAACATCTTGCCATTTTTTACGAGCTTTGCGGGGTTCCGGCTTTCGCCTCCATTGCTGGCTGGCCTCCAGCAACCCGCCTTTGGCGGGCCCCTCCAATCCCTGCCGGGAGTTGCTTTTTTTAGCGGGCATTTTTTTTGCTAAGTGCTAGTTGCGGGAAATATTTTTTGTCTGGGTTTTTAGGTAGTCTGCTGCCGTTGCTGTGTCGTTAAGTCCTGTAACCGTATTTCCGTCGCTGTCTGTCCAACCGGAAGGAGAACTAAAGGTTACTGTTGTAAGGTTCGTGCATCCATAAAATGGTCCCTTCCAAACCCCTGCTGTAACTCCCATAATACTCGTTACGGATGAAGGTATGGTCACATTGGAAAGCGATGTGCAGTTGCTAAAAGCTCCTTGCTCAATCTTTGTAATGCCATTAGGAATGATAACGGAAGTAAGTTTTGTTCCTGCAAAATCTCCCATTCCAATTGTCCCTAGGTTTTCTGAAAGTGTTATGTTAGCAAGATTAGTACAACTTTCAAAGATATTTCCTTCCGATTTGGTAACAGAATTTGGAATGGAGATGTTTGTAAGTCCTGAACATCCCCCAAAAGCCCTCAGACCAATAGTTTTTATTCCGTCTTCCATTGTTAGGCTTGTTAGGTTTGTGCATCCGTAAAATGCCTCGTCATAAATTTTTTCAACGGAGCCTGGGATTGTAATTGTTTCAAGACCTGTACACTGGTAGAAAGCCCAGCCGTAGATGTATTGTACTGTGTCTGGCAGAATTACTTCCTTTAGGGTTGTGCAATCATGAAAAGCTCCTGTTGAATAGTTGTCTCCGCTCCGGCCAATGGCGGTAATGCCTGTTTTTGACAGGTCAAGCGTTATTTTTGCGCTGGGGTGGGATTCACTGTGTGCCTTTAGAGCTTCGTTCAGTCCAGAGAAATTTGAAATGTCTCCTGCTATTGTAATTGACGCATCTGAACTTAGATAAGGTATTTCTTGTACAGCCTTTGAACGGCTCCAATAAATTAGTCCGTCATTACCGAGTGCATAGTCTGAATTACCAAGTTCAAAGTGTCCGTAGTTTGCGGCAATTGTATTGCCAGAATTGTTGTCCAAAAGGACCCTGTATCCAACAGTATATGAAGGCGGGTTGATTTTTGCAGCAGGTGTAGCCGTAAGTGGGGCTGTAATGTTTATCTTTATGTTTCCTGCCAGATAGACATTTTTAGCTACGGCACCGTTTGCCATGTTGAACGTACTGTCGTCGTTTACGCTTACATCATAAAGGTTGTGATTTTTTACTGTGCCGTAAAGATTCAATGTACTGCTGGAGCCTGTTAGGTATATTCCTGCATTTGAACCGTTGTTGCATACTGTTGCCGAGCCGGAAGACGTTGTGCCTATGGTTACACTTCCACCTGCTATATATATTCCATGTCCGCCTGAATCGGCATAGTTGTATGAGACTTTTGAACTTCCTTCCATATTAAATGTTCCGCTTTCAACGTAAATGCCGCCGCCGGCTCCGCTTGCCTTGTTGCTTGCATTTGTTGTGCTTGTAGGAAATTCTGTGCCAGAGGCTTCCCTTCCAACAATTGAACTGCCGTCTATTGTTACTGTGCAATTTTTCATATAGATTCCGCCGCCGTTTACAGCAGAGTTGCCGCTTATGGAGCTGTTGCTCATTGTGAATGTGTTGTTTTCAATATACACACCACCACCGTCTCCTGTAGCCGTGTTTCCGCATATATCTCCGCCGCTCATCGTAAAAGATGAATAGGACCTATTTGGTATGTATACGCCGCCGCCGGTTGCCGCAGTGTTGGAACTGATGGAGCCGCCTGTCATAATGAATATACCGCGACCACCAACATATATGCCGCCGCCGCCATAGCTATCTGAGTCATTTTCGCTTATGGTGCCACCGCTCATCGTGACATATGCGCGATTTGAGCTAGTGTTTGCGTTCCCTACATAAATGCCCCTTATAGAGTTGTATGAGACTGTCCCCGAATCTATATAAAGGGAGCTTTCCCTAACGTAGATTCCACCGTTGTCAGGAGAGTAATTGTAGCATACTCCACCCGTAAGTTCCGCCGTATGGCTTGCATCAGAATATCCTAGGTAAACAGAACCGCCCATTGATTTGATTCCGCCACCGCCACCACTAGTGTTAGTGGCTTTGTTTGAGTATAAGAGTGATGTTGCGCACTCATCCTTTGAGATGTCTCCGATAACCGCAGAACCGTACAGGAACACATTACCCGTGTTATATATGCCGCCACCTTCGGCCGCTGTGTTCCCACATATCTCTCCTGCGCTCATCGTTAGCGTGCCCGTGTTGTATATGCCACCGCCGTTAGAAGTTGCGATATTGCTTTCTATTGTAACGCCTTCGTTAATGGTAAGATTTCCTGCGTTATTGATTCCGCCTCCGTTTGTGGCGCTTCCGCTCTTTAGCGTAATGTTCTCTAATGTTACGTTTGTACCTGAAGGGATGTTAAGTACGCGTCCTCTTGTGTTTGCGTTTATTGTGGCTCCGCTTCCTTCTCCCACGATTTTTAAGTGGCCCACACCAGACGGTAGGTTTATAAATCCGCTTCCGCCAATGCTTGATGCCGTGAATGATCCTGTAAAATGAACTTCCCAGGGCATTGATTCGCTTATGCTTAGAATGTTTTTCTCTACAAGCGCGTTGAGCCTTGCCATTGCGCTTTCTATTGTTGGGAATGGTCGTTCAGACGTTCCGTTTGCATCTGTTGTGCTCGCATCTTGCACCACGTAGATTTTTCTGTATACGAATGTTTCCACGCAGGATTTTGTAACGCTAAAGCTGCCGCTGGAAGTGACGTGGGGTGCCGTTGCTACAGTCCAGCTGTCTGTTGTTAGCTCGGGGTATATTGCTACGTATTCAGTGCATTTGTAGAGTGGGGTTGTGCTTGAGTTGTCCGTAAAGAAGGAAATTGTTACTTCGTAGATTCCGGAAGGAATGTTGCTGTCGGTAATGGTGAGCGACCTTGAGCCGGAAGTTCCGGTAGCACTGAATTTTGGTTCGCTTGCACATTCGGTTTTTATGAAGCCGATGCCGCTGTCTACTGTGCCGCTTATGGTAAGGTTTATGCGTCCAGTTCCTTCTGATGAAGGTTCTAGCATAAGGCTTGTGCTTGCGTCCGGTGTTGTACTTGAAAGGGTTACAGTTTTTGGTTCGCTCTGCATTACTGTAGTGTCGCCGTTCTTTGCGTAAGCGGTGATTTGCCAGCTTCCGGCAGTGAGTGTTCCGTTGAAGGCGTAGGATTTGTTGTCGCTGCTTACGCTTGCATTAACTGTAGTGCTGCCCCTTGTGGCGGTTACTGAATATGAAAGTGTGCTAAGTGCGCTTGGTATTGCGTTTCGTGAGCCTGGGTTGAACTGAGTAGGAGCGGCTGTTGTTTGTCTAAAGTCAAATGTTCCCCTAAGGCTAAGTCCCTGTGTCTGTGATGCTTTAGGACTGTCTGGTTCTGAGGGAGGGATTATACCTGAGCAGGAGGAGAGGGCAAGTAATAAAAGCAATGCTGCTGCAGTGGGAAATAAAAGCAAAAAAATCTTTTTTCTCATAGCAAACTCCATTTTATATATAAAACAACGCTATTCTATATTATACGTGCAAATAGATTGCCGGGTCAAGTCAGACAATGGTGGTGGGCGTAAAGCAGATAGAGCCTAGCCCCGATTGGAGTGGGCACGAAGTGCGTGCGCAGCACCGCGCCCGTAAGGGGGCAAGCCACGGAAAGCGGGGAATGCAAAGGAGCTGACCGGTCACGGAGTGCCGGGCACAGTTAAAAAATGAGCTGGCTCCAGAAGGGTGACGACGGGGGCGGGTGGCTCCAGAAAAAAGATATTTGATTGAGTCGGCTTTTTGTGCTATAGTTAATCAGGATTATAATATGAAGGAACTTGAACATTTTACATACGGTATTGTTGGAATGGGGCTTATGGGAGGCTCCCTTGCAAAGGCTATAAGGGCAAACGTGCTTTCTAAAGAGGGTGCTACTGGAAAGATTTATGCCTGCGACATTAACAGGGCTTCTTTGGACATGTGCCTTGAACAGCATATAGCGGACAGGGCTTTTTCTGTGGAAGATGCTCCCCTTATGCTTTCCCAGTGTGACTTTGTTTATGTTTGTCTTTATCCGCATGCCACTGCGGATTTTTTGTGTGCCCACAAGAATGAATTTAAGGAAGGGGCAATCGTTTCTGACATAAGCGGTGTTAAGGCCTTGATTTTTGAGCGCATGGATGAACTTTCCGGCTGCGGTTTTGACTTTATTCCGGGGCACCCAATGGCCGGTAGCGAGCGCGAGGGCTATGCCTCTTCCAACGGCAGCGTTTTTGAAAACCACAACTACATAGTGATGCCGCTTGAGCATACTGATGCAGAAAACCTGAGGCTTTTTAAGTGCCTTATTGAAGCTATGGGATTTACGCGGATTGTAGAGACCGGTGCCAATGTTCACGACCACAAGATTGCCTTTACAAGCCAGCTCTGCCACGTTATTGCAAGCGCCCTCGTTGATTCTGCGGAAGATACGGAGGTTACGGCTTTTGGAGGCGGAAGCTTTGAAGACCTTACCCGCATTGCACTGATTAACGCCCCCCTGTGGACGGAACTTTTCCTTGCCAACAAGAAGGAGCTTTTGGGGCACATAGAAAAATTCCAGCAGTCTCTTGAAAAACTTAAGAATGGAATAAAGAATGACGACTCTGGTGCAATAAAGTCTTACCTTGAGAACGTGCGAGTTAAGCGTACTGCCATGAGCCGTATAGACACAAAGAAATTTTCATAATAAAATAGAAAGCATGGCACAGAATAAAGATTTTGAAGTATTGGACAAGGTAATCGGAAGAATTCCTGACTTTCCAAAGCCGGGGGTTTTGTTTTACGACATTACAGGCATATTGCGTCATCCCGAAGCGTTCAATTATTGCATTGACCGCATGGTTGAAATTTACAAGGATGAAAAGATTGATGCGGTTGCGGCCATTGAATCCCGCGGTTTTATTTTTGCCTCTCCATTTGCAATCCGCATGGGGATTCCGCTTGTGCTTATACGAAAAAAGGGTAAGCTTCCCGGAAAGACATTCAGCTGCAAGTACAGCCTTGAATACGGTACTGCGGAGATAGAGGCCCATGTGGCGGACATTACCAAGGACAAGCGCATTCTTTTGGTGGACGACCTTATTGCTACCGGTGGAACTCTTGCCGCCGCAAGGAATCTTGTAGAGCAGGGTGGTGCCAGCGTTGCTGGTGTTTTTGGAGTGATTGGGCTTCCCTTCCTTAACTATGACAGGGTGCTTTCTCCTGTAAAGGCAACCACTCTTGTGAACTACAATTCTGAATCCATGTGATTGCGAATCTATAGGATTGTGAATCCATGAGATTGTGAATTTATTGGATTTCTGAATTTATTGAATTCTTTGAAGCCGCCGCCCTTTGAAACTGCCCCTGCCGTTGTTATTTTTGTGGACTGCTAGCGCCATGGATGGCGCGTTTTTTTGTTTGCATAAATATCCGCAGGTTTTCGAAGAAAACCTGTAAGTACAAAATGGCAGGGAGGCCATTTTGTACGGGCTTTGCGGGGCTTGCCTTTCGGCCGGTACCCTTCGGGTACTTGCTTCGCAACCCCTCCAATCCCGGCTAGGTTTTTGTTTGCAAACAAGTTAGGGTTCTAGAAAAATTTCTCCGCATTCGCTTTCTGCAAGATCTTCAACTTCGTCGGGTAGGTTTGCAAAGAAGTCCAGGCCTGTTCTTTCTTCTGCCAGGTCTACTGAACAGATGAATTTGTATATGTCTTTGCCAGAGCCTTTGTTGGGCACTATGAATGCCGCACACTGGACGCGGTAGGCTTCTATTTCTTCTTCGCCATTCGTGCTTCTTCCTGTCTCTGGGGATAATTCCCTGTAGACCGGGATGAAAACAAGTAGTGCCTTGTAGAAGTATTCCGGGACGGCAACTTCGCTTTCACCGATTGATTGGTATTCATTTGCATCTTTTTCAAGGACGGGGCCTGTAACCACGTAGATTGTGCCGTATTGCTGCGCCCAATTTCTTACCGCTTCTTCCAAGAGCTTCCATATTGCCCTGTTGAAGGATGGGGCCTGTGGGCTCATGTTGCTCATGAGGAAGCTGTCGTGTGCGCTTTTTAGGCTCCATGCCATGTCTGCGGCCGGTGCAAGGTGTCCCCTGTCAAAGCCTGAACCCTTGTAGTCTGCCGGTTTTGCAGAGCCTGTGGAGATGAGTGTGTCTGCCCTAAAGTCGTTGGTGCGCCCTGTTACCTTGTGCTCAAGCTGGCTTCTTGTTAGGCTGTAGGCAACCCATTCTGACTGTTCATAGCTTTCCCTGTAGCAGAGGGTGTAGCCTGCGTATGTGTGCAGCTCGTGGTCCTTTGGCGGTTTTTCGTCTTTTTCGCTTTCTGCTTCTGTTTCTTTATTGCCATCCAAACCGACAACGGTGAATGAGTTTCTTTTGGTCTGATTAAGGAGATGGCTTGTTGCCTTGCAGAGTGGAATCTGTAGGGCAAGGCTGTCCTGTCCTGAATTCCAGATGCCTGTTAGGTAGTTGTATTCTTCCGTGGAAACGCAGCCTGGTGCAAGCTCTTGGTAAAGCCTGCCGTTTTCTGTGCGTGCGTCTTCTGTTTGCTCTGTCTGCGTATAGGGGACGGTGGAGCAGCCGGTAAGCAGGAGGAAGGTTGCCGACAGAAAAAGATGCAGTTTGATATTTTTCATGTCATCTCCTACAGATGCAGCTCCCGCTTCTTGCGTTAGCGATTGTAAGGGCCCGCGCATGCGGGTTGCCGACAGGCAATGGAGCGGGTAGGGCCCCGCGGAACCCTGGAAAGCGCGGCCCCGCGGATGCGGGGCAACGCCCAGATTATTAGACAGAAATAAATTTAGAAATTATGCGTTTACGAATTCTTTCTTGAGGAAGTCAAGGTCAAGTTCGGGGTAGAGAACGTGTGCGCCAAGGAGTTTTTGTACGCGTTCCTTTGCCTGCTTTTCAGTGGCTTCGTCAAGGTCAATCTTGCCCTTTGCAGGTTTGCCCTCTTTTGTAAGGCCTGGCTTTGTTCCTTTAAGGACAAGGTCTATGATGTTGGCAACTTCCTTCATGTCGTTTTCGTTCATGCCAAGGGTTGTAAGGCCTGGGGTACCTACACGGATTCCGCTGGTCCACCATGCGCCGTTTTTGTCGTAGGGGAGGGCGTTTGCGTTTGCAGTTACTCCGCACTTGAACAAGGCTGCTTCTGCCTGCTTTCCTGTAAGGCCGTAGCTTGTTACGTCTATGAGCATGAGGTGGTTTTCCGTTCCGCCTGTCTGGAGCTTCATTCCCAGAGCCATGCATTCCTTTGCAAGGGCAGCTGCATTTTTGACTACGTTGTGGGCGTATTCCTGGAATGCCGGGCTGTTTGCTTCCCTAAGAGCAACTGCCTTTGCCGCCATTACGTGTCCGAGAGGTCCTCCGAGTACCATTGGGCATCCCTTGTTTACATAGTCCCTGAACTCTTCCTTGCAGAGAATCATTGCACCGCGTGGGCCACGGAGTGTCTTGTGGGTTGTTGTTGTTACGATGTCTGCCCATTTTACCGGGTCATAGTCACCTGTGAGCACCTTTCCTGCTACCAGTCCTGCAAAGTGTGCCATGTCTACCATAAGGACTGCGCCGCACTTGTCTGCTATTGAGCGGAAGCGCTTGAAGTCTATGCGGCGTGGGTAGGCGGAGAATCCTGTTAGGAGGATGAGCGGCTTTACTTCCATGGCCTGCTTTTCGATTGCGTCGTAGTCAAGGAGGCCTGTCTCTTTGTCAACACCGTAGGGATGGCTTTCGAACATGCGGGCAGATACGTTCATGCGGTAACCGTGGGTAAGGTGTCCGCCACAGGAATAGTCAAGTCCCATGAGCTTCTGGTTTCCAAAGCGTTTTCTTAGCATGTCGAACTGTTTGTCGGTGAGTTCTGCAAGTGACTTTACGCCGAGTTCTTCAAGGGTTGGGGTTTCGACTTTTGCACTCAGGATTGCCCAGTATGCAACGAGGTTTGTGTCTGCTCCGGAGTGGGGCTGAACGTAAGCGTAGTCTGCTCCGAAAAGCTTTTCTGCTTCGCGGGCGGCGGTGTTTTCCACAGCGTCAATGTTTACGCAGCCGCCGTAATAGCGGTGTTCGGGGAAGCCTTCTGCGTACTTGTCTGTAAGAAGGTTGCCCATTGCGGCCTGTACGTTGAGCGAGCAGTAGTTTTCGCTTGCTACAAGCTTTAGGTGGCGTCTCTGGTTTTCCAGCTCATTTACCACGGAAGCGGCGATGTCTGGGGCTACTTCCTTTACCTGCTGAAGGTTTGCTACGTAAGAAATCATGGCCGGATTGGGGTTGTTGTTGCATGCGGCCAAATAGTTTTGAATCGGTGTGGACATTTTTTTCTCCAGGGAATATGAATTTATGCAAGCATAGCATAAAGGTGCGGGAAATTCAATATAAGGGAAGGGGATGGAAAATGTGGGGCTGTCTTATGCTTGCGACTAGGCTTTTATGCAGCTTTCTTCCGAAAGTTCGCGGACTTTTTCCAGGGGGAGGCTTGTTGCCTGGGCTATTTGCTCTAAGCTTAGGACATTCATCCTTAGAAGATTTTCTGCATCTTCGATGGCTTTTCTTGCTTCTCCGTCTGCAAGACCGTCCTCGTAACCGTCTTCCCGGCACACTCTCTTGAATTCTTCCTCGTCAAATTCTGTAAGGCTCATGCCTGTTACCTCCGCTTTCTGCTTCTTAAAAAATCCGTTCAGCAGGCTCTCCTTTATGGCCCATTCAACGGCTTCCCCGACAGCATCCGCTTTGTTCATGCCGGACCTGCGGTTTTCCTTTATGCGGTAAACGTACCTTATGTAATCATACAACGCTTTGCAATTTTTTTGAAGGGGTAAGTGGCATTTTTTCTGCTTGTTGTCAAGACAGGTGGCGTGACTGTTGTCCAAGATGCATTTTGGGTTCATGTTTATTACATCCGCCGTCCACTCAAAGTTGCCCGATTTGTCTTCGCTCATGAATGAGTCTGAAAGCTTAAGGTTCCAGCGGCATTCCTCGTTTTCGCTCCCGTTGTAGAAGACGATGAATTTGGGCGTGGGGATTTTGACCAGCTTGCTGCTTAAAAGGCTTTTGTCTCTTTCCGTAAGGTAAATCTGGTAAAGCTGTGCAAAGTACATAAGCCCCCTTAATGGCATGTTGGGGTTTCGGGTGCTCTGCTGCTCGTAGAGGTTCATCTCCGACTCCAAGAGAAAAGAAATGTCGTTGCGCATGGTTATGTAGATGACGTTTTCTATTGTGTTGACCTCTAGTGCATCAGGATCCGTGTATGAAGTACCGTTGAGAGCATTGTAGAGCTCCAGCCTCCACTTCTTGCTTTCTTCTGTATTGCGTCCGAATATGGCCTTGAAGAGCCTGTCCTTGTATTCCCTGTTTTGAAGTACCGGTTTGTTCAACTTTTGCCTCCATATATTATATCATCAAAAGAATTCAGAATCTGACAGGAATACTGCAAAAAAAACTGCAAAAAAAAATAAAATCTTGCGGCAGGGGGTAAAATTTGCTATTCTTTTCCTATTATGAATGAATTTGAAAAGGAACTTGAAGGGCGCCTTGCCCTTATGGAAGAAGACGGATATGTTTTTCCAAAGAGGTTTTCTAGGCGTGACTATATTGCGGTAGCCTTTGTTGCCATTGTTTGCTTGCTTGGGCTTGTTGCCGGGGGGATTCTTCTGTGAAAAATGATTCTTCTGTGAAAGGTGATTCTGCAAAAAACAGCGCGGTTGAAAGGGAAGCCATGTTTGGTGTCCTTCCCGTAAAAAAGACGGAAAGACTGTATGGCTTTTTGGATGCTTTCCTTGTGCTTTCTGGCTACTGCATTGCAACCTGGAGCTATACCCAGGGCTCCTACCTTGCCACCCTTGTTGGCTTTAAGCAGCTTCTGATTGGGGCTTTTCTGGGAGCCATACTCATGCTTGTTATTTACCAGCTGCCGGTTATTCTTTCGGTCCGCTTTGGAATAGACATCTGGGTGTGGCTGCGTTCTGCACTTGGGCCGGTCGGGGTTCTTGTTATGACGGTCTTGATTATCGTGATAAACTATCCCTGGTATGCAGTCTGTGCCGACCTATTTGCTTCCAGCATGGCAAACCTTGCAAACTTAGCAGGCATTGCTCTTCCTCCCGCTTCGCATGTATTGCTTGGAATCTTCTGCGTTGCGCTTGGAACTTTTATCGCCTACAAGGGGCTTTCCGCAATCACTTGGACCACACGCATACTGGTGCCGCTTCTTTTGCTTGTTGGCGCTGTTGTTGTAGTGGTGGGCTTTTCTTCCGTCCCCTTTGACTACATCATGAGCTACAGGCCTAAGACCCCTTTTAAGAACAATATAATTCCATACATAATGTCTGTGGAGGCAAACTTTGCATTCGTAATAACGCTTGTTGGCGGAATGGCAGAAATACCCCGCGTTGCAAAGACAGAGAGGGGCGGCTACTGGGCAGGCGTTTTGGGACAGGGGCTTTCAGGCTCCTTCTTCGTCGTGGTTGGTGCGGTTATGGCCATTGCCATGCAGTACACATGCGGCAAGATGATAGACGACCCAACCCTTATGCTTGCAACCCTTGCTTCCCCGCTTTTGGCCTTGTGCTCACTGCTGCTTGTTGCCTTTGCAAACATTGGAACCCAGGCTGTAGGCGCATACATCTACGGAGTAATGCTGCGGTCTGCCTTTAGGAAAATAGGCTACAACACCCACATAATCATCCTTGCGCTATACGGAATACTCCTTTGCATCTGGGGAAAAGTGGTGGACTACTTTGGCGCATTCCTAACCGTCAGTGCCTGCATCTACGCCCCGCTTGCGGCCGTCCTCTTTGCTGACTTCTTCTTTGTGCGCAGACAGCAGATAGACCTGCGTGCTGCATACGGAATGAAGGGGCATGAGGGTGTTTACCGCTTTACTAAAGGGGTAAATCTTGTTGGCATGGCGGCAGTTGTCTTTGGGGTTGCAGTTTCGCTTGCAATCTACAATCCTGTCACTTGCGACGTGCACATTCCCTTCTTATTCTGTCTTACTCCAACCGGGGCATCTTTCCTTGCCACTATGATTTTTTACACGGGACTTTCCTTTGTTCCCGCAATAAAAAAATACATGGCCGGTAAAAATCCCCTTCTGTCTGCATAAGGGGCAAATGCTATGACAAGAAACTACCAAAGCACTCTTAGTACGCGAAAAAGAAAGAAGATAGACGCTACCCCCTTTGACGGCATAAAAACTCCGCCAAGGCAGAACATTTTTCTTTTGCCCCTAATGTGGCTTATCTGCTTTTTTAAGACAAGAAAGTACCGCCTTAAAATTTCAAAGGAAGGCATGAAGGGCATAAAACCGCCTTTCCTTGTTCTGGGCTCCCACCATTCCTTTATGGATTTTTATGTAACGCCACTGGCACTTTTTCCCCGCAGGGCAAACTATATTTCCGAGCTTGAAGGCTTTGAATGTTTTGGTGAGTGGATTTACCGCCAGGCCGGCTGCCTTGGAACAAGAAAATTCATAAGCGACTTTGCCCTTGTGCGCAACATCCAGAAGGTAATTTCCCGCGGTGACATAATGGTAATCTACCCAGAAGCCCGCTATTCAAATGTGGGAACAAATTCCTCTCTTACGCTTTCCATTGCAAAACTTGCCAAGCTCTTGAACGTGCCTGTCGTTACCCTCGTAATGAATGGAAACCACATACAGTCGCCAATCTGGAACCTTACGCCAAGAAAAGAGGCCAGACTTTCCGCAAGGCTAAAATGTGTCCTTCTTCCAGAGCAGATGAAGCAGATGTCCGCCGTACAGATTCTGGGTGTCTTGCAAAGGGAACTCACCTACGATGACTATGCCTACCAGCGCGAAAGAAAAATTGCAATTAAATATAAGAAGAGGGCAGAGGGGCTCCACATGCCGCTCTACCAGTGCAGGGAATGTGGCAGGGAATTTTGTATGGATTCAAAAGAAGAAAAGCTCTTCTGCAAAAATTGCGGGGCTGTTTTTTCCATGGATGAATACGGAATGCTTTCTTCATCTAAAAAAGACGGGGAGCCATGCCAAAATGCGCCAAAGACCCTTACAATTCCCGAATACTACGAATGGGAAAGGGAATGCGTTAAGGCACAGATTCAAGAAGGAAGGTATTCTTTTGCCCAGAAAGTGCGTGTTGAAGCCCTTCCCAATTCAAAGAATTTTATTGCGCTAGGAAAGGGATTCCTTGTCCACAAGGAAGAAGGCTTTTACCTTACCTTTACGGAATACATGCAGGAAAATCCAAAGACACTCTTCTTTGCAAGCCGTGCCACACCCTCCGTCCACACTGAGTACGACTACCGCGGGCAGGGGCAGTGCGTTACCCTTAGCACCTCTACATGCACCTATTTCCTTTTTCCGCTGGAAGAAGAGTTCAACGCAACAAAAATTCAGTTTGCGGCCGAATACCTTTTTGAGCGCAACTGCATCTTGGGCTAAGGATTTAAATTAATCCTACGCGGGATTGGAGGGGCGGCGAAGCCGTTGCCGTCAGGCAATGGAGGCGAATGCCGAAACCCCGCAAAGCCCGTGACGCAAAGGCATGTTCTGTCGCATTAGCCAAAAAGCAAAATGGTAGAGCAAATAGGACTGCGTCCAAAAAAAACAGAGAACAGAAAAAACTGACTAACTGCATCCTCTTCTTGTTTAATAAATGTTTTTTTCGTAAAATAACCGAATGGAAGACAATTGCAGAATTTTTATGAACAGGGGCTGGCTTTTTTCTGATGAATTCAGCACGGCTATGACGGAAAAGAATTATTGCGGAGAAATGGAAGAGGTGAACATTCCCCATTCCTTTGCAACAAGTCCATTCAATTCCTTTTCCCCTCAGCTTTATCAGAAGCTTTGCGCCTACAGAAAATCTTTTGCAACCCAAGAAAACTGGGCAGGTAAAAAAATAATCCTTACAGTAGCTGCCGCTGCCCACAAAAGCGAAGTCTATCTTAACGGCAGGCTTTTAAAAACTCACTCTTGCGGCTACACTTCTTTTTCCACAGACATTACGGACGCCCTTTTGCCTGCTGGAGAAGAAAATGTCCTTTGCATAAAGGTGGACAGCAGGGAGACCCTGGACCAGCCGCCATTTGGATTTGTAATTGACTACATGACCTACGGCGGTATCTACAGGGACGTTTATATAGAAGTAAAAAATGCGGTTCTTATAGAAGACGTTTTTGTTACCACAAAGAAAAATGCCTTTACGTCCCGGGTTACGCTCAATGCTTGCGATGAAGATGCAAAGAATTTGGGCTATATGATTCAGCAGGAAGTCTTTGCTTGGCAGGAAGGCTATGGCTGGGAAGAAGACTATGCCAACGTTGCAGAGCTTGGCGAAGAAGATTTTCTTGCCTCCGTTACAAGCGGCATCCGGGGAAAAACAACCCTAACGTCAGGGGGCGCTTCGGGGGTGATGCAGTGGAACTTGGAAAGCCCTGCACTCTACTGCCTTAGGACAGCCCTTTTGGATTCTGCCGGAAATGAAGTTGACTCAAAGACCGTGCGCTTTGGATTCAGGGAAATCCGCTTTGACTCGACAGGATTCTACCTTAACGGAATCAAGGTAAAACTTAGGGGGCTAAACAGGCACCAGAGCTTTCCCTATGTTGGATACGCAATGCCAAAGATGATGCAGAGGGAAGATGCGGACATACTAAAATACGAGCTTTCGCTTAACGAGGTTCGGACAAGCCACTATCCGCAGAGCCGCCATTTTGTTGACCGCTGCGACGAGATAGGCCTCCTTGTCTTTACAGAGATTCCAGGCTGGCAGCATATTGGGACTAGCTCTGAGTGGAGAGGTCAGGCTATAGAAAACGTACGCAACATGGTTTTGCAGTACCGCAACAATCCTTCTGTTTTTTTGTGGGGAGTGCGCATAAACGAAAGCCAGGATGACGAAGAGCTTTACCAAAAGACAAATGCCCTTTGCAAAAGCCTTGACCCAAGCCGACCAACCGGGGGAGTTCGCTTCCTAAAAAAATCGCAGCTCTTGGAAGATGTCTACACTTACAACGACTTTTCCTTTTCAGGCTGGAATCTTGCCGGTGGCAGCTCGAACAGTGGAAGTCTTGCCAGCGGAAACTTTGCCAGCGTAAAGTTTGCAAAAAAGCTTGTAAAAAAAACAGCAGCCCTTGAGCCAAAGAAAAAAGTTACAAAAACAAAAAAAGGCTTTATGGTCACTGAATACAACGGCCACATGTTCCCCACAAAAAGCTTTGACGCAGAAAGAATCCGCACTGAGCACGCATTGCGCCACGCAGCAGTCCTTGATGCCCTTGCTTCTTCAAAAGACCACGCCGGTGCAAGCGGATGGTGCGCCTTTGACTACAACACCCACAAGGACTTTGGCTCCGGGGACTACGTATGCTACCACGGAGTTATGGACATGTTCAGAAACCCAAAGCTGGCTGCCTTTGTCTACAAAAGCCAGGGGGAAGCAGAAGAGGTTGGGAACGTCCTTGAAGTTTCAAGCTCCATGGACATTGGCGACTACCCCGCAGGTGCAATCGGCTCTGTCTGGGCCTTTACCAATGCAGAAAGCGTAAGGCTCTACGTAAACGAATGCTTTGTAAAGGAATACTCTGCAAAAAAGAATTCCCCCTTCAAGCACTTGCTCCATGCCCCAATCCTAATAGACGACTTTGTAGGCGACCGACTTGTTAGCGAATGTGGAATAAAAAAAGGCGACTCGGAAAGAATAAAGCGCATTCTCTTTGCAGTCCGCGACCATGGCATGAATCGCATTCCCCTTGGCATAAGGCTTTCACTGCTTTACCTGCTTGCCAAGCGGGCCGTAAGCGTAAAGAGACTTTGGGAACTCTACGGAAAGTACGTTACAAACTGGGGCTCTTCGTCCGTCCAGTACAAATTTGAAGCCGTAAGAGATGGAAAGTTTGTTGCAACCTGCATAAAAACTGCATCCACAGACGTTTTTGTAAAGGCCACGGCAAAAAGGACCCTGCTCGTGGAAGACGAAAGCTACGACCTTGCCTCTGTGAACCTTTGTGCCTGCGACCAGTGCGGAAACCTTAAGCCCTACTGCCAGGAAGCCGTAAGCCTAAGGACGGAAGGTGCAATAGAACTTGTGGGCCCCAGCGTCCTGTCCCTAAAAGGCGGAATGGCCGCAGCCTACGTAAAAAGCAGCATCTGCAATAAAGAAAAGCAGCCCGTGAAATACCCCCTGCAATCTCTTTCCTCCAAGGAGGGGGAAGTCCGCTCGAAGCTACGCTGCGAATACCCCCTGCAATCTCTTTCTTCCAAGGTGGGGGAAGTCTCCCCCTCGCTACAGCCGGCTGCGCCGTCTTTCGCTACCCCCTCTGCGGGCTCAAACGCCGCCCGCAACGCCCGCTGTGATTGGGAAAATACAGAAGACGCCGCTCTTGTAATTACAGACTGGCTTGGAAGGGAAGCTCGCATAGAATTTAAGGTTGCTAGAAAACAGGTGAGGGAACTGTAGGGAGACTCCCTTTTGCAAAAAGAATGGGGTGGGGCTATTCGCGTGCAGCCTTGGGGTGGCTTTCAAACCAGGCATCCCAGGCTTCGTCTACCTTTGCGCAGTAGTCGTCCTTTTCTTCCTGGCTTATAAAAGATGCCCTAAAGCCGTTCTTGATAATCTTCTTTATGTTCTCCAGGGTGAATCCCAGAACGTTGTATATGTTCCAGTATTCGTCTATGAGCGACACCTTAAAGAAGGATGGGTCGTCCGTGTTTATCGTGATGAATACGCCCTTGTCAAAGAGCTGCTTTACCGGGTGGTCCTTTAGTTCCTTTACGTATTTCTTTGTAAAGATGTTGCTTGTCGGGCAAACTTCAAGCGGAAGCTGCCTTTGCGCCAGTTCCTTGATGAATTCCTCGTCGTAGGCGGCGCTGGTTCCGTGGCCTATGCGCTCTGCATGCAGAAGGTTTATTGCGTCCTTCATGGACCAGCTGTCTTCTGTCTCCCCTGCATGGACAACCGTGTGGAGTCCAGCCTTTTTTGCGTTGTCAAAAACGGATGCAAAGTCCTTTGCGGGGCCGAATGTTTCGCTTCCGCCAAGGCCAATTCCTATTATTTCCGGGTTCTTTTCGTGAAGTACCAAGTCTAGGTTGTGCTGGGCGTTCTCAAGGCCAAAGGAACGGCTTACGTCTACAATTGTCTTTATTGTGCAGCCGCGCTTTTCCTTGATTTTCTTAAAGCCCTTGGTAAGAATGTTAATGCTGTATGTAAAGTCAAAGCCTTTCTTGAGCAGGGATGAAGGGGCAAAAAATGTCTCTGCGTAGACAATGTTGTTTGCCGCAACGTATGAGTCAAGTGCGTCAATTATAAAGCGGAGGTCCTTTTCCTCCGTGAACATGCGCTGTACGGACATGAAGGCTTGCAAAAAGCCCTCAAGGTCTGAGTAGGAAAAGAGATTGTTGAGTTCCGCCTCGGTCATTTCACGGCCGCTGCATTTTTTGTATAGTTTGTTTATAATCTTCCTTTCAGGAACAGCTTCCTGGTGCAGGTGAATTTCTGCCTTTGGAACTGCCTTAAGCAAGCTGTAAAAATCCCTTTTATCCATATTAACCCATTATAGCACATTAAAATTCAAAAAAAAAGCATTACGCGCAAAAATAACGCTTTATTCTGATTGCAAAACCGGTGGTATGGCAAAAACCCAGTTTTCTACCTTGAATTATCGGCAACTTCCCTGCATTTCATGAGAAGGATTCAAGCCTCACTTACCTTTTGCACCTATGGGCAGGTGTGCGCATAAAGAACAGTCAAAATGAACTGGCGGTTCCTACTTATTTTTCTTCTTCCGGCAGTTGCAGAAGGTAAGTGCAACAACCATGGAAAGCAATGTAGCAAAACAGTGTGTGGAAGCACTGGAATGGAGGCTGAAAACGCGGCAAAAAAGCATTTGCGCGGTGCGTACCCGGCAGCGTAGCTTCAAGCCACGAAGTGAGTCAGATACCTTGTATCTGCGCTTGGGGTTGTAAACAACCCTTGCTTTTTTGACGCGTTTTCAGCCGGGAATGGAAGTGCTTACGCAGTTAGATTAATGCTTGTTAAATTTCATTAAGATTTGCACTTGCCTTCTGCGGACTTTTCGCTTGACAACTGGCAACACTTAGAATAAGATTAAAATATCTTGTTTCTCCAGATAAATTTAACCTGAAGGTTTCGTTTTTCAGAAGACCAAGGTAGCAGCTGGCTTATCAGTAATTTAAAACTACCGTATTTCGGTAAAGGATTTTTTTATGTCCAAAAAACTTTATGTTGGCAACCTGAACTATGCCACAACAGAGGACACGCTGAAAAACGTATTCGCTTCTTATGGAGAAATTGTTTCTGCAGTAGTCATTAAGGATCGCGACACCCAGCAGTCAAAGGGCTTCGGCTTTGTGGAGCTGGCTGATGACGCAGCAGCAGAAAGGGCAATCGCAGAGCTTGGCGGCAGGGAAATTGACGGCCGCCGTGTCCGCGTGAACGTAGCGGAAGAAAGGCAGAACCGTGGCCCACGCAATTTTAACCGCAGAGACTTCCGCGGTGACCGTGGCGAACGTGGTGTCCCCGGCGGAGACTTCCGTCGTGGCGGCAGGGACGGTGGTTTTTCCTCATTCCATGATTCTTCCTACTAGCTGTTAAAAATAGGCGGTTCCTTTTGGGGCCGCTTTTTTTGTTTGCTAAGATTTGCCCTAACAGCAGGCGTTGGCCGCATGCTAAGTATGCTCGCGGTTTTTTATGCCAACAAATGTTCCGTGTTTTTCGGGGGAGTTGCGGGGGTGTCCCCCGCAGAGGGGGTAGCACGCAACGAAGTGCGGGCGCAGGGGGAGACTTACCCCTCCTTAATAAAAAAAATCTTCCTTGTAAAAATGAAGTTTGGGGCTTATAATAAAACTATGAGTTTTTTGCCAAAAGAGTTTTCACAGTTCATTTCCCCGGATGCACAGCGCAGAGAATTTATCTGCTCGTGGCTTGAGCAGCATGGCGTTAAGGCTGTGGTTGCTTCCATAGACGGCAAGAACCATATCCTTGTGCAGTTTCCAGCATCCTCTTACAATCCTCAGTTCAAGATAAAGACAGTTGTTGCCCACTACGACAGGGTTGAGAACAGCCCCGGCGCAAACGACAACAGTGCTGCCGACTGGCAGATTATGAACTGGGCGGTAGAACTGTACAATATGCAGGGCTTCCACAATGTTCGCATTTTCTTTACCGACGGAGAAGAGCTTGGCTGGAATACCGGAGTAAGCGAGCAGGGTGCTTTTGGCATAGCAAACGTATTTAAAAGGCTTGGCATAACAAACGACGATGTCTACGTATTTGACTCCTGCGGAAGGGGAGAAATACCTGTCCTTGCCAACACGGAAATTCCCGCAGGGGCTCCAAAGGCTTTTTCTTCAAGGTTTTCCGACTTGTTTGAGCGCACACAGGAAATACTCCGCCGCTCAAGCCCGGGACGCTGGATGTGCCTGCCTGTTCCCTATAGCGACAACGCTTCCTTTTTGGCCTGCGGAATTCCGGCCGTTGCAATTACAATGCTTCCTGCAAAGGAGGCATCTCTTTATGCACGCGAGCTTAACCAGCATCCGGATCTAAAGAATGCCGTCATGAACAGGGAATCAAGCAAGAAGGAAAGGCTTTCGTCCGGAGAAAAGGAATATGCCTACAAGGAGCGCATGCCCTACACGTGGAGGCTCTTCCACACAGCCTACGACAACGAGGATTCCCTAACCCCGGAAAGCTTTAGGGTAATGCAGAACATACTCAGGACGATTGCTCTGTCAAAGACTCCGCTTTAGGCTGCATACGGGAGCTCAACCGCCAGCCCTTAATTTTGCGCGGAATCTTCATCCGCCTTATGCGCATTCGTGACCAAAAAGACTGCGAGTGCAGTTCCTATTATCATCACGTAACCCGCAATGCTCAGCAAGTCCGGCACCTGGGAGAAAATAAGGAAGCCCAGTAGCGCGGAAAAGACTATCTGCGAATACTCGTATATCGAAATTCTGTAGGATGGCGCGTTAAAGTACGCCCCCGTAATCCCCATCTGGCCGCCTGCTGCCGAAACACCGGCCCCTATAAGGAAGATAACCTGCCTTGTAGTCATGGGCTGGTAAAAGGCAATTGTTGCAGGAAGGGCTGCAAGGACGGAAAAGGCTGAAAAAAAGGCTATTATAAGGTAGCCCTCCACTTTGTATTCGTGGCATTTGCGAACGTTTGCGTATGCAAAGCCTGCCCCCATTCCCCCCGCAAGTCCCGCAAGAGCCGGAGCCATCTTGTAAAAGTCCATGGAAGGCTTTATAACAAGCAGGGCACCGGTAAAGGCCGTAAAAAGAGAAAGCACGGAAAGGGCAGTGGGCTTTTCCCCCAGCAGGAAAATGCTCATCAGGAGGCTAAAGAAAGGGGACATCTTGTTCAGCATATTTGCATCGCTCACGTTTATCTTTCCCAAGGCGTAAAAATTCCCGAATATTCCTATCGTGCCAAAAATGGAACGCAGAATCAGGAACTTGAGGGCGCCTTTTGGAACACGCAGAACTTCCCTCGTGCCCCTTGACTTAGCCTTTGACGCAAGGGCCACCGCCGCAATCAAAAAGGCAATCGAATTCCTAAAGACGGCCTTTTGGTAGAAGGGCAGGTCACCCGCTGCGTGTACAAAAATTCCCATAAGGGCAAAGCAGAAGCCTGAAATGAGGGCAAAGACAATGCCCCTCCTGATGTTTGTTTTTTCCATAAAGGCAATAGTAAGCAAGAGGGGCTAAAGTGTCAATCGCGCATTTCGTTAATTCATATCATAAAAATCAATTTTTACGCTACACTTTCTTATGCAAAGCAAAGTAATGGGAAATCTGTTTTGGGCGTAACGGGAAGCACACAACGGTAGCGAGTGCGTGGCGTTGTGGGGCTGAAAATCCATTTGCGCGGAGCGAACCCGGCAGCGTAGCTTCAAGCCCCGAAGGGAGCGAAAAGTACTATTACCGCGCACGTGGTTGTTGCAAACAACCCACTGGATTCTTTAGACAGATTTTGCTGGTAGTGAAGCCCAAAACTGATTCCCCTGTTTTTAATGCCATCTGAAAATCCATCTGCCAAAAATTGATATTTTTAAAACACACATTCTTAAAAAATGCAAGTAAAATAATGCAAAAAGTGAATAAAATATCAAAAATAACTGAATTTTGTCATAAAAATACGAAAATATATTGATTTTTTTTAAGCAATAAGTTAATTTCAATAAAACCAATAAAAAAGTTTGTCGAGAGAAGGTTTGTTATGCTTATTGTCTTTTTTACGCAGGAGAAAACCGTCTGCGACCTGATTGCTGGAAGGCTTACGGAAAAAGGCCATTTTGCCTATGTCTTTACCAACATGCAGAAACTTCTAAGAAGCGTCGGAAGGCAGGGGCCGCAAAAAGTCGATTTGCTTGCGCTGGATTTCCGCATGGGGGCTCAAAAGGACCCAGGATGGACTCTCCTTGCATCAGATTCAAAAATACCCGCCGTCTACTACAACGACCCCTACAGCAGACCGGGAAGCTTTGCCGCACACTGGAGCAGAAAAATCGCAGGCAGCGGGGAATTTTCAGGCCGCAACCTTATGCCTCTTTTCAGGGATTTGGAAAGCGTTATGCTGGAAGAGGACGTACTTCCCTGTGTCTCCCTAGTTTGTCCGCCAAAAAAGATAGCCTGCAGGGAAGAGCGGGCTTTGGGAGGCTTTAGCATAGAAAGCTTCAGGGAAAAACATTCAGTTCAGCCTTCAAAATTCAGGCTGCTTTCCTACTTTTACCAGAACAGGGGAGCCGTGCTTGACGCAAAAAGACTCTGCCTCTTTATGTGGAATGAATATTCCCTGCAAAAAAAGGCAACATTGTTTTCCTATATATGCTACTTGAGAAAGCTTTTCCGAAGGGAATCAAGGTATTGCCTCCGCATAATAAGCGACGGAAAAAATGGATACATTTTTAGGATTTCAAGCCCCAAGTTCCGCATAGAAAGAGAAGAGACTGCAAGCGACTACATGCGCTCGGATTCAAAAAACAGCTTCGACTTTTCATCGGCCCTTCTAGATGACTAGTTGATTCGGATAATTTTTTTCTTCTTCTTCTGGACCTGCCTGTACTTGCTAACCCGCTTTCCGGGGTTCCGGGGGCCCCATCCCCCTCCATTGCCTGCCGGCAACGGCTACGCCGCCCCTCCAATCGGGGGTAGGCTTGATCTGTTTTTCAAGAAGTGCCTTTTGCTAAAGCTGGAATCGCATGGCAATTCTGCGAGTTGCTAAGCCGAGCTAACAAAAAATGTCGCGGGCGGTTGGTGAGCCTGTTGAACCACGGTTGGTGAGCTTGTCGAACCACGACCCGGGAATCTGCTTAGCTCAAATCAGCCTTCAGTTACTGGGCCTCTTGTTAAATTTATATGTAAACCAGGCGCATGTATACCGTGGAACCATCTTGCTTGCCCAAGACGCAATCTTCCACTTAAGGGCCATCAGCGCATACAGTGAACCCCTGCGGCTTTTCCGTATGCAGTGGGCAACAGTCTTTTCCGCGCTAAGACCGTGCTTAACTTCCTTCCTTGCCCCCCTGGAAGCTACGTTTGCAAATTCCGTGCTTACGGGGCCAGGGCAAAGGGCCGTCACCCTTATTCCCTTCTGCTTCAGCTCTGCCGCCAGTGCAACCGTAAGGCTTAGGACGTATGCCTTGCACGCTCCGTAAACCGCAAAATTCCCAAGCGGCAAAAAAGAAGCAAGGCTCGCCGTATTTATAAGCCTTGAGCCCTTACCCATAAAAGGCAGGGCATAACCTGTAATGCCTGTCAGGGAAGTGCAGTCAAGGTCCACCATCTCCATCTCCCGCTCAACATCCGTCTCTGCAAATTCACCGTAGGTTCCAAAACCCGCATTGTTCACAAGGACGTTTATAAAAAGAGATCCTTCAGCAGAAGCTTCGTCAGAAAAAATCTTTCCTAAAGCCCTTGCGCCATCCCTTCCGCTAATGTCCATGTCTATAACGCGCACAAAAGGAATTCCTTCCCCCAAGCCCTCAATCTCTTTTTTTAGAGCCTCAAGCCTGTCCTTCCTTCTTGCAACAATCCAAATTTCATCCGAAGCCGCCTGCGTTTTGCCACTCTGCAAAAAGCCCGCACTTTCTTTCGCCAGCTGCCTTGCAAAAGAAGCCCCCATTCCGCTGGAGGCACCTGTTACCACAATAATCTTCTTCATACCACAATTCTATTAGCCAGCTTTCCGTCTGTCAACTTTTAAAATAAAATTACGTTTTTTGTTTTTTTTAATGTACAATATTGTAAAAGGCATGTTACAATATAAATAGTTTAGCTCAAATGTGTCGCTCTAAGGAAAGGCAATTCAATTCCGAACAATATCAGGCTTGAATTGACCAGCGTTTTTCTAAACATTCTTGCTTTAAAAAGGAGAGGCTTATTGATGGAACAGGAAGTGGTTTATTCGAGAATGCCAGACGCTGCATCTGCGGCATCGGAGCTGGTTTCCAAACTAAGGAAATCTGCGGAAAGCTATCAGGCAGTGTTCTTTATGGCGGCAATCAGGTATGACTTTGCAAAACTGTCGGAAGAAATAAAAAAGCACTTCCCAAATTCAGAAGTGATGGGGGCAAGCACAGCCGGCGAAATTTCCATGGAAGGCTTTATGAACGATACGGTCGTCCTTACCACGATGAGCTCTTCAAGCGTAAAGGTCAAGGGCGTACTTGTCGAGCACGGAAGCAAGTACCCGGTTGCCTGCAAGGCGGAAATAGAAAAAGCCCTGCAGCAGTGCGGAATCAAGACCAACGACCCCAACTCCCACACAAGCGCCTTTGCACTTGCATTCATAAACGGAGTCTTCAATGCGGAAGAGTCAATCCTTACCAATTTTTATTCCATAATAAAGAACGACAACTTTAAGCTGGCAGGCGGAACGGCAGGCTACACTGGCAACGAACCCAAGACCTTCGTAAGCTACAACGGCAAGACCACCCAGGACGGGGCAGCATTCATGTTCGTAAAAACATCATCCCCCTTCGACATAAGGCAGGAAGATATTTTCAACAGGTCAGGAAAGACCTTCTTTGTCTCCCAGGCAGACACCGTAAACAGAAAGATAATCAAGTTCGACGGAGAAGCCGCGCAAAAAGTATATGCAAAAAAACTTGGTGTCTCCGAAGAAGAAGCCGCAAACATGACCTTCGAGCACCCCTTTGGCCGCTTCCTGAATGGCCAGGTATGTATTGCAGCCCTTGCTGGATTCACGCCGTCAAAAGAAATAAACCTCTTTGCCCGCGTAGTCCCCAACTCAACCCTGGAACTTATGCAGATAGGCGACCCCTTGGAAAAATGCGACGAAACCTGCCGCATGATACGCAGTGCCATTCCCCACCCAAAATTTGTCCTTATGATGACCTGCATAACAAGAACCCTTGCCTTTGCCAGAATGAATATCTCCAGGGAAATAATCAGCAAGTATAAGGCCAACTTCCCAACCTTCGCGGGATTTTCTTGCTACGGGGAACAGCTGGGACGCATCCACTGCAACCAGACACTTGTAACACTTGTAATGGGGGACTGAATATGGAAAGTATCAAACTTATAAACAGCGGACTCGATGCAATTCAGTCGCTTATCGAATACATTGCAAAAGATGCAGTAGGCTCAGAATTCTTTAGAGAATATGTTGCAAACCGCGAAAAGCAGGAAGTAGCCGCAAGCCAGCAAAAGGAAGTCTTAACCTCCCTTGCCCAGTCATCGTCAGAAGTGGAAGCCGAAGTCAGCGGAATTTCAGACCGGGCCTCCAACAACAACCTGCGCCTGAACGAAATTTACGGGGCAATTTCATCCCTGCACAATACCGTTGCGCAAATAGAGGCAGACCATAAAAAGTACGTAGAACAGTTTGCAGACCTGGTTGAACAGACCAACCGCATCTCAAAGCAGGTGGACGAGATTCAGAACATCTCCGAGCAGACAAACCTCCTGTCATTCAATGCCTCAATAGAAGCCGCCCATGCCGGTGCCGCAGGTGCAGGATTCAGGATCATTGCCAACGAAGTAAAGCAGCTTTCGGATTCAACAAAAAAAGCAGCCGAACGCATTTCCGAAAACATAGGCCGCCTTGGAAAATCCATTTCCCTGCTTGGCTCTGACACCCAGAACAATTCCAAAAACCTAAGGGGCCTGAGCGACCAGGCAGACAAAACCCTTGAACGCTTCGACATGATGAGGAAAATCAACGGCGAAAACAACGAGAACGTAAACAGAATCGGCCAGAAGGTTTCCACCAACATACAGAACATAAACAGCCTCATAGAGCAGATACAGCACTTTGACGACCTCAACAAAAAAACTGTGAACCTCTTTGCCGAGTGTGCCTCAAAGAACCAGATGCTCTTCAACGATCTGTATTCATTCTCCTACGAAGTAAAAGCCGTCCTGGAGGATCTAAAAAAATCCCCTGATTCCCAATAATCAGAAAATTTGCTATACTCACGGCACAAAACAATTAGAAATGAATTAAAGAGGAAAATATGGCAAACAACATGTACATTACCTGCCTAGACTTGGAAGGCGTATTGGTTCCAGAAATTTGGATTGCATTCTCAAAAGCATCCGGCATCCCTGAACTCAAGCGCACCACCCGTGACGAACCCGACTACGACAAGCTCATGAAGTGGCGCCTTGGAATCCTAAAGGAACACCACCTTGGCCTCAAAGAAATCCAGGACACAATCGCAACAATAGACCCAATGCCCGGTGCAAAAGAATTCCTTGACGAACTCCGCTCACTCTGCCAGGTCATAATCATAAGCGACACCTTCACCCAGTTTGCAGCCCCGCTCATGAAAAAACTCGGCATGCCAACAATCTTCTGCAACACGCTGGAAGTTGCCCCATCCGGAGAAATCACCGGCTTTAAAATGAGGTGCGAGCAGTCAAAACTCACAACCGTAAAAGCCCTCCAGTCAATCGGCTACCAGACAATCGCATCCGGCGACAGCCACAACGACCTGGGCATGATAAAGGCAAGCAAGGCAGGCTTCCTCTTCAAGAGCACCGACCAAATCAAAGCCGACAACCCAACCATCCCCGCCTTCGAAACCTACGACGAGCTCCTGAACGCAATCAAAAAGGAACTGGTCTAATAGTTAATATGTCATTCTCGGGCTCGACCCGGGAATCTGCTAAAACGCTTACTCTTGTCGAGCTCGGTAATGATGGAACTGTATTCTTTTTATGGAGCGTATTTTTTGGTCTTACTGTGTCTGGTCCTTCGGAAACGGCCAGACTCCATGCAATTTTTCTAACAAGAAGCACCAAGAATGACGCGTCATTTGTTTACAAAGGGGCTGGCAAGTTTTCGCAAGAAGACTCGTGGGTAAAAATTGCATGGATTCAATTTTTACCCGCTTTCCAGGGCTCCGCTCTCGCTCCGACCCGCCTCCGGCGGTTTGGCTGCGCCACCCTTCCAATCGGGGCTAGGCTTAATATGCACCCCCCTTTTCAACATTCGCCGCCTTTCTCTCGTTTACAAACTTTCCTTGGAACAGTATAATTATTGTTATGCGGACGCCCGCACAGGAGCTGGTTTTGTATAGTAGAAATTTATTCAAATATTTGATATTTTAAGGAAAATTATATTTTGTCATGTTTATACTCGTATGGAGGTATTTGTATGGGCAAAAAGAAGATTCCGTTGGTATCACTATTTAGTGGTGCTGGTGGTTTAGACATGGGCTTTGAGAATCAAGGTTTTCAAACAATTTGGGCAAACGATTTCGATAAAGATGCCTGTGAGACACACCGTGCTTGGTCTGATGCAGAAGTTGTTCAAGGCGACATTGGACAAGTAGATTTCAACTCAATTCCTAGAACACCTTTTATTATTGGTGGATTCCCCTGCCAAGGCTTTTCTTTAGCTGGTCCAAGAAAACTGGATGATAAAAGAAATGTGCTTTACCGCTATTTTGTAAAACTTGTTGAAGAAAAACAGCCACTTGCATTTGTTGCTGAAAATGTAAAAGGTATTTTAACTCTTGGAAATGGTCAAATTATTGAAGCAATTTTGGAAGATTTTTCTTCAAAAGGCTATGATGTTGTACCAACTCTCGTAAATGCCGCAGATTATGGAGTTCCACAAGATAGAAATCGAGTAATCATTGTTGGTGTAAAAAAGGACTTGGGAATAAAATATTCATTTCCGAAACCAACAAACAATAAAATGACATTACAAGAAATATTAAAAGATATTCCTGCACCTTCAAAAGATGAAGTTTGTAATGCACCATATTCTTCTCGCTATATGAGCCGTAATCGTAAGAGAAATTGGGACGAGCAGTCTTTTACAATTCCAGCAATGGCTAAACAAGTAACTTTATATCCTGGTTCACCAGATATGGTAAAACTTGGAACAGACTTATGGCGATTCGGCGACGGCGGTGAAACCCGCCGATTGAGTTACAGAGAAGCCGCCGCAATTCAAACTTTCCCTAAAGGTATGGAATTTAAAGGTGATTTGATAAGTAAATATAAGCAAATTGGAAATGCAGTACCTGTAAAACTTGCAGAAGTCGTTGCAAGATCTCTTTACCCTATTTTGGAGAATAATTATGCCTAGTCAGGAAATAACAGGAAAGGCTTTTGAGTATGCTTGTATAAAAGCATTGTTTGATAAACTCAGTTCTCAAACAGATGTGCAATTATTGGAAGATGTAAATTTCAATAATACAAAATCCGCTTTTGAACAACTTTCCGAAGCGGAAAAGAAGGATGATTTACTCGCCGCTTTGCGCGGCGTTGAAATTATTGCTCCATTAGAGCCAAACCTTGCATTTCCCGATATAAAAGAACCGTTGATTTTATCAATCCAGCCAGATAAAAAAGGACAAAAAGGCGATGTAAGAGATGTGCTTTGCGTTCGCAATGAAAAAGGCTGGAACATAGGTCTTTCTTGTAAGAATAATCACGAAGCTGTAAAGCATTCTCGTCTTTCAAGAACAATTGATTTTGGTAAAGAATGGCTTGGTTATCCTGTTTCTGAAAATTACAAAAAAATTATTGCTCCACTTTTTGACGAACTTGACGAATTAAAAAGTAAGAAGGCTCGTTGGGCAGGTATCGATAAAAAAGATGAAAGATATTACATTCCACTTTTAAAAGCTTTCTTGGAAGAACTATCAAATCTAAATAATGCACATTCAGATGTGCCAGAAAAACTGTTAAATTATCTTCTTGGTAGAAATGATTTCTACAAAGTAATAAAACACACAAAAGAACGAACAACGGAAGTAAAGCCGTTCAATATTTATGGTACTCTTGGACTTTCTACAAAAGTTCAAAAAGAAATGTATAAAATTACTCGTCTTAAAATGCCAACAGAAATTTTGAAAATGGATTTTAAAAAAGATTCTACAAATACAGTTCAAATAATCTGCGATAATGGCTGGACGCTTTCGCTTAGAATTCATAATGCAAGCGAATGGGTTGAACCATCTTTAAAATTCGATATTCAGCTTGTTGGTGTTCCTAATAATCTCGGGTCAAGAATCGAAACTTGGTAGTAAAATGTAAAAAAGCATAACAAAGCTTCAAAGCTGACAAACCGGTTAAGCCGGTTTGCGGTTTAAGCAATTGATATGGTGAGCCAAAAGTCAATATGTAAAAAAACAGAAAAGGAACAGTGTCCGGGCTTGTCCGGTAGTGACCACTATGATATTCGTGCATAGGCTGCAAGCCCGCTCCAGGTCAATGATCCGCCGTAGAACCCTTTTGCTATGTTAACAGGAATCAGATTCTGAAAATCAGAAAATGTCCTAAAACTGGTTTCGAAGATGGTTGTTTATGTACTGCAATCCCCGAATCACTTTGTCCCCTTCCTGATAAATCCTGAAAATACCGAATCAAAAATTCACTGAATATGATTCGTCATTATTCCCCATGCAAAACATGCAAGCTCCCTTGCGCATGCGACAGCCGCCTTGTTGTAGTTCAGTCCCCTAATCTCAAGCTTCCTCATCCTAGACTTTATCCTTAACGCAGCCCTGTCCGCATAGTTTATGATTTCAGACTTCATTCCTTCCTGTCTTGCCAGAAGCCTCCTTGATTTCTGGCCGTGCGATAAAGCTGTCGCCCTCTTTATCGATTTTGCCGACTCCACAAGAAGATGCCGCAGGTTCTGATTTCCCTGCTTCGTTATTCCCACGCTGTTTCCGACCGAAAGCCCGCTGTCATGACGGCCTGGAATGAGTCCCGTGTAGCTTGCGAATTCCTTTGCCGACTTAAAGCGGTTAAAGTCTCCTGTTTCCGCTGTCAGACTGATTGCCGTAACAGTGTCAATTCCGGAAATGCACTTGAGCTTTTTTACACCTTCAGAAATTTCCTTGTCTCCTTCAAGCTCCTTGAGCTTTGCATTCAGCTGTTCTAGACGCTGGATTTGACGTGAGACCTCGCTGACATATTCCTCAAAGCAATACGTCAGGTAATCTGATGCAAAAGTGACAGTCTTAAGCCATGTAAAAAATTTCACTGTCCAATAAGATTCCCTTCCGCCGCCCGGATACGAAATTCCGTGATAGAGTAAAAATGACAGAAGGTTCTGCTTTGCCTTCTTGCAGCTTTTCAACACGCTGGCACGAAGCCTGACGACTTCCTTGATTGCAAGGATGTTTTCTGTCGGCAGTACTACCTGCTTGTATGAATGATAAGCGAGGGTTCGTGCGAGTATCTGTGCATCAGCCCTGTCAGTCTTGAGCATCTTGTCTTTTGCAGTTTTTGCAATTGAGGTTGGTGCCATGATTACGCAGTTGAATCCCTGCCGCTGAAGGTCAAGGCACAGCTTGTATCCGGTGGGTCCTGCCTCATAACCGCAGACTGTGATTGCATTGCCGTTAGACTCTGAAATTTTATTCAGATATGATACCACGTTTGCAGTTGATGCTTTTACCGTATGCTGGGAGAAAAAAAACATCCTTCTGCATTTCAAAACTGCACAAACTGTAAGTGTCCTTGTGGACATCGATTCCAACATAAATTATACTTTCCATTGGTGAGTCTCCTTTGTTTGCGGTAACTCGGCCGCTTGTCTTTTATTTAAGTTTGCCGTAAATCCGCGGTTTCTAACATCGCGAGGCTCACCATATTGTATGTTGTGTGGACTCCCGCTACTTGGGGCGCTGGTTAAAAAAGAAGGAGTGAAAGTTATGAAGGAAATCAAAACAAAATGCATTGAGCGACCAAGTTTTACGGAAGACTGTTTTTTTACCCAAAGATTCGATGATGACGAATGCAGGCCTGTCTGGGGAAATAACCAGGCGCGTTTTATAGAAATTAAGAATGATATTGTCCACGAACTTTTTAACGATCCTTATGTCTGTGATGACAGCGAGGATTCGTATCCGCGTAAAGGTACTCCAGAACAACAAAAATAATAAAGAAATATCTTTGCACAGCATCCAAGCCTTTCTCTCGTTTACAAAGCTTCCCCGGAACAGTATAATTGTAATTATGTAGGCATCCGCACAGGGGAGCTTTCAAAGGAGAAAAAAATGATAAAAGAAATAAGCAAAAGCAATCTGCCAGAATGTGTAAAAGTCATAAAGGAAAGTTTTATGACAATTGCCAATCAGTTTGGATTTACCATCGAAAACGCCCCAAGATTCACTGCCTTTGCCACAACAGAAGAGCGGCTCTTAAATCAAATGGACAAGGAACAAAGACTCATGTTTGGCTATTTCAATCCAGACGGAAAGATAATCGGATATTATTCCCTTTCGCTGCAAGAAAAAGGTGAATGTGAGTTGAACAATCTTTGCGTTCTTCCTGAATATCGTCATAAGAAAATCGGCCATGAGTTGCTTAAAGACGCTTATGCACAGGCTCAATCTCATAAATGCAATAAAATCAACATTGGAATTGTGGAAGAAAATACCCTTCTCCGAAAGTGGTATGAAAATGAAGGCTTCGTTCATGTTGGAACAAAGAAATTTGATTTCTTCCCCTTTACATGCGGGTATATGGTAAAAGAATTGGATAATTAGCTTAAGAACAATTCACTATTAAAAAGGCCCTGGCTGAATGCCTGGAGGAAAATAAATGAAAAGATTTTTTTTAATTATGCTTATGATTTGCATAACTGGAATCGCTTCTGTTTTTGCAGCTTCAATGCACCGGATAACACTTGGAGAAGAAGGGGAATCTTTTCTTTTCTTTAACGACAGTGAACTTTATCTTATGCTGCCTTATGAAAAGAAAATGATGAAGCTGGACAGAAAACTTCTTGCCTACGACAAAGACGGATTTTTAAAGCTCACTTTTAACGGACGCCAGGCACTTATTATTGACGGCCAAGGAGTCAAGCAGCTTTTTGCTAATTTCCGTTCTGACGGAAAAAACAAATATGACCGTTATTCCAATTCTGAAGATTCAGCAGGCGACGGTACTCCTTTCCATAGCTATAATGTAAAATCAATTTCCGCCTCTTCCAGTTTAAAAGAAGAGCAATACGGACAAGATGTAGTTTACGCTCCCATCAATCTTTTTCGGGCATTTGAAATTGGTTGCCGTTGTCACCCTTATTGGTGGAACTATTCTCATATTCCATGGGTTGAAGGAGCTAAAGGGTATGGCATAAACGAAACAATTTCTGTTGAATTCAAGAATCAGATTTACGGCTTTTCAATTCTCAACGGCTATGCAGATATTCAAAACATGAAACTCTTTAAGGAAAACGGCCGCGTAAAAAAGCTTAAGGTAGAAGACATTACAAACAAACTGGAATACACTATGAATTTTGAAGACAAAGTTTACTTCAATTACCTTGAGCTTTCAAAGCCATCAAAATCAATAAAGCTTACAATTCTTGATGTTTATAAAGGAACAAAATATCAGGACACCTGCATCTCTGCATTGATAGAAAATACTAGAGCTCCTTCAAAGGATGACCGTGAAGATGACTGGGAAACAAAAGATTTTGAAGACTATAAAGCCCGCTGTTCCTATTCAGATGATGCCGCTCTTTTTGGAAAATATTTTGAATATGTTTCCCAGCCTTCAGGCAGTTCTTCAATTTACGAAAAAATAGAAACTGTAAAAAAGACAAAAAATCTTTTTAATAAAGATTTCTATCGGATAGATGATTATGAGAAAATCTATGTGTCAGAAGATACAGACAGCCGCTATGCAACCCTTTCTCTTTCGCTAGGCTCAAATGAATACGACTCACAGAATGTAGATATGTATATTGACGAATATGGCTACAAGCATCTAAAGCTTTTTGGCAAAAACAAGAAGCTTGAACATCACTTTACCATTATTGATACCCATACAGCCAAAGTGAGTGAAGATAAAAGCGAATGGTTGTCCGAACCAAATTTATTCCGCTATTCATTCTTTGAACACAATTCTGAATTCCTAAAAGATGACAAAAAAGCCGTTCAGAAATATTTTTCATCCCCTTCTAACAAACACGACAATGGCTATAATATAAAAACATACAATGCTTCATCATACCTAAAAGATGGCAAAACTTCTTATGCACCAGAAAATACCGCCAGAATCTATGCCATGCCGGTACTTTACAAACAGGTAAAGTTATGGAGCAATCAGATAAAGCCGTGGGCGGAAGGAAAAAAAGGAGACGGCATTGGTGAAACATTTGAGTTTGATATGTCTTCTTCTGCCAGATTTCCTCGGGATGTCCGCATACTTAATGGATATGTCGATCCACTAAAACCGCATCTTTTCAAAGAAAACAACCGCATCAAAAAAGCCCTTCTCCAAACAGACACAGGCATTAAAAAGGAATTTGAATTCAGGGATGAAGTTGAGTTTACCCAGATTATTATTCCTGAAGATGTAAAGCATGTAAAACTTGCAATCCTTGAAGTTTATAAGGGAACAAAATATCAGGACACTTGCATAACCTCAGTAGAAGTTCTCGAAAAAGCAAGCGAGAAATAAAAGAAATATATTAGTAGCACAAAACATATAACAAATGTTTGTGTCCGCCAGTCTGGCAAGGAGAAGAAAATGAAAAAAGTTTTAAATTTGATTTTGGCAATGTTTATTTCAATATCTGTATTTTCTGAAACAAAGAAAAATATGCAACTTGAATTATATGCGTATTCAGAAAAAACAATGGATTTTTCAAAAATGAATTCAAAGTTTGAATACGTTACTTTATTCTATCAAGATATTTTCTTTAATTTAAATTTACTAAACAGAGTGAATAAAGATGACCTAAGAGAAATTTGTATAAAAGTTTATGACAATCTAAAAAAAGGGTGTAAATGCAAAATAGTTGTTAAAGATTTTTTTGATAATCAAGACTTGGAAATCTCATTCGCTCAATTACCTGACAATAATGAAACATTGTTGATAATGACAAACTATGATAAAGCCAAGAATCAAATAATTCCTGAAGATGAGAGTATGAAAGATTCTTGGGCACTGTTATATTGTTTAAAAAACGAAAAGCTTGTTTACTATAAAAAAGTAGAGAGTGTGCAATTGTCTGCACAAGAAAAATTAAAACAGAATCTTGACGATTTGGAAAAGTATCAAAAACCAATCATTTATATGATGATTGTTGAAAATTATTTTGAAATGAATGAAATAGAAAAAGGAATAAAGTACCTGAATGAAAATAAAAGTAAAGCAATAGAATTAAGTCCAAAAACAACAAAGCCTGGAAACATAAATGATGTTATTTTATGCCTGGAAGAAGAAGGAAAAGTGTTCCTTCAATTAAAATAAATTAGAACGATTGCAAGAATACCGTACGCTCAATCCGCGTGTTTAAACTTAAATACAAATGAGGAACAAATGCTAAAAACAAATTATACAAAAGTTTCAAAGGTTTATGATAAAAACAAATCACGAACGGATTTTCCGCTAGACAAGGATCTTGAAGAGTTGCTTTCTCACAAAGAAGAAGTTACAGTCTTGGACTTGGCCTGCGGAACAGGAAACTGGCTTTATTGGCAGCAAAGTCAATTCAACAGTAAAAAAATAAAATGGATTGGTATGGATGCATCTGAGGATATGCTCAAGCTTGCAAAAGAGAAAAAACTAGATGCAGAATTCATTCACTCAACAGCGGAAAATCTTAGCTTAAATACAAAGTGCGATTTTATTGTCTGCAATTTTGCCTTTCATCATTTTGAAGACAAAAAAGTTGCATTGGCAAAAATATTTTCTACGCTCAACGATAAAGGAATTTTCAAATACCGGAATGTGGAACCTGAATACATGAAAGACTGGTGGGTGTATAAATACTGCCCGGAAAGTTATTGCGAGGATTTGCATAGGTTCTGGCCAAAAGAACTGCTCTGTCATGAACTTGGTAAGGCGGGCTTTTCAAAAATCAGTGTAAAGCGGGAATATTACGAAAACTATAAAAACATAGAAGAACTCTACGAAAACTATAAGAGGTGCGATGTTTCCCAGCTTGCAATGATTGACGAAAGTGATTATCAAAGGGGACTAAAGCGCATAGAATATGAAATTGCAACTGGTGCAAAAGAGTATAAAGATGTGGTTTCGTTTCTAGACATAAAGTGTGAAAAAGTCAGATGATGTAATGCAATATAATCATATCGAATGGACTGCATGGAAGGTTGAATAGAAAACCGGGCAGACCACAAAAAGGAGAGAAGAATGAAGAAAGTTTTTTTAACACTTTGTCTTGCATCAAGTATTTTAATTTTTGCCTCATGTGCCTCACGTGTTTTAAAAGTAGAACAGGAGGCAATGTATAGCTTGTATTATGTTCCATTTAGGCAATCAGAAAGTCTTGCGCATCTTGATTTGGACTCAACACTAAAATTTGCAAATGATGATAATCTTCCTGTTATAGACGGAGCAACGGCTCTTTTTCCTGTTTACTGTTCTTTTGCCGAGGCTGTATATCCTTCAGATTGTAATGTTGAATATTTTATTAGATTTTCAGGAACAAACTGGGCATACGAAAAGCTTATGTCGGGAGAAGATGACATCATCTTTGTGGCGGAACCTTCAAAAGAGCAGGAGGAAAAAGCTAAAGAAAAGGGCTTGGAATTTAATATGTATCCGATTGGATGCGAAGCCTTTGTTTTTATTGTAAATGCAAGAAACCCGGTAGAAAGTCTTACCCTCCAGCAGATAAAAGATATTTACAGCGGCAAGATTACAAGCTGGAGAAAAGTTGGCGGTAAATGGAAAAAGATAAGGCCTTTCCAAAGAGCAAGAAACAGTGGAAGTCAAACTGCTTTTGTAAAAATGATGGGAAAAGATTTTGATCTTATTCCGCCAGAAACGCACAAGAAACTAACTTTTATGGACGGGATAATAGATGTGGTTTCTGACTATGAAAATCATGACAATGCAATCGGTTATACATTCAGGTATTTTCTTAGAAACATGAATAAAAATCCTGATGTAAAAATGCTTAAGATTAATGGCATAGACCCAAGCGTAGAAAATATCAAAAATAAAACATATCCTCTTACGGGCAATTTTTATGCAGTTACCATCAAAGGCAAAGAATCGGAAAATACAAAAAAGCTGATTAAATGGATTCTTTCTGATGAAGGGCAGGAACTTGTAAATAAGGTCGGGTATGTTCCTTTAAAATAATTTTGCTTTGCAGGGGAGTAGTTATGAACAAAGAATGGTCAGAATTAAACAAAAAAATGCAGGCTCAAATCAGCAAAGAAAAAACTTTTGATGAAGGCAAAAAGACTTTGCTTGAGCTCCGCAATAAACTTTTTGCTTGCATCAAAAAATTGCAAGGTGAATTGTCAACCGAGGATTTTTCCGCTATGCCATTCATCAATGCAGATGGCTATCACAGCAAATCTATTGCCTACAGCCTGTGGCATATCTTTAGAATAGAAGACATTGTTGCCAATGATTTAATCCAGCAAAGGCAGGAAGTTTTATTTTCTGAAAACTTTGTTTCAAAAATAAAAAGCCCCTTAATAACAACCGGAAACGAACTTGTTAAAAATCAAATCGCCGAGTTTTCAAAGAAGCTTAACATTCAGGCCTTGTACGAATACTGCGAAAAGGTAAAGCTTTCTACAGAAGAATGGCTTAAAAATCTTAGCTTTAAAGATTTGAAAACAAAATATGCGGATAGTGACAAAGAAAGAATAAAGTCGCTAAAGGTTGTAAGTAACGATGAAAATGCAATATGGCTCATTGATTATTGGTGCAATAAAAACATCAAGGGGCTAATTCAAATGCCATTTTCTAGACATTGGATAATGCATGTAGAAGCAATCTTGCGAATTGAGGCGGGATTAAGAAAAGTAAGGGGCAAAAAATAATGCTGTTAACAGAAGAAGAATTTAAATCAACTTTCCCAAAAGATGGATTTGTAAACGTTACACAATCTGCACAAAATTTTAACGAAAAAGAATTTGATGAATATGTGCGCAATAACCTGATTGAAGAATTGGGAAAAATGCATATAGGTTATGTGTATGACGCAAAAGATGGAACTTACAGGCACGTAACATTTATTACAGAAGTAAAGAATATACATTACATAGTGGTGCTGGACTTGAAGAAGAAAAAAATCTTCGGGCATTTCGTATTGGACTTGAATAAAGAATACGGGCTTTAGCATAATATTTTGTAGAAAAGCAAAATAAAATGTGATAAGATTGGCTAGTCTGCAAAAAGGAGCGCGTGTGATGATTTTAAGTAACCCATCTCCGAGCGTGAATACTATAGGGTTTGCGATGACATTTGAAAGCCTTTCTTCTTACATAAAGGAAAATTTTAAGGTCATCTGATTTGCAAATTAAAATGCGGTGCGGTTAAGGGGGACTTATGAATGAAGATTCTAAAGAAGGTGAAGACCTTTCGCTTTCTAACGGAGAAATTCTAAAAACAATTAACAAGCAGAATGAATTGACGGAAAGCTTTTTTGAGGAAGAGGTCTTTTCCGATGCGGCAAAAAAAAGGCTTTAGGCTTTTGGAAAGAACGGAAGTGTACAACAACAGGTTTGCCCTGTATTCTATAGCGGCTCTCTTTGCCGACTGCGAAGAAAATTACTGCGTAACCCTGTCTGACCTTTCAAAGATTTGTTTTTATTACAGAGGAAACGAGGAATTGTGCCGTGCACTTTTTGAACGGATAAAAGAGAATAAGGACAGCTTTATCTCTGCTTCTGACCACTACCTTTCGGAAGACCACCCGCTTCTTAAGGGCATTGCGGAAAGATTCGGAATAAAAATACCGCCGACTACACAGGGCTAAAGGAGTTTGTAATATGAAAAAGTTATTTTGCATTTTGTTTGCTGCAACACTTTTAATGGCAGCCGTTTTTGCGGACAAGAGTAAGTTTTATGAAAATGGAAAGGTAATTGGTACAATGTATGTTGAGCCTCCGGAAGGTTTGCGTGTTAGAAGCCAGCCGAGCCTTTCTTCAGAAAAACTTGCAACGCTTTCTTATAGGCTTGGGGTAAAAATAGTTTCTGTTGGCCCTGAAGAAACCATCGATGGAATTACAGCCCCCTGGATTGAAGTATTATTGCCAAGATACGAATGGAAAGGCTTTTCTCCTGAATACGGATGGGTTTTTGGTGGCTACCTTGCAAAAAAGCCGGCTTCTTTTTCTACCAAAAATTGGAACAATGAAACTTTTAGAAAATTCCTTACAAAGAATCAATGGATTCAAAAAAGAGCAAAGCCTGATTGTCCGCCGCTCATATATGTTTTTAAGCAAAACGGAGAAGTAAGCATTTTATACGCAGAAATGGGGGCAGGGGCTTTTGGAACATGGAACTGCAACTTTAAAAACAGGACTGTTACTACAAGATCCAGGTTTGAGTTTGCCGGGGACGATGGCAATGTTTCTGAAGAAAAAGTGGAGACATTAAAAATCTCAGGCATTACGGATTCCTCAATTTTAATTGGTGGTGAAGAATATCTTTCTGATTGTAACTATGCTGTTTTAGGCAATGAGGAAAATTTTAGGAAGATGGACGGCGGTGATAGTGTAAGCTACAATTCAAATATAAAGGGTTTTATGCAGGGCTTTTATACATCCCCACAACTTTTCTATTCCGTCTATTCCAGCAAGAGTACCTATTACGATGGGCAGTTTATTAGGTATGGCGTTTATTGTCCTGAAAATTCAAGCTACATGGAAAAGTATGCAGAGTATTGGAATCCTATAATGGATGAACACCAGAAAAAAGCTGATGCCATAAAATAGGGTGAAGGCACTTGATGCAGACAGGAATTAGGCTTTGGGTGGCAGCTGCCATTTCTGACTTGGTTCTTGTTCTTGCAGTCGGCCTTTTAGCATAAAATACAATAAAAGTATTTAAATGCAGTATAAAAATCACAATGTTTGCAAAAAGTAAAAAAATAGTTTGACATTCCTTTTGTTTGAGGGCTAAGATTTAATTAATTGGAAACGTTTCCAAAACAGCCTAAAAACAAGAGGAACTTTTTATGAAAAGAATGAACAAAATCTTTGGCCGTGCAATTTGCCTTGCTGCGGTAATGGGAATGGGACTTTCGCTTGTGTCTTGCGGCGGAAAGAAAGCAGATGCAAAGGGAACCGTGCGCTTTTTGAACTTTAAGCCGGAAGTTGCAGATATTTATCAGGAACTTGCAGCTGCATACGAAAAGGAAACGGGCGTGAAGGTTGTTGTGGAAACAGCCGCAAACAATTCCTACGAGCAGACCCTTGTCTCCAAGATGGCTACAAAAGAAGCCCCAACGCTTTTCCAGATTAACGGTCCACGCGGCTATGCAAACTGGAAGGACTACTGCCAGGATCTTTCTGGAACTGAACTCTACAAGCACCTTGCAGACAAGTCACTTGCAATTACATCCGGAAGCGGCGTTTACGGAATTCCCTATGTAGTAGAAGGCTACGGAATCATCTACAACAAGGCCCTTACAGACAAATACTTTGCCCTTGCTTCAAAGGCTGTAAGCTATTCAAGCATGGATGAAATCAACAACTTTGCAAAGCTTAAGGAAGTTGTAGAAGACATGCAGAAGAACGCAAAGGAACTTGGCATTGACGGTGTTTTTGCAAGCACTTCACTAAAGGCAGGAGAGGACTGGAGATGGCAGACCCACCTTGCAAACCTTCCTGTATATTATGAATTCAAGAGCGGGAACGTAGACCTTGCAAGCGATGCAACAAAGAAAATCTCTTTTAGCTACGGAAAAAATTTCCAGAACATTCTTGACCTTTACCTTAACAACAGCACCGTAGACAGAAAGAGTGTTGGTACAAAAACCGTAACAGATTCAATGGCAGAATTTGCCCTCGAAAAGTGCGTAATGGTTCAGAACGGAAACTGGGCTTGGGGTCAGATTGCAGGTGTTAGCGGAAACAAGGTTCTTGCAGAGAACGTAAAATACCTTCCAATCTACACTGGTGCTTCTGGAGAAGAGTCACAGGGCTTGTGCATTGGTACAGAAAACTTCTACTGCATCAACAGCCAGTCAAGCGAAAAAGACCAGAAGGCAACGGCAGACTTTATCTACTGGCTCTATTCCAGCACAACAGGAAAGGACTATGTTACGAACAAGCTGGGCTTTATTGCTCCATTTGACACCTTCTCTGATTCAGAGCGTCCTACAGATCCGCTTGCAGTTGAAATTAGCAACTGGATGGCAAAAGACGGAATTACTTCTGTTGCCTGGAACTTTACCCTCTTTCCGTCTCAGAAATTCAAGGATGACTTTGGCGGTGCCCTGCTCAAGTACGCTCAGGGAACAAAGTCTTGGGATGAAGTTGCTACCCAGGTTGTGGATTCTTGGGCAAAAGAATCTTCTGCTAACTAGTACATAAATAAGCCTACGCCGCCATGGAGCCCCTTTAGTCCCGTGCAAGCGGGATGAGGGTTACCGAAGGGCGGAACGGCGGTAAAAAATGGCCTCCTTGCCTTTTTTTACCTATGGCTTTTCTGCGAAAAGCCACGAGCTTTTTTTGCAAACTTTTGACGCGCCCTCCATGGCGCTGCTTGTTCTAGTTGGTAAAAAATGGCAAGTGTCGAGTTAGCCAAACAATGGATGGTAGAGCATTTATGGCTTCGTCCAAAAAATTACCATTCAAATTAAATTGTATTATTCGGCAGTTCTTGGAACTTTCGCCTCCAAACTTTAAAGATTCAAGGACTGCCGTTTTTTAGGGAAGCTTATGAATAACAAGTCTATAAACAAATATTTTCCTATATTTATACTGCCCACTCTGATTGCATTTTCTTTGTTTTTCCTTCTTCCTTTTGTGATGGGAATCGGGCTGTCTTTTACAAAGTTTACGACCGTGACGAACGCAAAATTCGTGGGGCTTGCAAATTACATAAAGGCCTTTACCTTTGACAACGACTTTGTTCATGCCCTGCTTTTTACTTCCCTGTTTACGGCTGTTTCTATTGTTACCGTGAACGTCTTTGCTTTTTCTCTTGCTATCCTGCTTACAAAAGAAATTAAGGGTACTGGAATTTTCCGCTCAATATTTTTTATGCCAAACCTTATCGGCGGAATTGTATTGGGCTACATCTGGAACCTGCTCATAAACGGAACTCTTGCTCCCTTGGGAGTTGACATAACTTTTGATGCCAAGTATGGCTTTTGGGGTCTTGTGATTCTTACAAACTGGCAGCTTACCGGCTACATGATGGTAATCTACATTGCCGGTTTGCAGAACATTCCCGGGGAACTGATTGAGGCTGCCCAGATAGACGGCGCTGGCCACCTTAAGATTTTATTCCGCGTAAAAATTCCTATGGTAATGCCTTCCATTACAATTTGCACTTTCCTAACCCTTGCAAACACATTTAAAATGTTTGACCAGAACTTGGCGCTTACTGCGGGTGCTCCCGAACATTCAACGGAAATGCTTGCTCTTAACATATACAATACTTTCTACGGAAGGGTAGGCTGGCAGGGCGTTGGCCAGGCAAAGGCTGTGGTCTTCTTTATAATCGTTGCCCTGATTGCATTCGTCCAGCTTAAGTTTTCAACAAGGAAGGAGGTTGAACAATGAAATACTCTCATACAAGGCAGACTGAAAAAACAATCATATTCTGCTTTTTAGTTTTGCTTTCTGCAATTTTTCTGGTGCCGGTTTTTTTGGTCTTTATGAATTCATTTAAGTCCAAGCTTTATATTTCTAGTTCTCCTTTTTCTCTTCCGGCAAGGGAAACTTTTGTTGGCATGCAGAACTATATAAACGGAATTACAAGTTCGGGATTTTTCCTTGCTTTCCTGCGCTCTGTTTTTATAACGGTTGCATCTCTTGCGCTGATTGTTGTATGCACGTCTATGACTTCTTGGTTCATCGTCCGCGTAAAGAACAAGTTTACTCGCTCGCTTTACTATCTTTTTGCCTTTAGCATGATTGTTCCCTTCCAGATGGTAATGTTCACTATGACTTATATTGTTAACAAGATGAACTTTGACAATGTTTTTGGTATTACGCTTGTCTACCTTGGCTTTGGGGCGGGGCTTTCCGTTTTTATGTTTGCAGGGTTCGTTAAGGCTGTTCCGGCAGAGATGGAGGAGGCGGCAGAGATAGACGGATGTAATCCTTTGCAGACATTTTTCCTTGTGGTCTTTCCGGTTTTAAAGCCAACCGCAATAACCGTGGCAATTCTTAACGCAATGTGGGTTTGGAATGACTACCTTCTGCCATACCTTGTTCTTGGTACTGACAACAAGACTGTTCCGGTTGCGATTCAGATTGCTATGCAGGGGGCTTACGGTGCTACCGATTACGGTGGATTCATGGCAATGCTTGTGGTTGCAATCATACCGATTATTGCTTTCTATATTTCCGCTCAGAAATATATTATAAAGGGTGTTATTTCCGGTGCGGTTAAGGGGTGAATTTTCTTGTGGGATTTTCTGGATGTGATTGGCTATTGGACAATGTTTGGAAAAAGTGGATAATGGGGGCGGCTGTTAGCAAGACGAGCGGGTGTTAGCAGAGCGGTGTGTGTTAGCAAGCCAAGCGGCAGTTAGCAAAATCGATGCGTGTTAGCAAACCAGTCGCGTGTTAGCAAAACAAGCGCATGTTACCAAAGCAATGCCTGTTAGCAAAACAAGTGGCTGTCCGCAAAACAAGCGCGTGTTAGCAAACCGGGCGTGTGTTAGCAAAACAAGCGTATGTTTGCAAAACAAGCGGCTGTTAGCAAAGCGGTGCGTGTTCGCAAAGCAGTCGCATGTTAGCAGAGCGGTGTGTGTTAGCAAGACGAGCTGGTGTTACCAAAGCAATGCCTGTTAGCAAAACAAGCGCGTGTTAGCAAAGCGGTGCGTGTTAGCAAAACAAGCGGCTGTCCGCAAAACAAGCGTGTGTTGGCAAACCGGGCGTGTGTTAGCAAAACAAGCGCGTGTTAGCAAAGCGGCGGGTGTTACCAAAGCAATGCCTGTTAGCAAAACAAGCGCGTGTTAGTAAACCAATCATGCCCCGTGCCCCATCCGCATCAAGGAGAGAATATGACAATAAAAGACATAGCAAAAGAATGTGGCTACGGAGTGGGAACCGTATCCCGCGCGCTCAACAACCATCCCGGCATCAGCGACAAAGCCAGACAAAAAATCTACTCCGTAGTGGACAAGTACGGCTTCGTCCTGAACCAGAACGCCAAAAAACTAAAGGAACACGCCCCCAGAACAATCGCGGTCCTGGTACAAGGTGCGCAAAGCATCCTCTTCAACTCCCTCCTGGAAATAATTCAAAACAAGCTCCAAAATCTTCCATATAATGCCAGCGTTTTTGTCCTAAACGAATACGACAACGGAACCCAGGCCGCCTGCAAAATCTACTACGAGCAAAAACCTGCAGGCATAATATTCTTAGGCGGAAACCCCGACTCAGGCAAAGAAGAATTCGATGCAATAAAAGTCCCCTGCGTGCTAATAGCCAACAGCCCGGAAGACAAAGATGGCACTCGGACTAAAAACCTCTCAAGCGTAAGCACTGACGACGAAACAGCCTCCTATTTCTGCACCGAATACCTCATAAAAAATGGCCACAAAAAAATCTGCGTCATAGGCGGTGAACTCCAAAGCAGCTGCCTAAGCCGCAGGCGCTTCAATGGCTTCCTCCGCGCAATGAACGACTACGGCCTTCCCTTCAACAAAGAAAGCATGTACATACCGTCCATGTATTCCCTCCAGGGTGGCTTCGACGCCGCCTCAACCCTCATAAAAAAATGCCCGGACGCAAGTGCCGTATTCACAATGTCAGACGTAATGGCAATGGGAGCCTGCCGCAGCTTTGCGGACATGGGAATCAGCATCCCAAAGGACATAAGCATCACTGGCTTCGACGGCCTCAGCGTAGCCTCCTACTCATGCCCCAGAATCACCACCATCCGTCAGGACTGCACAAGCCTAGCAAACGAAGGCCTCTCATCCCTCCTAAATTCCATCGAACACGGCCGAAAACCCTCCCATAAATTCGTCCCCTTCCAGTTCATCGAAGGCGAAAGCGTAAAATCCCTAAAATAAAGCCAAGTCTTTTTCTTCTTTCTCTTTTTGCGGCGCTTTCTTGGTAATACAAACGTTCCGTAAAAGAACACCTTGCCATTTTTCCTTTTGTATAACAAGCAGCGCCATGGAGGGCGCGTCAGATGTTCGCGGAGAAGTTTGCGGGTTTTCGCAGAAAACCCGGGCTAAAAAATGGCAAGGAGGCCATTTTTTAGGCGCTTGCGGGGTTCCGCCTCCCGGCTCCATTGCTGGCGCAACCCGCTGCCGCGGGCCCCTCCAGTGCCTGCCGTGCCTCAATCTGCAACTCCCTCCATCCAACACAAAAAAATGCAATCCCACCACCATCCGGTCCCTGAGGCTCTCGAAGGGCCGTGCAGAAACCAACCTACGTCATCCCCAAAACAAGCCCGTCATCCCGAACTGCTGCGCCACATTCGCACACACTTGCTACGAATGTGGATTCGGGATCTGTAGAAGCTGGCATTTACCCTTATATAGCCCCTGAGCCCAGCCCCGGGTGACAAGCCCACCACCATCCCAAAACAAACCTGCCGCCAACGCACTCCAAAACACCCCTCCCTGTCATTGCCGTGCTCCGACACGGCAATCTTCGTAAGAAGAAAGCTGCCGTCCTGAACAACGTGCCCCCGTCATCCCAAAACAGAAACTTCCCTCGTGCATACGAAGTCCGTTCCCTGCCCCCGCAGCGCAGCCTCGAGCGGGCTCTCGAAGGGCCGCGTAAAAAAAATCAAAAAAATCCAAAAAAAAAAAAAAAATACCTGTAAA